>ERZ857955.1137-NODE-1137-length-22994-cov-3.978377_pt1 | contig 22994 bp, 20 predicted proteins | sample MGYA00519956_ERZ857955 | MGnify/ENA primary metagenome ERZ857955 (study PRJEB31778, sample SAMEA3449378) | human gut metagenome | biome: human gut; feature: human-associated habitat; material: faeces | place: United Kingdom | collected 2010/2012 ...
CAAATCTCCAGGTGGAGTACACAAGATATGTCAATGATGATGCCGGAAATACAAAACTGGATATGACACTGATGTCCGATGATTCCATTGATGTATTCCTGAACATGAATGACGTTCTTTTAATGAAGAGAATTGAGAACGGTTATATGTATCCGCTGGATGAACTGTTTGAAAGCGCGGGATTCAGTCTGGAAGATGATTATGATGAAAATATTGCCCAGAAGGAGATCAACGGCCATTATTACAGCCTTCCTGCAAAGCGCATCACATCCACCATTCTTTACAATCAGAAGATGTTTGATGATGCAGGAATTCCTTATCCAAGTGATGACTGGACTTATGATGAGTTCATTGACACAGCCAGAAAGCTTACAAAGGGAGAAGGAAAAGCGATTTCTGAATGGGAAGAACCGGAAAAAAAGAAGTATGGCTATATTCTTTCCTATATCGAAGATTTGGATACGGATTTAAAATTTCAGACTGCAAAACTTCTTTTGGATAACCGATCCATGGAAGAAATCAGAAAAGAAGGAAAACGAAATTTCTTATGGAAGAGTGTCGGAATTCAGGAATTTTATTACAGACGGGAATATGATAAGATGAATTTTTTGAAACTTCATTTGCAACCAAACCAGGTCCTGCAGTTGTTTTTCTGGATAGAAGAATCTGTTTATCGGTTTCAGCCACAAAAATATTTTGTTTTTCTTTTAAAAGTCTTGGAAAAAGAGGAAAATCTTATTTGGCTTCCGAAAGAACAGGCACAGGACTTTTGGAAAAAACTAATGGAGCTTGGGATAGAAGAAGCTGGAAGTAAGAAATTTAGAATGCTATACATGGAGAAAGAGGAACGGGAGAAGTTTTATAAAGAACAGGAAGAAACAGCAAAACAGAAAAAAGTGGCTGAACTGGAAAAGCAGACAAAAGAAGCATACCAGCATTTTTGGAAACTGCAGCAGGAGAAAACAGCAGAAGAGATTTTTTGGAAAATCGATTCACTTTTCTATTCTTATCAAAAAGAAGCCTATATAAAAGCAACGGTTCAGTTCCTAAAAAAATATTTAGAAAAAGTGGGGTGGAAATTACCAAAAGCAGCAATTTGGGAATATTTAAAACTGCTATTAAACTTAGGGAAAAAAGAAGGGATAGAGATTGCAACGATAAAAGAGTGGTTGATAAAAACGGAGGTAGAAGATGCTTACGACGGTGAAGGAACACATGGAGATTATTAAGGGATTGGAAGGACTTGGCTGGTAGGAGATTTTAGGATTTTCAAATCAACAGCTCCTTCCTTTTACAAAAGAAATTGATACAGAGAAAAAGAGAAGAATATTAAAACAGCTTCCAACTGAGTATGGAAAGAAATTGGTTGCCTATCCGAAATTTCTTTCAAAGATTATAAGTCTACTGGAAGCAGGAATTTCAGCCTATAGAATAGAAATGTTTATCGGCGGTGCCGATGAAAAACTATTTGCCCGTTCCTATGAGGAGTTGGAAGCAGCTTTGAAAACAGAAGCAATTTCAGACAGATACGTAGCTATATATCTGCAATATTATTTTTCCAGTCATTTGTCCGAAAAAGAGTGCAATATATTAAATAGAAACATGGAGTTTTTTGAAACATATTGTGATAAAAAGCTACAAAATTTAACTCCTTCAGAAAGAATGGTTTTAAAAGAACCCATTTTTACAGGAGAATTTTTAGGAATAGCGATTGCAGAGGAGAATTTCTTTCAGGATTTAGGGAAAGGGAAGGTATTAGAACTTTTGAAGTATTTGTCAAAGTTTCAATTGCCGATGCTAAGTAAAGAGGCATACAGACAGATTGTTAAAAATGCAGAAGAACTTTATCCGCTATTAAGAGAAATCATACCTCGTTTACATAAAGGCATACGATCTTGTTTTTTGACAAGGTGGCTGGAGAATGAACAGTTATTGTTTGATTTAAACAGATTTGTAAGACAAGGATGGATTTCGCAAGGGAATTTCTATACAAGAGCAGGGTATATACAAGAGGTTTACCGGTATGCCATAAAAGCGGTGGACCGATTGAAATATTATCAGGAGTCAGTACTTCTTTATGCAGTCAAACATCAGAAAAAACACTTTTTGAAGTTGTATGAAGAAAATACAGAACTGTTTCTTGAACTTCCATGGAATTCTATTTTATTTCAAAAAGCATTTTATGAGGAGTATGTCAATCTAAATACATTAAATTTTCAAAATTTAAAGGAATGCAGAAAAATAAAGGAATGTTCTGCTATAGAAAAGACAGATATGCTACAAAAAGAGTATACTTTTGCGGAAATAAAATTATTTGCTGTCTGTCCTGACAGAGAGTATATCCGTTTGTACCACAAACTAAATTATAGAAGGGTAGACGATCGGTTGAGAGTTATGCAGGAAGTGGTGAAAAAGAGACTCTTGGACAAGGTAACCAGCGAAGAAACGCTGGAAAGAGTTGCGGCTTTTTTATCCCACAAACCATTATCTAAGTGGGTGAAAGAAGAATTGGGAAATATTTCCGGCCTAGTAGGGATGGATATACTAGATTTGTTTATTTCCTGGGAAGAAGTTGTACGTTTTCTTCCAGAAGTGAAAAATGGTTTCCAACTGCGGTATTTGATAGCAAATAAAGAAAAATTAAGTGGATACCCAAATTTTCAGTCTGCCTATGCTGAACTATTAAAAAATGATCCTCACTGGGAATGGATGAAGAACACTTTTGCTTTCTCCGATTCGTTTATCAGAGAGCATGAAGCAAATATCCAGACATTTCTGGAACAAGGCGGTTCTGAAATTTTGTATGAATTTTATAAAGGAGATACCGGACAGACAGAAATGCTGCGTAGATTGTTGGTCGCAGAGCTTATGGGGAAATTTAAAGACTTAAAATACCATGATACAGATCTGGAAAAGGAACTTGCTTTTCCGATTTCAGAAAAACAGATGAAACTGTGGGCAGAAAATCTGCAACTTCAGAGAAAGGAATGGAAGATCTGGGAAGAAGACCGTTTTCTTCCGGTGATGCAGATTGGGGAGCTGCCGGATAAAACCTGTTTGAGTTACAAGACAGGAATGTATCGAAAGTGTCTGCTATCCTGCTTTGACAGTAATAAGAAAATTATATATATTTCTTATCAAGGTAAGATTGTCCTTAGGGCAATCCTTCGGCTTACAAAAGCGTCTGAAGAAAAAATGGAAAGGGAGAACAAAGAATTTCAATTTGTAGATTTTACAAAGGATACGGGAAAGAAAGAGAAACCAGAGCAACTGGTTCTGTTTTTGGAAAAAGCCTATGTAAAAGGGATTTCAGACAGATTGGAACAGGAGATGTTTAAGCTTCTTTTTCGTATGGTAAAGGAAAAAGCAGGAAGACTCAACATCTCATTGTTGATCAGTCGTGATTACTTTGGGAACATTCCAAGTGGACGGTTTCAAAAAGAGAGCAAATACATCTATATTTCGGCTACCAAAGGAAAAGAGCAGTATTTGGACTCCCTAGGTGGAAATCATGGAATTGCTTCTGAAGGAAAATACCTGAAAGCATCGGTCTACCATCCAATATCCCCGGAAAAGTGTGATTATGAAAGAATGGAGGGAGAGAAATTCTCTGAAATATCATAGAAAATTCAATTTGTCAGGTCCTATGAAGTTTGATATAATAATCGTAACAAGAGAGTGACTGGTTGTAGAAAAGAGAGGAATTTACGTGGAACATACAAAAGCAGATATTATATTTAAAGATTTTTGGCGGAATAATGAACGGTTTGCTGATCTTTTCAATGTAGTTGTGTTTGGAGGGAAAGAGGTTATTAAGCCAGAGGCATTGCATGAAATGGATACGGATGTTTCCGGTGTCATTCAATTAAAAGATTATAAGGAAACGTTATCCAGAACAAGAGATGTCATTAAAAAGACCGCTTATGGAGTAGAATTTGTTGTTCTTGGAATTGAAAGCCAGCAGCATATTCATTATGCCATGCCGCTGCGTCATATGGTGTATGATGCAATGAGTTACCTGAAGGAATATCAGGAAATTACACGCAAATATAAAAAAGATACCGGGAAAAAGACAGAAGATGAATTTTTATCAAAGATGAAAAAAGATGACCGGCTTCATCCGGTTATCACATTGACAGTGTATTATGGAGAAAAACAGTGGGACGGACCGTATTGTCTGAAAGATATGATTGTAGAAATGCCGGAAGAAATTGCCGCTATTTTCTCAGATTACAAAATGAACCTCTTGGAAGTACGGGATTCAGACCGATATGTGTTCAATAATACAGATGTTCAAAGTGTTTTTGAAATTACCAGGGAAATCTTTGCCGGCCATTTTGAAAAAATTCAGGAGAAGTATGGAAACAAGGAGATGGGTTCAGATCTATTAACAGTTGTCGGTCAGATGACAGGATCAAAGGAACTGATTCGTATGAGTAGAAATATGGAGGTAAACAGTATGTGTGAGGCATTAGAAAAGTTGAAAGAAGAAGGAAAATTGGAAGGCATTGAAGTGGGAAGAGAAGAAGGTATAAAGGAAAATAGAAAGGAAGTTATTCTTACCATGCTGCAGAATAATTATCCGATTTCTGAGATTTGTAAACTTTTGAATATCCCCGAAGAAGAGGTATTAGAAATAAGGGATAAAAAATAATATCGGTTTTCCCCAAGTGAAGTAAAAGGAATGGTGGTACATTTAAAGGCATCAAAAACAATGGATTTTTGGTGTCTTTTTACAATGTATATAAGAAAAGCCTTGCACATTGATAGTTAAAATGGATATAATTTGTATATCAATTTAAGAAAGAAGGGAAGTAATGAAAAAGTTAATTTTAATAGGTATTGTTGCTTTAGTTGTCTTTATGATATTAAAAGCCCTCCTTGTGATAGTAAGCAAGATTACAGAAAAAGCATTTAAAGTTTCAGATAAGAAGAGAGATAGGTTCGAATTTCCTCTTTCAGTAGCAATCCAGTTGCTTTTTATTTTAATATGGTTAATGAGTTCGGAGGGTGTAGCAAATAAATTTGGTTTGAATAATTTAGAATTTTACATATCCTTTTGTATGATAGGAATTTTTTGTGTATTCTGGTGTTATTTCTCTTGGGACATGGAACATATTTTTGTTAAACCATGTATATCCAAGAAACGGAATAGAATGATAAAGAAAATATCCATTTATGCATCAATATTTATTTTTGTCATAATTCAAGGATATTTTCAAACACTTCATGCAATGGATCCGGAAAGTGAAATAAATATGATGTTTTCTGTAACTAATTATTCGATAGTTGTTGCTATAATTGCATTAGATAGGATAATGAATCAAATTGTTGCATATATTGAAGAAAGAAAAAAAAGAAAAAAAGAAAATGTATGTATTTGTTGCCCTCTTGCATTTCAAAATAAAATTGATCAAGACAAGATATAGTGTTATTTTGTTGACTTGACTACTATATTGTGTTACCATAAACTTGTAGTTCAGTTTTATTCTTCATAAAGAAGAATTGTAATTTTTTTCTGACCATAAGGTTAGAATGAAGTTTTGAAGTTTTGATACTTAATTAAAAAGCGCGTATATCAAAAGCATTCAGGAAGAAATTCTTTGAGTGCTTTTTTTATTGCCTTTTGGAAAGGAGAAGAAAGAAAAATAAAAAGCAGAGAGAACGATATGAAAATCAGAAGGGATTTTTGTATCGTTTTTTTGTATATGCAGAAAGGAGTGTGACAATGTGCAGGAAAGTGATTTACAGCGTGCAAGTAAAATTTTACACGCAGAATTTGGTTCCGACTGGAAACAGATTGTACAGACGTTAGGAACAAGAGAGCTTACGCATTGCGTAGGACAAGACCTGACTTCTTTTATGGCATTTCCAGAACGGGCAGAAGGAGGCAGCAATCAGTGGAGAGGAAATTGTTCCCCGCAGGTTGTAGCGAAACTCATTCAGTTTGTAAAAAAATGCAGGCGATATGAAAAGAATAAGGATTTTTTATTTTTGGATCCCATGAGTGGTTCTGGGACCAGTCAAGATGTGGCAGAGGAATTGCATATTCCCTCTGTCTTATACGATTTAAACCCACATCCGCCAAAGGGGATTGGAAACTGGAATGCATTAAAGGATGAAGTTGCGCATAGTGCAGACCTGATTTTTTCCACCCACCTTACCATGATATTATCCGGTATTCCGGAAATATGTGGGGCAGGCCGCATGAAGATGATTTGAGCAGATGTGAAAATTATGAAGATTATATTGAAAAACTGAACTATGTGATCAAAAAACTGTATTTCAGCCTAAGACAGAATGGGTATCTGGCAATTCTGGTAGGAGATATCCGGCAGAAAGGCATCTTTCATTCTATTGCAGCAGATATGCTTCATATTGGAAATATGAAGTCCTGGATTGTTAAGGGGCAGTTTCACTGCACTTCCAGTAAGACACAGTATTCCGGAAAACCCTTTATTCCTATTGTGACGGAAACACTGGTGCTTTTTCAAAAAGAAGAAATTCTTCTTGTACCATTTTCAATTAGAAGGGAAGGAATATTCCAGATACAAGAACAGGACTCCATTGCACTGACGTGGTTTCATTTATTGCGGATGACACTGGAACAGTTAAATGGACATGCAACGTTAAAGCAGCTATATCAGGAATTAAGAGAGCACCCGAAAGCCAAAAAGAATAAAAATTATGAGGCGAGAATTCGGGCAACTTTATATGAACATGCCGATTGTTTTCTGCCTTTAGCAAGAGGAACGTTTCGGCTAAAATACCGATAGGAAAGAGGTGTGTATGAAAGATGAAACAATGGCAGGATATTATCAGCTGCTGATTGCAATCTTTTGTAATCTGAATGCAAGAGAAGCAAGATATCTTTATGATTATGGACCGGCTCACCCAGTCTGCAGAAGAATGATGTATAGAAAATTAAAGCATCAAAAACAAGGAGAATGTCTTTCAGAGGAAGAAATTTTAGAAAGGCTGGATCAGTTGGAAAAGAATGGATGTTTTTACAGAGAAAAGAAAGGAGCGTGAGAATATGCACCTTCATAAACTGGCAGATCTTCTGTCATTTCATGAGGTGGCAGTTGGAGGAACCCTTCCCCAGACAGAGTATTATCGTGAAAAGCTGAAAAGACTGCATCCTATGCAGATGCTTTCGTCGAACATACTGCTGCCACTATATGAAATTTCTCTTTCTTATATGACAGTAAGGGGAAATTACAGGCAGGCGAAAAAATATGCTTTCCTGGCAGAGTACAGCGAAGTAGATTTTGAGGCAGAACTTTTATTAAAGGACTGGATTGCGGAACAGAATGCCAGAAAACCTTACCGCAAAATTTCCAATGTACAAATTCTGGAAATTCAAAAAATTGCGTATGGGATACTGGATATCCGGTCGTAAAAGTGTTCCACTTTTTCTTATCCTGAGAAATTCAGGTTGCTGCTTAGGAAAACCGGCCATTGCGGGCTTGTTTTTCGAAAGTGAAGGTCAGGCAGTGTAAAAAGACACACCTACAAGCATGGCTTTTCCGTTTAGAGCAAACTTTTTGTAAAGAACGGAGAAAAAATGGAACAGTTAAGTTTTTTTAGCATTGAAAAGAAAATCCAAAACGCCATAACCCTGTTAAAAATGTTTGAAGCAAAAGCCATAGAGATGCATCCGGAAGGATACTATTTATGTTTTAGCGGTGGGAAAGACAGTCAGGTAATTTATGAACTGGCAAAACAGGCAAAAGTAAAGTTTCAGGCTTATTATAATGTTACAACCGTAGATCCCCCGGAATTGGTCTATTTTATCCGAAAAATGTATCCTGCGGTTATTATCAATCAGCCTGATACAACCATGTGGGAACTGATTAGCCAAAAGCATTATCCGCCCACACGAAGAATGCGTTATTGCTGCTCTGAATTGAAAGAAAGAGGAGGAAAAGGACGGTTTGTAGTCACTGGTGTGCGTTGGGCAGAAAGCAGGAAACGAAGAAAAAGAGGATTTGCAGAAATACAAGGACCGTCTGAACCAAAGGTTATTTTAAACAGCGACAATGACGAAAAAAGAAGGCAGATAGAAAATTGCCAGATAAAAGGAAAACGGGTGTTAAATCCAATCTTGGATTGGACAGATGATGAGGTGTGGCAGTTTATCCATACACATATCCGAACTTATTGCAGCCTTTATGATGAGGGCTTTACAAGGATTGGCTGTATTGGGTGTCCACTGGCTTCCACCAAGCAGCGGGAGAAAGAACTGGCGCGCTATCCTATGTTTAAAAAGGCTTATTTAAAGGCGTTTGACCGAATGCTTTCTTACCATAAGGAAGGAACACATGGAAGTGCTACATGGAAAGATGCCGAAGATGTTTACAGGTGGTGGCTATATGGAAATCCCCCAAAAGAAATACAGGTTACTGGACAAATAGAATTATCCATCGAAAGGGAGTTGGGAAACATTGTGAAAGAAATAGAGAAAAAGAAACCAGAGCCTTCAAAAGAGTGGGAAGATGTTTTTCAAAAGAAACTGTATGACTGGAAAAAGATATACCAGTTTGGAACAGAAGAAAACCTAACCACAGACGGAGAAGTATTAAACCAAATCAGAAGGGAACTGGTGCAAGTCTATGAGAATTATTTTTCTGGAACAACTGCTCGTGACAGGTATAAAAAGAAAATTCCACAGGCTGTCAAAGATGATTATATGGCAGGAGAAGTAGAAATTTTTGAAACTGCTCAAAGGCTGGTAAAGAAATATAAGCAGAGCCAGCAGTTTCGATATGTGCTTGTGAAGCGCCCTCAAATCAGGGAAACAGACCGGAGAAAACTTCAAGTTGATCTTTTGGTCGGAAAAATTCAGAAATTAGAGGTTTGCGTAAAGAGGAAAGACATTCTTGGAATGCGTATCTTTTCAAAGGAAGACGAACTGGACAAAATGCTGGCGGAAGTTTATCAAAAAATAAAAGAACTTCCCAGAATAAATAAGGGTGTAGAAAGCGCCGGAAATAAGAAAAGATCCAGTTGGAAAAATCAGATGATATTAGAAGAATTTATTCGTTAATTGAAAGGAGGAAACAGGGTGACAGATCAAAAAATGATTGCAAGTATGGTAGGCGATTTTTATGGGGTTTATCTTGGAAAATCCATGTTGGGAATCCAGGGACTTCTAAAAAAATATCATAACCATAAATTTATTATTACCTTGATTTCTAATTTGGAAACAACGGTAGAAATTGATATGCATAAGGCGATGCATGAGATTTATGATTTCTATAAGAAACATAGAGGAAAAGGGCAGAGAGAGGACAGCGAATGGGAACAGATCATTGAAGAAGCCAGTAAGATTGGCAAAAAATATGAAGGAAATGCGTGGTGCAAGCAGTTCCTGATTCAAATGATCAGCATTATTGAGGAAGAAGACACGGAAATCAGAGCCAAAAGAGAAGAATTAGAAAAAGCGGCATGATGGGAAGGGGAATCCCCCTTCCTGCTTTTATAGGAGGAAATAGGAATGCTTGGAAAAATGATAGAAAATACAAAAGATTTGAATATGGTTGCAGACCGTTTAAGAGCAAGAGGCGAAATTTCACGTTTGCAGGAGCTTTGTAAAGAATGGCTGATACCGGAAAAGGATATGCAGGATTTTTTGCAGGGAAAAAGGCTGCGGCTGGCAGAAGTGCCGTTGGAAGAAAAAAATTTTTCTACTGCTTCTGAAAAGATTGCGGAAGAAATGTATCAGTTTGAAGGACCAGGGCTGGCAGTGGCTTTAGGGCAGTATCTTATGGAACGCTGTGAAGAGAAAACCTTAGGGGAACAGATTCTGCTACCTCATAAATCTTTGGAAAAAGCAATTAATTTCATTCTGCAAAGAGTATATGAAGAATCAAAAGACTACCTGCAACAGAATCGAAACGGGCAAAATGGTGCAGGAGTCGCAGTCAGTTCCCAAAAAGTGTACCATTGGCTGGAAGAATACTATGCGTTAGATGATGCTGAGGAAGAAAGAAAAAAGAAAGAGGAAGAACGGGAAAGAAAAAGAAAAGCACAAGAAAAAACTGTTGTAAAAGGCGTGAAGACTTCTGTAAAGGAAAGCAAGACCAAAAAAGACAGTCAGATTTCTCTTTTTGATATGCTGGAAGATAGAGAAAAAACGGAGGAAAAAAATGATTGCGTATAAAGCGTTTCAGAAGAATTTGAGTTGTTTGGGGTTTCAATACAAAGAAACAGAATGGAATTATACAGAAAAGGCTGCCTGCAGGAAAACGGGGTTTCATTGTGCAGAAAATCCGCTGGACTGTCTGATTTACTATAGCAATCCGGATTTAGCGCAGTATTGTGTGGTTGAAGTTGCCGGAGAACGCCAGGAAGAGGGCGATGACAGCAAAATTGCCTGCACACAGCTTCGGATTGTCAGAAGACTGACGTTATTGGAACTTTTAATAGAAGGGGTTGCATATATGCTCCAGTATCCACACAGAAGGCTGAGTAAAATCATACAGATAGAAAAAGGAAGTCCCATGGGTGGATTTACAGTGGTGCGTGGGAAACATCCCGTCGGAAAAGGGAGGAAAGATACAATCCTTCTTCTCATCAGGGAAGATATTAAGGGAAATATCGTTAATTTTTCAGTCATCATAATTGACGGAAAAGAATATGTTCCAAATGTTTATTATGATTTTGATGGAAGAAAGGCAGAAGAATAAATGAGAAAAACAGAATTATTGGAAATCGGCTGTTTAGAGGCAACAAAAAAGATGTTAAAGTTTTCCAAAAAGGAAGAAAAAAAATCCAGAAAACAGAGATTACAAAAGAAAATGAAAATGAGGAAGTTTGAATATGAAGTATCTGTAAAGATTTGTAAAAAAGGGGAGATTTTGGCAGTTTCATTTTTCAGGATAAAAGAAATGCTTGCCGGACAAGTGCAGCCGGAGATAGTTGTATTCTTAAATAAAAAGGAGCGTACCTATCTTTCGTACCTTCCAAGAGAAGCAAAGTGGAGAACAGCCACAATTATAAAGATTATGGGCTATTTTTATGGGAGTTTTTATCACTGTACCAAAAGAGATTGGGCATTATTCCGGAAATATTTTGACACAGAATGTAGCAGATGGACACCTTTAAAAGTTAGTTCTATCAGAAGTATTATAGAAGAGTTTCAAACGGATATTTTATGGGATAGGATAGAGGAAAGGCGCAGACAAGAAACCAATGAATGGGATCAGGTAATGTCCCAAATTCCGGTACTTCCAAAGGATTGGGAAAGGTGGTGCAGAAAATCGGCCATTACGCAGCACTATATTTTCTACAAACCGGAAAGAAAAGGAGAAGGCTATTGCAGCAGATGCAACACGAGAGTGCAGGGTATTTTACCAAAACATAATCAATATGGTATCTGCCCGAAGTGTAGACAGCGAATACAATATAAATCCAAGAAAATGCAAAAAAGGATTATTCACAAAGCAGAGTGCACCTATTTGTTGCAGAAGTTCGGAACTAATCAAATGGTGATTCGGAAGTTTAACGTCTATGCAAAATTTCATCAAAAGCGTGACTTTGTTCCGGAAATAAGCTGGTTTGAAACCAGAAGGGTAATCGTAGAAAAAGATTTTTCCCAGACAGCATATTATTATGGACAATATAAGGATGGCTCCTATCGGTGGAGAGAGTCTTTATATGCAGAGTACCATTATGATTTTGAAGGGAATAAAGGCACGCTATATCAGAGAACCTTATTTTCTTTGAACCAGGGGATTTTGAAGACTTCCGGGTTATACGAACTTCAAAAGAACATGAAAATGGTAGAACCGGAAACGTATTTATTATACCGTTATCATTGTCCGGCTATTGAGAAAGCTGCAAAGGCGGGATTGAAAAAGTTTGTGATCCAAAGCATCCATAAAAAGAGCCGACTTCCAAATCACAGAAAACTGACAGAAATTTTGGGAATCAATAGTTGCCTGCTAAAGCAGTTGGTGAAAATGGACGGCGGAATAGCTGGTTTATCCTGGCTGCAAAAGATGAAGAATACACAAAAGTGGATTTCAGAGGATATACTTCGTTATTTTGAAAAACATAATATTTCCACAATAGATGTTGCCTTTATTGAAAATCAAATGTCGCCACAGCAGATTTACCATTATTTAAGAAGAATGGAAAAGGAAAGCGGGCTGCCCGTAGAGAAGATTTTGACGATATGGAGAGATTATCTGTCCATGGCAAAAAAAATAGGAGAAAATCTAAAGGACTCCATCGTTTATAGACCACGGGAGTTAGAAAGAAGGCATGATGAGGCGGTAATAGCCCTGCAGGAAATAGACACAAAGCAGAGAGCAGAGGAACTACGGGAGAAATTTCCAAATCTGGAAAAGGTTTGTAGGGAAATCACGCCCATCTATCAGTCACTGAAAGATGAAAAATATGCAGTGCTGGTTCCGCAAAAGATTGAAGATATTATAAAAGAAGGAAAAGCATTGCATCATTGTGTAGGTACTCAGGAATGCTATTTTGACCGGATCAGCAGAAAAACCTCTTATATTGTTTTCTTACGCAGACAGGAAGAATTGGAAAAGGAATTTTATACGATGGAAATTGAACCAGATGGAAACATTGTACAAAAAAGTAAGGACTATAACAGAACGGGAGAGGAGTATGAAGAGGCAGAACCATTTTTAAAGAAATGGAAAAAGAATGTATTGAAAAAGATAAGGAACCAGGAAAAAGATCCTACAAAAACGCAGGTTACACTATGGACTGCGGAGCTTTCTGCTGCTTATAAGGATCATGTGGTGATGAAAGGTGGAAAATATCAGGGCCAGTATCTGTCAGATGTGCTGAAAGCAGAACAGGAAGCAGCTGCTTAGAAGAAAAGGAGAAATATGGAAAAAGAATATCAAATAGTGACAAAAAATATACCGGATAAGAATTTGCAGAAATTAAAACATATCCGGCAGAAAAACCAGTATGGTTGTTATGAGGAGAACCTGGAAGGAATGTATACAGAAAGAGGGGTATACAGACTGTTTCGCAAATATGTTAATAAACAGGAATATCCTTTCTATCAGGACTGGAAACAGGATATGCTGAAAATGGGCATTTTACTAAAAGGCCCTAAAACAGAGCTGGCAGTAAAAAGAAAGGGTGAGCATATAGTGGAAGAAATCTGTATTACAGTGAAGACGATAGAAGATGCCTGTAACCTTGTACGGCAAGCATATAGAGATTCCGATGTATGTTTGGGAGAGCTTTTTCGAAACATAGAAATTCAAGGATTGAGCATTCAGGAAGTAGTGGAAGTATTTTCCATACTGTATCGTGAACTGGAAAATGACAGAGTCTGTCGTGTGAATGTGGAAGAAAAATTTTTCACATTTGTAGCATAGAAATTTGATGATGGCGGGGGTGTGTCGGTGACATGCCCCCTAAAAAATACCATGAACAGCCAATTACGCAATAAAAAAGGCAATTTAAACAAAGAACCTTGTGGTTTTACCGGAGCATGCTATTCTAAAAGAAAAAGGGGAGGGAATACAAATGATGAAAATTGCGATATTTTACCAGAAAGAAAGTAAGCTTTTGGATGATATACGAAAGAAGATCCGAAAGGAAGCGTGTCAGCTAGATAACATATATGCGATTTATGAATATTCTACGATAAAGGCTTTGCGCAAAGCAAATGAACAAAGTCCTATGGATATCGTGTTTTTGGAAGATACGATAGATAATTGTGGACTGACAGCCGCCAAATATATCCGGGAAACAGGACAAAAAACTTCTCTCTACTTTTTCGGAACGTCTACGAATCGGGCTTTTTATGGATATGAATATAAGGCAGCACATTATTTGACGGAAAAAGAACAGGTAGAAAGTTTAAATATCTACCAGCATTTTTTCAGAAAGTATTTTCCAAAGAAAACGATTTTCCTGTTTGATCAAAGCATGGATTCTGCATGGGCTATGTGTTTATCCGAAGTTGTTTATATTGATTTAAAAACCGGGGATATTTGTACAGAAAAAGGAGAGAAAAAATCGGGTTATATACTGACAGAGAAAGTATTGGAAACAATACGAAAAAAGACCTCTTTTCTAAACGTTTCCGGAGAATATCTTGTCAATCAGGATTTTATAATAGATGTGACTGGGCAGATGATTTACCTATATCAGAATAAAAGCATTTTATGTAAAGAAAAGGAGATGGATACGATTAAAGAGTTCCTTTGGAACATGGGACAAAAAGAGTTTTTATAAGGGAATATTATACATACAATATATAGGAAAAATGGATTGTAAAAAACTATATATTGTGTTATTATATTGTTGAATATATTTTTACAAATGGAAAAATTTGTAGTTAGTATTTCATTTTGGCAGAAGCCAAAAGCAGTATTTTAAGGAATATCCTGAGAAATAGAAAGAAAGACATGAAGAATCGTATGGTTTTTTGTGTCTTTTTTTGTATGCAGAAATGGAAAGGAGGACAAATTCAGTTTTTAAAAGCAGACATTATCGTTGTATGAAAGGAGAACTATTTTATGAAAATTATTTGTAAAAAGACAGATTTAGCAAAGGCAGTTCAGACTGTAGCAAAGGCAGTTCCTGCAAAAGCAACCACCTCTATTTTGGAGTGTCTTTTGCTCCGGGCAGAAAAAGAGGAGATTACCCTTACCGGGAATAACCTGGAATTGGGGATTGAAACAGTAATGCCGGGAAACATTGAAGAGGAAGGCAGTATTGCAATCCAGGCAAAAGTATTTGGGGAGATTGTAAGAAAACTTCCAGAGGGAGATGTCGTACTGGAAACAGGGGAAAAAGATCAGGCGACTGTACGCTGTAAGAAGACGAAGTATAATCTTTCTGTAAAGTCAGCAGAAGAGTACACCTGTATTCCCGATATGGAACGGAAGAATCATGTCACGATTTCAGAGTTTGACTTAAAAGAGGCAATCCGGCAAACGATTTTTTCAGTAGCAGATACTTCCTCAAAGAAGGCAATGACAGGAGAACTGTGGGAAATTAATGGAAAAGAACTGAAAATTGTAGCGCTGGACGGACACCGTATTTCACTTAGAAAAATCAAACTGAAAAAAGAATATGAACCGCGAAAGGTCATTGTTCCAGGAAAAACACTGGCAGAAATCATCAAGATTATTGGCGGAGATCCGGAGAAGGAAATTGCAGTTTACTTTACAGAGAACCATATTCAGTTTGAGATAGAAAATACCAGGGCAATCTCCCGGTTGATTGATGGAGAATATTTAAAAGTGGAGCAGTTATTATCAAAAGATTATGGAACAAAAATCAAAGTTCAAAAAAAGGAATTACAGGAATGTATTGACAGAGCAAGTTTGTTATTGAAGGACGATGCAAAAAAGCCAATTATTCTAAATATTGAAGAAAATATTTTGTCATTGGAAGCAGCATCAAACATGGGCTCTATGAATGAAAGTATGTTCGTTGTAAAAGAGGGAGAGAAATTACGAATTGGGTTTAATCCAAAATTTTTATTAGAGATGCTGCGAGTGATTGATGATGAGGAAGTCTTCATGTATTTTACGAGTGCAAAAACGCCATGTACTGTAAGAGATGAAAAAGACAGTTATGTATATCTGGTTCTTCCGGTCAACCTTAGTGCCGCAGCGTAAAGTGAGAGAAGAGGGTGAATAAGAAGGTATGGAAATTGTTCGAAATGGGCAGAAAATTCTGTTGACAGAGTGGGAATTATTTCAGGCGTATGAAGAACAGAAGTATTTGTACTTAAAAGAAAGCGTTCTGGAAAATATGGAAGACTGTCTTCCAAAAGAGATGTATAGCAAATTGAAAGCAAATGAAGATTACAAGGAAAGAAGCATCACTTTATTCCAAAAATATTATGAGGATTATCATATGGAATATGATGTGGCACTAAAAGAGGCAATCCGCGATTCTGCGAAAAAGTTTCTTGATGCAGAAAAAGCAGAACTTGTAGAAGAAAAAGGAAGGAACAGTAAAGGATGAAAAGAGAAAATTATATTATTACGGTAAAAAGCATTTATATACGTAATGCGGAGATGTTTTGCCCGGAAAGCATGACGGAACAGGAAATTTTGAACTTAGATGATATCGATATTTTTCAGTCCTGTGAGTTTGAAAGATACTGGAAAAATGCAGAAGTTTCTGCTTACTTATGTCAGATGGCTTGTGCAGAAGAAGAATTAAAAAGGGAACTTCAGAAAATTGCAGAATATTTCAAGATACCAGCCTGTTTTTTAGAAGCAATTCCTGTAAAAAAAGATTTGGAAGATGATATATTTCATAATAATGGAGAGAAGGAAAATGAAGAAAGCACTACTTAAAAAGATACCTGTTGTGGAAGCCGGTATTAAGGATAAACAATATATGGAACTTTGCAGACAAAACTATCTGATGAAGGTACAAAAGGCTACGGTAGCACATAAACGGACTTTAATCCTAAATCTTTATGACGCGGAAAACATTATAAAGGAGCAATATCAGCCGTTCTGTCGCATCTTTTTTTCTAATAGAGACTTTATTACATATTTTATAAAAGAAAACCGTTGGTCTATAAAAACTTTGGATATCTTGGAAGCTGAAAAGGGGAAATTTATATCTCAGATTGCGATACGAACATATAAGGAAAAAAGGAGTATTCAACAGTTTTTTCATTGTACAGATGATGCCGTAGACAGTATACAACTGATACAAATAGAACAGCAGAAAAGAAAAGCAGAAAAGTCGTTAAAAAGAAAAAAAAGAAGGATAAAAGATATAGAGTCTCTATTTCGCAGTGTGAAACCAGTGACTGGGAGATTTGAAAAATGGCTGGAATACGAGGTGTTAAAAGAAAGTCAATATATTTTCTATCAGTATTCCAGAAGAAAGATGATAGATTGCACATGTAGTCATTGTAAATCGGAATATCAATTGGAGAGATCTATACCAAGGCATAACAAAGAATATGTGTGTCCCATTTGCAAGCGGAAATCAATTTTTAAAGCAAAAGGAAAATCAGGATATTTTTCTGATTATTCAGAAGCAGTTAAAATTGAAAAAGCATCAGATAGAATCATACTACGTCATTTTGAAGTTAGAAAATCTTATGCTGCGCATGGTACGGGAGAATATACATTATCCTATCATGAAGACTATCGGGCTGTATTTCAGGAAAAATTCCATTTTTATTACCCGGTTTATAGCTGTTTGGCTCATAAGAATGTATGGAAAGAGAAATATATAGATCCGTATTTTCACTACAGATATCATTTGGATTATACGATAAAAGCATATCAGACGATAACCCAAATGCCTGGAATGGTGTATCCATATAATTTGAAAAATGTTTTTAAAGGAACACCATTTGAATATTGCTCCTTAGATTATTTTGTTAAAGATAATCGTTTCGTAGAGCTGCCGGTTGTATATTATCTGAACACATATTTAAAATTCCCATTGCTTGAACAGTTCGTGAAGCAGAATATGTTTTATATTGCTTTGGAATGCCTATATCAGCTTCCAAACGAATGGGAAGAAACAAAGGAAACGAATACAAGACATTTCTTAGGAATAAATTCGCGATATTGCTCTATCCTAAGTAAGTATAATATGGGGATAAGAGAATGGGGCGTTTTACAGAAAATGGAAAAATTAAAAATTTATTTGTCGGAACAGGAAATTTTTGCATATTGTAAAATTTTTGAGAGTAATAGAGATTTCTTGGAATTAAACCAGTATGCATCTATTCGGAAAATTGTGAATTATCTGGCAAAGCAGATTGAAAAAGAAGAAAAAGGAAAGGCATATAAGTTGTCCGGTGATGTATCTGGTATCAGTCATGCAGAAATGAAATGTTATCAGACGTATATAAGAAGCTGGAAAGATTATATTGAGTGGGCAGAAAAATTGGAATATGATCTGAAAAGCCGATACGTTCTGTTTCCAAAAAATTTTAAAGATGTTCACGATAAGACTTTCCGGGAGTATCAAAAACAACAAGATAAGATGGAAAGAAAAAAACAGGCAAAAGAAAGAAGAACTGTGAACCAACTTTTGAAGAAAGATATAAAACTACTGGGGAAACAAATTCAGGATCAGGACTATATCTTAAAAGTTCCTGGAAATTATCAGGAAATCCAAAAAGAAGGACAGGCGTTAGGACATTGTGTAGGAGGCTATATCCCATATATTGCCAATCGGGAATGTGATGTGTATTTTATCCGGAAAAAGACAGATCCGGATACCCCTTTTTTTACTGTTGATTGGAGAAGAGGGAAGATTGTGCAATGCCAGGGGAAAGGGCGGATTCATTATCCGCAGGAAATGATAGAATTTGTTCATTATGCAGAAGAAAAATTAAGGCTTCTAAAAGGAGAAGAAGAAAAAAAGGCTGCATAGGAACATAAAAGTTTTAAGAGAATAGAAACACAGGCGGAAGGATTTGAACATTCTTCTGCCTTTTCTTATGAAGAGAAAGGAACAGATCTATGAATGATGTATTGGAAAAATTACAACGTGTCAAAATCCAAAATAAGACCAGGCTGTCCAAAGAAGACCAGCAATTTTGTCAGATACAGCAAAAATTATATGACAGTACCAGAAATCATTTTTTAAGTATGTTTGTAGATATGGAAACACTGCACCAGCAGGAACTGACCTTTTATGGAAAGGTACAGAAATATGCAGATAGGGTGTACAAACAGAACCTGATTTGTATGGATAAAAAGAAACAAACAGAACTGATGGAAAAGGTACATAATCATTTTATCAGAACCATTATTTCCTTCTTTAACCGGAAATATGGTCTTGCCATACAGAAACATTCGTATGAACGCTATATTTCCCTGCAGGATTCTGCAGAACCCGTATTACATAAGCGGATTTCTTCTTTAACAGAAGAAGAGAAGCAAATTTATCGGGAAGAAAGGAAGAAATGCTGTAAACAGAAAGAAGAAAATCTTCATGAAGTTTTGTTTGCCAGAATTGAGTATCCGTTGATTTTGGATGATATTTTTTCTTATCTGGGCGGTTTTAGTTTTCAGGAGAAAGTGGAGCAGGAGATTAAAACAGACGCAAAAGCAGGGGTGACCTATGCAAAATATAAATTGCAAAGTAAAAAACTGTCCATTCAAAACCTGTTATGCAGCAAAACAGATCTTTGGGGAGAATACGAAATCTGTCTGGATAGTGAAAAATATAAAGCACTTTTACGGGCATTGACTTTTTTTGACTCCAGTAAAGAACAAGTTTCTATTTATGATGGCTGGCTGGAAAGATTTGTAAGTTTTTCATATAGCGGGAAAAAGGAGAAAGAAGGGATTTTTGATGAACATCCTGCGCTTGGAAAGAAAGTTGTTAAATTTAAGTATTTTAAAAATGGCAGATGGGATATTGTTTTTGCCAGTGGTGTACATGCATTGTCTTTTGCCAAAGAGTATCTCGGCTATAAGGAGGCGGCCTAATGGGAAAATACAAAAGAGATAAGGAACTTCAAATTCCAATGGAGCAAAGACAAAACTTGAATGCGAAAATTTTGTATCTAGTGGAAAACCATGAAGCAGAACTATATGGAATCACACCAGAGGATATTTTTAATGCATATATGGGAAATGGTGGGCTGCATGGACTGGACAGGAAAGAATTTCAAAATTTTCATGCTTATACAGAAGCGAAAAAAGAAGTAGAGCAGGGACAGTTTTTTACACCCGCGGAAATATGTGAATTTCTTGTTGCCTGTGTCAAACCGGAACCGGAAGATATAATTTATGATTTGACTTATGGTAAAGGAGATTTTTTTAATTATCTTCCTACAGAAAGTAATATCTATGGAACAGAAATTGATATGAAAGCGGTAAAGATTGCCCAGTACCTCTACCCGAAGGCAAACCTGCAATATGGCGATATCCGGCAGTATTCCCCTGTTTTAAGCGGAGATATTGTGTTTGGAAATCCGCCCTTTCATCTGGAATGGGGAACAAAAGAAGCACCGGTATCTTCCCAGATGTATTACTGCAAAAAAGCATATCAGGTACTGAAAAACGGGGGTCTTTTGGTTTTGCTGGTCCCGGAAAGTTTCCTTTCAGATGATTTTTCAAATCAAGGGGATATTGAAGAAATCAATCACATGTTTAATTTGATTGTACAATTTTCTTTGCCGGCAGATGCATTCAAAGAGTATGGTGTGACATCTTTTCGGACAAAAGCAATGATTTTGCAGAAAAAGAGTCAGTATGTAACAGAAAGACCATACACTACAGAGTTGGAAGTTCTGAAGCAGCCACAGGAAATTTATCAAACTTATGTGTTGCCTGTTCTTCAGGAACGGAAAAAGCATACTGCCAAGATCTATTTTGAATGTCAGAATACAGATTTAGAGGCAAAGCAGAAACAGGTATTTCAGGAAAAAACGGTGAAACTTTTGTTTGATATCAAAAGAAATCGAAATATCACTCATAAAGCTGGACTGGCAGAAGCGATTTTGCAGAAATACCTGAAGCAGACGAAACCGGAGGAACTTTCCTGGCAGGAGTGGGAAAAAAATAAAATACAGCCGGAAGATGTTTTACGGAAATTAAAGGGGATTTTATCTTCTGCGAATAAGACATACAGGAATGAAATCCGGATTGTAAAGACAACTTATGGATTTAAAGAAAAGGATTATCGGGAAAATGGGACCGATATGAATTTGGGTTCTATCAATTCTTTTGTATTATCCAAAAGAGAAGTTCCTGGATTTGAGCAGTTCTTAAAGAAGAAACGGCGAGAATTTGCATTGCAGGAAACACCTTTTGAGAAAATGAAGCAGGATGACAAAATTGCAGAATATCTGGGAAATTGGCATGTAACAAGTCAAATGACAGGGGAGGTCAAATATCTGAATGCTGTACAGAAAAAAGAAGTGAATAAACTGTTGCAGAAACGATACGCTGCCCTACAGTTTTCTATGGGAACTGGAAAAAGCCTTTGTACACTGGCAATGGGGCAGTACAGAATGAAATATAATCCTGTCCGGAATATATTCATTGTCGGCACAGCCCTGGCAATCAATAATACATGGGAAGAAATATTGGAAGACTATCAGATTGATTTTTACCGTATTCGGAAGAGGGAGGACATAAAAAGGGTACAGAGAGGACAGATTGTGCTCTTGACTATCAATCTGCTTACGGAATTAAAAAGGGAGATGAAAAAACTGTTACGTATCCGCTGTCAGAAAGTCATGTTGATTTTTGATGAAAGTGATGCAATTACCAACGGAAGTTCAAAACGTACAAAAGCAATGCTTTCTGTTTTTCGAAAATGCAGATATAAAGTGCTGGCAACAGGAACACTGACAAGAAATAACGTGGTAGAAGCAGCACCTCAATTAGAACTGCTTTATAACAACTCCATTCATTATCTGGCAAAGAATGAATGGATCTACCGATTCAAAAACGGACAGATGGAAAAAAATAGGAACTTCTTTTTGAATCAGCCATTTCCAGCTTATAAAAGAGGGTATGAACTGTTTTCTTATTCCTATTTACCAAAGAAGATTACAGTGTTTGGTCTGGAGAAGGCAAATCAGGATATTTATAATGCATCATTTTTAGATGAATTATTAGAAAAAACAGTCATAACAAAAAATTTTGAAGAAGTGGTAGGAAGGAAAATTTATAAGATTTACCAGGGAACCTGTTCTTTTAGCGAAAGGGAAAAAGAAGTGTATCGAATAGCAGTAAAAGAGTTTGATAAAATCCGCAGGAAGTATTTTGCAGCTTACGGCAATGCACGAAAGGATTCCATGTTTCGGATTTTGCAGCAACTGCTGCTCCTTCTGAAGATATGTGCAGATCCTTCTCTTGCATACGAATACGATAGCAATGAAGTACCTACGAAGGTAAAAAAAGCAATCCGTCTTTTGCAGATGTGGAAGTATGAGAAGGTTGCGATTGGAGTACGCAGAATAGAAGTGGCAGATTCCTATTACCGATATTTAAAGCAGGCATTTCCAGAAAGGCAGATCTTTTATATCACAGGGGATAAAGTTCCATGCAAGCAGCGGCAGAGGATTGTAGAAAAACTAAGAAAGACAGAAAATGGGATATTACTTTCTACGCAGCAAAGCTTGTCAGAATCTATGAATATAGATGATGTGGATAAAATTATCCTACCAGAGCTTCATTACAATCATGCGGCTATGGAACAGTATTATTTTCGGTTTATCCGGTATACGTCCAGAAATTTTAAGCAGGTAGTATTTTTAATTTATGAAAATTCCATTGAAGTGAACCTGCTAAAGATGATACTGGCGAAGGAGAAACTTAACCTGTTTATGAAAAATCAATTGCTAGAAAACGGAGAACTATATGAAAGATTCGGCATCAATCCCCAGATATTTTCCCTTTTGATGACAACCAGTGTGGATCAGGAAGGAAAACTTCAGATTCAATGGGGCGAACAAAAAATTAGTTAGAGTGTTTGAAAAAGAAACATACGTAATGATAATTTATGGCAGAATTTTTACTCAAAGAAATTCAAACTACGATACTTTTACTCTGCTTATAGCAGAACAATATATATTTTGAGAAAGTATTGAAAAGTTTATTAGAAAATACAGAATAGGCTTAAAAGTCTGTTTATATTTAGTGTAGAACTTAGCACAATAGTACGCAAAGTCTCCCTAGCGTGGCAATGACAGATATAAAAAATACTTGTTTTTCTGGTTCTTGTATTTTGAGGATTTGTCAGTAGAGATTTATAGGAAAGGAGGATGTATGAACCAGAAACATCAAAATGTTCCAATTTGGGAAAAAGCAAACCTTACTTTGGAAGAAGCGGCAGCTTTTACTAATATAGGAATAAACAAATTGAGGCAGTTAACAGACGAAGATGGATGTGAATATGTTCTTTGGATAGGTTCTAAAAGATTAATAAAACGTAAGAAGCTAGTGTGCTGTATCGTTGATATTTAACATTACTACTGCATCTTATTCAGATGCAGTAGTAAATGTCGGATACAAGGAATTCAATTTAATTCT
>ERZ857955.1177-NODE-1177-length-22160-cov-3.210631_pt1 | contig 22160 bp, 16 predicted proteins | sample MGYA00519956_ERZ857955 | MGnify/ENA primary metagenome ERZ857955 (study PRJEB31778, sample SAMEA3449378) | human gut metagenome | biome: human gut; feature: human-associated habitat; material: faeces | place: United Kingdom | collected 2010/2012 ...
TGCCCGGGCAGGGCGGAGAGCAGCAGGTATTGCACGCCCGCCGCCTCCTCCGCCGCAAGGACGCGCGGCACCGGGACTTTGCCGGAAAGCCACAAAAGCATGTCCCGCTCGGTGCGGCTTTGCGCCGAGGCCGTTTCTGCCTTCAAAAAGAAAAAGTTTAAACGGAAGTCCCTCATTGGGAATGATCAGTTCATGCTGAAACTCCATACCCATCCCCCTTTTCTTTTTTTCGTTGAGCTGTCTGTACATGGCGGACAAGGCTTCCGTAAAAAGCTGCCAGGATCTGCTGGAATAAAGTACCGATCATAACGGGGAACAGTACTTCCGCCGGAAAATACGCCCCCGCGATCACTGCTCCCGCACTGATGTTACGCATACCGGAACCATAGATCATGGAAACTGTGGACTGCTTATTCTGCTTTGTAAAAATAGCAATAAGCCAGCCGATCGCATATCCGCCAGCTGCCAATACAAGGATCGTCACTGCCACTTCCAGTCTTTCTCCATTCAGGTGTTTCATATATGGTGAAACCTTGGATGAATTGGAAGTCACCACAAAGATCAGACACATTTTTGAAAAAGGTGCCAGTTTTTTCGGCCAGGTCTCCATGACTTTTCCATGGCTGACTTCATTGAGGCACATGGCAAGTACCGCCGGAAGTGCGATCATAAATACCAGTTCCTTCATCATACCCATCGTATCCATTTTCACACTGGAGCCTACCAGGATTTTCAATGCAGCAGGTATGAGAAAAGGTGCCAGTATCGTGTCGATAACCACCAGCGAAAGAGAAAGGGGACTGTTACCATTATAAATCGATACCCACATCAGACTGATCACAGCCGTCGGCACGGAAAACTCCAGCACCATTCCTGTGATATAATTCATATTGCCCGGGAACAGAAGATGTCCCAGACCGCAGGCGGCCACCGGTCCCAGCACATGAAGGATCAGCAGCATCAGGATCAGCGGAAGCGGCCGCTTAAACACATCTGCAACATCACGGAACCTGGATTTCAACGCACCGATAAAGGTCATAAATGCAAAAGCATACGTCACATAGGGCACGCCATGCTTCGCAATATCCGGAAACAGCACCCCTGTAAGCAGACAGGCCGGCGTCACAAAAGCCATCCATTTCTCTATAAAGCTGTTAAATTTTTCCAGCATATCACACCTCTTGTTTGTCTTTTTTTCTGTCTTTTTTTACAGTTTATCACAAAAAAACAGCGGTGCAAGAAAAAAATCCCCTGTTTTATAGCCGATTCCGGACAAATATGATATGATAGTATCCATCCAAAAGCAACCTGAAACCAGGGCGGACTACAGATAACCGCCAAAATGATCATTTTTTATGATCTGGAAAACGAGGCAAAAAATGATTTCTTTAATTATACCATGCTTCAATGAGGAAGAATCCCTTCCGCTTTTTTACCCGGAAGCCACTTCTGTCCTCAGGCAAATGAACTGTGATTATGAGCTGATCTTTGTGAATGACGGTTCCAGAGACAGAACCCTTGAGATTTTAAGAGAGCTTTCCGAAAAGGATCCTCATGTGATCTATCTTTCTTTTTCCAGAAACTTCGGAAAGGAAGCTGCCATGTATGCAGGCTTCTGCAATGCCGGCGGCGATTATGTAGCAGTAATGGACGCTGATCTTCAAGATCCGCCGTCCCTTCTCCCGGAAATGCTGGAGAAGCTGGAATCCGGAGAATATGACAGCGTTGCCACCAGACGTGTCAGCCGTGACGGAGAGCCACCTATCCGGAGCTTTTTTGCCCGGAAATTTTATCAGCTGATCAATAAGATCTCGGATGCAGATATTGTGGACGGCGCCAGAGACTTCCGTCTGATGAAGCGCAGTATGGTGGATGCCATCGTCTCCATGAGTGAGTACAACCGCTTCTCCAAGGGAATCTTCGGCTGGATCGGTTTCCGCACCTGCTGGCTCCCCTACAAAAATATCGAACGCGTAGCCGGTGAGACCAAATGGAACTTCTGGAAGCTGTTTAAATACGCCGTCAGCGGCATCATCAATTTTTCTCAGGTACCGCTGACCATCGCCTCCTGGTTCGGAACGACCATGACCGGTTTTTCCTTTCTGGTCCTGGTAGCCATCATCGTCCGAAAGCTGATCTTCGATGATCCGGTCCCAGGCTGGGCTTCCACTATCTGTGTCATCATCTTCATCGGCGGCCTGCAGCTTTTCTGCCTGGGTATCATGGGACAATACATAGCCAAAACCTATATGGAGGTCAAGCAGCGCCCCCATTACATCATAGCAGAGTCCAACAAAAAGGACTTTACACCCATACGTTGATTTTCTATTCTGTCGGCAGCTCGACCACCTGATATTCGTGGCCCAGCGCCGGCAGGATTTTTTCTTTTACATCACTGGTCTTCATCAACAGAGTGGAAGTATTGATACACGGATGGCATCCGAAATATTCTTCATCCAGGACTTCTTTATCGATCACCAGGTGTACCTTCTTTTCTTTATCAAAGATCAGTCCCATCAGACTTAAGGACCCCGGGGTAATGTTCAGATATTCCTCCATCTGCTCTCCGTCTGCAAAGGAAAGTCTGGCTGTTCCGATCTGTTTGGACAGAAATTTTGTTTTAAATGGCTTCTCTCCCGGCATCAGCAGCAGATAGAAATCCGTTTTCTGTCGGTTGCAGAGAAAAAGATTTTTGCATATCTGCGCTCCCAGAAGCTGATCCACTGCCTCGCAGGCCTCCATGGTCATCAGTGCTTCATGATCTGCTCTTTTATATTCAATCCCAAGACTATCCAGAAAATCGTACACTGCGATTTCCTTCTCCAGACGGCCCTCGGTGTTCTCCGGTCTTCCTGTATAGACTGTTTTGTCAATTCTTGGTTCTTCCATGATGTCTCCTCCGTTATTTTTACATTCTCATATGTCCAGGTCTTAGTCGCAGCACATTACGCTTTACTGCTTCACCCGTAACCTGCCGATTTGTTTAATCATAGCACACCTGTAACAAATAAGATACTCCGGATTTCCGTCTGACTATTGACGATATCAGCCTCGGATGCTATACTCTCAGGCAGAAAGGGAATGAAGTTCTCCCCCGATCTTTATCGAAACCGCCAATGAGCTGATGACTTCTGTGCAATGCACGGGGTTATCAGCTTTTTTTGATGGATTTTTCAAAACGGGGAGATTGAAAGGAGTTACTATGACAAAAGAAACTATCCAAAAAGAACATCGGATCCTGCAGCTGAAATACGCTGTCCTTGCAGTGGTCGTGGGAATCTGCGTCGGGATCGTAGATACTATCTTCGGCCGGGGCCTGCTGGCGATCTCTGATCTTCGCACCGCATACTGGCAATATCTGCTGCCTTTCCTGCCTCTGTCCGGACTTCTTATTGTGTGGATGTATCATCATTTCAGCACCTTAAGCTTAAATGGCATGTCCCTGATCTTCGAAACCGGGCAGAAAAAAAGAGACCAGATTCCTCTGGTTCTTGTCCCTCTGGTAATGATCGGCACCTGGATCACTCATCTCTTCGGAGGAAGTGCCGGCCGTGAAGGTGTTGCCGTGCAGATCGGTGCTACACTCTCCCACGAGGCCGGACGCAGGCTGCATATCCGGGAAAATAAGCCTGTCATGCTGATCACCGGTATGGCTGCCGGTTTTGGCGGTCTGTTCCAGACGCCATTAGCCGCTGTATTTTTTGCCATGGAGGTGATCGTTGCCGGATATCTTGAGTACGATGCGCTGCTGCCGGCACTTATCGCCGCATATACAGCCTCCTTCACCTCTCATTTCCTGGGACTGGAAAAATTTGCTGTGGATATCCAAGACACCTGGACTGTGACCGATCTCCGAAGCATGATCTCTCTCATTGCTCTCGGACTTGCCTTTGGTCTCGCAGGACGATGCTTTTCCGTACTTCTTCAGAAAGCAAAGAAATTATTCGGGGAAAAAATCTCAACTCCGCTGATCCGCATCGGTGTCATGGCCATTCCACTGGCAGCTCTGCTGTTTGTGATCCATGGCGGACGCTACACAGGTCTTGGAACCAATCTCATCTCCGCTTCCTTTGCCGGAGAAACGATCTACGGATATGACTGGATTCTGAAGCTTCTGTTTACTGTATTTACACTTGCCATCGGTTTTCAGGGCGGCGAAGTGACACCACTGTTCTCCATCGGCGCTTCCCTTGGAGTCGTCCTGGGTTCCATCCTCGGGATCCCTCCCATTATCTGCGGGGCACTTGGCTACGCCGCAGTATTCGGCAGCGCCACCAACACCCTCATCGCCCCGATCCTTATCGGCCTGGAAGTCTTCGGCAACCGAAATACCCTTCCCCTCATCCTGGTATGCATCCTCGCTTATCTGGTCAACGGAAATCACTCCATTTATGGAGCACAGCAGAAGGCACTTTGCAGGTTTGAGGAGTAGATATGTACATATTTTTTATTCGGTCATGGCTGACTCGGTTGTGGCCGAATAAATTCTCCATCACCTAAAGGTAATGGGCTTCTAAGGATATCAGATTCGCCATATGATTCCTTTCTTCAGCTATTAATGGATTCTATCTCCGAATCATCATATATTTTCTTTAACTCTTTTCTCATTTCCTTATTGATATTTATATATTTTGAATCATTATCAGCCCATTTTACTTTCAGGATATCGTGTTTGCGTATATATAATACAGGCAGCCGGCTTCTGTGCTTATCCATAAAGATTCCCCCGCTTTCATAAAAAGTTTCCTGCAGGTAATCATTTATTTCATCTACCTGGATTACAAATGTAAAACGAATATCATTCTTTTTTTCTTCTCTGCTCATCTCATTGATCCAGAACTCTGCAAATTTATCATTTAACAACAAAACATCATTTCTATCCATATCTGTAATATCTATAAGCGCCCAGATATTCACCTGATTATTTCTATTTTTCTTGAAAAAACTTACTTTTCCTTTTTCGTCCAGTTCATATTCTGACTTTTTTTGGTACTGGTTATGTAAAAGCTCCTTTTCAAATACAACGTTTCGCTCTTCGACCTCTTCTGGAAAAGTTATTTTGATATCTATTAACTTCTCGTATTTGTAACAGATAAAACTGAATGGCATCCAGATTCCTTTTTTATTCTCTATATACATGTAGCTTCTTGCATGAATCCTAGCACTATGCTTCAAAAATTGAACATACCCCGCTGTCATTAAAATATACAGTGATAATAACGCTTTTTCAATCGCATCATTCCCACTGCTATTCGTCCAACATTTCCAACAGGAATATACTGCTGCAAAAAAAACATCTGTCAAAAGCAACATTTGAAACAGAAAACACCCTCTGATTCCGGAAAGCCATTTTCGATTTTTTCTCATCATCCCATAAACATATAAAGGATTTTCATCTACACTTTCCGAAGAAATATCCTGATCCGGTGTTCCGCCAAATCTGAATACCCATCCAGTCAATGCCATATATCCCAAACCGGCTACTGCAAATGTGAATCTATCATCTTCAAAAATCCAACGATATGACAAAAATAAAATACAAAATAACAAAATTTTTTCAGGTATATTATTTTTTCTTTTTCGGTTTATTATGATCCCCCCCCTAGTCGTCAAATACATACAAATTGTATTGGTGAGAATCCCATTCTCACCAATACATTTCCCATATATTTTTACATACAAAACTTATACATAAACCCAATATAACTTTCCTAAATACTTATAACACTTCATATACCGCGTTCCTTTTCCCGGAGTATACTCACATCCCCCGCCAATAACTCTCCCATACTTTCGTATTGCAATATTAGAATTAACAAAAGCATTGCATGCATAATCTCCACAATAAGAACTTATTTCCTCCTCTGCCAATTGCCTTATCTTTCTACTTTTTTCTTCATTAACCGCACTTCGTAATGGTAATGCCTCTGAAAATGAAAGATTCATATTTAAAATTTTTCGATTTGCGTTATGATAATCTTTTCTCATATATTCCAAATATCCTCTTTTCTCCGGCCCCATACTCGCTAAAGGATTTAAAATTAATGATATTCCCGCACTTACCGCACCATTTATAACCGCGCTTGTAAAATCTCTATTTTCATAATAATCACTTGCAAACGAAGTAACACCACTTACAACTGCACCTGTTGTCGAACCACCAATTCCCAAAAATCCCATAGCGGTTCCAAGTCCTGCGGAAGCGGCAGTGATCCAGTTTATCTCTGACAGATTTTTCCCCTCAAAAATCATCTGACATCCAACTGAAAGTCCCATTCCAGCGACAAAACTTGCTGCTGCAACCATCCATGCATTTCCATCCTGATCTGCACGTACCAGTGGATTATCGTCACAGTAGGCAAATAAATTTCGATTATGTAATGTCTCCATAGATGCTTTTTCACTTTTAAAGTTATCCGCACTGATAAATCTCCGGATCTCCGGATCATAATACCGGTTCTTCAGATAGTACATTCCGGTTTCTTCATCGTAGTAGTAGCCTCTGTAGCGGAACGGGTTGATTTTTCCAATGGTGCTGGCTTTGCTGCCGGTGATGCTCAGGATTTTTCCCCAGCTGTTATACTTGTATTCTACTACAGTCTCTCCTGCGTCGTCAATCAGTGCAATAACATCATTCTGGAGATTTCTTACGTAAAAATAGTCTTTTCCTGACACTCGCATTGAAACAGGATTTGCTGCGGAATCATAGTAATACCATATTCGGCGTCCCTCACCTTTTTCTGTTACCAGAAGATCTCCTGCCATGCAGTATTCGGTTGTTACATTGTCAACGGTTTTCTTTACTCGATTTCCGGCATGGTCATAATAGTATCGGATCTTTTTCCCGTTATTGACAGACTCCAGCTTTCTTCCCTGTGTCCAGGTAAATGTAGTATTTCCTTTTTGGGTCATATTTCCAATTGAATCATACTGCATGACTACGCCATTCCACTTCATCAGTTTATCCCGCCATACCTGTCCGAAGGTTCCGGTTTCTGTTGCAGATGGTTTTGTTGGAAGCGTTCCTGTTGTATATGGATACTCACATACTTTTACAAGATTTCCACCCAGATCATACTCATAGGTGAATGTCTTCTTCTGCGTCTGGCTGTTTTCCCGGATCAGACGGTTCAGCTCATCGTATACATAGGATTCTTTTACTGTGCTGGAACCTTTTGTATCTGTGATCGCCGTGATATTTCCGTTTGCATCGTAAGTATAACTCAGGATTCTGGAACCTACCGTTATTTTTCTTGGAAGTGTACCGACCTGTTTATCCGGAGAATAGTATCCATATGCCACAGTTAATGGGCTTGTAGTATTCCACTCTGTTTTTACAACTCTTCCACAGGAATCATAAGTAACGGTTCTCTCTTTTCCGCTCATGATCTTTGTTTTTGTTTCTCTGCTGTCCTTATCATAGCTGTAATTTGTTTTTGTTCCATATTCATCAGAATATACGCGAAGCTCTGTCATGTTATTATTTGCATCATAGAAATACTGGTATCTCTGTCCGGATTCATCTGTAACACGCATCAGCCTGTCCAGAAAATCATATTCCAGATCATAGGTTTTTCCAGCCAGATATGCCTGTACTTTTGCAAGATTTCCGCTTCGGTCATACACATAATGATTCATTCTCTTTTCTGCGGACGCACTGGCACTGTGATAATAGCTCATCTGGATACGATCCATACTGTCATACTCGTAGCGGATATAATCTCCATTGCTGTAAATAGTTTTTGCAAGATTTCCGTTTTTCTCTTCATATTCATATCTGACAAGTTCATGAGAATATTCTGCATCCGTTTCTTTTTTATCAATAGAAGCTCGCAGCATATTTCCAAATGCATCATAGGTAAATCCGTAGGCAAATCCATTATGGCTGATGGACGCAAGTCTGTCATTTTTGTAGGTATACGCATTGGTCACTGTTTTCTGTGCATTTCCAATTGTTACTTTCTGGCTTACTGCACTGAGACGCTGTGCGGCATCGTATCTGTAGGAAATCTTATTTCCTCTTCCATCTGTAAGTGATTTCAGCAGATCTGTAGTTTCATCCCACTCATAGGATACGGTATTTCCCTCTGTATCCGTAACACCTGCTACATGATTTTTCTTCTCTGTGAATTTACGAGCCACCCAGGTGCCCTTTGTTTCTGTAGTATCTGCTGCGGAAATACAACCGCTTTCTACAATGTTTCCTTTTGTGTCATATTTCAGGCGGTATCTGACTCTTTCGGCAGAAGTTGCGGTTCGCAGACGACGTTTTGCATCATACTCATACTTAAAATTATTTCCTTTCGGGTCTGTGATCCCGGTTACATCACCAGTCGCATTGTACTCAAATTTCTGCCGGTTCTTCTGAGCATCTGTAACAGAAATGAGATTATTTTCTGCATCATAAGTATATGTCTGTCCGAACTCCTCCCGGAATAACGCAATGCCATCTACAAACGCAAGATTGGCATTATGGCAGTATGTATACGCTACCTGAATACTTGCATAATCATTTTTTGCCACGTAAACATCACTCAGGAACTGCCAGTCCAGAATATCCGGGCTGAAATTACTGTAGTGTGTATCTTTTGTCTTTCCATCTGCAGATATAAATACGACTTCCACACCAAACCTGCGACCTTTATCCACAGAAGATTCCGGAAGTGTTGTTCCGAATCCCCAGGCATTCACCATGTAGGTATCGCCTCTTTTTCCTGTGAGATCCAGTTTTTTGACCAGACGTTTTTCACTTTCATAATCTCCAACAAATTTGAAAATATGATTGTCAAGTCCCGGCACCCTTTCATTTACTTTTGCCGTTGCTTCACGGTCTGTTACCGGAGCTTTGGATATCGTAAGAGCTGTATTTAGGATATAAGCAAACTTTTTTTCTTCTGTATTTTCAGGCATAAACGCATACCATACTTCTCCGTTATTCTTTGTAACTGTTCCCCGTATACGGATTCTTTTATCTTTGGGAAGTGTTACCAGCCCACTGACTGTAGATGGAGTCGTATAGCAGTTCACCGGTGCATATGTGTAACCATACGGCGTGTTTGTTGCCAGTCTTACTACAGAATCTGCGGAAATATAGCCATAATATCTTTTTCCGTCAATATCCAGTCCTGCTTCATACCACTTGTTTCCACTGGAATCTTTTACAGATGAGCGTAATGCCAGACAGGTATTTTTTTCAATCCCTTCCTGTACCGGTATTGCTGATGCAGATGGGGCGGAGCGGAGAATGGCATTCTCAACTGCAGTACATGCAGAATTGCTGGCGCTTCCTCCCGGCATGTAAATACACAGAGACTCTGATCTGACATATCCTTTCTGCCCGTTTCTTGTTTTCACATAGTACCAGAGATTTCCACTGGAATCTTTCAGAAATGCATTTGCCACCACACATTCATTCTTGAAGATACTTGTGATCTTTGTTTCTGCAGACACCTTTGGTGTTGTATAAACATCCGCAAAATCTGTGATCACCATCATTGCATATCTGACAGGAACATATACGCTGGTTCCCACTGTTGTCAGTTCATCTGCAAGCGTGGTTCCCGAGCCGGTAAAACCCTGTGTACTCCCAAAGTAAAAATCTCCATTATCTATCAGATTACAGCGGTTTGCAGTTGTTCCGCATTCCAGCTGTGTCATGTCTCCATAAACCGTTCCTTTTACTCTGTACATGTATAAGAATACTCTTACTTTTGTATCAGCCGCATCTTCCGGTACCTTGAATGTTGCCTTCTGACGTATAAACCCACCGGTACTCTTTCGGATTCCTTCACTTACCGCATAAACATTTTTTCCATCTTTATCATGATACTCAACTCGTGCAAAACATCTTCCATTTTCCCCAATCTCACTTATGACAGCTTTCATATACATGGAGAATGTATAGGTCGCACCTTTTCTCAGCGAAACTTCCTGATACCAGCTGCAGAACTGATTACTTACCTCGCTGGTAAGCTGAAGGGATCTTGTCCCTGTTTTTACATTCTGACTGTCGGTATTGACCGATGCTTTGATATTTTTTTCATCGGATACATAGGATTTCCAGCCAAGTGTCTTTGCCTGAATGATCGGATCCTTCAGCAGCTGGATGATATTTGACTGAAGTTTTGTTTCATTCTGCAGACGGTTGGTGTAATTTTTATCCTTGCTGTATCTTGCACTTGCCGCATGGCCAAATCCATCATGCACATGCAGAAGGTTTCCTGAATTGTCAAATCGGAAGATCTCACTTCTGTTTTTTCGATCTGTAAATTTTGTGCTGTTGTATCCATAGGTAAGCCGCAGGCTGTTTCCTTCTTTACTTCCTCTTCCGTACTCAGTTATCTTTTTTACTCTGTAAGGATTCTGGCTGTAATAGTCGTAATGCACTTCACTTTCATCAACATTACGGATCTTCTGGAGCAGACGGGTTGTTGTATAGGTATATGTGGTCTTGGAATTATCAATATCTGTGATCGATGTAAGACATCCGTTGGTATATGCAAACGTCTTGCTTTTCTGATCTGGTCCTGTTACCTTTATCAGATGATTTGCTTTTCCTGCACTGTCCGTATCATAAGTCAGTGTTGTCACACGGCCTGCACCGTCTGCGATGGATGCAATACGCAGGTTGGTATATTTCAGGCTAAGTGTATTTCCATGTCGGTCTGAAATAGAGCGTAAATATCCTGCTGTCATGAAGTTCAGGCAGTTTTCTTCTTTATCTTTGATCACATAGGCAATATCGGAATCTCCGGTTTTCAGTATCAGTTCCAGATCCAGGCCGGTTTCCTCTTTCCATTTCTTTTTTGTACTGTCATATACAAAATAGTGGACTGTACCATCTCCATCTGTATGTTTATAATACTCCGTTCCTGCAATAGTGACTTTCCGGATCGTCTGATGATAATTCAGACGGACTCCATATCCGTAACCGATATCGATGTCTTTATCATTGCTGTTGTATACCTGTGTCAGCCCCATCGGCATCAGTGAGCCGCCTGTTTCCATTGTATTATGCTGCATGATCACATTTCCGTTGTAGTCATTCACGTACACGGTGCCTGCACGTCCTGCTTCCTGGCTGTGATATGTCCAGTAGTCCTCAAGGCCGGAGTAGTTTACGTAGGAAATGTCGATTCTCGGACGCATATCTTTATAATCGCTGTGACAATCTGACGAAAGATACTCTGTATATCCTGAGAGTTCAGAGCAGTCTCTGAGCAACACACCATAATTATACCCATTCTGATACCAGTCTTTCACAAGCCGTGTGATATCAAGGCTGATATATTTCTGTTCATCTCCGGTAAACTTACATATATCTTCAACTGTTTCCGAATACATAGGTTTATTAAACCATGTAATATCGGCAGAATCCCAGTCCTGAAGCACACGATGAACCTGAAGCGTTCTTTCTTTTTTATCTTCCGCAAGAGACACCATTACCAAACGAGCGCTAACTACCATATCTCCTGTTTTAATAATCGGTAATTTAAATTTCAGATAACTTCTCTGAATAACATCTCCTCCTCTGGTTTTCAAAATAATGCTTTCACGAAAATTATCTTTTGCATACTGTGAATCTACATGTGCGTCATTAATCTCATCTCTACTCTTTGACGTTGTCGTAACCGGATCGACAATAACCGGATAAACTCTTTCCGGATCTTTCAGCCATTCTTCATCCGGTGTGATCCGGATCGCACAACGGTCTTTTTTTCCTTCATCCAGAAGTTCGATTCCGATATTTTCTGATCTTTTTCCTGCGGAATCTGTCATAAACGGCGCCGCAACAGCAAAAACCTCTTCCTCTGCATTATTTACAAATCTTACGCAGGAATTTCCTGCTACCGGATGAAGTTTTTTGGTATGATAGAGCCATGTAAAAGAGCCGATTGCTTCCGGTGTTTTCAGGATGATATCTTCTTTTATGTTCTTTCCTCTTACATAGAAACGACTGTCTGTTCCCGGAAGGATATCCGGATAAAGAACTGTATTCGTACCGGTTTCTTCCGCCTTTACTTTTTCTGCGTTTTCCAGTGCCCAGCTAATCTTATATGCATCTTTGGTAACAGATACCGTCCCCTGCTTTCTGGAATGCTTACGAAATACGACTTTCCATTTGCCTTTTCTGTTGGCAAAATCCTTCTCTGCCCTCTCGCTGGCTGCGTATTCTTCTGCCATATTTTCTTCCTGATCTGCTTCTGTGTCTTCATCCATTTCCTCTGTCAGGGTATCATCCATTTCCTGCCAGATTCCCTCTTCGTCCTGATAATGGACATCATCCAGATAGATTTCTTTCGTAAAAGAATGATCCTCATTCTCAAACAGTTTGGATGCTGCGGTTCTTTCTTCTTTTATTTCCCGTCTTTTCTTATCTTCCATTATTTCTTTCCTTCTTTCTTTTCATTTTTGAGCCAGATCCATAAAGCAGTCATAACTGTTACCATTCCGCTCAGGATCTGATACCACTCTTCTTCTGAAAATGGGAGTGGATTTCTGCCTGTCAGTTCCAGGATCTGATTCGTCAGTGCGATCATAAGCACTGTCATCCGGATCAGTACATCTCTTGGAAATCTGATTTTTCGTTTGATCTTCATTTGTTTGCCACCTTCTTTCATCTCCGGTAAAGCTGGCCTTCACTTTACGCTCTGTAGTCAAAAACATATGTTTTACGCTTTATATAATACCGAACATCTGTTTGTTTTTAAATTACATATATGTTATTTTTCGTAACATATATGTAGAATCGAATATTTTTATCTCCATCCCTGTGCTTCCCTGCACGCTTTATCACAGTTTCTGAACAGTCTGATAACTTCTTCTTCCGAAATATCCAGAAAACTGACGATCTGAAAAAACAGCAGGATACTCATAGCATTTTCTCCATTTTCGATTCTGGAGATCGTCATCTTGGATACATCTACGCCTTCCGCCAGTTCTTCCTGACTGTACCCGCCTTTTTTCCGACATATACGGACATATTCTCCGATCTGATATAATTTCTGCTCTTCATTCTTCATTTTCTTTTCCCCCTTATAAAGAAAAAAGCCAGGAAAACACCCCTGATATTAAAATCAGGGAAGTATTTCCTGGCTTTGAGTCTGGCTCTTACGCAATCTACAGTTGCCGGCCGGCTTCTCACTCAGTTTTTATGTGGTTTTCTTATCTCTTATGTGTTCTGTAATAAAAGATCTGCCTTCTGTATTGCTGTTCATTGCAATGTGCCAGCTGTATCTCCACCTCTTTTCTGCATCTGGGACATTTGATCCGGAGGATTCCGGAACAGTCACCTGTCAGATCGAACAATCTGCTGTTGGAGCAACTCGGGCAATGTACTCGTATTGCTTTTCTGTCGGGTGTTCTTTCTTCGATGTCCACCACTTCTCACGCTCCTCTTTTACGAATATATGTTCGTTTCTTATATTTTCCATTATACAAACTTATGTTCGCTTTTGCAATAGTAAATTTTCTCTCCGACAGCTTTCCAATCTCCCACGTTCATGCTATACTGAACCTATCTCTGTCTGCCTGTTTCAGTCATGGGGCAGACTTATTTTTTTCAGGAAAGGATTTATTTATGAAGCGTATCAAAAATATCGATCTGCTCCGTGCGGGGGCGATTCTCTACATTATGCTGTATCACTGCTACGTTCTGTCCGGGCAGCCATGGCAGTCGCATACAGCCATCCACACACTTCTGACTCTTGGAGGTGAAGTAGGAGTTACACTGTTTTTCCTGTTAAGCGGATATGGGATTTATCTTTCCCTTTCTTCTTCGGAGTCGCGAGGCTGTCTCCCCGGCTGGCGGGCTTTTATGAAAAAGCGCTGTATCCGCATTATGCCCCAATATTATGTATGTATCACGGTCCTTCTGATCTTTATGTCCACGCAAATGTTCAGCAATGAGGGACTTCGTCACATCCTTGCGTACTATACGTTCACGGAGAACTTTTCCCCGGTGACTCATGGTTCCATCAATGGTGCGCTGTGGACGATGGGCGTGATCTTTCAGTTTTATCTGATCGCCCCGTTCCTTTATAAGGCTGTCCGGAAAAACTGGCTCGCCTCTGCCATTGTGTCCATTGTTTTCACTGTTATCTGCCGGTTCGCAGTCGTCCGTTATCTCCACGCTTCCGGTATTTCAGATACCTCTGTATATTTTGTATACGAGCGTCAGGTATTCTCTGCGCTGGATAATTTCGTGCTGGGAATGGCTGCTGCCGCTTTCTGGAAACAGACCGGAGATCGTACGCAGGATTACCGGCTGAAGCTTGGACTTCCGGTTTCTATTGCAAGCGCCACACTGATCCTGGTATGGATCTTTTATTATCACAGTCACGGGCTTTATGGCACAGCTCCCTCCGGTTATCCGGCCCATTCCATCCTGGCGGTCCTGCTCAGTATACTACTTGTGGGATTCTCCCTCCTGCCGGAAATGGATTTCAGGTTTCTGCGTCCACTGTATTTCGTGGCACGGAACCAGTACGGGATCTATCTGTGGCATATGCCCATCATTATAATCCTGCAGGCCAATGCTCCATGGTTCAACACCATGAGCCAGCAGCGCTTCTGGCTGTTTTTGCCATGTATGGTTGTCATCACCTGCGTATTCGGCTATTTTGCAACCCGTTTTATCGATCATCCCGCTTCTGCGAAAAAGAAAGGATAACTTCCCATGAAAGACAGAACCGCCGTTAACCACAATATCCGCAAGCATTTTAATGAACTGATATACAACACAGCCCGTTACACAGAGATCGTGTTATCCATCGTGATCATTATCGTGATCGCACTGTCCGGACTCCGACTGATCCTTACAACTGCCGGTACCTCCGTCATGGATATGGACACCAGCTTTTTTACCAGTTTCCTGTCGCAGGCACTGTCCCTTGTAGTCGGTGTGGAGTTTGTAAAAATGCTCTGCCGCCATTCCGCCCAGACTGTTGTCGAAGTCCTGCTTTTTGCAACAGCAAGGCAGATGGTCGTGGAACATCTCGATCCTGTACAGACACTGATCGGGATCATCGGTATCGCCATTCTTTTTGCCGTCCGGAAATATCTGATGACGGACAGTGATGATATGACCCCGCATCAGAAGAACGCTTCAGAAGAATCTTCAAAAAAAGCTTTCTCTTCTGAGTGCAAATGAGTATAATTACAGAAAAGCTCCAACTGTATCCCGATATTGATACAGTTGGAGCTTTTCTTATAAATTGCATTGGTATAAACTCTATACGATACTATTGTCCACGTCGAGCCAACTGCATGCCCACAGCAGCTATCTCCAGATAATATACCCTGCATAGATCAGGTACATACACACCATGGAAATTCCCTCTTTCCGGCTGATCCTCTGCTTTGTCGCCGCATAGATCCACACGATCAGCGAGAACACGATAAGTATGACAATATCAATAATATTTTCCCGGATCAGTGCCACCGGATTGATGGCAGATGCAACTCCGAGAACCATCAGGATATTAAAAATATTGGAGCCTACCGCATTTCCCACAGCCATATCCACTTCGTTCTTTCTGGCTGCAACCACGGAAGTCACCAGCTCCGGAAGGGAAGTTCCGATGGAAACAATGGTCAGTCCCACCAGTGTCTGGCTCATTCCAAGATCAATGGCAATGCGGCTGGCAGCATCCACCGTAAGATCTCCGCCAAAGGCAATGGCAAGTGCGCCTCCCACAATAAAGAGGATGCTCTTCGGCCAGGAAAGGATGCCGATTTCTTCTTCCAGCTCTTCCATTCCTTCCATGTCCACATTTTTTCCTGCTGCCCTGGCCTTCATGGCACTTTGGATCATTACCACAATATAGCCTGCAAAAAATCCCAGCAGGATCATTCCATCCAGATGACCAAGTCTCATTCCGATCGTATCTCCTGCTGCCAGGATCCCAAGCCCCAGAAGAAGGAGCGCACAGATCATGGAAAACGGAATATCCCTCCGGATGGTTTCCTTCTGTACCAGGATCGGCGTCAGGATGGAACAGACTCCAACAACTACCATCAGATTAAAAATATTGGAACCTACCACATTGCTGACCGCAAGCTCATTGTTATTGACCAGTGACGCTGTAACGCTGACTGCAGTTTCAGGCAATGATGTTCCCATTGCCACAATAGTAAGGCCGATGATGATCGGCGGCACCTTCAGCCTTTTTGCGATACTGGAGCTTCCTTCTACAAAGAAATCCGCACCCTTCATCAGGAACACAAAGCCGATCACAAGAAAAACTAACACAAGGATCAGCGGTGAACTGTTTACCAGATTTTCCATTTTTCTTCTCACTTTCTTTTTTATTTCCCATAACCCGGAGATTCATTGTCGCCCGCCCTGCTGAAAAAATTTTTTCCGGCATTCTTTTGTTACATAAAAAAGACCCATGTATGCCCTGCTGCAATAAAATATAACAAAGCATACATGAGTCTCATTCTTTAAGATTTGCCAGGTTTTTCAGAAAAAACCGGGTCTGTTGACAAATCACACTTACGTGCGAACTACTCCCTCATGGAATTGAAATTTTTATTTTTTTCAATTTAACAGAATCGTTTTAAAAAGTCAACCCCTGGACGATGACTTTTATTTACTCTTTTTTACTAAAGGCACATATTTTATGTATCTTTATCATTTTCTGCTTTCAGAAACAATCCTTTTCAGAATCTGTAACACTCCGTCTTCACTGTAAGATGGGCACACTTTCCTGGCTGCTGCCTGCACTTCCGCTCTGGCATTGGCTACCGCATAGCTCATTCCCGCTTTCCGGAGCATGGCGATATCGTTGAGGTTATCTCCGAATGTACAGGTTTCCTCCAAAGAAATCCCCAGGCGCTGCCGGATAAACTCCACAGCTATACTTTTCTCCCCTTCCGGCGGAGTACTGTCCATCCATTCTTTTCCGGCCGCTGCCAGTGTTACCTTATCCTTCCACGCCGGTGTAAAATATGGAGCACAAAGCTCCTCACATCGTTCCGGGTGATAAACGGAAAATTTCAACACCTGTTTTCCCTCAAGGGAAGAAAGATCGTCCACTTTTCTCATATCATAGCCATAGGAATCTCTGAGCCAGCGGAACATCCTTCCATTTTCATTCTCCGCATAACAGCACTCCGGTGTGGCAATAAAGCAGTCACATTCCGGCATTTTTGCTTTCACCATATGATGCATGCGTTTCCAAACCTCATCCGGAAGTGTATGTACCTTCAGGATCTTATCATTCTTCCGGATCACCGTACCGCCATCCGACACAAAATACACCAGATCCTTCACCGGCTCAAACAGCTTCCTCTCACTGTCATACTGCCGCCCGGAACACACCACAAAGGTGATTCCCAGCTCAGTCAGCTTCCGGATCACTGTCATATATTCCGGATTGATAGTCATGGTCCCGTCTTTTACAAGAGTTCCGTCTACGTCTGTTGCGATCAGTTTTATCATGTTGTTTTTACTCCTCTCCCATCTGAAATACCAATATCCTCTCCCTAGGATTTTTTCCGTCAAAAAGATCCTGGCAGTCGATCTCGTCCAGGAATTCCAGTTCATCCACAGTCATCAGATAGGAAATATATTCGTCAGATGGATAATAGAAAAACAGCAGCATTTCTCTTGTTTTTTCATACCAGGATTCCCGGATGCGGCCGATGACGCTTCTCAGTATTTCCACAGAAAAGGGATTGAAAAAATAAAATCTGTCTGCGGATTCCGGTACCTGAAAAAGAGCTGCATTTTCCAGTATAAAAGTGGTTTTTGCCCCGGAAACAGCCCGCTACCTGTTTTCTTCTGCGGCTTTTATCATGCGTTCATCGTACTCCACACCTGTAGTCCGGCACCTGACCTGCCATGCCAGAAAAAAATCCACTCTGCCTTTTCCACATCCATAGTCGATCAGATGATTCTTTTTCCCCAGATATCCACAATACGCCAGCCGTTCCAGTACACAGTACGGCGTTGGTTCATATGGATAACAGTACTGATCCGATCTGGAATCGTCACGACCGGTGGTTTTGATCTTCAGCAGCTTATCATATTTTACTTCATTTTGATCCATGCTTCTGTTAATCTCCGTTCGCTACATCGGGCAGCTTCGTTTTTCTTCTTTATCCATATCTCCACGGACATACCTGGCATTGAACTCCATATTGATCTCACGGATCTCTTTCTTTCCGTCAATATAATCCTGATACATATCCGCAAGTCTCGCCATACAGCCATCACAGTTCGCGGAAATATTTCCAAGAGATTCCTCCACGATCTGTTTACGTTCTTCTTTTGTTGTATCTTTGATCAGATATCCTGGCATTGTTTTTTCCTCCTGATAGGTTCACCTCTATTTCAGGTGTTTTGTACTTTCATTGTTGTTTACTTTTTCCTGTGAAAAAAGCTGCTTGTATCAGACAAACAGCTTTACAAAAATTTTTCTTTTCTGTTTTTTTATTCTACTCTGGCCCACTACCAGTGTCAATACAATTTTTCGCCTGTTTCCGAAACACAAAACAAAAGCCTCCGGAACAATTCCAGAGGCTTTATACGTGCGTTAGAGGATTCGAACCCCCGACCTTTTGGTCCGTAGCCAAACGCTCTATCCAGCTGAGCTAAACGCACATCTTTGTTGCTTTTCCTTTGTGATATTTCGTATCACCGCTGCAACAATATGTATGATACTCTAAGACCTATAAAATGTCAAGGGTTTTTTGAAACTTTTTTTGATTTTTTTTAAAAATATTTTTTATTGCTATTTTTGATGCAAAAGCAACAGTTTTTTAATTCCGTCTAAGTGCCTCGATCGGGCTCAGTTTCGCTGCCTTTTTCGCCGGATAGATTCCGAAGAACACACCTACTGCACAGGAGAACAGCGTAGCCGCCAGGATGGTTCCCGCACTGATCCCAGGTGTGATGGTCATTCCCATACTGCTGCTGATCACCGCACAGATCACATAGCCGCCTGCAATTCCCAGCACAATACCGATCAGCCCGCCTATGATCGTCAGGATCGCCGCCTCCGCAAGAAACTGTAACATAATAGACGAGGTTTTCGCTCCAAGGGATTTCCGGATACCGATCTCCCTGGTACGCTCTGTGACGGATACCAGCATGATGTTCATAACACCGATACCACCTACCAGAAGGGAAATGCCCGCAACAAAAGAGATAAACGCAGTCACCATACCAAGCATCTGATTCATGGATTTCATAACATCCTGGAAGCTCTGTACCTGGAAATATTCATCTCCGGCACACTGGTGACGTCTCTCAAGAAGATTTATGATCTTATCTGCGACCGCCTGGGAATCCAGACTCTTATCCGCCTGAACTATGATCTGATAAAATTCTCCGCTGCTTCCGGTAAAGTCGTCCATGGCCGTATAAGGCACATTTATGGTCACCGGCATTCCATCGTAAGTATAGCTGACAAAGGTTCCGTTCTCTTTCTGTGTGGTGACTCCGCAGATGCGGAATGTCTTGGTCAGATCATAGCAGGTAATGTCCAGTGTCATTCCCACTACATCATCCGTTCCGAAAAGCCTCTTCGCATCGGCATCGGAGATCACGCAGACGTTTTTTCCCTCTTCGATCTCCTTCTGCCCGAAATAGCTTCCGTACTTCACAGAAGCATTGTCCACCAGCTTGGCATCCTGGGCCTCCCCGGTCACTGTAAGATTAAAATCACCCTTTCCGGTTACGGTCTCGCCTGTATAGGAATCTGAAACATTAACACCTTCCACGCCATCCAGCTCCCGGACTGCATCAATATCTTCCGGCTCGATCCAGACCTGGTCTGCTATGGCATCATCACTGCAGTAAACAGCGATCTGGCCGCCGCCGATATCATTGATCTCGCTGTTCATCTGATTCTTCGTACCCTCACCGATGGACACAATGGCGATCACAGATGCGATACCGATGATGATCCCTAACATGGTGAGAAAGGATCTTCCCTTATTGGCCATGATATTATGGATCGCCATTTTGATATATTCATAAATATTACTCATCGGCAGTCTCCCCTGTCTCTGCTGCACTGTCACTGTCTGCCGCTGCTGCCTCTGCCTTCATTCCCTCTTCCAGGGAGCCCAGATCCTCGATGACCTCATCTCCGGCTTTAATGCCATCTGTGATCTCAACAGAGTCCTCGGAACTGATTCCTGTTGTGATATCCTGCTTCGTGATCACACCATCCTTCAGCACATAACAGAAGGAACCATCCTTGCCGATATTTACCACGCCTGCCGGAAGTGTTACCACATCCTCTGCCTTTTCTGCATAGATCTTTACCTTCGCATCTACTCCCAGAAAAATATCCTTGTCCGGCTTGTCGATGCTCACTGTGGCAGAGATCAGTGTGGAGCCCTTTTCGTTGGTTGTCGCAATGTGACTGATCTTAGTCACCTTGCCGGTATATTTCCTGTCGCCAATGGTAATGTCCGCATTCTGGCCTTCCTTTACCTTATCGTAGTCATACTTGGACACATTGATATCAACGCTGACCTTATCTGTATTCTGCAGGGTAAAAAGCTCCATTCCCTGTGTTGCCGCTGCGCCCTGCTGGACTGCTGATTTGGAAATGACGCCGTTAAAATCCGCCGAAATGCCTTTCTTTCCTTCTTCTACCAGTTCTTTCGCAGATTTTGCATCCAGCTCAGTAAGATTGTTGCTGACACGCATTTTTTCTTTCTCTTCTTCTGTAAGGCTGGCAGAATCCGCCTCTGCAATGGATTTCTGGGAAGCAAGGTCCGACTGCAGATCCGCCAGATCAGAGGTTGCCTGTTCGATCGCATTCTCAATGGCAGAAGTATCCACTGTACTTCCTGCAGAAGAAGCATCCGCAGATGCATGATCTGTCAGCCCCGATGTTTCCTCTGAAGCTCCATCGGTAACAAAATCACCGGCTGCACTACTGCTGTAATCGGAATACTCCGGCATTTTTGGCTGGCTGACCTTCTTATCCTCATAAGCTTCCTTTGCTTCCTGGCAGGTGATCTCTGCCTGACTTCTTGCTGCTTCCGCTTCATCCAGCGCCTGGGCATTCTCATCGCTCTGCTCTGCCTGCCACTGTGCAAAAGCCATCTGATACCTGGTATCTGCCTGATTATAAGCATTCTGTGCCGTTACATAATCGGAATTCAGCTGTCCCAGCTCCTGCTGGTACTGCGGAAGTGTCTCATTCTGATATGTAGTCAGCGCTTCTGAATACGCTCTCTGAGTCTCTGCATCCCTGGCAGCCTGGGCCTCTGCCTTTGCCTGGGTCTCCGCCTGAGCCTGGGCCTGCGCATCTGCCGCAGCCTGAGCCTGTACAGACGCCAGCTGTGATCTCAGGGAAGCCAGATAATTCTGCTGCTCCCTTACCTGCTGTTCCAGACTGGAAACCTTTGCTTTTGCGCTGTCCTGCTTCTGCCGGGCCTCATTGGATTTATTGATGGAATTTTTGTAATCATACTGTCCGGACTGTACATTCAGCTCTGCTTTCTGATTATCCCTCTCCAGATCCTTCACTTCAAACTCTATCAGCTTCGTTCCCTTTGAAACCGTATCGCCTTCTGCGAAGGATACGCTTTTGATCTGTGCGTTCACAGGAGAATAAAAGGTCTTCTGCTCATCACTGACAACGGTTCCGGTTGCATCTACGATCTCCCCCACATCTCCTGTCTCCGCTTTGGTAACAGCAACCTGCGGAATCTGTGATCCCCCGCGGCCTGCACCTGATGCCGCATAAATACCGCCTGCCACAACAGCCACTGCTGCCACACCGATCACAATCTTTTTCCCTTTTTTCATTCTTAAGCCTCCTCGACAAATTCCTCATTGATCGTATCTGATTCAATTTTTCCATCCATGATCCGGACCACACGTCTGGCCTGAGCCGCAATCCCATTATCATGAGTGATCAGGATCAAGGTTTCTCCTGATCTGTGCATTCCCTTCAGGATTTCCATAATTTCCCTGCTGGATGCAGAGTCCAGATTTCCCGTTGGTTCATCTGCCAGGATCACCGGCGGCCTGGCTGCGATAGCTCTGGCAATAGCCACACGCTGCTGCTGTCCCCCTGACATTTCGTTTGGCTTATGATCCATACGTTTCTCAAGTCCGACTTTTTTAAGAGATTCCACAGCAAGCTTTCTTCTTGTTTTCCGATCGATCCCACGATAGATCAGAG
>ERZ857955.1181-NODE-1181-length-22124-cov-3.851375_pt1 | contig 22124 bp, 20 predicted proteins | sample MGYA00519956_ERZ857955 | MGnify/ENA primary metagenome ERZ857955 (study PRJEB31778, sample SAMEA3449378) | human gut metagenome | biome: human gut; feature: human-associated habitat; material: faeces | place: United Kingdom | collected 2010/2012 ...
AAGGTGATAGGTAGGATGAAAGAAATATTTCTTGTATGCAGTTTTGAAGGTATATGAAAGATAAGAAGCAATCAACGGTATGTTGGTTGTTTTTTTGTTTAATGCATGAAAGGTATAAAGAATAAAAAATATATAAAATACCAAATATCTTTTGACCACAGGAAGTATAGATGATACAATTGAACCATTGTTGAATAGAAAAGGAGTACATTATGGAACAGAAAATAATCGCCACAGTTGGTGGACATCAGATCACAGAAGCAGAAGTAGAGGCATTCATCCACAGCCTTCCAAGAGAACAGCAGGTATATGCGGCTCATCCGGATTTTCGTAAGCAGTGTGAAGAACAGCTGATCGCAGTATACGCATTTGCAAAATACGGCGAAGAAGAGAAAATTGACGAGACAGAAGAATTCAAGAATGTTATGGAAAATGCAAGAAAAGATATCCTTGCACAGATGGCTATGAGAAAGCTTTTTGCAACAGTAAACGTAACAGATGATGAAATCAAAGAATATTATGAAGCAAATAAATCGAAATATTCGAAGGGTGCATCTGTACATGCAAAACATATCTTAGTAGATAATGAAGAGAAATGTACAGAGCTTCTGAATGCAATCACAAGCGGAGAAAAGGTATTTGAGGATGTAGCAAAAGAATCTTCTACATGTCCGTCGGGAGCAAACGGGGGAGACCTTGGAGAATTCGGAAGAGGACAGATGGTAAAAGAGTTCGAAGATGCCGCATTTGCTGCAGAGGTTGGACATGTTGTAGGTCCGGTAAAGACACAGTTTGGATATCACCTGATCAAAGTTGAGGACAAGAAAGAAGCAGGAGAATCAAGTCTGGAAGAAGTAAAAGACCAGATCCGTGCAGAACTGTCTCAGAAAAAACAGGAAGAAGCTTACAGAGCTAAAGTTGATGAACTGAAGAAGAAATATATGGAGTAATAGTAATCAGCCGGTTCGATAAAGATAAGACGTAATAAATGTATATAGAGATATAAAAATGGGGCAACTATATTCAGATCAGACGGGGGTACCTCTGGGGAATATGGTCGCAGTTATTGGTCCTAGCGGAAATGGAAAAAGCACGTTGGCAGATGCATTTGGGTTTATCGCAGATGCACTTACGACAGATGTTGAAACAGCATGTGATGCTAGTAATCGTGGTGGCTATGATAAACTTGTATCGCAGGGAAGTAAAGGCCCGATTCACTTTGAAATTTACTATAAGGAAAATAGTAACTCTCGGCCAATAACATATGAGCTAACCATTGGAAAAGACAAAAGTGATAGACCGTATGTAAAAGATGAGCGTTTGCGTCAACGTAGACCTGGGAATAAAAGTGGTCGCCCATTGTCATTTTTATATCTTATTGATGGGAAAGGTTACGCTTTTGAGGGCGCAGAAGGTGGGCAAGACGATGAGGGCGTAGTAACTGGAGATAAGGTAGATGTTGAATTAAGCGATATTAGAAAACTTGGGATTGTAACATTAGGTGCTATGAAGCAGTATTCGAGAATTGAAAAATTTCTCGCATTCTTGAAAAGTTGGTATTTATGCTACTTTACCCCCGATACTGCACGACAGGTTCAAACGGCAGCACCTGTTCCTTATTTAAACCGTACTGGAAGTAATTTGAATAATGTAGCTCAGTTTATGTATCGCGAAAATCCAAATGACTTTAAAAAAATTCTTGCAAGCATTCAGACTAAAATTCCTAATATAAACAGAATTGAGCCTGTAAAGATGCAGAACGGGCAAATGGTATTAGAATTCTGGCAAAATGGATTTAGTGAGCCCTTTTTTTCTCAGAGAATGTCAGATGGTACTTTAAAACTATTTGCCTATTATATGCTTTTACACGAGAAAAACCCACGTCAATTAGTGTTTATTGAAGAACCAGAAAATGGTCTGTACCATCAATATTTAGCAGATCTTGCTATTGAGATGTCGAAAAATGTGGGAAATGGTTACAGTAAACAGTTATTTGTTACCACGCATAGTCCGTTCTTCGTCAATGCGCTGTCTCCTGAACAAGTATGGGTTTTAGACAAGGGAACGGATGGTTTCTCTACTATAAAACGTTCATCTGAGTACGATTTTGTGAGCGAACTTGTCCAAGAAGGTGCATATATTGGAGATTTGTGGAATAGTAGATATTTTGGCTGAGGGGGAAAACTATGCACTTTCAATACCTTATTGAAGATCAGTCAAGCACAGAACTTATTCATGCTTTGATGAAAAAAGTAGTGGCAACCCATCCTGATGTAACATATGATTGTAAAGGTTTTCATGGGCTTGGCGGGTTTACAAAGAAAAATACCGTAAAAGAAACTAAAACCGGAAAACTACTCAATGATTTAGCGACGTATTTGCGTGGATTTAACAAGAGGTTACAAAATATTTCGGCTGCAATTGTTGTTGTGTTAGATAATGACGACCGTGATACAGAAAAATTTAAACATGAACTAGAAGATGTTGCGAGAAAAAATATGATACTTATGGATTATATATTCTGCATTGCAGTAGAGGAAGTTGAAGCTTGGTTATTGGGGGATGAACAAGCCCTCTTATCTGCATATCCGAAAGCAAAAATTCAAGTATTACGCACTTATGTTCAAGATAGCATTTGCGGAACTTGGGAAGTTTTGGCTGATGCTGTTTATCCGGGAGGAAGTCAGAAGTTACATAAAGAGCATTTTTCATTTATGGAGATAGGTAAACTGAAAGCAGAATGGGCCAGGAATATAGGGATACATATGAATTTAAGCGCCAATCAATCACCGAGCTTTAATTATTTTATTGGTGAGATTGAAAAACGTCTAGCTTCATAAGAAGCATAATATGGGCAAAACAGAAACGGTTGCAACTTTCCTGCGTATTGAAGCGCACCTCCTGATCCCCGGTTACAGGGCTATGTACACGCTTGTACTGGGAGAGCGCTTGAATGGCATTCAAGAGGTCAGCGGTTCGATCCCGCTTATCTCCACCAAAGGCCTGGAATCAAACGATTCCAGGCCTTTTTCTTTGGATTTGTACGATTTTGATTAGAGAATACCTCTCTTCAAAATTGGATATATGAAAACGCCGTCCACAGTTTTACTTGCGAATCTGGCAATAAAAGCAGACACCCACACCTTGGTGCGTGTCTGCTTTTATATTACCAGATTTAGGGATATATTTCCGGCCGCTGCTTTTCTATTTGTCAACCGGAGGAGTTTCCAGTGTTGTTTCGATCTCCTTTATCCGCGCTTCCTTCTCTGCGATCGATGCTGTGAGGGACTCTGTCTCGCTGCTGCGCTTTGCCTCTGCAGCGCCGGCCTTTGCTTTCAGCGCGTCGATCTGCTCCTGTATGGCGGCCTTTTCCTTTCCTTTGAACAGGCCGAGCCCCTTTTTCTGCTGCTCCAGCGCGGTTATCCCGGCGTTGAGCTCATCGACGGCAGATTGCAGGGCGGCGATCTGCTGCCGTACCGGCGCGCACTCGGCGTCCAGCTGTGCCTTTTCACGTTCCAGCGAAGCTTTTTCATCGGCGTGTTCTTTCCAGTACGCCTCCTTTGCCGCCTGCTTTTTCTGCGTGATGGCCTTCTTTATTTCGGCGATCTTGGCTTCATACCCGGCAATCGAGCGACGCCGGCTGGCCTTGGCCTCATCGGTCAAGTGCCAATCCCTGCGCCAGATTTTACGGCCGTTGTTCAGGTCATAGTCCCAGGAACAGCTGTCGATGGCCTGGTTATGCAGGAAAATCAGGTTTTCGTAGCGCTGGATATCGGACTCGTCGTCGTTGTCGCACAATTTAATCGCCTGTTCAATCAAAGCCGTGCAGTGGCCGACGCGCTCAATAAAGCGCTGCCAGTCATATTTATTCGGCTTGTCGTCCGGATCGTTGGGGTTTCCGTTGTAATCAGGCAGGATTTTATTTTTAAAAGCGTTAACAACGGACCGGTTGATGATTTGGGCAAAAGGTTCCGTCAGCTCGGAGACTGCGATTGTCTCTTTCGTTTGAATAATGAATTGCGCCATTACGCGCAGAATGGATGCGATGTCGCTGGAAAATCCATTTGCCTCCTCTTTGTCAGGGAATTTTGCAAAGCGGTTTCCTCTCAGCGTAATCAATGCGTTGGACAGCTTGGTAAGCTCCGCTTTGCTCTCCTCAATCACCCCGGCCTTTTTCTCCTCCGGAGCGGCTTCAATGGCCTTTGCAAAGGCCGACGCGCTCTCTGACAGACGGCTGTTCTGGATGGTGGACTGCCATCCTGCCGCCTTACCCTTGAGAAGCCATGCCTGGTAGTTGTTGACGTCCATCTCAATGATTTTATTGCAGTACTCCTCCGCTTCCTTATTATTGGAGGAATCCATTGCGCTCTGGGCCATACTGAGATAGTTGTCAATTTTATCGCTGTTATCCACCTTGACGGTACCGACGACCTCTACGGTGCCCTCAACCATCATTTTTTTGGCCTCTTCCACGGAGTACTTGGTGCCGCAGGACTGACAGACAAACACGCCGTCCTCTTTCAGCAGATTGGTGCTGCCGCACATTTCACAGGTGAGTTGTTTCATTTTATCTAATCTCCTTTACAACTTGGTGTGGTGGTTCTTTTGGCGGCGATCGACTTTTTCCGCGTGGCCGCAGGCGAGCACGGCGGCGAGCTGCAGGGCCCACATGGCGCACAGGAACAGCGCGTTGGCAAGGATGGCGATTTTGACTGTCGCCGGGAGCAGTGCAAACAAGATGCAGCAGATTAGCTGCCCGGCCAGATAGCAGACAGAGAAGAGGAGCAGCGGCGTATGTAAAAACTGCATCTCAGGAGTCAGGCCCTTTTTCCAGACCGCTATCCACAGGGCGAGCTGGGAGAAGAAGGCGATGAGGGTAAAGCCGTAGGTAATCCACACTGACGCTGTAACCCCCCGGGGCAGAAGAAACAGGAACAGGTGCGCCAGAGCAAGGCCGATCAGCCAGAGGGCTGAGCCAAACGCTTTCTGATGTCTCATGGTGTCTCCTCCCGCTTTGTACCGCATTTGGGACAGAATTTTCCCGGACGTTCGAACGCATAGCCGCACTTGGCGCAGCGGGCCTGTGTTCCGGTGGAGGCGCCGCAGTGATCGCAGAACACAGCCCCCGGCGTAAGCCTTGTCCCGCAGTTATCACAGAACGCCGGAGCGGCGGCGGGGGTCATGGAACCCAGCGCATCTCCCACAGCGCCGCCTACCACGCCGCCCACAGCGCCTCCAACACCTGCCATCATGCCAAGGCCTATACCGGCGCTGCTGAAATTGCCCGCCCCCTCGTTCTGAGCGGCCTTTTCGGCGACGTCAAAACCACGCTCTTGCTGATAGGTGTAGCCCTCAATAGAGCGCTTCTGCGCGATCCCCTGCGCCTTGATGACGGTTCTCTGTTTCTCGGTCTCCTGATCGATGACGCCTACCTGCTGGCGGAGCTTTGCCTCGGCGATATCTGCGTACTGACGGAAGTGCAGTTCCTTGAACTTTTCATACTGCGGCTCGCCGTCCGGCTTGAGAATGGTTGATAGAAAGAACTGCTCCAATGCAATGCCGTAGTCTGCAAAGTCGGGGACGAGCTTTTCCTTGAGCGCTGCGGAAAAGGTGAGCAGGTGCTCGTCGATTTCGAAAATATTGGCCTTTAACTCCTTGATGGTCTGCGCGATATAGGTTTTGACCTTTGTCATCAGAAACGCCCGAAAATAAGAGACCAATTTGTCGCGGCTTAAATCATGCTCCGTGCCGACAAGCCTTGTCAGCAGTTTGACGCTGTCCGCCGCCCGCAGACTCATTTCGCCGCTTGCGCCGATGGACAGCGGAAAGCCGTAGGCAGGCTCTACATACTGTACCTTGCTGTCCGTTCCCCAGCGTATGGCCATTTGCTCGGTCTTGTTGATGAAGTAGACCTCACAGTGAAACGCGGACTGCCCGCCTGTTGGAATATTGACGACGCGGCGCAGCAGGGGAATGTTCTGGGTTTCCAGCGTATAGCGGCCGGAGCCGAACCGGTCAAGCGGCTGGCCGTTCAGAAAGAAAACGGCCTCCTGCGTTTCATGGACGATCAGCTGGGAGTTGGTATTAAAATCTTCAGCAGGATGCTTCCAGACAAAGGTGGAATTATCGCCCTCATATTGAATGACCTCTGTGATTGCCAAACGCGCTCCCTCCCTCATAGTCAATAGAAGTTTTAAAAATGCTGTTTTTTAATATTCTGCGTTTCAAAAACTATAATAACATTTTTAAATAGGCTAATCAATAGTTTTAAAGTTTTTAATCAGCATAATTCATCCATAAGTACGGCTATCCTTGTTACACAGGGAGGCGATCTGATGGATATAAACTTTGTTCGCGAGCGCATTACACAGCTCCGCATGGCAAAAGGTGTTTCGGAGTATCAGATGAGCTATGATCTTGGACACAGCAGAGGCTACATCAATAACATTACCTCCGGTAAGTCTCTGCCGTCCCTAACCGAGCTGTTTGCCATCTGTGACTATTTTCAAATTACACTGGTGGAATTTTTTGACGGGTCGGTTAGCAATCCGAAATTGTTGAAGGATGTGACAGGCAGTCTGGAGAGACTTAGCGAAAAGGATTTGAGCCTGGTTCAAATCATTGTGGAGCATCTGCTGCAGAGGTGAAGAAGGGGGGCGGTACAGCATGGGTACCGCCCCCCGTTTCAAGCGTTCCGCTGGCCGGTGTGCTGAGCGCGTAAAAATTTTTTGTTTTATATTGACATATGTCAGGAATGTGCTACAATAAAATTGACATATGTCAGAAAAGAAAGGAGCGCGCCATGCCGAGGCCACAAAAATGCAGGAGGGTATGCGCCATGCCCAGATGGGCCGGCTTTGTCCCGGTGGGAGAGAACTGCCGCCGGGGGGAACCGGTATTGATGAGCGTGGATGAATACGAAGTGATCCGTCTGGTGGATCTGGAGGGCCTGACGCAGGAGGCGTGCGCCGTCCAGATGGAGATTGCCCGCACCACCGTCACCGGTATCTGTGACGCTGCCCGCCGCAAGCTGGCCGACGCACTGGTCAACGGCAGGCCCCTGGTTATTGAAGGCGGGAATTACCGCCTGTGTGAAGGGGGCGCCTGCCCTGGCCGCAGAGGCGGCTGCTGCGGCAAACACCGACAAAAAGGAGAAGATTCGTTATGAAAATTGCAGTTACCTATGAAAACGGAAAGATTTTTCAGCACTTTGGTCACACGGAGCACTTTAAGGTATACGACGTGGAGGACGGTCAGGTAAAATCCTCCGCCATCCTGGATTCCGGAGAGACCGGCCATGGCGCTCTGGCGACGCTGCTGAAGGACGGCGGGGTGGCTGCTCTGATCTGCGGCGGCATCGGGGGAGGGGCGCAGAACGCCCTGGCCCAGGCGGGCATTACACTGTATGCCGGCGTGACCGGCGGCGCCGACGAGGCGGTGCAGGCCCTGCTGAACGGTACGCTGGCCTATGCCGCCAGCGCCACCTGTGACCACCACGACCATGACCATGGGCACGGCCATGGACACGGGGGCTGCCACCACGGCCACGAGTGCGGCGGAGGCTGCCATTAAGAGCGCGCTGAGAGACGGAACAAGCGCCCGGATGTATCTCACATCCGGGCGCTTGTGCTTCGTTTAAGGGCTGCCGGGGCGGCAGCTATCCGGCCAGCCCCAACAGCGCAGCCAGCTCCTCCGGCGTATCCGCCAGGCGCTCCGCGCCGGCCCGGAGGAGGAATTCCCGGCTTTGGAATCCCCATGCCACCGAGATGCAGGGCAGCCCGGCGTTTCGCGCAGTGAGCAGATCCACATCGGAGTCCCCGACATATACCGCCTGTCCAACTGTGGAGCCCAGTTCCTCCAGGGCCCGGAGCACCGCATCGGGGGCGGGCTTGCGGGCCACGGTGGGGCTCTCCCCGATGGCCACGGGGATTCGCGCTCCGAAGTAGGCGGCGCACAGGCCCTTAACTGCGCCGTCAAACTTGTTGGACACCACTGCCAGCCGGAAGCCCGCCGCCCGCAGACGGTCCAGCAGAGCAAGGATGCCGGGGTAGGGGGCGGTCTTGTTCTCCATATTCAGCAGATAGTGGGCCCGGAAATCAGAGAGGCACTTGGCTTCGGCCTCGGGAGGTGTCCCATGAGGGACCGCCAGATGGATAAGGCGGCCCACCCCGTTCCCCACAAAGGTGCGGATGTCTTCCAGGCTCCGGGGGGAAAATCCACTGACGGCCAGGGCGTAGTTGGTGCTGTCGGCCAGATCCTCCAGCGTGTTGAGCAGAGTACCGTCCAGATCAAAGATTACAGTATTATAAGCGGCCATTGTGAGGGCGCCTCCTTCGAGGACAAGATTTTACCTCATTTTAGCATATCAGTCCCTGTTTGAACACTGTTGACACGCCGAAATGACGGCCCAAAATTCCTCGCCGCTGGACACATCGCCAATGTTCAAACAAGCCCTAGTGAATAAGATGGACGGCAGTGGCCAGCAGCACATAGACAAGAAAGCCCACGGCGCAGAGGATAAGGGTGAAAAACATGCGGTTGCGCTTGTCCTCGTCGGTGTTGGCCAGCGCCAGGCCTCCGGCCAGGGAGACCGGGGAGATGCCGGTGAGGCAGGCTGCGATGGGAATGACGGAAAAGAGCACCACCGGGTCGGCTCCCGACAGGGTGCAGATGGCGAAGACCAGGGGGTACAGGGTGGGTAGGACCACGCCCATGGTACTGGAGAAGAAGGACATCACGCCCGCCACCAGGCAGACGGCGAAGGGGACGGCCGCGGGGTTGAAATTCTCTCCGATGTAGCTGGAGAGATACTCCAGCGCACCCGCCTGGGAGGCCACGCCGATGAGCATGCCCACGCCGCACATCATCAGAATGGTATGCCAGGGGACGCTGGCCAGGGCCTTTTTCTCGTCGCCAATCTTTAAAATCATTCCAACAATGGCGAGAATTACGGCCAGGAAGGTGATGTCTAGCTTGCCTGCAAAGGCTGCGATGGCGGCGTTGCCGGTAATCCCCTTGAGGACGTTGGGCACTACGATGATGAGGAGCATCAGGAGAATGAGCGCCATGGTGGTAATCTGTTTCCGGTTAAAGGGTTCCGGCTTGTCCATATTGCTGGGCTTGGCCCTGAAACCACGGAAGATGAAGTAGCAGATGAGAAAGAGCAGGGCGCAGGCGGTCAATACGTTGCGCCATACGGCGACTCCGTAGGCGGCGGCCTGTTCGGCGGAGTAGCCCGCCTGTTCGATGAGGCCGGCGGTGGTAATGCCGTTGACGGCGATGGGGCTCCAGGCGCCGCCGCTGGCGCCGGTGACCAGAATAACCGCCCCCAGAGCCGGGTGGACTTTGGTCTCATTGATAATCTGCATAATCAGGGGGGCGAGGCACAGGAACATTGCCACCGATCCGGGGCCGATACCGGCCAACACGGCGGTAACGATCCAGATGACGATAGGAATGAGCCAGGGGATTCTGCGCACCGAGTAGACCAAATTGCGGGCGATGAGCTCCAGCGTGCCGTTCTGCTGGGCGAAAGCGTAGAAGAAGGTGACGGTGAACATCTGGAAGAAGAGCTTGAGGGGCCATTCGTTCATGACCTTACTGGGGGAGAAGCCGGCCAGGAAGCAGCCGAGGAGGAACGCGAAGGCGATGGCGAAGAGACCGATGTTGATTTTGAGCTTATAGCCGAGGGCGACGGCGACCACGATGGACAACAGGATTATGATATTGGCTGTTGACATGGAAAAGCTCCTTTCATATCAGTTCGGACGTACATATCGTCTAGTAGAGCGTTCAGCCGCTGGCGTGGGGGATGTCCGCAATGTCGGGAAAGGCCTCCTTGGCCTTGGTGCACCAGTAATTCCAGCCCCGGGCAAGGCCCACCTCGCCGAACTGAATTTCCGTACACCGGCGCGCCTCCTCCTCGCTGATATAGTGGGGCTCCAGGCCCAGCGCCAGGGTGTTCAGGAGGATCTTGGCCCCGTCCCGCAGCGTGATGGAGGAATAGAGGACCCGGGGCAGGCTCTCGCCCACCACTACAACGCCGTGGTTGCGGATGAGAACCCCGCGCTTGTCCCCCAGGGTTTCGGCCATCCGCTCCCCTTCCGCGGGAGTCACAATGTGCAGGCCGGAGGAGGGCTCCAGATCCCGGTAGACTGGGATACCGTCGTAGAAGGTGCAGTTGGAGTGGTACACGCTGCGCAGGGGGAAGTCGCAGGCCGTAAAGGGGATGATCTCGTGGGGGTGGGCGTGGCAGACGGCCTGCACGTCGGGCCGGACCTTGTAGATGGAGGAGTGGATGACCCGCTCCCCAAAGGGCTTCATAGCGGTGCCGGGGGTGACGACCGCCCCCTCCAGATCCAGCTCCAGAAGGTCGGCCTCGGTGACGAATTCCGGGGACATGGCCCGGGAGATAAAAAAGGTATCGGGATTTTCGGGGTTGCGGATGCTGACGTGGCCATAGGCGTCTACCACACCCTGGTTGGCCAGCACGCGGTTGGCCAGCACAAGCATCTGCCGGGCGCGCGCCGCCGTTCCGGCGTCGCCCTGAAAGCTCTTGGTGCTGATCATCAGGCTCATAGGCACTCTTCCTCTCTTTGTTTTTTTGACAACAAAACCGTAACACGGGAAAAGAGATTTGTGAAATACGGAAAAAATATGAGGGGATTCCATAGAGCGATACAAAAAATGTATTGATTACGCTGCAGGTTCTACACCCGCCATCCGTCCAGGATTGCTATACTGAAAAAAGGGAAAATGCGAGAGATAAAGAGGGAGGAATCGTCGTGACCATTCAGCAGATTTCCCATTTTATCGCTGTGGCGCAGCATCTCCACTTCGGCGAGGCGGCCAAGGAGCTCTACATCGCCCAGCCAGCCCTCAGCAACAGCATCGCGGCCCTGGAGGGGGAGCTCAACGTGAAATTGTTTGCCCGCAGCAGCAGGCGGGTTACGCTGACACCGGCAGGTAAGGTCTTCTATGAAAACGTTCAGGAGGTGGTGGAAGGGCTGAACCGCGCCATCCAGAAGACTCGGCTGGCCGAGTCCGGCTACGCCGGGACGCTGGATATCGGCATTCTGGGCGGCCTGAGCAAGGGGGATTTCCCTAAGGTTATCTACCGGTTTCAGAAGCGGTTTCCCAACGTGGCCATCAATCTGCGCCAGACCAACATGAAGACACTGAACCGCTGGCTGGCCCACGGGGAAGTGGATCTGGGCATTACCCGCAGCGTAGACCTGCAGGCCAGGGCCGACGAGCTGGAGTGGCGGGTGCTGTATCAGGACAATTTCGCCCTCTTCTGCAGGTCCGACGCACCCCTGGCTCAGGCGCGGGAAGTGGAATTTTCCAATCTGGCCGGGGAGCCTTTTATCATTCTGGACCAGGCGGTCACCCCCAATGTCCACCGCCTGATCCTCCAGCTCTGCCAGAACCGGGGGTTTAATCCCAATATCCTGTACACCGCCCCAACTTTGGAAATCGCCTGCATGTTCGTCAAGGCAGGGCTGGGAATCTCTGTCCTGCCCTACTGCGGCCTGCGGTACGGAGAGGGGGAACTGACAGCCCGGGAGCTGGAGGGGGAGGATGCGGTTTCGGACGTGGTGGTGGCCTGGCGCGCCCAGCAGATAAATCCCGCAATTCCCGGCTTTTTGGAGGAGATGGGGGTGGATTATTAGCGGAGTATCAATTTTTATGGCAGGGAAATAAAACGGCCTCTCTATGCGTTAATCCTTATAGGAGCGGCAGTATTCTGTGCGCATGGTATCTCTTGCGGAAGACAGTGCCATTTGCTATACTGTTAGAAGCAAGAGGAAGAGGGGGCATGTGCCTATGCTGGGATTTGTGCAGACTGTAGAGCGGGAGGCCTTGGCTGCCCGCCGCGCCCTGCCGGCTCCGCGCCTGGAGGAACTGCTGGCCGGAGTGGGAAGGGGAGAGGGACCTGCTTTTGAGGAGCTCTACCGTTCCACAGACAGGATGATATATGCCTATGCGCTCTCTCTCCTTCGCAACCACCACGACGCGCAGGACGTCATGATGGACGCCTATCTGAAGATTCGCTCGGGAGCTCACCTGTACCGGCCGCAGGGCAAGCCTCTGGCATGGATTTTTACCATTGTGCGCAATCTGGCCCGGTCGCGGCAGCGCGGCGCGGGGCGGGAGGAGCTGCTTGGAGACCTCGACGAGCCGGTACTGGCATTTGACCCTGGCGATAGCAGCGACGACGTCATTGTGCTCCGACAGGCCATTAAGAGCCTTGGGGGAGAGGAGCGGCAGATTGTGATGCTCCACGCCGTAACCGGTCTGAAACACAGGGAGATTGCCGAGCTGCTTGAGCTGCCGCTGTCCACTGTGCTGTCCAAATACAGCCGGGCTCTGCTCAAGCTGCGAAAAATCCTGGCGAATGAAGAGGAGGTGGGGGCATGAGGCAGGATATCAGCAATCAGGGGATTGAAAGAGCTCTGGCCCGGGCGGTGGAGCGCTCTACCCCTGATATCCGTGAGAAGGTTGCTTCAGCTCCGATCGTGCCGCTGGTGGTGCCCGACGGTATTGTTCCGCAGCAGGAGGAGCGGCGGCGCCGGGCCGGATGGACAAAAAAGGCGGCTTTGGCGGCATGTGCCTGCCTGGCTGTAGTGCTGTGCCTGGGACTCTACAGCTACTTTGCACCCGCCGCCTTTATCCGCATTGACGTCAACCCCAGTTTGGAAATTGAGGCAAACCGCTACGACCGGGTACTGGAGGTCCGCCCCCTCAATGGGGAGGCGGAGGAGGTGCTGGGGGATATGAAGCTCAAGCATATGGATCTGGATACGGCGGTCAACGCGATTGTGGGAGGCCTGGTGCGGCAGGGATGGCTGGACGACGGGGGTACGGTGACAGTGTGGGCCTCGGGGGGGAGCAGGGATGAGAACCTCAGTATCCAGCGCAGAATAGCCGGCGATATTGAAAGCCTGCTGGATGGCCGGGCCCAGGTAGTCACTCCTGATGACGAGGAGCCGGAGCCTGTGCAGTCTCCCGCACAGGCGGAGAGCCCCGCTTCTCCGCCGGCTGTGTCTCCCGCAGCCCCCTCTATTCCCCCATCTGCAGAGCCCGCGATCTCCGTCCCATCTCCCTCAGCAGTACCTGAAGATGCACGAGTGCGTGCGGCACGGAATCATATCAGCTACGGCAAGCAGGTGTTTATTGACTGGCTGCGGGAACGGGATCCGGCGCTGGACGAGGCCGAGTTGGCGGGGATGTCGCTCCGTGCCCTGGGCGCTTTGACAGAGGAGCGGGGGATTGACCTGCGCGACCTGCCCGACTATGACTGGGAGGACTCGGCGGAAGAGAACATTGAAGAATTCGTGGAAGAGGTAAATGATAAAGAGGAGGAACGGCTGGAGGAATTGGAGGACGCCCTGGAAGGGGACGACTGAAAAAATGCCTGGTGCGCATATGCGCACCAGGCATTTTTGACTGTTCAAACAGGGGACACCGGAATACAAGCTGCCGGCCTATACCGGCAGGATGCCAACATAGGACAAAATTTGATAGACCAGACATGCGGCCTCTTCGCGGGTGGTGGCGGCGGCCGGATCGATGGCAGACAGATCGTCCCACAGAAGACTGATGGTGTTGCCGAACACATCTGTCTGGCTTTGCGTCAGCAGCCAGAGCTCAGCCCTGGACCAGTCGGAATAGGAAGAAAAAGCCGCGTCCTCAAGAGCATGCTCGGGGCGGAGGCTCTGGATGCTGTCCAGGTGCATGTTGAGCCGCTGGGCCAAGCGGCCCATAATCGTAAAGAATTGCTCGTGGGTGACCGGGGCGTCGGGCAGGAAGCGGCCGTCCCCCGTGCCGGACACCAGACCCATATCAGCCAGAGCGTTGACCGCGGGGCCATACCAGGAGCCCGCAGTCACGTCCGAAAAATAGCTCTCCCCATCCGGCATCCGGCAATTCAGCGCCTGGGCCAGCAGTGCGCAAAGCTCGGCTCTGGTCATCGCCCTGTCGGGATGAAACATGCCGTCTCCCGCGCCGGACACGATGAAATACGTGGCCAGGGCGTCGATCTGAGCGGCGTAAGGGGAATCGGAGGTGTCTGCAAAGCCGCGGGATTTATATTCCAGCCCCAGGGCCTCAGCCAGATCGGGCACAGAAGTCTGTTCCCATCCATCGGAGCCGCCGGTGCCCTCCCAGATTTTGACCGAGGCAGGCAGGGCTTCCAGCAGGGCGGTAAAAGCCGGACGAAACTCCTCGCTTAAGGCCTGATCCAGATCCACATACCAACGCCATACAAAGTCGATGCGCAGCAGCCCCTTGGTATCTCCGCTGGGGTTCGGGGCGGAGAGCAGCCGGGCCACGCCGTCGGCAAGGTTGGGGTCTATCAGAAGATGGGGAATAACACCGATGGAATCGGTGGCGTTGCCTGAGGCGGAGTAGAAGCGGTAGGCCGTGACCTTCATGGCATCTCCGTCCGGAAAATACTCGGGGTTGGTGTCCTCGTCCAAGAGGACCTGGGCGGTTCCCTTACCATAGGTGCGCCAGCCTACCACGATACCGGCACCTAAGTCGCGTACAGCGGCGGCGCAGAGCTCGGCAGCGCTGGCGGAGGCGCTGTCGGTGAGCGCAATGACGGGATAGAGGGTCAGAGCGGGGTTATCAGGGGCGTATACCGAGATTTGACCGCTGCCATCCTGGAGAAAGGCGGTGTAGGAGGGGCCGGTGAAGCAGGCTACGGTCTGGGCGGCAGCCAGTGCCGAGCCGCCGCCATTTCCAGTCAGATCCAGGATCCAACGGTCGGCCTCGCCGCTATATTTCTCCAGGCCCTCGGTAAAGTGAGCCAGGGTCTCGGAGCCAAACGCAGCGCAGTCGATATAGCCTATGTGGCCGTCTATCAGCTCGGCGGTGGTGGCCGGGATCACAATTTCCTGCCGGGTCAGCGTGACAGTGGAGCTCTGACCGTTCCGGAGATAGGAGACGCGCAGAGCAGAACCCTCCTCTCCGCGCAGAAGGCCGGTAACCGTCCCTTGGTCCAGCCCGGCCAGTGCAACGCCATCCACGGCAGTGATCAGATCTCCGCTTTTCAGGCCGCCCTTTTCCGCCGGGGAATCCGCAAAGACGGCCGCAATGAGTACGCCGTCAGGGGTGACCTGGGATGAGATGCCGATTCCTACCACCATCGAATCCTCCATGCTGGCCAGGAAGGCTGCGTATTCTTCGGAGTTGTAATAGACGGTGTAGGGATCCCCGAGTGCGGCCAGCATATCGGTGATGGTGGGCTGGGACAGGACATCCTCGGGCACCGTGTCGATGTAGTGTTCCGTCAACAGCGCTCTGGCCTCCTCGATTGTCAGCGCCTGCGCGGCGGTGGGGAGGAACAGGGACAGGGCAAGCAGCGCCGCCGCCAGGCGGGAGATTCGGGTGTACTTCATAGCGGGCCTCCTTTGTAAGCTGTCTCCCATTTTAGCGCAAAAGGGGCATAGGCACAAGGGCCGGAGGAGAAAAAGGGGCGCGCCTTGTCTCACATATCATGAGGGGGCGGCGCTGTTTTGCTGTGTAGATTCGGTTGCTGGAGATGCAGTCATAGTTTGAGATAGACAGCACATTCCATATCAGAAAAAGGAATTGGGACAGCAGATACTTTTTTTGGTGGACAGGCGCACGGCGATATTATTAGATAAATAAATAGTTATCTATTGGCTGATTAATACAAAAAGCAATCAATGCATATTGAGAAGGAGAGATTGATATGGATTTTGATGCATTGCAGGCGAAGCGTGAGAGTTGCCGGGCATACAGCGACAGGCCGGTCTCCTGGGAGCGTCTGACCCGCCTGGTGGATGTGTCCCGGCGCTTACCCAGCGGATGCAGCATCCAGCCCTGACGGTTTATCATTAGGGATGAGAGGGAGGTCCGATTCAAGGCAGTGGAGAACCTAGATGAAGACGGACTGGCGGGGAACCGGGTTCCCGCCTTTATCCTGATCTGTGAGGTTGAGGCCCGGTGTGGGGGAGCGCTGCGGAGAAATTCAGGCCGCTACTTTTTCTGATCCGAACAGGTCAGGGAGAGAGGGGCCGCTGTTTTGCAGAGATGATCTGCCGGATCAGAGTGATCCAGAGCATGGCCAGGGCAGCCAGGAGGCAGAGCGCTTCCAGTCCCATCGGAAGAAGAATGGATCCAAAGTGGAGCGGAGCGGTGTACTCCAGGCGCAGGTAAGTGGCATAGGCGCTGAGGGAGGAGAACTGAACCAATGCGGCCTGGGGCCATCGGAGGGGCGTGATACAGGCTGCGGTCAGGGTAATTACATCGGCGAGAAAGAAGTAGCGGTCGTGCATATGGGGAAGGAGCAGAGGTACTCCAAGAGACAGAATGGCGGCGGCAGTAAGGAGAAGCTGTGTGTTTACCTGCCTTCGGAAGCGGAACAGCAACAGCAGTAAAACAGCGACCAGGATAAAGGCGGACAGGATTCCCAATCTGGAGGCGAGAACGGTGTCAACCTGAGCGCCATAAGGGATGAGGGCATATACAGAGGGGGCGTTGAGGGTAAGGTAGGCGCTGTACTCCGCCGCCTGTCCGAAATAGACTCCCAGAATGTCGGCAAGGGGCTTGCCCAGCAGGAGGGCGGGAAAAATGGTGAGGAAGTAAGACAGAGGGAAAAGAGCAAAATGCCGGAATTTGACCCGTCCAGTGAACCATAGGGCACACCAGAGCGGAAGCAGAAAAATGGTCTGCAGCTTAAAGGAAAAGGCTATGGCCAGCAGCGTAACCGAGGATTTGGGCCTGCCGTTCAGGGCGCAGGCCAGAGCGTGGAGACAAAGGGCTCCATAGAGCGAGTCGCACTGACTCCAGTAGGCGCCGTTGAGCATTACGGTAGGGAGCAGCAGGAGAAGGCAGAAGGCAATTGCAGGCCGGGGACTTCCGGAGGGACAGAAGATACGGACCACGCGCAGCCCGCCCCAGGCCAGTACGACATCGAAGGCGATGGAGAAGAGCTTGATAAGGTAAAGATCACTTACAGGCAGGTAGGAGATTGCGGCTAAAAAATAGAGGTAGGGGGCGTTGTAATTCCCAACCGGGTCCTTGACTGCGGACCAGCCGCCATGCTCCCGGAACCAGGTTGCCCAGTTGGAGAGAAAGTCCAGATAGTCATAGGTTATGTGATCCATGCATGCCCACCGCAGTATGAAGGCAAGTGCAACAGGAAGGATGCACAGCAGAAGGCGGCGGCCTCGGATGCCCTCCCGGAACAGGATGGCCAGCGCTGCCGCTGCCAGCAGGGCCAGCGCCGCCGCGGCTACGAATCGGTCGATCAAATCGGCTCCTCCTTGACAAAAAGAAAAAATCTGGATTTCTCCAGATTTCACACACATAAAATGGTTGACTTCCGGGAATTGCCATGGTATACTTAAATGCTCTTATACCCGGAACGAGCGAATTCGACTTTCCGCCCACTGTGGATACAGTGTAACATGACGGAGAGAAAAGCGCAAGAGAAAAGTGCTTCAATCTATCAACGCAGCCGGGCGTTCGGGGAACGGCTGAGTGAGACTGTTTGTACAAAATGACGAAGAAACAGGCAGGGGAGGCGGGGGAATACCCTCTGATAACGGGGTGTATTTGAATCGCCTACAAAGAAAACGAGGTGTTATTTCTACGATGATGGTCAAGGACGTCTACTACGGCAAGACCCTCCGCAAGAGCTACGCCCGCCACCAGGAGATTTTGGATATGCCAAACCTCCTGGAGGTACAGAAGAACTCCTACCAGTGGTTCCTGGACAAGGGACTCCGGGAGGTCTTCAAAGACGTGGCCTCGATTACCGACTATGCGGGAAACTTGGAGCTCTCTTTCATTGATTATATGATGGACGAGGCCCCCAAGTACGACGTGGAGGAGTGCAAGGCCCGGGACGCCACTTATGCGGCACCCATCAAGGTGCGGGTGCGCCTGCGCAACAAGGAGACCGAGGAGATCAAGGAACAGGAGATCTTTATGGGGGATTTCCCCTTGATGACCAATGCGGGCACCTTCGTGATCAACGGCGCAGAGCGCGTCATCGTCTCCCAGATTGTCCGCTCGCCCGGCATTTATTATGCGAAGGCTGAGGACAAGGCGGGCACCATGACCTACGCCACTACCGTTATCCCCTACCGGGGCGCTTGGCTGGAGTATGAGACCGACCTCTCGGATATCTTCTATGTCCGCATCGACAAAAACCGCAAAATCCCGGTGACCTGCCTGATTCGGGCGGTAGGGCCCAAGACAGATCCTGAAATATTGGAGATGTTTGGGGAGGACCCCCGCATCGTGGCGACACTGGAGAAGGACGCCTGCAAGACCTATGAGGACGCTCTGCTGGAGATTTACCGGAAACTTCGTCCCGGTGAGCCCCCCACGGTGGACTCCGCGGAGAGCCTTTTAAACGCCCTCTTCTTTGACCCGCGGCGCTACGACCTGTCTGCTGTGGGCCGCTACAAGTTTAATAAAAAGCTGTCTATCTGGTCCCGGCTGGCGGGGCAGACGCTGGCGCTGCCCGTAGCCGACCCCCGCACCGGAGAGATCATTGCCGAACCCGGCGAGATTCTGACCCGGGAGCGCGCCCGCGAGCTGGATAACCGCGGCGTGAACGAGGCTGTCATCGATGTGGAGGGGCGGCAGATAAAAGTATTCTCCAATCACATGGTGGATATGTCCAAGTTCGTGGATTTTGATCCGGAAGAGTGCGGGATTTCCGAGAAGGTCCGCTACAGCGTGCTGATGGAGCTGCTGGAGCAGTATCAGGGCGAGGAACTGAAGGAGATCATCCGGGACCGCATCGATGATCTGATCCCCAAGCACATCATTGTGGACGATATGATGGCCTCCATCAACTATCTCAACTGCCTGGCCTTTGGCGTGGGAAGCGCCGACGATATCGACCACCTGGGGAACCGCCGCCTGCGTTCGGTAGGAGAACTGCTCCAGAATCAATTCCGCATCGGCTTCTCCCGTATGGAGCGGGTCATCCGGGAGCGTATGACCATCCAGGACTTGGATATTGTTACGCCCCAGTCCCTGATCAATATCCGCCCCGTCACCGCTGCCATCAAGGAGTTCTTCGGCTCTAGCCCGCTCTCCCAGTTCATGGATCAGACCAATCCCCTGGCCGAGCTGACCCACAAGCGCCGTATGTCGGCCCTGGGTCCCGGCGGCCTGTCTCGTGACCGGGCCTCCTTTGACGTCCGCGACGTTCACTACAGTCACTACGGCCGCCTGTGCCCCATTGAGACCCCTGAAGGCCCCAACATCGGTCTTATTTCCTACTTGGCCTCCTATGCCCGCATCAACCGCTACGGCTTCATCGAGGCCCCTTACCGCAAGGTGGACAAGGAGACCGGCAGGCTCACCGACGAAGTGGAATATATGACCGCCGATGTGGAGGATGAATATATCATCGCCCAGGCCACGGAGCCCACGGATGAGCAGGGCTTCCTGACGAATGCCCGCATTACCTGCCGCCACCGCAACGAGATTATTGAGGTGGACCGGGATCAGGTGGACTATATCGACGTGTCCCCCAAGATGATGGTGTCCATCGCCACGGCCATGATCCCCTTCCTGGAGAACGACGACGCAAACCGTGCCCTGATGGGCGCCAACATGCAGCGGCAGGCAGTGCCCCTGCTCACCACAGAGGCCCCCATCGTGGCCACAGGGCAGGAGCACAAAAACTGCATCGACTCCGAAGTGGCCATTCTGGCCGAGGAGGACGGAGAAATTACCCGTGTCTCGGCCGAGAGCGTCTCAGTGAGGTATGCCTCCGGCGCCGTAAAGGATTATAAGCTCACCAAGTTCCTCCGCTCCAACCACGGCACCTGTATCAATCAGAGACCCATTGTGGCTGTAGGACAGAAAGTGGAGCGGGGCGAGGTCATCGCCGACGGCCCCTCCACCAACAACGGTGAAATTGCCCTGGGCAAGAATATCCTCATGGGCTTTATGACCTGGGAAGGCTACAACTACGAGGACGCCATCCTCCTGAACGAGCGCATGGTGAAGGACGACGTATTCACCTCCATCCATATCGAGGAGTACGAGACGGAATCCCGGGATACCAAGCTTGGACCCGAGGAGATTACCCGGGACATCCCCAACGTGGGCGAGGATGCGCTGAAAGATCTGGACGAGCGGGGCATCATCCGCGTGGGCGCCGAGGTGCGCTCGGGCGACATCCTGGTGGGCAAGGTCACCCCCAAGGGCGAGACCGACCTCACCGCCGAGGAGCGCCTGCTGCGGGCCATTTTCGGAGAGAAGGCCCGCGAGGTCCGCGACACCTCCCTGAAGGTGCCCCACGGCGAGAGCGGCATCATCGTGGATGTGAAGGTCTTTACCCGGGAGGCGGGCGACGAGCTCTCCCCGGGCGTCAACATGGTGGTGCGCGTCTATATCGCGCAAAAACGCAAGATCTCTGTGGGTGACAAAATGGCCGGCCGGCACGGCAACAAGGGCGTTGTCTCCCGCATCCTGCCCCAGGAGGATATGCCCTTCCTGCCCGATGGCACTCCGCTGGACATCGTGCTGAACCCACTGGGTGTGCCTTCACGTATGAACATCGGTCAGGTATTGGAGGTCCACTTGGGCTATGCCGCCAAGGCTCTGGGCTGGAAGGTGGCCACTCCCATCTTCAACGGCGCCGACGAGCAGGACATTGCCGACACCCTGGAGCTGGCCGGACTGGAGCCGGACGGCAAGAGCTGGCTCTATGACGGGCGCACCGGCGATCGCTTTGACAACCGTGTCACTGTAGGGTATGTCTACTTCCTCAAGCTCCACCACCTGGTGGATGATAAGATTCACGCCCGTTCCACCGGCCCTTACTCCCTGGTTACCCAGCAGCCTCTGGGCGGCAAGGCCCAGTTTGGCGGCCAGCGCTTCGGCGAGATGGAAGTGTGGGCTCTGGAGGCCTATGGTGCGGCTTATACCCTCCAGGAGATCCTCACGGTCAAGTCCGACGACGTGACCGGGCGTGTGCGCACCTATGAGTCCATTGTCAAGGGGCATAACGTGCCCAAGCCCGGCGTGCCCGAGTCCTTCAAGGTGCTGGTCAAAGAACTGCAGTCCCTGTGCCTGGATATGCGGGTGCTGGATGAGGCCGGAAATGAGATCGAGCTGAAGGATGACGACGACGACGCTTACCAGTCCGGCAAATTCCGCGAAGATGAAGACGACTTCTACGGCTACAATGCCGGCGGAGAGTCTGACTTTGCCGCTGCGGGATATACCCTCAAGGAGGGCAGTGATGACGACGACCTGGTGGCCGAGGACGACGTAGACGAAGAGGATGACTTCGCCGACGACGGAGACCTGGTCGATGACGAGGATTTGGACTAAGGAAAGGGAGGACGAGTGATTTATGAGTTACGCTGAATTCGACGCCATCCGTATTGGCATCGCCTCCCCGGAGCAGATCCGTGAGTGGTCCTACGGCGAGGTCAAGAAGCCAGAGACCATCAACTACCGCACGCTCAAGCCCGAGCGGGACGGCCTGTTCTGTGAGCGCATCTTTGGCCCCACCAAGGACTGGGAGTGCCACTGCGGCAAGTATAAAAAGATTCGCTATAAGGGTAAGATCTGTGACCGCTGCGGCGTAGAAGTGACGCGGGCCAAGGTGCGCCGGGAGCGCATGGGCCACATTGAGCTGGCCGCCCCCGTGTCCCATATCTGGTATTTCAAGGGCATCCCCTCCAGGATGGGGCTGCTGCTGGACATCTCTCCCCGCATTCTGGAGAAGGTACTCTACTTCGCCAGCTATATTGTCACCGATCCCGGCTTCTCTCCTCTGGCTAAGAACCAGATTCTCTCCGAGAAAGAATATCGGGATATGCGGGAGAAGTACGAGGACGACTTTGAGGCCGGCATGGGCGCCGAGGCAGTGAAGAAGCTGCTTCAAGACATCAATCTGGAGGAGCTCTCTGAGCAGCTCCGCGCTGAGCTGAAGGACGCATCTGGCCAAAAGAAGGCCCGCATTGTCAAGCGCCTGGAGGTGGTGGACGCCTTCCGCCTCTCCGGCAACAAGCCCGAGTGGATGATTATCGATGTGCTGCCCGTCATCCCGCCTGAGCTGCGCCCCATGGTGCAGCTGGACGGCGGCCGGTTCGCCACCTCCGACCTGA
>ERZ857955.1185-NODE-1185-length-22008-cov-10.864848_pt1 | contig 22008 bp, 15 predicted proteins | sample MGYA00519956_ERZ857955 | MGnify/ENA primary metagenome ERZ857955 (study PRJEB31778, sample SAMEA3449378) | human gut metagenome | biome: human gut; feature: human-associated habitat; material: faeces | place: United Kingdom | collected 2010/2012 ...
AGCCGCTTCCGTCTCCACCACTGCCGCCACCATTGTTGTGGCCGCCGCCACCGCCACCAGACGAACCGCCGAAGTTGCGGTTGAAAGCCGTCATGTATTGGGCATAGCCCGTGTCACCTTTGCCGAAATAGCCGTAATCACCGTTTGCCATGGTGTTTTCCTCCGTCTGAAGTGTGTTTTGCTTCTTCTGAGGTCATTTTACCGAAAAAGCTGTCCCATAAACATCTCTTTCAACATTTCTTGTCATCTCATTCTTCCCCGATGCCCAGATACACATCAATGTCCATGATACCCTCCCCGCTAACCTCCACCAGATCTTCAAAGGGCACCACGGTGTCTCCCACCTGCAGGGTGCGGAACACCGGGTCGATGCGGTCCGCTTTTCCGGTCAGCGTGATGTAGTTGCCCACTGCGGGAACCTCCGGGTGGGCGGTATCCTCCTTGAAGTACCGCACCGTAATGGTCATGCCCTTGGTGACCTGCATCAGCCGATCGGACAGAGCCGACATTTCTTCCTCGGTCAAAATGCGCTTGGTCACCCGCTCGGTGCGCTGCTTTTCTGCGGCAAGCTGCTCGTCATAGCCCCGCAGCGGAGAGAAGGGTGAGAAGATCTTGGCACGGTTCTGAAGGGTCATGCGGGGGTGCTTGCGGAGGGATTCTTCGGTCTGGGGGCGTTCCATCTCCAGGATGTCCCCGTACTTTTGGGCGGTCTCCCGCCCGATCTTGCTATTTTTGTAGTTTTCCATCTGAACCTCCCGCCGAACCTCCTGCGCTGTGCCCACCGATCTGTGCATTGCGCTGGCGCATGGTGGCACCTTCCTCGTAGCTGCTGGCTTTCAGCACGGCGTTTTTGCCGTACTTGTTCTTGATGCCCAACATGGCTTGCTGGAGTTTTTTCTCCTTTTCCAGCTTCTTGGTGTCGGTGAAAAAGTCCACCTGATAGATGCCCTCGTCCGGCGTGACCTTGTTGGCGTTGAGGGTAATGCGCCGCACCGTCAGCGCCGGGTCGGTGATGCGCTCAAACAGCTTTGCGCTTTCGCTGATGATGGTACTGCCCAGATTGGTGGGCGCGTCAAACCGGACGGTGCCGTGGGCTGCTTTGGGGATGATCCTGCCGTAGCGGTCGGTCTGGGTCAGACCACGATAGCCGCCCTTGTCCACGTTCTCCCGGTCGTAGCCTATCTCCAAGGTGATGGATTCCGTCACCAGTTTCTTTTCCGTGAGCCGGAACATCAGAATCTCCGCCATCTCCCGGACGATGAGCTTTGCCTTATCGTTGGGGTATGGGCAGGTCAGCACCTGCCCCTCGCTGATGCTGTTGGTGCTGGGCTTGTAGCTTTTGATCTGCTCCATGCCGCAGGGTTCATAGCCCCATGCGTGGTCAATAAGGATTTCTGCGTCTACGCCAAAGACCTCATACAAACGATCTTCTCCGTGGATGGAAAACCGTGCCAAGTCCCCCATCGTATAAATGCCGTGGGCTTCCAGCCGCTTGACGGTGCCGGGACCGGTCATCCAGAAATCCGTCAGCGGTCTGTGGTTCCACAGCAGATACCGGTAGGACTGCTCGTCCAGCTCTGCAATGCGGACACCATCTTTGTCCGCCGGGATGTGCTTTGCCACAATGTCCATGGCCAGCTTTGCAAGGTAGAGGTTGGTACCGATGCCTGCCGTTGCCGTGATGCCGGTGTTGTACAGCACCTCCCGCACCATGGTCATGGCAAGTTCATGGGCGCTCATGTGATAATAAGGCAGATAGCCCGTCACATCAATGAAAACCTCGTCGATGGAGTAGGGGTAGATATCTGCCGGGGATACATATTTGAGGTAGTTCTTGTAGATTTGGGTGGACACATCCAGATACCGCTGCATCCGGGGCGGCGCAACAATGTAACTCAAGCCCAGTGCAGGGTCTGTGTTCAGGGCGTTGGCATCGAAAGAGGTGCTGGCAAAGTGGTACTTGCCGTCCTCTCCCCGGACTGCCTTATTCTGCCGGATGGCAGTCTGCAGCCGCTGGGCGTTGACTTCCCGGACACGCTGGACGGCTTCAAACAGCCGCGCTCTGCCGGGTATCTTGTAGGCTTTTAAGGAGGGCGACACCGCAAGGCAAATGGTCTTTTCGGTGCGGGAGGCGTCCGCCACCACCAGATTGGTGGTCAGGGGGTCGAGATGGCGGTCTACGCACTCCACCGAGGCATAGAAACTTTTCAGGTCGATTGCCAGATAAGTGCGCTGCGCTGCCATGATTCAGCCCTCCTTTGTGTTATTTGGTTTCTACCTCCACGAACCACCGGCCGAACCGAGAGGGAAACCGTGGGTCGGAACGCTCGAAAAAAAGATGCCTTTCCTGCCCTTTTACCATTACAGTATAACAGTCGCCGGGCATATCGGCAATGGTATTTGCAGGGCGAAAGTCCCGCACCTGCTCGATGGGATACGTCCGACCATCGCCCCATGTGATCTGCCGGGGCTGCATATAGCCGGTTGCGTCAAAATCAGAGTTCACCTTCACATAGACCTTTTCTGTTTTACGGCGGCAGTTCCGATTCATTTCTCACAGCTCCTTTGCAAAAGTCACAACCATTTATCTTATTATAATAAATCCTTACGCTGTTTTCAAGAGATAGCACAACAATTGTTAGCGATGCAAAAAAATACAGCTATATTTCAGTGTGAAGCCTGAATATAGCTGTATTTTTTCTTTATGGATGATTTAATTGTTCTCCTCAAAGTTCTCAACCTGCTCCATGACCTTTTTGAAAACTTCGGGGCTGTACTGTGGAGGATAGCCGTTTTTTACAAGGCAGATCTTGATCTCCAGCTTCAACTGATTGAGGACGTTCTGATTGTTCAGCCAGTCAGCAAACGAAGATTTGGTATCGATGATCTCTTTGACCTTTTGCGCCAGAGCCTTGCACTTGTCGTTGATGACAACACCGTCAACCTCTTTATCGGTTCCGTATCAATTTCCTGTTTTCTTTTCGACAGAAATCTGCTCTGTGTAGCTGCACCTCGGATAATTCGTACAACCGTAGAACTCGCCATACTGTCCCCGGCGGCGAACCAGAAATCCACCGCATTGTGGGCATACTTTTTGCTCTGTCAGAACTGTAACATCCCGAACCACATAGTCACACTTCGGATAATTGCTGCACCCCACAAAAAACTTCCCGGTTCTCTCGTTTCTTCGACTGAGAAGATGACCTGTGCGACACTTCGGGCAGCACGGCAGGTCAGCAATATCGGTTTCCTTGTTCAGTATGAACACCGATTTTGAGGGTTTGAACTCCTTAAAGAATTCTGACGGCTTCCGGCTGTCCGTGAGAACAAACACACGGTTCTTCGTTCTAGTCAGCGCCACATACAGGAGCCGTCGTTCCTCAGCGTAGAGAAAATCCTCCGGTTCTGCGAGGACCAGAGCTAAGACCGGGTCATCTGCGATCTTATTGGGAAATCCCAGAGTCGAGTTCTGAAAGTTCAGCAAAATGACATTATCCGCTTCAAGTCCCTTAGACTTATGCGCTGTCAAAAACCGAATCGGTGTTTCCGGGGAATCCCAGTACATTAATGTTCCGTCCCTATGCCACTGAAATAGCTGTGACCCAATGAGGATTTCAAAATCAAACTTATTTCTTCCGAGAATCAGTATGGAACTGTCCTTGCCAAATTCAGAGATGATTTTATCAATAGCTTTCCGCAACATCTGGAAGGGCGCTATATCGTAGCAGAAGAAGGAGATCGGATAGTCTAGCGACTTTGGTGACACGAGCGACTTCTTCAGCTGATAGGGATTTCTAAGGACAAACCGACCGGCCTCATCTATGAGCTGCTGGGAATTGCGGTATGTCCGCTCCAAGCGCATGATCACGCTGCGTCCGAAATAGCGTTCAAAATCTGTAAAGAGCGAAATATCACTTCCCGCAAACCGGTAGATAGACTGCCAGTCATCTCCCACGCAAAGAAGATTTGCCCCTGTCTGATCCAAAATTGCCTTGACCAATCGGTACCGAGCATAGGAGATGTCTTGATATTCATCAATGATGACATACCGATATGGATGGACTTTTTGTCCAGCAGTAACATTTTCTGCTGCCAGATTGATCATATCAGCAAAATCCACTGCCCCTTTTTCCCTCAAGAATGCGTCATAGGCTTCCATCAACGGGCGAACGATCATCTTAAAGGCAGCATTTCTTTTTCTGAAAAATGGCTTTTGCGAGGACACCCCGTTGTCTTGCAAAGAACCCAAATCATCTATCTTATGCCCCTGAGACTTGAACAGTGCGACAAAGGTGGCACAGAGCTTGATAAACTCCGAGAAATATCGGTCACTCTGCTTTTCATACACGCTCTCGAAAATATCCGTGAAGTCAGGTTCCTTGTACTTGACCCCATTCTTCTTCAACAGGGAATCCAGATACTCTAGGAGCCTGCCCTCACTGGACAGGTAGGAGTATGTTTCGAGTAGCTTTGTTCCGTTTTTTTTATGTACCTGGCGTTTCCACGCCATCCCCTCTTGGTATTTTTCTTCTTCGACAGCAGAAAGCCAAGGCAGCTTTCCCTCACGGTTGATGCCGAAATGTTCAAGATAGATGTCGTATTCCGGCAGATAAAAGTCCGGGTGATACGGTTTCCGATCAGGGTCGTTATCGGGGAACGGATACGGACGTTCATATTCGTACTGGACACCGTTCAGGAACAGAAAGTTTGCAATAGAAACCTCTTCCAGACTGCGTACCCGTTCATCCTGAAGCGTCCGATGCTGTTCCTTTTTGCTCTGTTCTTTCTTGCCGATCCACTTTGCCTGATCGTACTTTGACCGCAGGGTTTCAAGATCCACAGACTTTTCGTAATCGTAGGCTTCACCCAGAGAGCTGAACTGCTCCATATCCGCCGGGATATGAAGATAGTACGCAAAGAACTCAATAATACACCTTACCTGGCCTGCCTGTGTTGTGATCACATTCTGGAAATAGTCCCGACAAAAATCCGTAAGACCTTCATACACGTCCGGGCGTTTTCCCTCTGCTTCTCTGATGAGATCCAAGCCCAGCTTATGGAACGTGGTCGCAGAAACCGGAATTCCCAGCTTTCCAGATATGCGGTCTGTCATTTCTTCAGCCGATTTATGGGTAAAGGCGATAAGGAGAATGTCCTCCGGGCTCACACCCTTCTCCTGACACAGATACTTTACCTTTCCGGCTATCGTAAGCGTTTTACCGCTGCCGGCACCCGCTAAGACCAGCATCCTTTTCTCATTGCAGAGGACAACTGCCCGTTGCTGTGGGTCGAGATTTTTGCCGTCAATGTCGGAAAGTAAGGCATCACACCGTTTCGATTCAGCGGCGATAACTGCACTGTTGTATCCAGTCAACACCTCCGCCAATCTGTCAAAGGTATCCGTGAACTGCTTTCGTTCTTCCCACAATGGAGATTTCTTTCCAAGCCGGGCCGCCTTCGCCTCTTTGTAAAGGTCTGCCCACTTGTCCCTAAACTGGATAGCTTCGTCCTGATTGGTGTATTTTCCTTCCTGCTCTTTCAAATCATCCTTGAACAGAGCAATCTGGGCATAGAGTGCTTCCTCATCCACCTTATGCTGCCCCAGCCCAAAATCATCAATTATTTTCTGAAAAAAGCCCACGGAAGTGCCTCCAATTAACGGTTTTTATCTTATAGCATTCAAACCAAAACGCTGTCACTCTTTTTCCTGTTTGCAGTTCCTGCAAGATCTTCAACTTTTAATTTGCGGACTGAAAGGACGCATAGCTTACGCAAGCAATGTTTTCGTCTATACAAAAACACTTTTTGCGTTGCAAAATGCTTGTTGGGGAGTGCCCCAAACCCCTTTGATCTGCATTTTCCAATGCAGGCTGCGCGTCCCGGCGGGACGCTTTTTACCCGGTGATGCTCTCCGGGTCATCGAGGACTTGCATAAGGTGTGATGCTGCTTCTACCAATGAAGCATACTTCATCTGTTCCGCCACCGGCGCATCCAGTGGCGAAACACCCCATGTCTGCATACATTCCGCAAGTTCCTTTTGCGCCAGTTGTGCGGCCTCCCGGCGCACCTCTGGGGAGGTGTCTGTGTCCAGAACATAGGCAGTATGAAATCTGCCGTTGCGATCTTCCACCAATTGCACCATAGAATTGTGGTCGATCCAGAAATGGCAGAACCAGAGTTTGCCCCCGGTGTGCTCCATGTCATAGTGCAGTTCTTCTTCATCGCTCCATTGCGGCACTTCGGAGAGAACACTCTGCAACTGCTCATACGCCTGCTGTTCGGCAGGGGTTACTTTCTTGCATCGGTATTCCCGCTGGATGGTGCGTTGCCAGTACAACGCCAGCTTGCCCTGCTTTGCGCGCTCGGTTGCATCCTGAATATCCACTAAAATACTGTACTGCGCTTCTCTCATTTCAGCACCCCCGAATCAACTCTTTAGAAAGCAACACGCTCTATAAGAATGATTATAGCCGAAAGGAATGCAAAAGAAAAGCGTACCGGCTAAATCCCAGCCGATACGCTTGCAAGGGTTGCTGATTATTCTTCGTTTGTAAGATACGGAAGATTGGCGATATAGGTGTCCAACAGGTCGAGGGCTGCCTTTTTCTGAATAGGGGTCAAGCCTTCCAGCCGCTTGCGGATCTCATCGTCGGTCACATGGGATGCACTGGGAACCAGATCGCACAGCAGTGTGTCTGCGGAAATGTTCAAAGCATTCAGAAGTTTAACAATGGTGGCAAGACCGGGTTCTTTTAAGCCGCGCTCTACCATGCCGATATAGTTGGAAGAAAGTTCGGATTTTTCCGCAAGCTGTTCCAGCGTCAACCCATGCTGTATCCGCTGCTCCCGTAGTCGCTGTCCAAAAAGCTCTTTCATAGTGCAACCTCATCCTATCGTGTTCTTTACACTCCATAGGATACCTGCTGGCCGTACCAACATACACAATCGAAAGAGATAAACCATTCCGTTAAAGATTGAGCCAACAAAAAAGATTGCCGGGTGCCGACCTCTTACGGTCAGTTCCCGGCAATCTGCGTTTATCGAGCCTGCTCGTTCTCCTGTACTGTTTTTTCTTCCGCAAAAAATCGTTCTACATTTTTCTGTGCGCGAACCAATTCCTGCATCTCATTCCGTACCTTGCGGTAGTCCGGGTAAGCTGCTTTCTTTTTTGTCAGCAGTTCTGCGAACTCCGCATCCAATTCCTTGACCTTCGGCAGCTTTTGCAGCCCTGCTTCATCAAAGGCCGCTTTTGCCGCCTTGTGCAGGGTGATCTCCTCCCGGTGGGCTTCCAAAAACTTTTTACTGTACCCCGACTTGCGATAGGCATCATAGACCGGGCGGGTCTTGACATAATTGATAATGTGGGTTTTCAGAACAGCGATTTCGGTCAGCCTTGCTTCCGCCGCCTTGATGGAATCCCCCATGGTATGATAGCGTTCCGTTGCCGCCGCTGCACGCTCCCGTAGTTCCTCGGTGCTGCTGATTTTCTGCTCCTGCAAGAACAGCAATGTCTTGGACATCTCTTTCAGGTTGAACTTCGTTGCCCACTTTTTGTAGCCGATGTTTTTGCCCTCTACCATTTTTCCCTGAATGTCCACCAGCAACTGGAAGGGCTGTTCTTTGGGCGGCTGCTTCTGATAGGGGTGGTGCTTCACCTTTCCCTCCAGCACCGCCTTGATCTCGTCCTCGCCGTAGCCTGTGCCCAGAGTTCGGAAACGGATAAATCGTTTCTGCCCCTTGCCCTTCACCGCCGTGTGCTTGCCACGCTTCACCTCATATCCCTGCTGCTCCAGCTTTTGCAGAAACGCTTCGTAGTCCCCCGGCTTTTCTGCAAGAATAGCGTCGATGATACCGCACAGGCGGTCACAGTTGCTCTCCTTGGGCGGGTAGACGATGCGCTTCTGCCGTTCCCGATAAGGCTTGTACTCGATGGTGGAGAGCTGATGCTCCAAACAAATCAGGTCACTCAACCGCTGCACCGCAAAGGTGGAAAGCCAGAAATTTTTGAATTTCCGGGTCCCATCCAAGGCGGTAGAATTATAAATAATGTGGTTGTGGATGTGCGCCCGGTCGGTGTGGGTAGCAACGATAAAAGCGTGCTTGCCCTTCAAAAAACGCTCGGCAAACTCGTAACCGATGCGGTTGGCTTCTTCTGGCGTAACTTCACCCGGCTTGAAAGATTGCCGCACCTGATAGGCGATGACATCACTTTTCTGACTGCGCCCGGTGGTCTGCTCGTATAACCGTTTCGTCAGCAGAAATTCCTCGTCCACGGTCAACGGGCTGCACTGATAGCTGCTGACCAGTTCGCCCTGCTCGGTCTTGTCCGGGTTCTGGATATAGCTGGTATGGTTATGCAGACAAGCCCCGATGGACTTGCCTTTGTTCTTCCGCATAGGAATTAGCCGTGTTGCCGCCAGTGCCATCACCCCCTGCAAAAAAGAAAATGCCGCACATCGGCGGCATCAAAGTCATTTGGATAATTTTTCGTAATCAGAAGCACCAGCCAGATACACGGCTTCCAGCCGAACACTCTCTAATTCGTTACTGATTGCATCCAATTCCAGATAGCGTCTCCACGCTTCTTCGCTGATAAGAGCTTTCAGCGCATTCTCTGCGGTGATCTTTTTCTGGATCAGTGCATGGTATTCGTCATTGTCGGCAAGTTGCCTCTGTGGAATATCTTTCAGATTTTTCCAATAATAGGCAGTCATAGCATCTGTGTCCATCCAATCCCTCACAATCCGGCAACCCAGCCACTAAAACGCTCTGCTGCATCTGCAATCAAAGCGCCCATGAAAATCAACACAAAGCATCCAAACTCCGCCACCAGCAAGATCAAAAACTGCATCCACTCCCGGCAGTACAGCGTATAAAGGCCGCAGCCAAAAATATACAGCATGGGCAGAGCCAGCACAAACGCCGACAGGTTCAGCGTCCATTTCAGCATCAGCGCAAGGAAAGCCGTAAGCAGCCAAAACGGGAAAACGATCATCTTAAAAACGAACCTCATATCTAGCACCCGCCTTTCTTTCACCCCGATTATAAAGGTATCAACGATTGCTTTGCAAGGATGTCGCCCCTTATGTACCCCCGCAGTCCTCCAACTGCGGGGTAAAATTTTAGAGTTCAGCCAGCCGGGAAAGAATCTGCCGACCAATGTCGATCAGTTCATCCAGACGCTGCCGCAGATCTTCCATGTCAGCGGCATAGACCTTGCCGCACTCGTTGGCACGCTTGGCGTACTGGTTCAGATTGTTGCTGCACATCTGCAAGAGATATGCCATGCGTTGCAGTTCTTTCAAGTCGAGGTGCAGGCAATAGCCGTCCAGTGCCATCTTGCGGATATAGGCACTCAGGCTGCGGATGCCCATGCCCAACATCTTTTCATAAATGCGGCTTTTCTCAGCTTTTGTTGTTCTCAGGATAATGATTTCGTCCCGTTTTTCCCTCACCGGGCATCACCGTCCTTGTCGTAATAACTGCGGAAGGGCTTCACCGGCTCCGACTTATCGGATTTTTCCTCCAGTGCCGCCAGCACCGAGGGGCGGCGAGGTGCGTCCTCCTGTTCTTCCTCATCCTGTTCCGGGTCGTGGCTCTTTTCGTCCACATCCAACTGGGCGTTTAATTCGGCAAGGCGGGCTGACTTCTCTGCCAGTTCTTCTTCCTGTGGGAATGGTTTCTCAACCTCGATTTGCGCTGCTGCCTGCTGCTGATGCAGAGTGGCTAGTTCATTCTCAGCAGAGTTAATGCGCTCCGGGAAGTTGTTCAGCGAATTATCCAGACGGATAATGTTGCCCAGCGGGTCGGTGCCCAGTGCTACCGGGTATCTCCGTTCGCCCTTCAGAATAGCCTGATACTCACTGCGGAAGGTATCGAACCGCAGAGACAACTCAAAGCCCCGGTAGCTGCCGATCACTTTTTCTTCGGCGTTGGGCAGTTCGGAACAGGCAAGCACCAGACGCTCACCGGCGGTCTTTTTCTCATCGTAGGTCACGCCCTTGATGGTCATGCCGCAGAAACCCTCTTGCACCTGCGGATGGGCGGCGGTAAGCTGTGCGTCCGCTTTCACCCCAGCAATATAGGCGTTCGTTTCCCGAATGTCAGCCGGGAATTTGGTCAGCAGCTTGTCTTGCAGGCGGAATTTCTGACTCTGGTGGTCGGCTTTCAGCACCTTCAGCTTGGCGACCTGCACATCCAAATCCATCTTCTCCTTGATGAGCGGATTTCCAGCGCACAATGCCTTGATCTCCGCATAGGAAAGTGCCTGTTCGTCCACATCCTCGCAGGAGCGCACCGGGGATTTGCTGGTCATAATCTGGCTGATAAATCGCTGTTTGTTTTCCAAAGTTTGGAACAAATAACTGTCAAATGTCCCTTCCGTAACGTAATTGAACACCTTGACTTCCTTATTCATATTGCCCTGCCGGATGATGCGACCATTGCGCTGGGTCATGTCGCTGGGCTTCCAGCCAACATCCAGATGATGCACCGCCACAAGTCGGGACTGGACGTTGGTGCCCGCTCCCATTTTTGCAGTGCTTCCGAGCAAAACTCGCACATCGCCGGAGCGCACTTTGGAGAACAATGCCGCCTTTTTCGCCTCGGTGTCGGCATTGTGGATGAACTCTATTTCGTTTTCTGGAACCCCAGCGGCAACCAGCTTTTTGCGAATATCATCGTAGACATTGAAGTTGCCGTCGTTTTTCGGGGTGGAGAGATCGCAGAACAAAAGCTGCGTCAGCTTCTGGTCTTTGCCATCTTCCCAGATTTTCAGCACATTCTGAACGCATACGTTCAGCTTGCTGTTGGGGTCGTCCGGCAGCATGGGGTTCATCAGGCGAACATCCAAGCCAATCTTGCGCCCATCGTTGGTGACGCAGAGCATATTGTCCACGGACGCATCCACGATGCCGGAGTGGATATCTGCGGCACGTTTGCTCAGTTCCTGCACCATTTCCTTTTGAATTTCGGACGGCTTTGCCACCACGGTTTCAAACTTTGCGACCGGCACCGGCAGATGAAGCTGGTCGCTAGTTTTAATGTCCGCAACCTCCTTGAACATGGACATCAACTCAGGGAGGTTGAAAAACTTGGCGAACCGGGTGCGGGCACGGTAGCCGGTACCCTCCGGGGCAAGTTCAATGGCCGTGGTCGTCTCACCAAAGGTGGATGCCCAGCAGTCGAAGTGGGTCAGCTTTTTCTGCTGCAAGGTGCTGTATTGCAAGTACCGCATGACCGTGTACAACTCGGTCATGGAATTGCTCACGGGCGTGCCCGTGGCGAACACCACGCCCCGCCCGCCGGTGATCTCATCCAGATAGCGACACTTGCCGAACATATCGCTGGATTTCTGTGCTTCGCTGGTGGATAATCCTGCGACATTCCGCATTTTTGTGGTCAAAAAGAGGTTCTTGTAAAAATGGCTCTCGTCCACAAAAAGCCTGTCAACACCCAGTTGTTCAAAGGTAATTACATCGTCTTTACGCTCATCGGAGCGCAGTTTTTCCAGCTTGGTTTCCAGCGTTTTCCGGGTCTTTTCCATCTGCTTGATGGAGAAATTCTCGCCTGCGTGGACTTTCAGCTCATTGATGGCGGCAAGCGTTTCATAAATTTGCTCCTGAATGATACGCTCCTGCCGCTCAAAGGACAGCGGAATGCGCTCAAACTGCGAATGGCCAATGATGACGGCATCGTAGTCCCCGGTGGCGATGCGGGCGCAGAACTTTTTGCGATTGGCGGTTTCAAAGTCCTTGCGCCGTGCCACCAGCAATTTGGCGTTGGGGTAGAGGTTCAGGAACTCCGAAGCCCACTGCTCTGTCAAATGGTTGGGCACCACAAAGAGGGATTTCTGGCACAGCCCCAGCCGTTTTGCTTCCATGGCAGATGCCGCCATTTCGTAGGTCTTGCCCGCACCAACTTCGTGTGCAAGCAGCGTGTTACCGCCATAAAGCACATGAGCGATGGCATTTCGCTGGTGTTCTCGGAGGGTGATCTCCGGGTTCATGCCGACAAAATGGATGTGGCTTCCGTCATACTCACGGGGGCGGGTAGAGTTGAACAGTTCGTTGTACTGCTTCACCAGTGCAATGCGCCGCTGAGGGTCTTGCCAGACCCAGTTGGCGAAAGCATCCTTGATGACCTGTTGTTTTTGCTGTGCCAGCATGGTTTCCCGCTTGTTCAGCACCCGTTTGGGCTTGCCCTCGGCATCCTCGATCGTGTCATAGATGCGGACATCTTTCAGGTTCAGGGTCTCCTCCAGAATCTTGTAGGCATTGGCACGGGATGTGCCGTAGGTCTCGGAGGAGATAATATCGCCCCGTCCCGTAGCGGTCTTGCCCTCCACGCGCCACTCTGCGGTATAGGGAGAATAACGCACTTTGACAGCATGGCGCAGATAGTAGGGGATCTGGAATGTCTCGGTCATAAACTTCTGGATAATGTTCGGGTCCAGCCATGTTGCACCCAGCCGCACATCAATTTCAGATGCTTCCAGTTCTCTGGGCTGTGCCTTGGTCAGCGCATCCACATTGACCACAAATTCCGGGTTGGTCTCGGCAGCAAACTGCGCCATCCGCAGCTTTGCCCGGACATCGCCGGACAGGTACTCGTCTGCCATCTGCCAGCCCGCTTCCGGGTCGGTGGGGTCGGCGGCAGGGTCCTTGAAGATCACACCGGAAAGTTCGGTGGTAATGCGCCCAAACTCACCGGGAGTGCCCAGCAGTTCTGCCATATAGCGCAAATCCACTTTGCCATGCTCACCAATAGATACCGCCAACGCTTCGCTGGGGGTGTCCACGCTGGTGACGGTGCGCTCCGGGCGAATGGTGCGCTTGGTGAACATCGCCGCCTTGCTCTTGAGCTGCCCCTGTTCGTCCAGATTTTCCAGTGAACACAGCAGATAATAGGAAGAATCCTGCTCAAACAGCCGCCCGTTTTTGCGGTCGTTCAGCAAGCCATATTTGGCGGTAAAGGCATCGTAGGCGATGTTCAAACGCTCCTGTGTTGCCTTAATATCGGCATCGGGGTAATCCTCCAACTGCTGCTGAATCAGGTCGTTGACGATCTGCCGCAGCTCCACCATGCCGGTGACACGTCCCTTGGCGGTGTCGGACAGTTCCACCTGCGTCATCACGGAGTTTTCCCGGTAGAACACCTCACCGTCCACCACCGTGTAGGAGAAGTTTTTCACATCCGGGTCAGCCGGGAGAATATGCTTCTCGTTTTCGGCATCCGCAATATCTGGTGTTTCTACCTCAACTTCGGTGTATTGCCCCTCAATATGCTGCACCGCTTCTGCAAGCTGGTCGGCAAGGCTGGTGCCCTCAAGGGGTGCAACGGTGAATTCCTCCCGTCCGTACTGGGTGCTTTCGGTGGTCATCTCGCCCAGCACCATCTCCGGGTGGTCTACGAAATACTGGTTGATGGCAAAGCCGTCCTCGGTCTTGCCAAGCTGCACCCAGTCCGGCTCATGGTCGATGGGGCGGTCACGCTTTTGCAAAAAGATAATGTCGCTGACAACATCTGTGCCAGCATTGGCACGGAACGCATTGTTCGGCAGACGGATGGCACCCAGCAGATCGGCACGTTCTGCCATGTGCTTGCGGGCGGTGCTGTCCTTGCTGTCCATGGTGTAGCGGCTGGTAACAAAGGCAACAATGCCGCCCGGACGCACTTGGTCGATGGCTTTGGCGAAAAAGTAGTTGTGGATAGAAAATCCCAGCTTGTTGTACGCCTTGTCGTTGACTTTATACTGACCAAAAGGTACGTTGCCCACGGCTAGATCATAAAAGTCACGCCTGTCGGTGGTCTCAAAGCCAGCAACAGTAATGTCAGCCTGCGGATACAGTTTTTTCGCAATGCGTCCGGTGATGGAATCCAATTCCACACCGTACAAGCGGCTGTCCTGCATGGTGTCCGGCAGCATTCCAAAGAAGTTGCCCACGCCCATACTAGGTTCCAGAATGTTACCGCTGCGGAAACCCATACGCTCCACCGCATCGTAGATACCACGGATCACGGTGGGGCTGGTGTAGTGGGCGTTCAGGGTGCTGGAACGGGCGGCGGCGTACTCATCTTCGGAGAGCAGCCCTTTCAACTCTGCATATTCCTTTGCCCAACTATCTTTGCCGGGGTCAAAGGCATCCGCCAAACCGCCCCAGCCCACATATTGCGAAAGCACCTGTTGCTCCTCGGCGGTGGCACCCCGGTGTTCCTGTTCCAGCTTGAACAGGGTACGGATGGCTTCGATGTTCCGGGCGAATTTCTGTTTGGGGCCTCCGACACCCAAATCATCATCCGTGATGTGGAAGTTCCCGGCAAGTTCAAGTGTGGATCGTTCCGGTTCAACTGCATCCAGAGTAGGTGATTTTGAGCCAATCGTCTGGATCACAATATCATAAGGCATACGGTTTTCTTCAGCAGGGTATATGGCAACCGTTTTTACAGTATCATCTGGCTGCGTAGTAACCTGTTCATTCTGCCGCAAGCCCTCCTCGAATTGTTGCTTATTGACAACTTCGTTATCCCATGACTGCCCGTGCGCACTGGTGTCGATGCGCACATCCGTTTCACCCACATAGCCAACTTTCCCCTCAATAGTTCGAGTGGGGAGTTCGACCACAACATTGTCACCGACCTTGTAATCGGGCAGGGGGGATTCCATCATATCCTGCTCCTCGTACAACTCCCGGACAAGAGCCAGCGGTTCCTCCCGGAAAACTGGCATCCGCATTTCTGCCAGTGCCACATCCTGCAGGGTCACGCTACCCCTATCATAGTTTACCGTATCCACTCGGAAAGCCCGCCCTTCCATGTGGACGGTGGCATCCAGCGGCAGATAATCCTCCCGGCGCAGATACTTGGTCTGGTGGTGGGTGCCGTCCTCGTTCAGCCCGGCAAGGTAGACGTTCTCGCCGCGCTGCCATAGTTGTTTGGCACGGTACACCCACTGGTTACTGGGAAAGCCGGTGACCGGGACGGTGCCCAGTGCTGTTTCTTTTTCCAGAAGTTTGCCGCCCAGAAGTTCGCAGACCTTCCGGGCATCCTCACCGTAGAACTCATAGTATCCGTTCTGCTCAAAGCCTACCAGCGCATCCGGGTACTGTTCCTTCAGGGCGTTGTACTCGGTGGCGGCATCCAGCGGCAGCAGTGCCGGGCGTTCCTCTGCCTTGCTGTGATAGTGCTCCAGTTCCTCGTCTGTGACGCTGACCAGTTCCGAAAAATCCAGAGCCTCCAATTCGGTTTCGGTCAGATCTTCCAGACTTTCGTACTGGCGTTCATCTATCAGCACCTCGCCCAGATACCGTTCCACCCGGTATCCCACCAAATCCACATTAACTTGAATGGGGATTTCCTCATCGGTGGCGTTGGTGTAGGCAATGCCGATCTTGGTCAGGTCGGAGAAGTCTGGCTCGGAATCGTATTCTTCCTGACAAAACTCCCGGATCAGGTTTTTGGCATGGGTCAGGGTGGTATCTGGCTCTGCGTTGACGGGCGCAGGGGGCGTGTAATGCTCCTTCTCCTTGTCGGTCAGATAGCGGTCGGACTGGATCATCAGGTCGATATACTGTTCCACCTGTGTCCATTTCAGGGTGGTTTTCTGGTGGTCAGGGTAACGCTCGAATTCCAGCCCTTTCCAGTCATGGTTGACAAAGCCTCTGCTGCCGTCCAGAAAATCGTGGGAGTGCCCACCAACGCCGTACTCCTTTGCCAACGCTTTGGCACGGAGATTGCGATCAGGCTGGGTCTGGTACAGTGCCATAATGCGCTGTTTACCGCCCATAAATCCCGAACTGTGCTTGCGCAGTTCGTTCTCAATTTCCGCTTGAGATAACGAAAAAGCGGAGGGCTTTTTTTCGCTCTCCGCTTGGTCGATTTTTTCAATTTGCTGGGCTTCAGTAGGGATATGGGCATCAAAGAAACTCAGCTGTAAATTAGTTCCGTCAGCACCAGTTCCTCTGCCTGCGCTTTCAGGTTGTTCATGTGCTGCACCCACGCCATCTGCCGGCTCTCCTTGTCCGGGGCCGGGTTCTGTTTCAGAAGCTGCTCCATGGTCTGCTGCATCTGGCTCTCTGCCGTCTGCTCCACCTCCATCAGGTGCGGGTACAGGCTCCCGTTCAGGAGCATCGTGTTGTACAGCACTGGGCGATGGTCTTTCAGGTACGTCCGGCGCAGCCTGCCGTATTTGCCCAGCGGCTTCCGGGGCTGGTTCAGGGTCAGGTTCGGGAGCTGATAGTCCCCGATGGTCGAGTAGGTCACGTTCCTGCTGTTCGTATTCATATTGGCTCCTTTCTGCATTGCGGCGGCGAATGGTTGTTTTTACGGTGCGCTCGATGTTCCGCAGCACCTCCCGGCTCATGTCGCTGACGGCTGCGCCGAGGGCGTAGACACTATCCGGGGTAGAAAACTCGTGGATGGCTCGGAAATCGTCCTTATCGAACCACCCGGCAGGCTCAAAGCCGCAGCGATCCAGCAGCGTGTAGGTGACGCTGATGGCGGCGGCGGACTTGAACTGCATCTCCACCCCGGCTTCATCATAATCCATCAGAAGCGAACCGTCAACGATGGCACGGATGTCCTCGCCGTTGTTGTCCCAGTAATCCGCCACCAATTTTCCGGCAACATCCGCAAGCTGCTGGCTTACACGCTCTCCGCTGATGCCGTAGGTCTTGCTCAACATTTCCGAAACCGGCTGTTTCAGGTCGTCATTGTACTGCCACATCTCCGGGTCACGGGAATTGCGGCGCACCCCGGTGTCGCTTACGTCAAAAACGTAGTGCAGTCGAGGGAATCCGCTGGATTCGTCCAGCAGAGCGATGCCCTTAGAGCCACGCCTGACATAGCGGTTCATCCGGTTGCGCCAAATGTCAAATTCGGCGCAGGCGGTGGCATCGGGGCGCTGAGCGTAGATCATCAGCTGGTCTGCAAAGGGGTACTTGTACAGCCGGGATGCGGTGGTCAGGTAGTCCGTCCAGCTTTCCCAGTACCGGGTCAAGCCGTTGGCCGTGCGCTGGGCAAGGGCGAGATATTCTTCGGTTTTGCTTGGCATAGCGTTCCTCCCTTCAATCTCGTTGTAAACAAAAAAGCGAGCGGCCTTTTCAGGTCACTCGCTTATGGAATCTATGGCGTTTTATTCGTATCGTGCTGCAAACTTTTCTGCCATTTCCAGCAGACGTTCAAAGGTCTGCTTTTCTTCCGGTTGCTCGATCAGTTTTGCAAGGAGCGCACGGAACACGTCGGTGCTGTCCTCATACAATCCTTTTGCGATAGTGTCAATGTGTTCATGTAGTTTTTTGACAGCATCACCGGAGGGTTTGGATTTCGCAAGCAGGTTGGTCAGATAACTGAGATAAGGATAGGTGGAATCATCATTGATGATCTCGTTGGTCTCCTCGATGATCTTCTGGTTATCTTCGGGGGTCATATCGCCCTTTTCTTCCCATACATCACGGGAAGAAGTGCGGCCTTTCAGAAAAGTGGAAAAGAGCAGGCGGTCAAGGGGAGAGCGTTTTGTGGTGTCCATTGGCAAGCCTCACTTTCTATTTTTGTCCGTACAATAAAACTGGTTTTAGTATAGCATGAACCGATGCATTCTATCAAGACCACACTTTTGAGGGTTTCAAAAACTGGAACCGCAAAGTTTCGATTTCAAAGCAAGAACATTCTGACGAATCTGCTCTATGACTGCCTTGAATTCATCATCGCTTTTGCCGGTAGGGTCATCCAGACCCCAATTCTCATCAAAAGATCTGCCAATGAACGGGCAGCTGACATTGCAGCCCATGGAAATAGCGATATCCGGCTTTGGAATTGCAGAGATCAGCTTGGAATACTGTGTCTTTTCCATGTCGATACCATATAGTTCTTTCATCAGGCGCACAGCATCCTGATTGATCTGCGGTTTGGTTTCGGTTCCAGCCGAGTAGCTTTCAAACACATCTGCGGCCAGTACCTTGCCAAAGGCTTCGGCAATCTGGCTGCGGCAGGAATTATGGACACAGATAAAGGCGATTTTGGGTTTTGACATATAGGTGTTCCTTCCCCACAAACTGGAATTTATCTAACTTTTCCTTGAAAGCCTAAATTCTTCAAAGCATCTTCTCCAAACTTTGCAAAGTCACCTTCTGCACCAAAAGAAAAGAAAGCTTCTTTACCACCAGTGGCAATAATATCTGCACTCTGATACCCCTGATACTCGGATAACATAATTACTAAACTGGCATAACTTCCTGTTCGTAAAAACCAGTTTTCAAAAATTAATAGTAGTGTTTTGGTGTCTCCCAATTCACGTATAATTTCGTCTTTGAATTCCACATCGGAGAACTTACGTTTATCAAATTCTTCTTTGATTTTATTTTTGATTTCATCTAATTCATATCGTTTTTTAGCATACATTTCGACTTTCTTGCTTGCCATTGAAAACGCTCCTTTCAAATTCCGAGTTATTGAGTTCAGTATATCACATCGACCCCCATTGTAAAAGAGGATATGTACGCCGCCCGCAGGCGGCAAAATTCAGTCGAGCGGAAATTCCAACTCGGCAAACTCTGCATCGGTCAGCAGTTTCAGCTTTTCAATGACCTGTTCCGACAGTTCCCGCAGGGCGGTTTCATCTGGCATCAGGTAGCACTGCATCAGCCGCAGTTCGTGGATAAGCCCCAGTCGGGTGCCGGTGTTGTAAAGCATCATCAGCATAAGTTCCTCATGGTTAAAGTTCATGTTCATCCCTCGCTTTCCGGCAGACGGTGGGATTGCACTCCGGGGCATCGCACTTCTCCTTGAGAGTTTGCAGAACAGAAGAGCGCTCCTGCTTTTTATCCAGAAACCCCGACAGCTCCTTGAAACCGATGCTGTCCACATAGTGCGCCGAAATCTTCCCGTCCTGATTCAGCATGATCACATCGCTGACCGACAGGCTGTGCCCATGGTAATCCGTCGGGCGGGCAAAGTTGAATTTCTGGTACAGTTGTTCCAGCAGCTCCGCTTGCGGAACGCTGCGCTTTCCTTCCGGGAGGTTGCCCCGGTACAGGATCTCGTAATTTTCGATGGACGGAGCGATGTTCTGCTTGTTCAGATAGCGCATAGACGCGAAGCGGAGCGCAGGGTCTGCATCCTGTTGTAGCTGCATGACCAGATAGCAGTCGTGCCCGCTTTGCTGGAATTGCTTCATACGGTATGACTGTATCTCATTTCGGTCTGCAAGTTTCTGGGTAAACTCCTCTTGCGTGAGCGGGATGCAGTCCTTGTTCCGTAGGTTGTGAGTGTACATAATTTCGTCCCGCACTTCTTCGATCATCAGTTCAGGCGCATCAATTTTCCCACGCTCCAACAGGCAGCAGTCGCCCTGATAGAGAGCATAATTCCATGCGCCGTCCTCTGCCTGCACGGTGAGATAATAGTCGTATTCCAGATTCCACGCCCGCTGCTCCTGCTGTGTCAGCGGCTCCGGCTCCACGATGGCATGACTGCGCGCCATGCGCTCTGCAAATTCGCAGATGTGCTGCACCGAGGACCCGATCTTCATGTGGTAGTCATCGAGATATTCGACCTTCTCGGAACGCTGGTGCCCATCCGGGAAAGTCATCTGCACAACGCCGCCGTCCGGCACACGGAACAGCTCGTTGTACATCGGGTCGATGAACCGCACATCATTTTCCGGCAAAGAACGTGGAGCCAGATTCCGGCGTTTGCGAACCCCGGAGCGAAACTTCTCCAAAGTGGTGACGGCAACATTCTGAATCCTCCCCACAGGCTCGTTCTGATACTCTGCCAGATAGTACGCACGGGCGGTCTCGATGCGCCGCTGGGTGTTGCCCAGAACCTCCCGTGGAATCTGTCCTTCCTCCACCGGGAGCGGGCTGTTTTTGTCAAAGACCTCGTACCCGACACCTTGGAGATTCTCTCGCAGATGCAGGTACGTCTGCTCATTGAGGAGGTAGACCGCCTCGTTGTCTTTTATTACGGCATCATCCTTCATCAGCAGCCCCCATTCTCAAATTCCAAACTGAACTTGCTGCGGCCATCAGCTTCACAGGACAGCAGCACGGTTGCATTGTAGGTCTTGCCCTTGGCGCTCTTGCAGTCCTTCAGGCGGACACGGCCATCCCGCAGCAGCTTGTCTGCCACATGAGCATCCATGCGTTTGCCGAGCCGTTTCAGAAAAGCATTGTCCTTCCACAGCACGAAACGGCAAGGGTTGGATTCACAGAACCAGCCTTTTTCACGCTCCACAACATTTGCACCGCAATTCGGGCAGACACCAATGATTTTGTTTTTCATAAGCGCATTCGCTCCTTTCGCAGCCTCGGTGGTCGTTACCAGCGAGGAGATCATTTCCTTGATTTCAGTCATAAAAGTTTCCGGCTCCATTTCGCCGCGCTCAATGCGTAGCAACTTTGTTTCCCAATCGGCGGTCATTTCCGGGGATTGGATTTCTTCGGGCATCACAGTAATCAATGCCTTTCCTTTGTCGGTGGGCAGCAACACCTTGGTTTTCTTGTTGCCCTTGCGTTCCAGAAAGCCCTTCTGTACCAGTTTTTCGATAGTAGCGGCTCTGGTTGCGGGAGTACCGATGCCCTGACGTTCCACACCCTCCGGCATACTATCCGCACTGGCGGTTTCCATCGCATGAAGTAGAAGGTCCTCGGTGAAATGCTTCGGCGGGGATGTTTGACCCTCTTTCAGTTCGGCATTGAGGATGCCGCACTCGTTTTTCGCTGCATTGGGCAGGGCAGTGAGTTCCTGTTTCCGATTCAGGATATCTGCCAGCACCTTGCGTTCTACCGCTTTCCAGCCTTCTTCCAGAACCTCCTTGCCCTTGGCGGTAAATTCCTCCCCGGCACATTCGGTGATCAGCAGGGTTTCCAGATACCGGAAAGGCTTGCTCACCGCCATCAGCGTCCGGGCGATGATGAGCTTCAGGACGTTCTGCTCGCCCTTGGGCAGTGCGTCCAAATCAGCTTGCAGCATACTGCGGGTGGGCAGGATGGCGTGGTGGTCGGTGACTTTTTCCCGGTTGACGGTGCGCCGTGTCCGGGGCACAGCTTCATCCACATCTTCCGGGGTAATGTCGAGAAAAACCTCCAGTGCCTCGGTCAGTTCTTCCAGCATTTCCTCGTCATCGTCGGTGATATAGCAGCTATCAGTTCGGGGATAAGTGGTAAGTTTCTTCTCATACAGGCTCTGCACATAGTCCAAAGTCTGCTGTGCGCTGTACCCCAGCAAGCGATTAGCGTCCCGTTGAAGGGTGGTCAGATCGTACAGCGGCGGCGGATTTTCAGATTTTTCCTTGCGGGTGATGCGCTGGATCGTTGCTACCATCTCCTTCCGGCAGGCTTTCAACAGGTTTTCAGCAACGGATTTTTCAGGAATGCGGCGGCTGGATGCCGTGCAGCCGCTGGTCAGTTCCAGATCCACCGTGTAGAATTTCTCCGGCACAAAGGCGGCGATAGCGGCTTCCCGAACCACCGTCATGGCAAGCACCGGGGTCATAACACGCCCTACCGCCAGCGGTTGACCGTACAGGCACGAAAAAAGCCGGGACGCATTGATACCGACTGTCCAGTCGGCACGTTCCCGGCAGAGTGCTGCATTGTACAGCGCATCGTATTCAGTTGACGGTTTGAGATGGGCAAAGCCCTCCCGGATGGCGGTTTCTTCCATGCTGGACAGCCAGAGACGGAAAAAGGGCTTTTTGCAGCCTGCTTGCTGGTACACCAAACGGAAAATCAGTTCGCCCTCGCGCCCGGAATCGCAACTGTTCACGATACTATCCACATCCGGGCGGTGCATCAGCTTTTGCAGGATGCCGAACTGCTTTTTGGTGCTGGCAGACACAAGATACTGCCACCTTTCCGGCAGGATGGGCAAATCTACAATGCTCCACTTAACATACTTGGCATCGTAGACATTGGGCGGTGCCAGCTCCACTAAATGACCAATACACCAGCTTACCAGATAGCCGTTGCCCTCAAGGTAGCCGTCCTGACGGCTGGTGGCACCGAGGA
>ERZ857955.1187-NODE-1187-length-21998-cov-4.597913_pt1 | contig 21998 bp, 19 predicted proteins | sample MGYA00519956_ERZ857955 | MGnify/ENA primary metagenome ERZ857955 (study PRJEB31778, sample SAMEA3449378) | human gut metagenome | biome: human gut; feature: human-associated habitat; material: faeces | place: United Kingdom | collected 2010/2012 ...
CTGCTTGAACAATTTTTACTTCAGAATATTGTCTAACTTTTTGGGGTCACTTCAGACAAACGGTTTCCTCGGTGATTTTTTTGCGGAATTAACGGCTTATTCTGTCAATGCGCGGGTAAGCCAGGCATCGGCGATGTCCAAAGCAAGATAAAGGCCGTTTTTCTCGCTGGTCTTTACGATCTGTTTTCTGGAGCGAATCTCCGGGTCAGTGAGCATGAGCTGCACAGTGCACTTATCGGCAACCTCCATGTCCTCCACGGTCTTCTTCGTTTTGATGTCGATCTTGATGACGTATTTATCGGTCATGTTTCCGTAGTAAATGGTGTCGCCGCTACGCACAAGGGGCTTGCCGCGGTACATGGGAAACGGGCTCTTCTGCTTTTCGCTCATAGTATGCAAATCCTTTCATAAAGTCTCGTTGGGGAAAATGCCGGAACTTTCTAAGCACCGGTGCAAAGCATTCAATACACTTTTAATTTAGTATAGCATAGATTAAGAAAAAAGACAACTTGTATTTGCACATTTGAAAATAAAAATTGCCGCCGACGGAAAAATCCGCCAAGCGGCAATTTCGGTTTCAGGCAATGCCATGCATAAAGCGACGGCGCATCAGAAAACAGGCTTATTATTCGCCCAAATAGGTACGCACCATTGCTTTCAGCAGCTCATCGCGGTCGATCTTGCGGATGAGGCTGCGTGCGTTGTTGTGCGTGGTGATGTATGTGGGATCTTCCGAGAGAATATATCCCACGATCTGGCTGATGGGGTTATAGCCTTTTTCTTTGAGTGCATCGTAAACCTGTACGAGCACCTGTTGCATATCGAGCTTCTGCGGCGTCTCAATGCTGAATGTCTGGGTGCGGTCGCTGAAATCTTCTGCCATGTGGAACACCTCCTCGTTTTCCGATCGTGTAAAGGCTGCAAAAATACAGTCTACATTTCATTGTATGCCGGGCCCGGTGTTTTATTCGCGTATAAAAGCACAGTGGAATAAACACTGTATACAGCATACCGCAAAACAACAAAAAAAGCAAGCGGTACGAAAATTTTTAACAAATTATCTCAGCACAACGCCAATCTTCGCGAGGTTCTCGATGATGGTGTCAACATAGCTTTGCACCTCGTTCTTCGCGAGCGTTTTCTCGTTCGAGGAGAACGTAAAGCGCAGCGTGATGCTCTTGACGACGCCGTTGTAGGAATCGATAAGCGCAACGTTCTTGAGCAGAGGGGTGACGTTCTGCCATGCGGCGGAAAGCGCGCTGTACGTCTGGTCTGCGCCGATGACGAGAGAGAGATCGATATCGATGCCCGGGAACTTGGACGGCTCCTCATAGTGAATAACGGATGCTGCCATGGAGGAGAGCGTATCCATGTTCAGTTCACCGGCAACGATGACGGCTTTCTTATCGATCTTCGACTGTACGGACGGATGTACGGCCGTGATAAAGCCGACGTATGTGCCGTCGAGATAAATCTCTGCGGTGTTGCGCGGGTGCTGCCAGTTGTGCTTTGCTTCCGCGATGCGGAACTCAAAGTAACGGTGCTTCAGCTCTTTGCTGATGGAAGCCATGATGTCGCGCAGGCCGAGGTAGAGTTCCTTTTCGCTCTTAGTGCGGCTGTACAGTGCAATGCCGAGGTGCTTCTGCTCATCACACAGACCGTCTTCGCCGAGGCCGTTGATGACGCGGGCAATCTCGAACACACCGAAATCATTTGCGTATGCTTTGTTTTCGTTGACGTAGGTGATCATCGTCGGCACCATGGAGCGGCGCAGCACGGTGTGGTCCGGCGTCATGGCGTTGATGACGCGCACGTTGTCCTCAATCTCGATGTTGAGGTCCTTGTACTTCTTCGCGTCGCACCAGATGTAGGAGTGCACTTCGTGCATGCCGTAGCGCTGTACGAGCAGGTCTTTCGTCCAGCGGTCATCATTGTTGCCCGCGGTGCGCATGACCGGCGCCAAAGCTGCCTTTGTGGTCGTAATCTTGAAGTTATCGTAGCCGTAAACACGGGTGATCTCCTCGATGATGTCGGCCTTGATGGTGACATCTTTCGTTGCACGCCAGGACGGCACGTGCGCGGTGAAGACTTCGTTTTCAAGCGTCGGTGCGAAGCCGAGCGCGGAAAGGGTATTCAAAATCTGTTCGTCGGAAATATCGATGCCCGTATAACGGTCTACAAATTTCTTATCGAACGTGATGTCGATTTTGTCGTAGTGGCGGACATAGACGTCTGTCATGGAGGAGATGATCTCCACACCCGGGTCGATCTCGGTGAGCAGCTGCATGAAGTGCTCGATGGCGACGTCGGTCATTTCCGGGTCAAGGGTCTTCTCATAACGCATGGAAGCATCCGTGCGCAAACCGATGCGCGTGGAGGACTTGCGCACGCTTACAGCGTCAAAGTTTGCGGATTCGAGCAGCAGGCTGTCCGTGTTATCTTCAATCTCGGAGTTGAGACCGCCCATGATGCCCGCGATGGCGACCGGCTCTTCCTTGGAGCAGATCATCAGCGTGTTTTCGTCGATGCGGCGCTTTGTGCCGTCCAGCGTTTCAAACTCAAACGGAGCGGAGAAGCGCTGCACTTGAATAGAATCGACCTTTGCGCAGTCGAACGCGTGCATCGGCTGGCCGAGCTCGAGCATGAGGTAGTTTGTGAGGTCGGCAAGCAGGTTGATGGCACGCATGCCGCAGTAAAAGAGACGAATGCGCATATCAACCGGGCTGACCTTTTTCGTGATGTTGCGCACCTTGAGGCCCGTGTAGCGGTAGCAGAGCTCTTTATCGCGGATATCGATATCGATGCCCGGCAGAGAAGCGTAGGGGGTGAGATTCATGCGGCTGACCGGCTTTAATTCGCGATTGGTCAGCGCTGCAAATTCGCGCGCGATGCCGTAGTGACCCCAAAGGTCCGGGCGGTTCGTCAGAGACTTATTATCGACCTCGAACACAACGTCCTTTACGCCGTACGCGTCCGTAATCTGTGTGCCGAGCGGCAGGTCATCCGTGATCTCCCACAGGCCGCTGTGGTCGGCGCTGATGCCAAGTTCTTTTTCGGAGCAGCACATGCCGTGCGATTCATAGCCTGCAATTTTTGCGCAGGCGATCTCCATGCCGGAAACGGAGCCGCCTTCGCGGGCAAAGGCAACAAGCATGCCCTCGCGCACGTTTGGTGCGCCGCATACGCAGTCATAGACCTTGTCGCCTGCATCAACCTTCAAGAGGTGCAGTTTTTTGGAATCCGGGTGGTTTTCGATGGAAACGATGCGCGCAACAACAACATCTTTGATGTCGCGGCCCATATAATAGATGTCTTCGACCTCTGCAGTGGAAAGCGTGAATTGATGAATCAGCTTTTCAAGGTCCAGACCGGAAAGATCAACGAAGTCGTTGATCCAGTTCATTGAAATCAGCATTATAACGACTCCTTTTCTTATTCGTGGTTGAACTGCGAGAGCACCTTCAGATTGCCGCTGTTGAGGTCGCGGATATCTTTGATGCCGTAGCGCATCATGGCAAGGCGGGTGAGGCCGAGACCAAACGCGAAGCCGGTGTATTCATCGGGGTCGATGCCGCCGGCGCGCAACACGTTCGGGTGAATCATACCGCACGGGCAAAGCTCAATCCAACCGGAACCGTGGCAGGTGGAGCAGCCCTTGCCGCCGCAGATGTGGCAGCTGATGTCAAGCTCAAAGCCCGGTTCAACGAACGGGAAGAAGCCCGGGCGCAGGCGAACCTGTACGTCCTGCTTAAAGACCTTAGAAAGCATGGTCTTCATGAAGTAGATGAGGTTCGAAATGGAGATGTCTTTATCAATCATGATGCCTTCCATCTGGAAAAACGTGTTTTCGTGGGAAGCGTCTGTGCTTTCGTTGCGGAAGCAGCGACCCGGGAAGATGGCACGCAGCGGTGCACCGTACTTTTTCATGATGGTGTTCTGCGCGGCCGAGGTGTGGGTCTTCAACAGCTGACCGTTATCGAGATAGTAGGTGTCCTGCATGTCGCGGGCGGGGTGATGCTTCGGAATGTTCAATGCTTCAAAGCAGTTGTAATCCGTTACGACCTCGCGGTAGTCTTCAATCGTAAAGCCCATGGAAGCGAAAATTTCTTCCAGCTCGCGCTGCACGAGCGTGATGGGGTGATAGGAGCCGCAGTCGGTATCCATCGGCAGCGTGACATCATATTGCTCTGCGCTGTTGACAAGGCGGTCTTCCTCCTCCTGCCGGATGCGCTCCACGTGTGCTGTGATGCGTTCGTCGACCTCGCGCTTGAGCGTGTTGATGGTCTGGCCGAATTCTTTTTTCTCCGCGCCGGAAAGGTCTTTAAGGCCCTTTAAAAGCTCGGTGACGGAGCCTTTTTTGCCGAGATACGAAACGCGCAGCTTTTCAATGGATTCGCTGTCGCGCACTTCGGAAAGGTCTGCGTCAAACTTCTGGCGCAGCTCGGAAATGCTTTCTTTGATTCCCATATCAATATATCCTTTCATAAATGATTTCCGTTTTGTACCGAACGGTGAGCATGAAAAAAGCCCGCCCCATGCACAAAACATGGGGCGAGCCGGAACGCTCGCGGTACCACCCAATTTCGGCGCATTGCGCCCTCTGAAAGCCTTTAACGCAGCTACCCGTTGCAGCCTACTTTAATTTCAGCCGCACCGCTCCAAAGAGAACTTCACCTATACTCAATGCAGGCGCGTTTTCAGCCGGCGGCGCACCCTCTCTGCCCACGAAAAACAGGCTACTTTTCTTTTTCATCGCGTTTCCCTGTTCGGCGTCGTTTGTATCCTCGCGACGCAACACTGTTATTTTAGCATAGAAATTTTCGGTTTTCAAGCCTTTCGCGGGATTTTATGGACAGAGTTTTGCGGTTATCGCACGGTATTCGTAATATTCGATAAAAATTCACAAATTACGCAGTTGAACTTCCGTGTGGGTTATGGTACAATGACAATATTGAATTATGGAAACGGAAGGTAATTTACAGTATGATGACAGATGTGTTTGTGGAATACATGGTGAAAAAGAAGACCGGCAGCAAGGATATTTTGATGTCGCTCGGCGTGTCGATCCTCGGCGCGATCTTGATTTTTGTCAGCATTTTCCTGACGCCGGTTTCGCCGATGATCCCGTTCCTCGTGATCTGCGGCGTGATTTATGGCGTGTACTACGTCATCTCCTCGCGCAGCTTGGAGTTTGAGTACAGCATCACGAACGGCGACATCGCGGTAGATAAGATCATCAACCGCAGAAGCCGTAAACGTCTCACGTCTTTCGATGCCAAGGCGATTGAAGAGATGGGTAAGTACACGGAGAATGCGCAGAAGTTAAAAGGTAAGCGTGTGGACAAGACCATCTTCGCGGCGGAGACGGACGACGGCAAGGACGCGTGGTACATCATTGCAAAGAGCCGCAAGACCGGTTTGACGCTCCTTGTGTTTTCGCCGGACGAGCGCTGCATCGATGCCATCAAGCCGTTTATGGACAGAAGATTAAAGTTTGAAATCTTCGGCAGAAACTAAATTCAAAAATGTGAAGCGCCCCGTTATCGGAGATTTTCCGGTGACGGGGCGCTTTTCCGTGCGGCGCGAAAATGATTTCAATTTTCACCGCTTCCATAGTTGAAAACCGCACGGGAAAATGATACCATTAAAGCATAGAATGCTACGGAAAAGAGGCAGGTATATGCGGGTATTGACAGCGGCAGAGATCAGAGGGCTGGAGTCGTGCGCGGTGGAATCCGGCGTTTCCATGGAAACGCTTATGGAGAACGCGGGCGCCGAGGTGGCGGCAGCAGTGACAGAGAAAATGGACGTCACAGGCAAGAAAACGGTCATTTTGTGCGGCAAAGGCAACAACGGCGGCGACGGCTTTGTGGCGGCGCGCTTATTGGCGGCCGAGGGCGCAAAGGTGACGGTCGTTTTGATGCAGGGCGCACCGGCCTCCGATCTTGCAAAGCAGGCGTATGACAAAATGGGCCGCGGCATTGAGATCATCATGTACCGCACGGCAGGCGGCGCGGTAGACGCGGCGGACGTCATCATCGATGCGGTGTTTGGCTTCAGCTTTCACGGCCGTCTGCCGAGCGTGATGGAGCCTTTGTTTGCGCGTGCAGCGGAAAATAAAAAAGCGTTTCACATTTCCGTGGATATTCCAAGCGGCGCGGTGTGTGATACCGGCGCGGTGGAGGGCACGTGCTTTAAGGCAGACATTACGGTGACGTTTACGGCGATGAAGCCGGCGGGCGTTGTGTACCCGGCAGCGGGCTTCGGCGGCATGACCGTTGTGCGTCAGGTGGGCATCAAGGAGGAGCACCTTGAGATGCTGCCGTGTGACACGGAATCCGTTTTGCTCGGCAACATTTGCCCGCTGTTCCCGAAGCGCGATCCGGAGGGGCACAAGGGCACATACGGGCGGCTTTTAATGATCTGCGGCAGCGTGGGCATGGCAGGTGCGTGCATCATGGCTGCGCGTGCGGCGCTGCGCAGCGGTGTGGGCATTTTGAACATCGCCATTCCGCATGCGCTGTACCCAATCTTGGCTCCCGCCGTGCCGGAGGCAATCTTCACGCTGTATGACCCCACGGAAGCGCCGGGTGAAGCGGTGCTTGACGCTATCGACAAGGCGAGTGCGTGCCTTGTGGGCTGCGGGCTCGGCACGGCGCCGTATGCGACAAAGCTTGTAGATGCCGTACTCGAAAATGCGCACGGGACGGTCGTTCTGGATGCGGACGCACTGAATATCCTTGCCAAAACGCCGGAAAAACTACTCGTGCCGCAAGCCCCGGTCATCATCACGCCGCACCCGGGGGAAATGTGCCGTCTAAACGGCCGCACCATGTCAGAGTTGCGTGCCGACCGTTTGCAGACTGCACGTGTCTTTGCACAGACGTACCGCGTTATCACCGTGCTAAAGGGTGCGGGCACAATTATCGCAGCGCCGAGCGGTGAAACGCGTGTGAACACAACGGGCAACCCCGGCATGGCAAAGGGCGGCAGCGGCGATGTTTTGGCCGGCATCACAGGTGCGCTGTGCGCGCAGAATATACAGCCGTTTGAAGCGGCATATTCCGCCGTGTGCATTCACGGTGCGGCGGGTGACCTTTGCGCCGAAGCGCTTTCGCAGCATGGTATGTTGCCGACAGACCTCATCGGAAAATTGCCGCAGGTCTTTTTGCAGATCGAGGGCAAATAAATCCTGCGCATTTTGCACGGAACACACAACTTTGTAATAGAATGGAACAGGCGTGTTTAAGCGCCGAAAAAACGGGCAAGAATATAAGTAGCGCCGCGGGCGTTGATGCAAATTCTGTTCGGAGTGTGAAAACCGTGAATGTACACAGAGGCGATATTTACTACGCAGATTTAAGCCCCGTGGTGGGCAGCGAGCAGGGCGGCGTGCGCCCCGTGCTTATTGTGCAGAACGATGTGGGCAACCGGTTCAGTCCCACGGTGATCGCGGCGGCCATCACGAGCCAGCGCGACAAAACAAACCTGCCTACGCACATTGCGCTCCATGCTGAGCGCACCGGTCTGCAAAAGGATTCCATTGTGCTTTTGGAGCAGGTCCGCACCATTGATAAGCACCGTTTAAAAGAAAAAATGGGCAAGCTCGATGACGACGCCATGCAGCGCGTCAACGAAGCCATCGGTATCAGCTTCGGCCTTTACGATACATATAAGTAAAGGCCGAAAAAACCGCGCCGTTTCGGAAAAGCTCCGAGCGGCGCGGTTTGCATGTTATTTGTGTTTTTGTGTGTACCGTTCAAGGTGCAAAAGCAAGACTTCGCGGTCATTCGGAAGCTGGCCGCACAGCACAGCGTCTAAGAGTTTGTTTAGGGTTTCGCCGATGGCTTTGCCCTGAAATCCAAACGCTTGCAGGTCTTTGCCGGTGATTTTGAGTTGGCGCAGAGATAAGCAGAAATCCGCTTTTTGCAGCGCTTCGGCTTCGCTTTTGCCATCCGCAAGCGCTTTGCAGCGGTCTTCGATGCACCACGGCGCGTGCGCTAAGCTGTCTGCACGGCTTACGGCGAGCAAGCGGTAGAACTGCTCATAGCCGAGCTTTGCGAGCAGGCGGCGGAACTTTGCCGTGCGCTTCGGAAAAGCGGTATCGTGCAGCAAAACAAGCTCCGCGACGTTTTCGCGCGTTTTGTTGTCGCAGTGCAGCGCGCGCAGAGCTTCATCGGTGAACGCGGCGCTTTTCTCCGCGTGCCCGAAAAAGTGGTCATAACCGTCTTCACCCGTCGTGCGGACGGCTTTTTTGCCGACATCGTGAAATAAAATCGCAAGGCAGGCGATGGGGTCATCTGTGCCGATACTTTCGAGCGCGTGCAGCGTGTGCTCCCATACGTCGTAAATGTGATATTTGCTGTTCTGCGGCACATTCTTGAGATTTTCGAGCTGCGGCACGGCGCAAAAAAACAACTCCGGCGCGGCACGCAGCGCCTCGGCGGCATGCGGTGCGCAGACGGTCTTTAAAAGCTCCGTGAAAATGCGCTCTTTTGCGACGCGCCCGATCGTTTCATGCAGGTCGTGCACGGCGCGCAGCGTTTCGGGCTCGACCGTAAATCCGAGTACAGCCGCGAAACGAATCGTGCGCATCAGGCGCAGCGCATCTTCCGAAAAGCGCTTGTGCGGGTCGCCCACGCAACGAATGATTTCATTTTTCAGGTCTTCCTGCCCGCCGAACGGGTCAATGATTCCGGTTGCGGGGCTGTAGGCCATGGCGTTGATTGTCAGGTCGCGCCGCGCAAGGTCATCCCGAATATCGGTCGTGAATGCAACGCTGTCCGGGTGGCGGCCGTCTGTGTAATCGCCGTCTACGCGAAACGTCGTTACCTCGTACGGTTCGTGGTTGATGAGCAGTGTTACCGTGCCGTGTTTAAGGCCGGTCTCTAAAACGGGAATGTCGGAAAAAAGCTCGATGATTTTTTCCGGCTTTGCCGCGGTCGTGATGTCCCAATCGTGCGGCGTTTTGTGCAGTAAGCTGTCGCGCACACACCCGCCGACGGCGTAGGCCTCAAAACCGTTTTCGTGTAGGCGGGAGAGGATGAACGCGCACGGCGCGGGGAGAGTAATCTTCAGCCCGCTCATTTTAAAAAGATCGCCGTATTGCGGGAAAGTGTACCGAAAAGCAGCGAAAACCGCAAACGAAGCGGGATGTTCTTCGTGTTTTCAAAGCGTGTGGCAGCGACGAACTCCGCCAGCGTGTACGTGTCCACGCCTTCGCTGAGCGCCACGGTCACGCGGTTGTTGTTGACATCAAGGCCGGTCACAACACCGTATTGCAGCTTGGCCGATTCTGCGTCAGCGACGAGCATCAGCGCGATGACGGGCTTCTTTTTCTTGAGGCTTTTGTAAATTTCTTTGAAAAGATCGGTGTTCGTAAGGCCGGTTTCAAGCTGCAGCTTTTGGCTGCCGAGCGCCGTTTCCATGCTGCCCGTAAGGTCTGCGGGGAAGATGAGCGTGTCTTTGTCATCTGCTTTTGCGGGGATAGCGGAAGACGAAATGGGCTGTCCCAAAGAAATACATACAGCCTGCGCGGCGTCGTAACCGATGGGGAGATTCTGATCTAAGCGAAGTTGTGCACTGTTTGCGGCAGCACTGTAATACGTGCTTTTCTGCACGTCTTCAATATCGCGGTCGGTCCAAATGTCCCACACGGTGCCCTTTGCCCAGAAGCCGCCGCACACAAGCAGCAGGCACAGCACAAGCGCCGCAATCTGCCGCGTGATGCGCAGTGCTGCGTCGGACGGTGTTTCGCCGCTGTACAATCTGCGCTCATGAGAAACGGATTTGTTTTTCTGTGCGGCGGGCACTTGGCGCTTTACCGGCTTTGCGGCAGGACGAGGAGCCGCCGGTTTTGCCTGCGGCGGCTGTGCGGTTTCGCGTTCTGCTTTGCGCGCGGCAAAGCGTTCGTCGAGCACGGCGGGTTTATCGAAAGTGAGCGTTTCAAAATGCTGCTCACCGGTTTCTTCTTCATCGGGATCTGCGGTGCGCAGTGTCTCATCGCTGAAGACCTGCTTTTTAAAGAGTTCATTTTGCTCGCCCGCGGGCGTTTTGCGCTCGTTGTTCGGTTCCATTTTTGTCTCCTTGTGCTCAAAAAATAGAAATTCAACTAAAAAATCGAAATATAATCGGGATTTCTTTATAAGAATAGCACGTTTGGCACTATTTTTCAATATATTAGGGTAGTTTCTGCTTGAAAAAAGCAGCGGATTCGGTTATAATCAAAAATAGACTTTCAGGGGATAACCGAAAGCCGCTTAAAAGATACGAAAAGGATGAAGCATCATGGCACTTTTTAAGGATTGGCAGGATTTTGCAGACAAGAAGTCCGCAGAGCCCGGCGCAGAACAGTACTGGACACAATATTTCCTTAGAGAAAAGGATTTTTACGAGAAGCTCCTCAAGGGCGAAGCTCCGAAGAGCGGCACCGTACAGGCACTTGCTGACCACTTCGGCGTGGATATCATCGAAATGACCGGCTACCTTGACGGCATCAACGAGAGTCTCAAGGCGGAAAACGACCTGGAGAACATGACCGCCGAGACGGAGGTTTCCCTTGATTACGAGCCGGAGAAGCTCTATTACAACATGGTCGGCGCAAAGGCCGAGTGGCTGTATAAGCTCCCGCAGTGGGATTCCATTCTCACCGAAGAGAAGCGCAAGGAGCTCTACAAGGCACAGAAGTCTTCCACCACGATCGTAAAGGGTCCGAAGGTCGGCCGCAACGATCCGTGCCCCTGCGGCAGCGGCAAAAAGTACAAGAAGTGCTGCGGCAGATAAGCTGAAAATTCAAGATGCGTCGGGCGTCCGGCGCATTTTTTCATTTTTCGGTAGCCTTTTAGAGTTTTCTATGCTATACTGAAAATACCGAAGCGAAATTCAGCTTTAGCAAAGGAGAACACTTTATGTATTGCAGCTTTTTGTATAACAACAACCGCATCCGCTGAGAAATCAGTCGTTTGAAATTGGGTCAAGAGACCCTAAGTTTGTTATGTCAAAAAGGAGCTATATACATGAAAATTCAAGATAATATTTTAAAATTCTATCTTAAAAACTGCTATTTTATCACCGGCACGGCATATGCCGGAAAATCGACCATGTGCAGCATGTTATCAAAAAAGTACAACATGCTGCACTGCGAAGAAAATTACAACATGGACACGATCTTGTCCGCCGTTGACGAACAGAATCAGCCAAACTTGAATTATTTCAACACGATGCCGAGTTGGCAGCACTACGTTTCCCGCACGCCAAAGGAATTTTATGATTGGTATAACGGCGTCTCGGAAGAAGTAGCGGAATTTGAAGTCGCCGAGCTGATTCGACTTTCGGGCGACAGAAAAGTCATAGTCGATACCAATATCCCGCTTGATACCTTGCATAAAATCGCAGAGCCGAACCACGTGGCGGTGATGCTCTCACCGCAAAGTATGTCTGTTGCATTGTTTTTCAACCGCGGCGATCCGGAAAAGCAGTTTTTGCTGAAAGAGATCGAAAAGTGCTCGAACCCGGAAGCGGCGTTTGAAAATTTTAAAGCGTGTATTGCGTCGGTGAGCAGCCCGGAGGTGTATGAAGCTTACCTGCACAGCGGATTTTTCACGCTGATACGGGAAAACACAGAGCGCGATACGCGCGAAGAAGTGCTTCAAAAGCTTGCGGAACATTTTGAATTAAACTGAATTAAACATAGAATAGGCGGGGTGCGGCTGCGGCGGCACCTCGTTTTACAAAAGGAGTACATAAATGAGCTGCGAAAAATTGTATCTCACCGCGCCGGAGATGCTCGAATGCACCGCGCGTGTTGTGAGCTGTACGCCGAACAAAAACGACGGCTATGACCTTGAGACTGACCGCACACCGTTTTTTCCGGAAGGCGGCGGGCAGCTGAGCGACATCGGTACGGTTTACGACCCTATGCAGGGCTTTGTGCCGGTCACGCACTGCTTTGAAGCGAACGGCACGGTGCTGCACCGCACAGGAAAGCCGTTTGCGGTGGGCGAAATCGTCACGCTCAAAGTGGATGCCGCAAAGCGTTTGAAATACACCCAGCAGCACACGGGCGAACACCTGCTTTCGCATGCCTATGACGTGCTGTTCGGCGCGGAAAACGTGGGCTTTCACATGGCGGGAGACGTCGTGACCATCGACCTTGACCACGATTTATCGGATGAGGAGATCGAGGCCGGCGAAAAATACGCAAATGAACTCGTTTGGAAAAACGCGCCCGTGCGTATTTTTAATGTGGACGCTTCCGAGCTTCCGAATCTGCCGCTGCGCAAGAAAAATGAGAAGCTGCACGGCGAGGTACGCATCGTGGAGGTGGAAGACGGTGATCACACCGAAATGTGCACCTGCTGTGGCACGCACTTCATGAGCACCGCACCGGTCGGCCTAATCAAGGTTTTAGAGCATGCGCGGTATAAATCCGGCTGTCGCATCACGTTCGCCTGCGGCGTGCTGGCGCTGGAGCACTTCACAAAAGAAAACGCCGAGCTGCGCCGCACCGCCGCTGCGCTTTCCGTAAAGCCGGACGGCGTGTTCGACGCGCTCGCCCGCAAGGAAGAACAGGTGCAGGGCCTGAACCAGAAGCTCCGCGAGAAAAACGCGCAGCTTGCAAAATTGTACAGCGAAAAGCTGTATGCCGAAGCACAGGAGAATTTCATTGCGGCATACCTGCCGGTCGATTTTGACGCATGCAAAACGATTGCCGAAACGCTTTGCGCGGACGATAATTTCTCTGCTGTGCTGTTCTGCAATGAAAGTGACCGTTTGCGCTACATTTGCGCGCGCGGCAAAAACGGCGCGCTCGACTGCCGCGCCGCCGCACAGAAAATCAACGCTTTGCTCGGCGCAAAAGGTGGTGGCAGCCCCATGACATCGCAAGGCTCCTGCCCCAAAACGACTGAGGCAGAGCAAAAGCTTCGCGAGATTTTATCCGAACCGGCACAAAACTTGAATTAAAACAGATATAACGCAGACTTTTTATAAGCCTGCGTTTTTATGTACGCGGCAGGGGAATTCCCTTGCCGTTCTGGCTCACAGCTCTGCTTTAATGCGGCTCATCGCGCCTTTTTCCAAGCGTGAGACCTGTGCCTGCGAGATGCCAATCTCCCCGGCGACTTCGGTCTGTGTTTTGCCGTCGATGAACCGCATGGAAAGAATTTTTCGCTCGCGATCGGTCAGATCGCGAATCGCCTCGCGCATGGCAATTTCCTCCAGCCAGTCTCCGTCCGTCGTGCCGCCTTTCACCTGATCCATAATATAAATGGTGTCGCCGCCGTCGGAAAACACCGGCTCGTAAAGGGACACCGGCTCCACGATGGATTCGAGCGCGATGACGATGTCTTCGGGCGGCAGCTCCATGCGCTTTGCGATTTCCGTGATGTTCGGCTCTTTGCCGTTTTCGTTCGTCAGCTGCTCTTTGATCTGCATGGCGCGGTACGCCGTGTCGCGCATGGAACGGCTGACGCGCACGGCGTTGTTGTCGCGCAGAAAGCGTTTCACTTCGCCGGAGATCATCGGCACGCCGTAGGTGGAGAACATTACCTCGTGGCTTGGGTCGAAATTATCGATGGCCTTGATGAGCCCGATGCAGCCCACCTGAAAGAGGTCATCCGGGTTTTCGCCGCGGCTTGTAAAGCGCTGGATGACGCTGAGCACCAAACGTAAATTGCCGCAGATCAGTTTATCGCGCGCATCTTTATCGCCGTGATGGCTGCGGTCTAAAAGCTCGCGCATCTCGTCATTTTTCAGGGTTTGCAGCTTTGCCGTGTTCACTCCGCAAATCTCCACTTTGCTCTGCGCATACGCATACATAAAAGCACCTCCACAATTTGCAATTTTTGCGGCGCTTGCAAACAGGAGTATGGGCGGTTTTAAGCGGTATAATCAGCTTTAATCAGTTTTGTGTGACTTTCGCATAGAAAAATCTGCTCAAAATTTAAAAAAGTGGACATTTCGCGAGTGGTATGGTGTGATTGGGTCATAAGATACGAAACAGCGATGTTCCATGTACGGATAACTAAAATTATGTAAACTTAAAGAATATACAAAAGGCAAACAACGGGTCTTTCGCGGTTCGCCTTTTGTGTGTTGTGTTTAATCTGTCAGAGCGATGATGCGACCAAGTTCGGCAGAAGTTCTGTGCGAGATGGAAATGACGGTGCGGTTTTCCGCTACGCGTTTCAAAGCGGAAAGCACGGCGCGTTCGGTCTCGGCGTCAAGGTTTGCGGTGATCTCATCGAACAGCAGCATGCTCGGTGCGGCTGCTGCGGCTCTTGCGATGGACAAAAGCTGCCATTGACCCTGCGAGAACAGATCATCGGTACAACGCGTGTCGTAGCCTTTTTCCATGCTTTCAATCGTATCCTTGAGCCCGGTGAGCTCCGCCGCAGTGTGCACGGCTTCGTCGCTGATTGTGCTGTCATATAGCGTGATCTGGTCGCGCACGGTACCCGGCACCATGTGGAACGTCTGCTCCACGCAGCCGAACAGACGGCGGCGTTCATCATCGCGGATATCGGCCGCCGGCACGCCGTGAATGAGCACCTCGCCGCTCTGCGGCTTATAAAGGCCGAGCAGAAGCTTGAAGATGGTACTCTTGCCGGCACCGGTGCGGCCGGTCAGCGTGACCTGATCGCCGTCCATGACTTTAAAGCTCAAGTGATCCAGCACCACGCGCTTATCGTAGCCGAACGTGACATCGCGGAACTCGACAAACGGCACGCTTCCGCTTCTTGCGGTGATGGTCTTCGGCTCATGTGTCGGTACGGTATCGGGATTTTCTTCCAGCGCGAAGAACTCGTTGATGCGGTGGATGCCCGCCAACGCGGACTGGATGGTCTGAATCTCCATGCCAAGGCTTTCAACCGGCGTGAAGATCTGCGAAATATAGTTGATAACGGCAACAGCCGTACCGGCGGACATACCGAACAACGTCAGCACGGTGGTGTTGCCGGAAGCGGAAAGCAGCATGACGACGGCGACGACCACCGCGTTCGTAATGAGGATAACGGGGGAGTAGACGGCATCATAGAAGTTCGTCTTTTCCATAGCGCGGTAGCTCTCATTGATGTACGTGTCATAGCGCTTTTCCATGTACTTCTCTTTGCCGAGGCAGTGAATGGTGCGGATGTTGTGCAGTGTTTCCGGCACGTGGCCCGAAGCGCGGCCCACGGCCTTGCGGTTTTCAATCTGCGCTGCCAGCATATTTTTCTGCACGTGGCGCGTGAAGCAGAACAGGAACGGCAGCAAAACGAGCAATACGATCGCCAGACCGCGGTTTTGAAACCGGATAATGACCAGAATACTGATGATTCTGCACGCATCGGCGAACATACTGATGATGCCGGAGGAGAATAGGGTTTCAACGGTATCGACATCGCCGACAAAGCGGGAAACGAGCGTGCCGGGCTCCTGTTTTGTCATGTTGTCGGCGGTAAGGTGTGTAAATTTGTCCATTAAGCTGCTGCGTAGCGCGTGGGTGATTTTCTGGCCGAATACCACGAGCAGACTTTCACGCGCGGATTCTGTGAACCCGGTGAGCGCCAGCATGGCGAAATACAGCAGGATACGTGCGAATGCGGCGTCGGTTCCGGCTGTGATGGAATCCACAATATCGGCTAAGATCAGCGGCGGGATAAGTGCGAACACAACAGCGCCGATAACGGCCGAAACAATGCCGAGGGAAAGGCCTTTTTGCTTTTTTACGGTGTCAAAGATCACCGTTCTCACTTGTTTTTTGCGCGTCATGTTCGGCACCTCCGTTCTCTGTGGTATGGACTTGCGATGTATACAGGTTTTCGTATTCGGGGACGGTTTTCAGCAGCTCTTCGTGTGTGCCGGTCACGGCCTTGCCGTTTTCCATCCAGATCACGCCGTCCATCTCCGGGAAAAGGTATAACCTGTGCGAAATCAAAAGCACGATGCTGTCTTTTGCGAGCGCTTGCAAATTGACGAACGCCTGCTTTTCCGTGTTCTTATCGAGCGCGGAGAACGGATCGTCCAAAATGAGGATCGGCTTATCGTGGCACAGCGTGCGGGCAAACGCAAGGCGCTTTGCCTGACCGCCGGAAAGGTACGTGCCGCTGCTGCCGATGAGCGTATTTTTGCCGTCGGTCATTTCCGCGACCTCCTGCTTCATGCACGCAGCGTTTAAATACGTATCGCTGTTTTTGCTGTCACCGAGCAGAACGTTGTTTTCCACGCTGTCGTTAAAGAGCTCCGGGTCGTGCCCAAGGTAGCCGACGATGCCCGTGCGCACGCTTTGCTCCATGTTTTGCAGCTCTGCGCCGTCCACCGTGATGTGGCCTTCGTACGGATATTCGCACAAAAACGCCTTGCCGAGCGTCGATTTGCCGCATGCGACTGCGCCGGTGATGCCGATGATCTGGCCTTTTTTCTCCGAGAACGAAATATCGTCGAGAATTTTCTTGCCGTCCGGGTATGTAAAGCTCAGGTGCTTGACCTTGAGCGCCTCAACGGGCGCTTTTTTTACTTTGACTTCATCAGTCTCGTTTCCCTCTTCCTGCGGTAGCAGGGGCTTGATGCGGTTCCAAGAGACCTGCGCCTTATGCACCGCGTTAAAGAGCTTTGCGGCGCTGGAGGATTTTACGGAAAGCTTTACAAAGCATACAAGGAACGTTGTAAACGAAGCAATACTCCATGCTTGCCAGCCGGTACCAAGCACATTCTTCTGGCCGAAATACAAAATGAAGAACACGCCCGCCATAGAGATGATGCGGTAGATCGGCGGCATGGCAGCGTTCCAGATGTTCGCTTTCACGGCTGCTTTTTCATAGCTCGTCAGGTTTTCTTCGTATACAGCCTGACGCTTTTTTTCAAGACCGAAAACGCGGTAGGTCATGGCGTTTTCTGCACGGTCCAGAGTAGCGGTGCTCAGCCGGCCGGATTGCTCCTTGTACGCCGCGCCGGCTTTTTGAATGACTTTTTTCATCTTTTCCGCCGTAACATACGAGATCGGCGGGAAAAGCATGCACAAAATAGTCAAACGCCAATCATACCACAGCAGCATGCAGAGGTATGCTGTCAGCGCCACGCCGGTGTCGAAAATCCCGGTCGTGAATTTGCGCATGCCCTCCACGCAGTCGTCTACGTCAAGAATGGCCTTCGTCATGATATTGCCTTCGCCTTCTTCGCGCAGGCTTGCACGGCTTTTTTTCACAAGGCTGCCGTACAAAGTTTCTTTCATGCGGCGATTCACATTGTTTGCAAAGCGGCGTACGTAAAAGTGCTTCACGTAGCGTGAGATCTGCACGACCGCCGTGACGACCGCAAAGCTGATGACGAGCATCAGCATGCCGGAAAACTGTCCGGTGCCGTTTAAAATCTCTACAAGGTACCCGGTCATCGTGCCCTCAAACCACGGCCCGGTCAAAAGACCGATATTGTAGATCAAGCCGGAGACTGTGACAATCAGCAGTGCTCTCCACTCTGCCTTAAAGTAAGAGAGGACACGATTCGGTTGAAACTCCGCAGGTTTCCTATTTGTCTTCATTCTGTGCCTCTTTCTCTTTTACGCGCTGCGCGACATGCAGAAAACCTGCGCGGCGTTCTTCCTTGGATTTTAAATAGAGGGTGTTCAGTGTTTTGCAGAACACCTTTTTTTCATCGTCAGGCAGGCCGTCGAGCAGCCACTCGTAAAACGAACCCTCAATTTCCGCCTTGGAGTTGCGGAGCACTTCGGTTTTTTCAGTGGGGTAGAGCAGCTGACTTCTGCCGTCCAGAGGATTCGGCTCGCGGGTGAGGTAGCCCTTTTCCTCCAGCCGCGCCACGCGACGCGCCGTTGCGCCCTTGTCAATCTTCAGCGCTTCCCACATTTCTTTTTGTGTTGTACCGGGGTTATGCCGTACAAAGTGGATCACATCCATTTCCGCTGTGCCTATGCCGTCTTCTTTCATCGTCTGCACCGTAAACCGATTGGCTTCACGGGCGATCTTGGTTATCTTGCGCTCTGTGTTGTCCATAGAGCTGTGCCTCCGTTTCAGATAAAAGCGTTTAGTTGTATGTTCAACTAAAATAGAGGATAGCACAACTAAAACGCACTGTCAACTACATAAAGTAAATAAAACTTCTTGAAAGTTAGTGATGTCTAAGCCTTTTGTTGTAACAAAAGGCGAGCAGCCGGAGATTTTCGCTGTTCGCCCTTTGTATCATTCGTCTTCTTTTGATTCTTTTTTCAGTTCTTCCGTGCGAGTGTTGTAGATCTCTGTGAACGTGTGCGTCACACCGCGTGATTTATATCCGACCATCGTGTCGAGACAAACGGAATGGATGCTGTTGAAAATACTCTTTTCTATATTCGGATTATCGCGTTTTAAGCGGCGCAATAAAAGCTTTGTTTCCTGCCGCTTAGAGACGCTTACGTCATTGTCACACATTGCGCAATTTTCCGTAAAGCGGCATGCACACTGGATAAACTCCAAATCGTTGTATCTTTTCCATGATAAAATGTCGTCTTCGTGGATGCAATACATGGGGCGAATGAGCTCCATACCTTCAAAATTCTGGCTGTGCAGCTTTGGTGGCATCGCCTGTAATTGCGCACCGTAAAACATGCTCATCACGGTGGTTTCCACAACGTCACTGAAATGATGTCCAAGTGCGATCTTGTTGCAGCCGAGCGACTTCGCTTTGCTGTATAAATGTCCGCGGCGCATTTTTGCACACAAATAGCACGGGTTCTTTTCGGTGTTGTTTGCCACGGAAAAAATATCGGTCTCAAAAATCGTGATCGGAATGTGCAGTAATGCCGCATTGTCTTCGATTTTCTTGCGGTTCAGCTCATTGTAGCCCGGGTCCATCACAAGGTACACAAGCTCAAACGGAACTTCGCTGTATTTTTGCAACTCCTGCAAAAGCTTTGCCATCAGCATGGAATCCTTGCCGCCGGAGATGCACACCGCGATCTTGTCGTTTTCCTGAATGAGCTCGTAACGCTTTACCGCAGCGATGAACGGCACCCAGATCGACTTGCGGAATTTCTTTTGTATACTGCGCTCAACGCGCTGGTAGGGTTCAAGTTCTCTTTCCATTTTATGTAAACTCCAAATATAGCTTGTCGAAGATCCTCTCAAATTCATCGAGTTTATCCTCGGTCATCGGATGGCTTAAACGGATGCGCCAAGAGTTCAGCGCGTTTTTACGGTCGCGGCTCACGGCATACACCGCACGGAAGGGGAGTTCCACGGAGCAGGCGTGTTTGCGGCGTAATCCAAGTAGATTATGCGCCGATGCCGCGGCCTTTGAAACCGGTCAGATCTTTGATGACTTCGCCCGCCATGATGAGTCCCACAACGGACGGCACAAAAGCGTTGCTGCCCGGCACCTGGCGGCGCTGCGTGCACTTTCTCTCGGTGCCCGGCGGGCAGATGCAGTGCGTGCGGCAGCTTATGGCCATGTCGTCCACGGGCGTGATGGGCAGCTCTTTGGAGTAAACCACTTTCAGCCTGCGCACGCCGCGCTTTTTCAGCTCGTTGCGCATGACCTTTGCCAGCGGACAAACGGAGGTCTTGTATAGATCTGTCACTTCAAACGCGGTCGGGTCTACCTTGTTGCCGGCACCCATGGAGCAGATGATCGGCGTTTTCGCCGCTTTTGCATTCATCACAAGCGCAATCTTGCCTGTCACCGTGTCAATGGCGTCCACAATATAATCGTAGTGTTTAAAATCAAACTGGTCGGCCGTTTCGGGCGTGTAGAATGTCTTGTATGTGCGCACCACGGCGTCCGGGTTGATGTCTTTAATGCGCTCGGCCGCAACATCCACCTTGTACCGGCCGACCGTCTTGCGCGTCGCGTAGATTTGGCGGTTGATGTTTGTCAGGCAGACCTTGTCGTCGTCGATGAGGTCGAGCGAGCCCACACCGCTGCGCGCAAGCGCCTCTACCGTGTAGCCGCCCACGCCGCCGATGCCGAAAACGGCTACGCGCGCATCCTTCAGCATCTCCATGGCGTCACGGCCATAAATCAGCTCCGTTCTGGAAAATTGGTTCAACATATTTCTTCGCTCCTTAGCGTTTGTCTTTATATCACCTATAAATTCAGTATGCTTTGTAAAGTATACAAAACTTAAACGGGAAAGTCAAGATAATACCGATTATACCGCATCTGCCGTTTCCATGCAATACCGCTTCCTTTTTTAGAGCGGGTGTGCTATACTGTAAACCCAAGATCAAAAGAGTGGAAAAAGGGGATAGTATGGAACAAAACAAAATTTACGCTGCGCTGCCGGGAGTTTTGCTGCCGTGGTACGAGAAAAACGCGCGCGACCTGCCTTGGCGGCACACGAAGGAGCCGTACCGCGTGTGGGTTTCGGAGATCATGCTCCAGCAAACGCGTGTGGAAGCCGTCATCGGGTATTACGAGCGCTTTATGGAAGCGTTTCCCACAGTACAGGCACTTGCAGAAGCCGACGAAGCCCGCGTGTTAAAGCTTTGGGAAGGACTCGGCTATTACTCCCGCGCACGAAATTTGCAGAAAACGGCAAAGCTCCTCACCGAAACGCAAAACGGCGCTTTTCCCGATACTGCCGAAGCGCTCGAAAAGCTGCCGGGCATCGGCGCGTATACGGCGGGCGCAGTGGCGTCCATTTGCTTTGAGCAGCCCGCGGCGGCTGTGGATGGCAACGTGCTGCGCATAATCATGCGCATGACGGCGGACGACCGCCCGATCGACCTGCCGCAGGTAAAAAAAGAGATAGGGGAGGCGCTTTGCAAGGTCTACCCGAAAGGGCACTGCGGCGCGTTCACGCAGGCGCTTATGGAGCTCGGCGCGTGTGTCTGTACGCCGAAAAGCCCCAAGTGCGAAGTCTGCCCCACGCAGAGCTTTTGCCGTGCATATAAAGCCGGAAACGTCACAAAATACCCCGTAAAACGTCCGAAAGCCGCAAAGAAAATAGAAGAGCGTACCGTGCTTTTGCTCGAATGCAATGGCAGATTTGCCGTGGAAAAGCGAAGCGAGACGGGTTTGCTCGCCGGATTATGGCAGTTTCCGAATGTACCTCAAAAGCTCGACGCCCAAACCGCCGTGCAAACAGCGCAGAGCTTTCACACCGCCCCGAAGGAGCTGATGCTCGAAACGCACAAGACGCATATTTTCACACATATTCGCTGGGAGATGACCGGCTATGTGATCCGCTGTAACGTGATGTCCGAAGCGTTTACATGGGCAAGCCTTGCGGAACTTGAGCGCGATTTCGCACTGCCTACCGCCTTTCGGCAATTTTCAGACGAGCTGAAAACACTATAAATAAACAGCAAACAGCCCGCAGCAGGAAAACCCAAGCTGCGGGCTGTGCTTTTATGCGATTTTAGTCGTCCAAGATGCCGTGCATCGGGTTGTTTTTCATCGGCGCGGTGCGCGTGTAATGCGTCGTCAGCGGGATGAATTTGCCCTCGCGACTGGATTTTTCAAAGCTCGTCAAAATCTCCAGCACATGATACTGCTGCTGGCAGTTCGCGCGGAAATCGCGGCCGGTGCGCAGCGCCTTGCACATGTCGCTGAGGCCGAGCGCACGGGAGTTCACGTTGTAGTCGAACAGCAGAGGAATCTCCTTGTAGCCGGCGTAAGCGGGCAGATTGCCTGTGCGCAGACCGGGATCGGAGTGCGTTGCTTCCACGTCTTCGGGGCGCATCAAAAGTACCGGGCCGCCGAACGTGTTCGGATCCGGCACGATCATCGTGCCCTTCGTGCCGTAAATTTCAAAGCGTGCGTAGTTCTGCGAGGGATAGTACACGTCAAACGTCGTGAACACCTGCGCAATGGCGCCGTTCGCGAACGTGATGTTGCCGGTGAGGTACGTATCGGCCTCCACGTCGATCTTTTGGCCGTAGTGCGGCTCGGAGGTGATCAGACGCTCTTTAAACGACTTTTTCGTCACAGCCGTTACACCGACTGCCTCGCCGATGAGCTGCACGAGCGCCGTCACGTAATACGGGCCCATGTCCATCATCGGGCCGCCGCCTCTTTTATAGAGG
>ERZ857955.1188-NODE-1188-length-21998-cov-3.699995_pt1 | contig 21998 bp, 17 predicted proteins | sample MGYA00519956_ERZ857955 | MGnify/ENA primary metagenome ERZ857955 (study PRJEB31778, sample SAMEA3449378) | human gut metagenome | biome: human gut; feature: human-associated habitat; material: faeces | place: United Kingdom | collected 2010/2012 ...
TACTACACCAACATTGTGGGTAAGTACGGCGTGCAGGTGCAAGCTGTGCTGAAAAAGGCCGCCACCCTGCCCATCGAGACCATTGCCCCGCTGCACGGTCCCGTGTGGCGCAAGAACCTGGGCTGGTTCATTGGCAAGTATGACCTGTGGAGCCGCTGCGAACCCGAAGAAAAGGCGGTTGTTGTGCTGTACGGCAGCATGTACGGCAACACCGCAAGCGCCGCCAACGCCCTGGCCGCCAAAGTTGCCGCCAAGGGCGTAAAGGTTGCTGTGCATGACCTTTCCTGCATTGACAACAGCGAAGCCGTTGCCGAGTGCTGGCGCGCATCCACCATTGTGCTGGCCGCCCCCACCTACAACGGCGGCATTTACCTGCCCGCCGCCAACCTGCTGGAGGACCTGAAAGCCCTGAACCTGCACGACCGCACCTTTGCCCTGGTGGAAAACGGCAGCTGGGCCCCGATGTCCGCCAAGCTGATGGCCGCCAAAATCGGCGAGCTGAAGAATTGCACCGTGCTGGATGCCAAGGTAACGGTGCGCGGCCGCCTGACCGCCACCCAGGATGCCGAACTGGAAGCCTGCGCCGCCGCGGTTGCCGCCAGCATGTAAAAATTTCGCCATTTCCTGAAACGATCAACCATAAATACAAAAGCCATGCCGTCGTGGGTTTTCCACAAAGCGGCATGGCTTTTGTTGAATGTTGGGTTTGCTTTTTGCTTTTCTTTGCTGGCTTACAGCTGCAATTTCGGGCTGTTCCCGGTGTTTCCGGTCAGGCCATCGGCACGCAGCATGTTTTCCATCACATCAATGTCAGTCGAAACGTCCAGCGCGTCATCCTCAAACAGGCGGTCCAGCTGGGCTTCAAAGGCGGTCACAAGGGTATCCATCACCTGTTCAATGCGCTGTTTGGACTCGCGGATGTTCTCCCCCTCCACGCCCTGGGCCTCCATCTGGGCATAGGCCCGGAGGATTTTCAGTGTGGTGGGCAGATAATAGCTTAGAAAGCTGCGCATCTGGGTCTCCTTGCCTGGATTCTGCTTCTGATAGGCAAAGATCTTTCCGGTAATTTCCCCAATTCGGTCAATCTTCCGGCTCATGGTCTCATCCGCAATGTCGTCGTTTACCTTTCGGATTTCGTTCAGGATCTCATCTTCTGTGGTGGGAGGGGCGTGCTCCTCATCGGCCTCCGGTTCCGGCTCAGGCTCGTCCTGAATTCCCTCCTCGCTCAGTACAAGCCTGCCGGAACCCAAATCCAGATACCCGGTGGGCAGAAATCCCTTGTCCAGCATCTCCTGAAGGTCTTCACAGGTCTGATGGACACTGGCGGGCATTGCCTGGGCCAGGGTCGTCACCGGGACACTCTCACGCCGCCCGATCAGCGCCAGATATTTGGTAAACCGTCTGGCCTTTTTGGTGCGCTGCGTGCCCGCCCAAATCATGGCGATCCCCCCGATCAAAAAACCAATCACCGGAGAGAGAATCGCCAGTGCCAGGAAGAATCCCTCGCTGAGGGCTACAAGGGGCAGACTGGTCAACAGTCCAATTCCAAATATAATAGTCAGAACAGCCCCTCCTATGGTCAGCCCTTTCCCCTGGTCCGGACTGATGCGCCTGACCGCTCCCCGCTGTACCTGGCCGGCGGGCGGGGTCCGCTTTCCCGCCCAGCTGTTTCCCATTCCCTGGGTTCCAGGTGCCCCCTGCTCCCGCTGGATGTCATAGGGGTGCCTGGCCTGCCTGGCCCGATCCCTCCTCCCCGTCAGCTTTCGCAAGAGCAAAATCAGGCCTACGAACCACAAGGGACTTATCAGAAAGATAATCGTTACAATCCAGTAGCCCAGATCGTAGTCGTTTCGATTTTGATTTCCGCTGCCATACGTTACCATGCCGAGCGTCCTCCTGCGTCTTCCGATTTCGATTGGTCTTATCATATCACAGAAGTGTTAAAGATTCGATGGATAAATTCTTTAAACTTCTTAAAAAAGAGGCACATCCTTTCCTTTCCATCATAGTACAGCGCGCACGGAAAGTAAAGGATCGCTATGTAACCGTTCTGTAATTGCTTTTTTTTCGAAAACACCATATAATGTAGTATGATTTATTATCCCTTTCTATAGCATCTGTCAAATCAGACTCAAGGCGGCTCCGCCCATCTTATTCCAGCCCCTCAGCCTATCCCCGGCGGAGCGGGGACGAGGATAAGAGGCGGCGGAACAGGCTGTCTTTATTCTCTGGATATGTTGGAGTTGATGGAAGATGGACAACCAGGAGGGCAAGCGTGTCATCCCGAAGAAGGGAATGGCAAGGGGCGCGAAGATCGCCTTGATTGTGGTAATCATTGCAATCATCGTATTTTGCGCGGGGTTCGCCGGAGTCAGTTATTATGCCGGTTCCAGCGGCAAGCTCCTGCCCAACACAGAAATCTGCGGCATTCCGGTCGGCGGCATGACGCCGGACCGGGCCGCAGAAACCGTACAGAGCCAGCTGGAACAGCGCCTCTCTTCGCTCACAATTCCCTTTATCTGTAGCGATAAGGAATATATCGTTTCGGGCAGCGACTTCACCGTCGACGCCGCTCAGGCTGTAGAGGCCGCTCTGTCTGCCCAGTCCGGCGGCTTTCTCTCCCGGGGCATACAATATATTTCCTCCCTGCTGGGCGGAAATTCCTACTCTGCCGCGGTCACCCTTGCGGCAACGCCCCAAGCGGTAACCCAGGCCCTGGAGGAGTGTACCGACTCTGATGCTCAGACCACCTGGCGTGTCACCTCTGAAGATCTTATCCTAACGAAAGGCCGCACCGGCCGCACCGTGGATGCCGACGGTCTGATTGCCGCCCTGACGGAACAGGCCGGCCGCCTGCTGAACGATAGCGAGCCGGCGGAGTATGCCTCTATTGAGGCGAAGATTACCACCGCGCCCCCGGCCGATCCCGATTTTGACGCCATATACGACGAAGTCTATGTGGCACCTGCCGACGCCCATCTGGATGCTGAAACCAAAGAACTGGTGGAATCGGTCACCGGAGTCAGCTTTGATATTTCAGCAGCCCGCACCCTGCTGGAGCACGCTGAGGAAGGCGCACAGGTTAGCGTTCCCCTGTTGTTTGAAGCGCCCGCCTTGACCACAGAAGCACTCAACGAAAAACTCTTTGCCGATGTATTGGGCACCTCTACCACTCAATGCGCCGGCCCCTCCACCCGCTGGTACAATATTGATCTGGCTGCCAGCCGCGTCAATGGCGCCATTCTTCTCCCTGGCGAGACCTTTTCTTATAACGATCACTGTGAGCCCTACAGTGAGTCCGGGGGGTATAAAAAGGCGGGCGCCTATGTAGGCGGCAAAAATATTGACACCACCGCCGGTGGGATCTGCCAACTATCCTCTACCCTGTACTGGACGACTCTGAAAGCCAATCTGGAAATCGTGGAGCGCAATCAGCACCGCTATAACAGCGGCTATATGCCTGTGGTGGGTACTGACGCCACCGTCTACAGCGACTCCCTGGACTTCAAGTTTAAGAACAGCACCGAGTACCCCATCAAGGTCGAATGTTATCAGGATAAGAACCACACGCTCCATGTCACCATCTATGGCACCGATACCACCGGCATCCATGGCGAGCCCTACAGTGTGACGCTGAGCACCGTAGCCTATAAAAATATCTATAAGCCTGATGCCAGCAAGGTTCCTGTAGGCGGCGCTCCTGTTCGCGACCAGGAATACGCCCGCTATAACGGTATTACCGTGGAGGTCTACCAAAAGCTGGTGGACAAGGACGGCAATACTGTCAGCACCACTTTCCTTTATAAGAACACCTACAAGCCCTCCGATCCAGTGTACTACTACAACCCTGCGGATGCGGCCCGTCTCGGTATTGATCCCGCTACCGGTCTCATGACCTTGACACCGGTGACGCCGACCCCCAGTCCCAGCCCCAGTCCCACCCCAGATCCATTGCCTTCCCCCAGCACCGATCCGTCTGTGTCGCCCACACCGGATCCGCCGGCAACCACCTCTCCAGATCCTTCTGTCTCCCCCAGTCCCGAACCGGTCGTCACCCCTTCGCCGGAGCCCACGCCGGAGACCGGACCTGGTATGGAGCCAGTAGATGATCCCCTTCCCACTCCTTCTGCTACCCCGCTTCCCGTTCCGTCGGAGTCCCCGGCAGAGAGCATTCCCCTTGACTAGGGAATTATCGTCTTTTTCAAGCAGGTAAGCTCTGCATCCAAATTCGCTGTTGCGCCGCCCCGACATGCAGCGGGGCGGCGCTTTATCTAAGGGCCAGGTATAGAGAAATAAAGGAGGATTTCGCCGTGTTTACAGGTTTTACAGGCGAGACGGTAGATTTCATGTGGGGCATCCGCTTCAACAATGAACGCTCTTGGTTTGAAGCCCACAAGGAACAGTACAAAGAGCAATTCTATGGTCCCATGCAGGCCTTGTCTCAAGAAGTGTACAGCCGTTTTGACAGCGCCCATCCGGAGCTGGGACTCATCCGCAAAGTCACCCGTATCTATCGGGACGCCCGGCGGCTCCATGGCCGTGGTCCTTATAAGGATCGCCTCTGGTGCTCTATGGAGCGCCCCTCAGAGGACTGGACCGGCGATCCCGTCTTCTGGTTTGAGCTGGAGCCGGAGGGCTACTCCTATGGTATGGGCTTTTACTGCGCTCCGCCCCTCACCATGGCAAAATTCCGCGCCCGGCTCGATCGGGACCCCAAGCCCTTTGAGGCGCTGATCCGCACCTTCAACAGGCAGGACACCTTTGTCCTGGAGGGCGAGGACTATAAACGCCCGAAGGGAAATACCTCCTCTCTGCTCTCTCCATGGTATCATAAAAAGAACTTCAGTCTGATTCACGAGGGCCCCCATGAGGACTGCCTCTTCTCTCATGACCTGGCCGATCGTCTGGTGGACGGCTATGAGTTCCTCCTCCCCTTCTACCGCTATCTCCTCACCCTGGAAGGAGACCCGGATCCCCGAGGCTAACATAAGCGCCGGCCCATGGGCCGGCGCTTATGTTATAACAAAAATTACAATGAGAAAAAAAGTTCCCGCCGCACAAACTAGTACCGAACGATTAGAAAGGCGGCGGGGGATATGAGACAGCACAGCGGGAAAAGCAATCTGCGGGGAATACTGCCTGCACTCCTTCTTCTCTTCGGACTAACCCTTCCCTGGTTCTGCTATATGCTCCTTCTCTTTCCTGTCTTTCCTGCTGCAGTCCAGGCCGATGCTGCAGAGCCAGGGGAACTGCCTGCTGAACCCCGTCCCCAGATCCCCGGGGACTATGGCGGTGAAAAGCTCATCGCCCTGACCTTTGACGACGGCCCACGCCGCTCCACCACCACCCGCCTGCTGGACGGCTTGTCGGAGCGGGGCGTACAGGCCACCTTTTTTCTGATCGGCGCTCAAATTGAAGGCAACGAGGATGTCATACGCCGCATGGACAATGAGGGGCACCAGATTGGCATTCACACTTATGATCATGTCAAACTCACAGGACTGAACCGGGCGGACTTTGACGCCCAAGTTGAGAAGAGTCGAATGCTTCTCAAGGAGACCTTGGGACACAATGATTTTCTGCTCCGGCCGCCCTATGGGATGCTGGACGACAGCGTCAAGGCCTGGGCTGGCTGCCCTATTATCCTATGGTCTATCGACCCTGAGGACTGGGACGACAAAAATGCCGACCGCGAGGTACAGCAGATTGTGTCTGAGGCCCAGGACGGTTCCATCATTTTGATGCACGATATTTTCCCGGAATCGGTAGATGCCGCCCTGCGTGTTGTGGATGCCCTCCATGCTCAGGGCTTTCTGTTCTGTACGGTGGATGAGCTCTTTGCTGCGCGCGGTATCGAGCTGGAGGCAGGCGAAATGTACTGGAATGCCTACCCCTAATTCTGGGAAGGATCCCATTCAGCCGTTTGCCGCATGATTATGCTTGACTTTTTCTCCCCCTGGGGTAAGATGATGTCTGTAACACCAAACAGGAGGAGACCGCCTATGCTTCAACAGGTCATGACCGCCCCGGGCGTAATTGAATTTCAGGAAATTCCCATCCCTGAGCCCGGCCCAGGGCAGGTATTGGTACAAATCATCCGCATCGGGATCTGCGGATCCGACATCCATGTCTACCACGGCAAGCATCCCTTTACGAAATACCCCATTACACAGGGCCATGAGGTCTCCGGCCGTATTGAGCGGCTGGGCCCCGGCGTAGTGGGCTTTGCCCCTGGCCAAAAGGTTACAATTGAACCCCAAGTCTTCTGCGGCAAGTGTTATCCCTGTACCCACGGGAAGTATAACCTGTGCGAGGAACTGAAGGTTATGGGCTTTCAGACCACTGGGGCGGCCAGTGAATATTTTGCCGTGGACGCCTCCAAGGTAACTCCCCTCCCCTCCTCCATGACCTTTGACCAGGGGGCTATGGTAGAGCCTGCCGCCGTAGCTGTCCACGCCGTCCGCCGGGCCGGAGATGTAGCTGGCCTGCGCATTGCTGTCCTGGGCGCAGGGCCCATCGGTATTTTGGTGGCCCAGGCAGCCAAAGCCTTAGGTGCGGCCAGCGTCCTGATAACCGATATCAGCGATCTCCGCCTGGACAAAGCGCGGGCGTGCGGCGCCGACTTTGCCGTTCACACGGGAAAAAAGAACTTCGGCGAAGCCTTGTCAGAGGCCTTTGGGCCGGATAAGGCTGATATCATCTATGACTGCGCCGGAAATGACACGACTATGGGGCAGGCCATTACATATGCCAGGAAGGGCAGCACCATCATCCTGGTCGCGGTTTACGCCGGTATGGCCCATGTGGATCTGGCCGTCCTCAACGATCACGAACTGGACCTGAATACAACCATGATGTACCGCCACGAGGACTACGCCGACGCCATTCGTCTGATAGAATCCGGAAAAATCAAGCTGGAACCACTCATGAGCCGTCACTTCTCCTTCCAGGACTACTTAAAGGCCTATCAGTATATTGACGGCAACCGGGAGAGCACCATGAAAGTACTCATAGACGTAGGGGAATAGGTCTCCCACTACCGCTCTCTCTGCCGGCAAGCTGCACAGGAGGCTCCGCTCCCGCGTATCAGCCCCGGCGGCTTTCCCCCTACAACACCAGCAAACTGGACACGATCGTCAGCCCAGCCACAACACAGAAAAAAATCATCCCCGGATTTCCAAAGAAGAGCTCCCATTTGCGCGCTTCACGAAACCCCGTGTTCCCCTGGCGAAACCACAGCTCACGGCGCAGGGCAATGAAAAAGACAATTCCCTGAAAAATCATTCCCAGAACAAAGAGCCCCAGAATAGCCGCTCCAATCGTACCCAGCGGTTCCAGCAGCGGGACCAGCCCTGCCGATACGAAATTTACCATGGCATGGAGCAGCATGCTCTGCCAGACCCGCCCCGTCCGCAGTACGACATAGGCAAAAATCAGCCCAATGACAAAAGCGTACAGAAACTGGCTCAAGTTTCCGTGGAAGAGACCAAAGCACAGGGCTGAGGCGCACATGGCGAACTTATCTCCATAAGGCCGCAGCCGCTCCAGCAGGAGCTTCCGGAAGATAAGCTCCTCAACCACGGGCGCGACTACACAGGCCAGGATCAGGCTCAGGGCCGCAGGGTAGCCCACAATAATTTCAGCCGGATTGCTCACAGGCACGCCTCTCAGACGTCCGATGAGCCCTGTCAACCCCAGGGTTACATAGTTGGAGAGATAGAGTCCGGCCAGTGAGATGCAATAGACCTGAAAAAACCGGACAGCACCTAACGGACGGTCCTCAGTCTCTCTGGCAGGGCCCGGCGCCGGAAGCCCTCGGATAACCGCCGCAAAGGCCGGAAAACCCAAGAGATATACCGACACCAGATTCAGCGCCCACAGGAACACCATATTGCCTGCCAGCCCTGGAGCCAGGACCTGTGCCAGCCCTACCGCCGCATACTGCACTACCTGAGACACCACTGCCATGGCAAACAGGGCCCAGCCCATGCGTGAAAACCGTCCGCAGTGTTCCCGCAGCATCAGGGCCTCCGCCTGCCGCCGCTCCCGCTCCCATTGGTCCATACCGCGCCTCCCAATCTTCTTTTCTTTCTTTATCATTATACCAATTTTCTATCTCTAGAACAAGAAACAAGATATTGACAAGCTTCCACAATGAAGCTACAATATGTTGTATACCATTGCGGAATGATTTGGGAGGAGTGGAGCGGAATGCCGATATCGGAAAATGCAAGGGCGGTGCTGGAGCGCCGCTATTTAATTCGGGATGAGCACGGAAAGGCCACCGAGACGGTGGAAGGACTGTTTCACCGGGTGGCCAACGCCATAGCTGCGGCCGATCAGGTCTTTGATTCCCAGGCCGACACAGCGGCTACAGCCAAGGAATTTTACGACCTGATGACAAATTTGGACTTTCTGCCCAACTCTCCCACACTGATGAATGCCGGGAGACCGCTGGGCCAGCTCTCGGCCTGCTTTGTTCTGCCGGTGGCCGATTCCATGGAGGAAATCTTTGACGCCATCAAGAACGCGGCGCTGATTCATAAGAGCGGCGGCGGAACCGGCTTCTCCTTCTCCCGCCTGCGTCCCAAGGGCTCTACCGTAAATTCCACAGGCGGCGTGGCCAGCGGGCCCATCTCCTTCATGAAAGTTTTCAATGCCGCCACCGAGGCGGTGAAGCAGGGTGGAACCCGCCGCGGTGCCAACATGGGTATCCTGCGGGTGGATCACCCCGATATTATGGAGTTTATTACCTGCAAAAACAATCTCAACGAGATTACGAATTTTAATATCTCTGTCGGAATCACCGAGGCCTTTATGGAGGCAGTGGAACAGGGACAGGACTATGACTTAGTAGACCCCGCCACCAGGCAGTCTGTCGGGCGGCTCAATGCCCGGGAGGTCTTCGATGCCATTGTCGGCTCCGCCTGGCAGACCGGAGAGCCCGGTATCATCTTCCTGGATCGGCTCAACCGTGACAACGCCGTCCCCAGCCAGGGAGAGATCGAGTCCACAAACCCCTGCGGCGAGCAGCCGCTTCTGCCCTATGAGAGCTGTAATCTGGGCTCTATCAATCTGGTCAACCACCTCCGAAAAACCTCCGGCGGCTATGAATTGGATCAGGAGAAACTGGAGCGCACCATCCGCACTGCCGTCCACTTCCTGGACAATGTCATTGAGGTCAACAAGTACCCACTGGATGAAATTGAGGCCGTTACCAAGGCCACCAGGAAAATTGGCCTGGGGGTCATGGGCTTTGCCGATATGCTTCTCTACCTTGGAATTCCCTATAACAGCGAAGAGGGCGTGGCTATGGGGCGGCAAGTCATGCAGCTGGTAGAGACCATCGGTCACGCTGAGAGTGAAAAATTGGCTGAGCAGCGGGGCCCCTTCCCGCTCTTTGGTGAGAGTATTTACAAAAACGGAAAGCCTTTGCGCAACGCCACCGTCACCACCATCGCCCCCACCGGCACCCTGTCCATCATTGCCGGCGTCTCCTCCGGTGTGGAGCCTGTCTTTGCCTACGCCTATATCCGCAATGTCATGGACAACACACACCTTATCGAGACCAACCAGATTCTTAAGGACAAGCTCAATGAGCTGGGCATCTATTCGGACAAGCTGATGCAGCAGGTGGTGGAACACGGCACGCTGGCCCACGTAGATGGAATTCCCTCCGAGATGAAACAGGTTTTCGTCTGCGCCCACGACGTCTCCCCCATCTGGCACGTCAAAATGCAGGCGGCCTTCCAGGAATTTACCGACAACGCAGTATCAAAGACGGTGAATTTCCCCAACTCCGCCTCCAAAGAGGATGTGGCCGAGGTCTACCGCTTGGCTTATACTTTGGGCTGTAAGGGGACCACGATTTATCGGGATGGCAGCCGGAACGAACAGGTCCTCAACATCGGAAAGGTCAACGACGGCAAGGAGACCGCTCCCCCCGCCTGTCCCGATTGCCAGATTCCCGAGTACGGCAAAATTCTTCCCCGGCCCCGGCCTGCGGTCACCACCGGTTTTACCGAGAAGGTCAAGATCGGGTGCGGAAATCTGTATATCACCGTAAACTACGACGAGAACGGCATCTGCGAGGTCTTTACCAATACGGGCCGTGCAGGCGGCTGCCCCAGCCAGTCCGAGGCCACCGCCCGTCTGGTATCGGTGGCCATCCGCAGCGGCATGGATCCCCAGGAGATCATCGCCCAGCTTAAGGGCATCCGCTGTCCGTCCACCATCCGGCAGCAGGGCATGAGCGTCACCTCCTGTCCTGACGCCATAGCAAAGGCCATCGAGAAGGTAGTCAAGGCCTCCCAGGCCGGCACCCTCCCCACGCCTCTGATCGCCTCCACGCCGCCGGTCAATCCTGACTTGTCTCCAGCCGCCGCCAAGCTGGCCAAGTTCTGCCCCGAATGCGGAAGCAAGCTGGAACACGAGGGCGGGTGCGTCATCTGCCGGGACTGCGGATATTCCAAGTGTGGCTAAAAGGTGGCTGCTTGTGGATACTTTTTCAATCGATGTCAATAAAATTGCGGCAGAGACTATCTCCGAACTGTCCAAAAACGTTGCTGCCATTGTTGCTGGGAAGTTAGGCCTTGTTTGAAAAAAGTCAAAACGCCCAAACGGCTACTATGCGTCGCTGCTTTCCATCAGCTACAGTCTTCTGGGGCTCTCCTTTAAACAGCTTGAAAAACCTTATCTTGAGCTTCAGAGGAATGTGTCTTCCAGGCTCAAAAAGGAGCTCGGCCCCCGAGCAGAGCACCTGATTTCCTTTGAAACGCTCAAACAGGCAAGCACTGGGCTCTACGAAGAGGTTGTTCAGGCATGCGGTGCGCCGGTCAAGCAGCTGGAAGCTGCACTGAAACTTGTCCACCAATACGGGGACTCTGCCATCCGGAATAAGAGTAGGATTGACTCCCTTCTCAATGAGCTGTAGCGGAAGGCGCGTTGGTCATGCCCGCACTATCACCGTGTACTTGCCGCTGGCTGCGCTTTCTGCCTATTTTCCGTATTTCATACATGTGAAACACCCAGGCGCCAACGGCGCCTGGGTGTTTTGTGTCCTCTCCTCTTCTATCACGCACTCCTGCGGCGGCGGAGTCCCGCGCCTCCTAAACAATTTGAACATAGCCACATTGCCCTGATGATTAGCCTTCCACCTCCATCACGGCGTTTCATGAGAGATCTGCAAGGTCTTCTCCTCACGTTGGAGTGTACATCTCCTCCTCTTCTCTAAGGTCGGCCGCGGTCAGGGACATCAGCTCTTCCCTGCCCGGATTCTCCAGTGCTGCCAGCCGGTCGGCCTGCCGGGCCACCGCCCGCTCGAACAGATTGCGCACGTCCCGGGCATTTCCGAAATTCTCGTCCCGCTCTTCATAGAGTTCGCAAAACAACGATTTGGCATATTCAGCTCCATCACTACTGAGTGTATACCCATTTTTCCCACACATGGACTGAAAAATCTCCATGAGCTGGTCTCCATTATAATCCTCAAAGTAAAAGTACTTATTGAACCGGCTCTCCAATCCAGGGTTTGCGTGGATAAACTTCCCCATCAGTTCGGTGTATCCGGCCACGATGACAATAAGGTCTGAGCGGTGGTCCTCCATCCCCTTGAGCAGTGTCTCAATTGCCTCCCGCCCGAAATCGTTGGCATTCTCCTGATTGGCCAGCGCATAGGCCTCGTCGATAAAGAGAACGCCACCCAATGCCTTCTGGATGACTTCGCTGGTCTTGATGGCGGTCTGCCCTACAAAGCCGGCCACCAGCCCGGAGCGGTCCACCTCCACCAGCTGCCCCTTGGACAGCACCCCAATTGCGTGGTAAATTTTAGCCAGCAACCGGGCGACTGTGGTCTTACCGGTGCCGGGATTGCCCATAAACACTAGGTGGAGAGACATCGGGGGGACTGGAAGACCGTGCTCCTGGCGCATTCTGCGCACCTTGACCAGGTTAATAAGGCTCTTTACATCCGCCTTTACCTTGTCTAGGCCGCACAGGGCGTCCAGCTCGGCAAGCAGCTCCTCCAATGAGGGAGCCGGCTCAGCCTCTGGCTGCGGCTGGACCTCCGGTTCCAGCCGCTCCGTATCTCCGGCAGCAGAATAATTCTCTCTCTGTTCCGGCGCGGTACGGCGTCTAGTCACAAAATCATTGACATCCAGCGGGGCCTTCTCCCCTTTGAGGCCATCCCGATCACATAGGGCGGACAGAGCGTCGGCACACTGGTTGACAAAGCCGGCCTCCTCTTCGCTGACCACATCGTCCACCGCGGCAAAGAGCAGAAGCATCAGCGTCATCAGGTCGATAAAGCGGCGGGAGAGTTTGCTGCCGGACACCTTGTCCACCGCCCGCATACGGTGGAAGAAGGTGGGAGCTTTAAAGCCTGGGTACTCACTCACCGCCGTGGACAGCTCCCAGAAGAGTACGGAGGGTACTTGGTTGCCCTTGCTATAAATGGCGTTATAATACTCCACATGGCGGGTGGAGACCGCTTCTCCATCCCGGCTCCAAACCCCCAGAGCACACCCTCGCATAAATATGTCCACTTCCTGGCTAAACTTCATGCGAAGCGTGGGATCGGCAATCTGACGTTTGAACGCCGAAATGCCCTCGTCATACTGCTTATGGACTGCGGCAGCGGACAGCGACCCTTTCACACGGCAACACCTCTTCCGATCTGGCTGTTGTTTCATTATATCCGTATCCGCGAAAAGAATCAATAGCAGCATAAGTTTACATAATTTTTTAAAAATAACTGATCTTTTTCGTGTTGGCGTTGACTGTTTCGGCCGCAGCGTGTAGAATATTGTTTAAAGTACAAAATTGGAGGCGATCCCGATGGCGGCCAGACGAGGCACCGGCACACGGGCGGAAACCATTCACTGTGATATCTGCGGCGAGGATTACGCCGTTACCTATAAACGATGCCCCTTCTGTGACGGCCGTCCCACTGCTGCGGACGGTTCCGAGGAAGACGGCCGCCGGAACGGCGGCAAGCGGTTGTCCACCAACACGCGGGGCGGCGGCTACGGCGGCGGCCCATCGCCACTGAAAATCATCGGCACTGTCATCTCGCTGGCCCTGATTGTGGCGGCGGTCTGTATTGTGATCTCCATTGTCAAACCCCTCGTCGATAAGGGAAATGTGGACCCTGTTGATCCAACCTCCCCTCCGACGGAGGAGGTCTCGCCCAGTCCGGATGTTATCCCCAATGAGACTACTCCCGTGGATTCCACCTCCAGCCCCACCGTGGAGCCTACTGACACCCCGTCTGAAACCATACCTGTCACCCAGACAGCTACCGGCTTTACATTAGACAAGTCCGACTTTACCATGAATGACAGCTACCCTGATCCGGTAACCATCGGTGTTACCTTTACTCCGGCTGGAACCACTGGAACCATCACCTGGACCAGCAGTGACCCTGAAATCGTCTCTGTGGATGAGAACGGCAAGGTTTCGCCCGGCACAAAAAACGGGTCGGCCACCATCACGGCCTCCATGCCCGGGGCATCTGATCAGACCTGTACCGTCCGCAACGGAGTCACCAGCGGTGCCGCTTCCAGCTCCTCCGGTAGTAGCTCCTCCAATGGTTCCCTCTCACTGAATCGGGAGGATTTTACGCTCGAATCGGCAGGACAGACCTTCACCATGAAAGTGAGCGGCACCAGTTCCACCCCCTCCTGGAGCATTGGCAACACTTCTGTGGCCACGATCGGCTCCGACGGCAAAGTGACCGCTGTCGGCAGAGGGACTACCACCATCACATGCACGGTGGACGGGCAGACCTTGACTTGTATTGTCCGCTGCAGCTGGTAAATGATATAAACTGTGCCCCCGAGCCAAAGGCTCGGGGGCACAGTTGTGTTTTGGCAGCTGCCCATTTACGGGCCAAGCGCCTCAAACCGCCATAATAACGGGTAAAATCATGGGGTTGCGCTTGTGATTTTTCTTCTTGGCGGCGGAAAGTCAATTCCCGCTCGCCGCCGCGCAAGTGCGCGTCCCGGCTCTCGCCGGGTCCCGGACCAAGCGCCTCAAACCTCCATAATAACGGGTAAAATCATGGGGTTGCGCTTGGTCTTTTTGTAAAGGAAGTTGGAGAGATCTCCCTTGATTTCAGACTTGATGGCGGCCCAGTCCGTAGAGCCTTCCCGCTGGCAGTTCTCCAGGGCGTTTACCGCCACCCTGCGCAGTTCCTCCATCAGCCCCTCGGACTCCTTAACATAGACAAAACCGCGGGTAATGATATCGGGACCGGAGACCACGCTGCCGTCCTCTCCCGACATGGACACTACGACCACAATCATGCCGTCCTCCGCCAGATGCTTGCGGTCCCGCAGGACCACCGCCCCCACATCTCCTACGCCGTAGCCGTCCACAAAAACTCTCCCCGCAGGGACTGTGCCGTTGAGCTTGGCAGATCCCGGAGTAAGCTCGATCACTTTTCCGATGTCGCTGATGATGACATTGCGGGGATCCATCCCCATGGACTGAGCCAGCTTGGCATGAGTCTTCAGATGACGCTGTTCTCCGTGGACAGGGATAAAGAACTTGGGCTTTACCAGGGCATGGAGAATTTTCAGCTCCTCCTGGCAGGCGTGACCCGAGACGTGAAGCGCCGCCTCCCGCTCGTTTACCACCTCGGCATCCTTGCGGTAGAGCTCGTTGATCACGCTCCCAATGGCGTTCTCATTGCCCGGAATGGCAGAGGCCGAGATGATCACCCGGTCACCGGCCTGGATGTCCACCTGGCGGTGGGTGGAGTAGGCCATGCGGGTCAGGGCCGACATGGTTTCCCCCTGGCTCCCCGTGGTAATGATACAGATCTTATTCTTGGGCAGGCTCTTGATATGGTTGATATCCACCACCACGCCGTCGGGCACCTTCATGTATCCCAGCTCTGTGGATACCTTCATGGCATTCTCCATGGATCGCCCGGTAACCGCCACTTTACGGCCGTAACGGGCGGCTACGTCGATGATCTGCTGAATGCGATCTACATTGGAGGCGAAGGTCGTAACGATAATCCGGGCCTCGCAGCCCCGGAACAGCGCGTCAAATGAGGCACCCACGCTGCGCTCACTCTTGGTAAAACCGGGGCGCTCGGCGTTGGTGGAGTCGCACAGAAGCGCCAACACCCCCTCCTTACCCAACTGTCCCAAGCGGGCCAGATCTATCATACCGCCCTGAATCGGGGTGGGATCGATCTTGAAGTCTCCGGTATGGATACAGGTGCCTACGCCGCATTTGATGGCAAAGCACACCGCGTCGGCAATGGAGTGGTTGGCGTGGATAAACTCCACAGAAAACTTCCCCGCCCTGACAATTTCCCCGCATTCACAGGTGATGAGCTTGGTCCTATCCGCCAAGCGGTGCTCTTCCAGCTTGAGCTTGACCAATCCGGCGGTCATCCGGGTAGCATAAATGGGGGCCTGCACGTCCCGAAGCAGATAGGGCAGGGAACCGATATGGTCCTCATGGCCATGCGTCAGAAAAATGCCCCGAATCCGGTCCTTGTTCTTGATGAGGTAGGTAAAGTCGGGGATCACCACATCGATGCCGTACATGTCGTCGTCGGGGAACCCCATCCCCACATCCACTACGATCATGTCCCCGCCATACTCATAGACGGTGAGATTCTTTCCTATCTCATTGAGACCGCCCAGGGATATGATTTTTAATTTTTCTGCCATTGTAGTGTTGTAACACTCCTTCTTTGTCATTTTGATCTTGGGTATGTACCGACACGGGAGCACAACAAAACAAGGGCGATTCCGTCCGCCCTTTCCGGCCCTGCCTCGCCGGAAAAGGGGACGGCCCCTCGCCGTCTCCGCGCTCTATTCAAACCGTGTCCTGCCTTATTCAAGTGCGTAAAACGCACATAAAGCCATATAAAAAGTTATATTATTATACCACGCTTTTCCGGAAAAGTATACCTTTATTTTTGTATGAATCCTCCGTCAGAGGAGCAGGAGATCTGCAGAGCGCTGTCTCTGCAGACCCCCCTCCCCGTTTGGGGAGCACCCGGCCCTTACTGGGCCCGGCCTCCGTCCAGCTTTTTCGCCTTCTCAACATAAAAATCGCACAATTCCTGCGCAATCTCCAGGTCAGGTCCCTCGGCGACCACCTTAAGCGCGGCCCGGCGGGCCAGAGGCGTAACGTACACCCACCCCGCCCCTGCCTGAAGACGCAGCCCCTCTCCGGCAGGCTGGGCGGCATGGCGGTCTCCCGCCAGAGCCTGCATCACCGCCCCTCGATCTCCGCGCAGCGGGACCTCCCGTCCTGCGGTACAAAAGCGCGGAACTTTTCCAGTCAGTGCGCGCAGCCGCTCCCCGGTGATCCCCATTCGGGCGCAGATCCGGCAGGCTGCAAAGACGGCGTCCCGCATCCACGGAAGGGCCTCATACCGCGCCTCCGCCTCCGGGCCATCCCTGCCCAGGCGGAGGGCTGTGGTATGGTAACCTGCGGCCAGGATGTCCAGAGCAGCCGGAGCGGCCGGTTGGACGGCAATGGGGCCTCCTCCCCGCTCGCACTCAATGGAGGCCACCACCGCCAGCAGCACCTCAGCCTCCACCGCCTCTCCTTCCTCATCCCAGGCGCGCAGGCGGAAGCCGCCGTGCTCTGCCTGAAATCGGGCAATGCGGTGATCCTCCGGGGCTCCAAGGATATTCTCCGCTCCAACATCTGTCTGGTGAAGCTGATGCGCCAGGCTCTGACCGAAGCCGGGCTGGACCCCGACTGCATCGCTCTGGTGGAGGCCCCCTCCCGGGACACTGCCGCGATCGGCGGGCAGCATCTGCGGCATAAGCCCCCGGAATACCTGAAATATTTTCCCACCGGCCCACCCGGCAGGCAGGCACCTGCGTCTGTTCTCCCCGCAGCAGGGCGCCCTCCAGTTTTCTCTGACGGTCTCTGCTCAGGGGCAGTCCGCGCCGGTCAAACAGATGGAGATAGATCCGCTCCCCCTGCTGCTCTGCGAAGAGGGAGACGGGCAGGCCATAATACCCGCCCATCCACGCGCAGGCCGCCGCGCACCCCCCGTCGTGGAAAAGCACCCGACAGCCGGCGGCAGACATCCCACTGGCGGCTGCCTGAGCCAGCATTCGGGCCCCCTCGCCCCCGGCGTGGGCCAGCCCGGCCTGTCCCTCCGCGCCCAGCGCATTCCCCAAAAGTACCATCAGTTCAGGTGTAAGCTCCATTCCGACGGTTCCGCGGATGACGCCGCCGTCGGAAAACTTCAGCGGCTCCCGCAGTCCGCCGCTTGTAAGGGATGCGGCAAGCCGTCCGCCTGCCGGAGCTTCCCGATTGGGCCACACCTTTACCCCCTCCATCAGAATACAGCCCTCACCGGCGGCCGCCCGCTCTCCCAGCACAGCGCCCTCATTGAGGACGGCTCCCCGCCCGGCACACGCCCCCTGGCAGAGTACGGCTCCATAGAGCGTCGCCCGATCCCCTGCCGACGCGGCATGAAGCGCGGAGCGCTGAAGCAGAACCCTGCGGCCTACCGTGCTCCCCGCCCCCAGGGCAGCGTGGGGACCGATGAGAGAGCCGGCGCCAATCTCCACTCCCTGTCCGATATAGCAGGGCGGCACGATCTGCACGCCCTCCGGGATGGGACTGGCCGCCCAGATCCCCGGAGCCACCCGCGGCGCAGGAAAGTCCAGCTTTACACGGCCGGACAGCGCATCCGCCACACAGTCCAGGTAGGCCCTGCAGTCCCCCATATCGCACCAGTAACCCTCGGGAGTATAGCCATACAGCGCCTCTCCCCGCTCCAGCAGAGCGGGAAAGAGGTCCTTTCCGAAGTCGTATTGGCATCCCTCGGGCACCGCGTCCATGGCTCTGCGGGTGAGCACATATATTCCGGTATTGACGGTATTGGAGAGGACCTGTCCCCAGGAGGGCTTTTCAACAAACCGCTCGATCAGGCCCTCTTCATCGGTGATCACCAGTCCGTAGGCCAGAGGCGCCGGATTCCGGTGGAGCACCAGCGTGGCCGCAGAGCGGCGGATCCTGTGGAACGCGATGGCGGCTGTGAGGTCTAGGTCACACACCGCGTCCCCGCTGATCACCAAAAAATCGTCCTCCCCCAGGAAGGACATGCAGTTCTTCACGCCTCCCGCCGTTCCCAGCGGCTCCTCCTCTACAAAATACTGCAGGTGCACGCCGAAGCCGGTCCCATCCCCGAAATAATCCTCCACAGCGCCCGGCATATAGTGCAGGGTCACTGCGATGTCGGTGATGCCGCAGCGGCGCAGCAAATTGATAATATGCTCCATGACCGGCCTGTCGAAGAGCGGGGTCATGGGCTTGGGCCGTCCCAGGGAGATGGGCCGCAGCCGGGTCCCCTCCCCTCCCGCCAGAATGACTGCTTTCACAGTTGGAAATCCCGTCCTTTGCAAAGAGATATCATAAGTATCTCCCGCCAGGATAGAAAATAATCCCGCGTACAGCGCAGGGCCATGCGGCACAGCACGGAGCAAAAAATACTTTCCTTTCCCGCCTGCCTGTGGTATCTTTGAACACAGAGGAGATGCTGCCATGACTCTAATGGAGACCAACATACTTACCCCGGAGCAGGAGGAGGAAATCCGCATTCTGGAGGAGGACTGCCGCCGTATTGAGCCCTTCGGCCACCGGCTCTTTCTCTCTAACCGCTTGAATACCCATCCGTCCATGAACTGCTTCTTCCGGGCCTATGAGGGGAAAGCCCTGGCCGGAATCCTGGTCCTTTTTATGCCGGACCCCGGTCAGGCTGAGGTAACCGCGCTGGTTCATCCCGCCCTTCGCCGCCGGGGCGTCTTTACCGCCCTGCTCGCCGCAGCCCGGCGCGCTCTGGATTGCTCTGGAATCCGAACGCTGCTCTTCTGTCACGAACCGGTGTGTCAAAGCGGAACTGCTGTCCTGAAAAAGCTGCCTGTGGAACTGGAGCACTCGGAATTTCTATTGGAGTACAGCCGCTCACTGGCGCCGCCCTCTGCGCCGGAGGGACTGACACTGCAGCTGGCAGATCAGGCGCTCATTCCCGCGTTGGCCGCCCAGGCGGCCGCAGCTTTCGGGGATTCCCAGGCGCATGCCCGCGAGATTGCCGGACGCTTCTTCCAGCACCCTGCCGTCACCCCCTACGCCGCCTGGCTGGACGGAATGCTGGCCGGGCACCTTTACCGCAATACGGAGGGCGGCGAGACCTATTTCTGCGGTCTGTGTATTGCGCCCCACCTCCAAGGACAGGGCCTTGGCCGCGGAATGCTCTCCCTGGCCTTGGAACGCGCCCTGGAGGAGACCTCCGGCCCAATCCGCCTGGAGGTGGACAGCGGGAATATGGCCGCCTACCGGCTCTACCGCTCCTGCGGTTTTCGGGAGACTGCCCGCGAGGACTATTATTTAATGAGAGGTCGCACTGATGATGGATGAGCTAAAACCAGGCAGATACCGCCACTTTAAGGGCAACGAGTACCGCCTAATCTGTACCGCCCGCCACTCTGAGACCCTGGAGCCCATGGTGGTCTATCAGGCTCTCTATGGAGAAAAGGGCGTCTGGGTCCGCCCGGCTGAGATGTGGAGCGAGCACATAGAGCGGGACGGATATTCCGGCCCCAGATTCCGTTATATGGGAGCATAGCATGATGAACATTCAGATTTTTGGAAAATCCAAATGTTTTGACACCAAAAAGGCAGAGCGGTACTTTAAGGAGCGGCGCATCAAGTTCCAGTCCATCGACGTGGTGAAATACGGCGTCAGCCCCGGTGAGCTGAAGAGTATAAAAAGCGCCGTAGGGCTCAGCGCCCTGATTGACGAAAAAAGCCCTGACGCCGCTCTGGTACAATACCTGGCCTATGACGAGGACAAACTGGAGAAGCTGCTGGAGAACCCCAGATTGCTGAAAACCCCGATTGTCCGCAACGGCCGGCAGGCTACTGTGGGCTACCGGCCCGATGTCTGGAAGGACTGGACGCCATAGGGAAAGGGAGCGGCATGTCCGCCGCTCCCCTCTTCTTCACGCCTGCCGCTTCTCCTGATTGGCTTCGGCCACGGCTGCAAGCTGCTTTCGGTAGGCCTCCGCCGCCCAGTCCGGAGCGAGGAGCTTCACGCCCGGTCCCAGGCCGAAGAGCCATCCCAAAAACTGTGGACTCACTACCGCCCGAACCGTGACCGTAAAGTGTTCCTCTCCGTCGGGCACCAGCATCACATCCTGCCCGAAGCGATCCAGCACCACGCCCACCAGCGCATTTTCACACTGGAGACGGATCTCCCCCTCCCGGCCGCTGAACATCCCGAAGTGCTTGTCTGCATAGGCGGCCAAGTCAAAATCCCGGCATGCCTCGTCCCCCTCCCGGGGCAGGCTGGTCACGCTCAGTCCGGCCATCTTGTCCACCCGGTAATGGCGCAGTTCCCTTTTGCTGTGGTCAAATCCCGCCAGGTAGTAGTTCTCGCTGTTCCAGATAAGTCCGTAGGGGGAGACGGTATACAGCTGTCCCTCCCTCCGGAAGACCTTCTCTTTCCTTACATTGTATTCAAAGTATTGGAAGGTCACAGCCTTTGCCGCCGCAATGGCGGTGTGGAGCTTATCAATGCTGTAATAGACGCTCTCATTCATGGTCTTCACGCGCCGGTCCACGTATACCTGGCGCTGAAGCTGCCGGGCCTGCCACACACTGGAGAGGCCCTCCAGCTTGCGGATCAGGGCGTCGCTTTTGCGGCGGGTGATAAACCTGCAGGACTGAACCGCATCCACCAGCAGCTTGAGTTCAGGCAGCTGAAAGGGCCGCTCGCCGATAAACCAGCCCGAAGCGCTTCCCTTCCGGTACTGTATATCCAATCCGAATGCGCGCAATGCCTCCATATCCGCGTAGATGCTCTTGCGCTCGGCACTGACTCCACTGCGCTCTAAGGAGGCGATGAGCGCGGTAATGGTGGCCGGGTGCTCCTCATCCGTATGTTCCATCAGGTAGCGGTACAACAGCAGGGTTTTCAGCTTTTGATTGGCACTCTTTGCCATGGAGGAGCCCCCTCTCCGCGTTTGATTTTTTTCTGTCTTTTTGTTAAACAAGCCAGACTTTACCATTAAAATAGCACATTTTTCCTCTGCCGCCAAGACTTTTGCAGCATAATTTTATTCTGAGGTGATCTCATATGAACGCTATCGTCAATGTCCCTATCTGTCCGCTGCTCTCCGATGTGGATAACTCCGCCACTCAAGTCGACGAGCTTCTTTTTGGCTGGGGGGTGGAAATCCTGGGAGAGGCTATCCCCGGCGTCCTACAGGTTCGTACGGATTACAACTACATCGGCTTTGCCCGATCCTCTGATCTGGTACTGGGAGGGGAAGCCTGGGAGAACTGGACACGCCAGACGCGGCAAATCTTTACCAGCCCGGTTCGGGATGTATTGGCCGCTCCCAGAGTAGATGCCCCCCGCATCACGACTCTGACCCGCGGGGCTGTCGTAGCCCTGGTGGGAGACGCCGATGAGGAGGGCTGGCAGCGGATCCGCCTTCCTGATGACTGGGAGGGCTATACAAAATGTAATTTTTTGGGCAATTATTGCGAATCTACCCCTCCAGCGGAGCCTGTTGCACTTCGACGGGCAATTGCCGATGCCGCTATGGGCTATCTGGGCGCTCCCTACCGCTGGGGCGGAAAAACCCCGCTGGGCATCGACTGCTCAGGCCTGACCTTTATGGCCTATTGGCTCAACGGCATAAAAATTTTCCGTGATTCCCGCATCGAACCCGGCTTCCCCGTCCGCAAAATAAATCGGGAAGCCATGGACACGGGCGATCTGCTCTACTTCCCCGGCCATGTAGCGCTCTACCTGGGGGAGGGCAAATACATCCACGCCACCGCCAGAACCGGAAGCGACGGGGTTGTAATCAACAGCCTCAATCCAGAAGATGCGGATTATCGCTCCGATTTGGCTGAAAATCTTATCGCTGTGGGGAGTATTTTCCCGCTGGAGCAAGAAGCGGAGAACCGCCTGAACTTCTGAGCGCTGCCGTTCC
>ERZ857955.1195-NODE-1195-length-21897-cov-3.647697_pt1 | contig 21897 bp, 24 predicted proteins | sample MGYA00519956_ERZ857955 | MGnify/ENA primary metagenome ERZ857955 (study PRJEB31778, sample SAMEA3449378) | human gut metagenome | biome: human gut; feature: human-associated habitat; material: faeces | place: United Kingdom | collected 2010/2012 ...
TTGCCCAGGTCGCCGGAGAAGACGATCTTCCGCTCCACATCCCCCTCGGTGAGCCCCAGGGTGGACAGGATGTGCAGGTCCATCAGCCGCTGCTGATCAAAATACAGGTCACCGGTCTCCTTCATGTCGGGGGCAGTGGCCCGCAGTCCGGCCAGGAAGCACACCGCCAGGGCGGAGAGGACCAGCAGGGAGAGGAAGCGGCTGCGGGTGTTCCGGACCTCCCGGACCGCGTCGGTCAGCAGGCGGCTGGGGGCTTTTTTTCGGGACATGGGCTGTTCCCCTCCTCTCCTTTTTGTATTTTTTCTTCACAAAATCGCATTTTGTAGAGGCATTACCACTCAATGGTCTCCACGGGAACCGGGCGGTCGTTGTGGTCGATGCGCTCCACCCGCCCGTTCTTCACGTGGATCACCTGGTCTGCCATGGGGGCTATGGCGCTGTTGTGGGTGATGACCACCACCGTCATGCCCTGCTGGCGGCAGGTGTCCTGGAGCAGCTTCAGGATAGACTTGCCGGTGACATAGTCCAGTGCCCCCGTGGGCTCGTCGCACAGCAGCAGCTTGGGGTTTTTGGCCAGCGCCCGGGCAATGGCCACCCGCTGCTGCTCGCCGCCGGAGAGCTGGGCAGGAAAGTTGTTCAGCCGCTCCCCCAGCCCCACATGGCGCAGCACCTCCTCCGCGTCCAGGGGGTCCCGGCAGATCTGGGCGGCCAGCTCTACATTTTCCAGGGCCGTCAGGTTCTGCACCAGGTTGTAGAACTGGAACACGAAGCCGATGTCATATCGGCGGTATGTGGTGAGCTGTCGGGCCCCATAGCCGCTGATCTCCTGGCCGTCCACCCTGATGGCCCCGCTGTCACAGGCGTCCATCCCCCCCAGGATGTTCAGCACCGTGGTCTTGCCCGCGCCGGAGGGCCCCACGATGACGGCGAACTGTCCTTTCTCAATCTCAAAGGAGATGTCGTCCACTGCGGTGATGGTGATCTCCCCCATCTGATACCGTTTCCCCACATGCTGAAGGGAGATATAGGCCATAGGTCATCCCTCCTGTTGTCCGTTATAAAACAGGTGTTGAATATCTTGTATTTTTTATTATAATAGGGGATAACAGAGGATTGCAATGGGCAAAAGGGCGGCTTCTGTGGAAAATCCGACAGGCTCTGTCCTCTGTGTCGAAAAACGGAGGAGGTGCGTCCATGGCGGAACAGCGCCAGGACCGGAGGGTCCGCAGGTCCAAGGCCCAGCTGCGGCAGGCCCTGCCTCCCCTTCGGTACGGCGGCTATGAGAACGTCATGATCAAGAACGAACAGCTGGTTTTCCGCCGTGGTTCTGAGAATCAGCAGGTCTATGTGGCCATGAACCTGACGGAAGGAGAGGCCCATGTGGAGTTCCCCCACCGGGAGCCGGTGCTCTGGGACTGGCTGAACGGCATGGAGCGCTTCCCCAACGACGGCGGGCGAATCCGGATCCCCGTCCCCCCCTGTTCGGCCCGGGTATTAGCAGGAAACTCATAGGTATAGCCGGGAGCAAAGGCTTCCTCCGCCTGTTGGAGCGCAGCATAATCTCGTGCCGAGGCTGGCTGCCGTCCTCTTGGGCTCTCCCGGCCGCCATTAGGCCGTCCCCTTCGAAACAATTGCTTTTTTGATAAGCTGATTGCGCCCCGGCGAAGGGAATTCCCTTCGCCGGGGCGCAATGCTGCTACATAGTGTGAGTTAAAAAGGTCTCCCGGTAGGTCTCCTGGAGCGCGTTGAAAGCCAGTCGGGCGCACTCTCCGTCGGCAAAAAGGCCGAAAACGGTGGGGCCTGTGCCGCTCATGGCGGCCCCCAGCGCCCCGTACTGAATCAGGGCATTTTTGATGTCCATGATCTCAGCTCTCCGCCGCTCAGGGAGCACATCCTCAAATACGTTATACATCCGCCGGGCCACCCCCCCCAGGTCTCCCGCCTTCAGGGCGCTCAGAAGTCCGGCGGTGTCGGGCCGACGGCGCAGGCGCACCCCGTCGGCCCGGGCAAAGAGCTCCGGCGTGGAGACAGACCAGCCCGGCTTGCACAGCACCGCAGGACAGGGAGGCAGCGGCGGCAGCGGGGTAAGGAGCTCCCCCCTTCCTTCCGCCAGAGCGGTTCCCCCCAGGACACAGTAGGGCACGTCAGATCCCACCCTCCGGCCAATTTCGGCCAGCCGGAGCGGGGTCAGCTTTGCTCCGGTAAGGACGTTCAGGGCCCGGAGAACTGCCGCTCCGTCGCTGCTTCCGCCCGCTAGGCCGGCGCACACCGGGATCTGCTTGTGAATGGAGACAGAGAAGCCTCCCAGCGGGATACCCGTCTCCTCCTGGAACCGGAGCGCAGCGGCCACGGCTAAATTTCTCTCGTCATTGGGAAGAAAACCCAGATCGGTATGCGCCCGTATCGCTCCTCCCCCCAGTTCCACGGCCACCTCGTCCGCCAGCTCCACCGTCTGCATCACCATGCGCAGTTCGTGGTAGCCGTCGGTCCGCTGTCCCAGCACGTCCAGGGTCAGATTGAGCTTGGCATACGCCTTTTCTCTCATAGGCGTCGGCACCTCCCGTGAAAAGCAGCGTGCGGCGCATTTCCGCACAGGCAGAGGGTCTCAGCGGATTTTTCTGGCCTCCAGATAGAACCGCTTGTCGTGGGCCTCGCCCATAGAGAAGGTCTTGCGGGGAAGCACCCCGTCGTGGATCACCGTGGGGAATAGCTGCTCCTTGCCCATGGCGGGCAGCAGGAAGCCGACGTTGCCGTTCCGGCGGGCCAGCTCCCGAGTCACGTCCGCGCCGTGGATATAGTCGATGCGGCCCCCATGTTCTTTTACATAGGCATCCAGGAAGCTCTGAAGCGTCCCCACCTCCAGCTGGGCGGTGGGATGGGGCACGGTTACCGCTCCGGTCCCCCCTTCCCAGACATAGCGGAGGACATGCCCCTCTCCTTCGCCCCGGTATGCGCCGGGATAGGCGGCCAGCAGCGCCTCCAGCAGCGCCTCCGGTTCCGTGCGGAAGACCACTCTGTGAATGGGCTCAAACTCCAGGGAGGAATCGTGGAGATTGACTAGCTCGCACAGGGCGTACCGCGCGGGCAGGCCCTCCCACTGTTCCGGCGGGACCAGCTTCTTTTGACGTTCATAGCACTCCTTGGCGGTAGCCAGGGAGTGGTTGCCGTCTCCCACGGCAAAGAGGAGCACCGGCTTGTCCTCCGTGCCATATCGGGCGTTGAAGGAGGCGGGATCTGCCAGGGCGCGCAGCGCTCCCGCCACGGCGGACATCTGCTGCTCGGTGAGCTTCCAGCCCGCAATATGGCCCCCGCGCTCCATCAGATCGAAGTCGTAAAGGAGCTCCATCTCCTCCTTCCGGTCAGAGAGAGGCTCAATGACAGTCCGCTCCGGGTCGTCGGTGAGCAGCATAACATGGGGCAGCTCCAGAGGCGCATTCTTGCGTACCGCCACCCGCGGCGGGATCCGTGAGAGGACCGTCCCCTCCGTGGCCCGCACCTGCGCGGGGGAGCCTGGCTCGTAGTCATACTGCTCCAGATCCACCATGCCCACCAGTCCGCGGCGCACCCGGAGGTTATCCAGCCGCCGCTCCACGTAAATCAGGCAGCCGGGCAGCAGCTTGAAGCGGTCCTCCCTGAGGTACCGGGTCATGGTATTGTTGACCTCCACGATATCGGTCTCCACATTAGGGCCGTCCAGGCAGCTCTCGGGCAGAATAAGCCGCAGCGTGGATGGGGCGGCTCCCACATACTCCTCCACCCGCTGCCAGTATTCCGGCTGCGAGGTATACTGATCGCAGGCCACCACCGACCACTTGGTGTACTCACAGTTCCGGGGCAGGAGAATGTCCGCCGGGGAAAAGGCCAGTCCGTCAAATTGGTGTGTCATGTTCCTCACCTGTTTCAAGATTCGTCCATCACAGCTTTGATGGCGGACAGAAGCTCTCCAAAGCTCTCGAAGGCGGGCAATTCAGGGTGGTCCGCCTTGATTTGTTCCGTACTCTTAAAGAGAAAGCCGGCCTTGCTGGCCTGGATCATCCCCAGGTCATTGTAGCTGTCCCCGGCCGCGATGGTCTCATATCCGATGGACTGAAGTGCCTTCACCGTGGTAAGCTTGGACTTCTCGCAGCGCATCTTATAGCCGGTAATCGCGCCGTCCGGCGCCACCTCCAAGGTGTTGCAGAAGATGGTCGGCCAGCCCAGCTTCTCCATCAGAGGCTTGGCAAACTGCTCAAAGGTATCGCTGAGGATGATCACCTGGGTGAGGGACCGCAGCTCGTCCAGAAAGGCCCTTGCCCCCGGCAGGGGATCGATCTTTGCGATGGTGGCCTGAATCTCCTTCAGCCCCAGGCCGTGCTCCTTGAGGATATCCAGCCGGTACTGCATCAGTTTGTCATAGTCCGGTTCGTCCCGGGTGGTCCGCTTCAGGGCGGGAATTCCGCTGGCTTCAGCAAAAGCGATCCAGATCTCGGGGACCAGCACCCCCTCCATATCCAGGCAGGTAATGTACATCAGTTCTCCTCCTCGCGCGCCTCAGCCGTTTTCCTCGGCTCTCGCCCGCTTTTTCTTCAGGTTGGTCAGGAAGTTGTCCATCCTCGTCAGGGCCTCGGCGATATCCTTCATAGAGGTGGCGTAGCAGCAGCGGACAAAGCCCTCTCCGCCCGGGCCGAAGGCCGATCCGGAAATGACAGCCACCCGCTCCTCCATGAGGAAGCGCTCACAAAACTCATCGGAGGTAAGCCCGGTCGGCCGGATATCGGGGAAGACATAGAACGCGCCCCTGGGCTCGAAGCAGGGCAGGCCGATGCGGCGCAGGCCCTCCACCAGATAGCGGCGGCGCCCGTCATACTCATCCCGCATCCGCTCGATATCCACGTCGCCGTTGCGCATGGCCTCGATGGCCGCATACTGGCTGGTGGTGGGGGCCGACATGATGCCAAACTGATGCAGTTTGAGCATCTGCTGAATCAGGGGTGCGGGTCCGCAGAGATAGCCCATGCGCCAGCCCGTCATGGCGTGGCTCTTGGAAAAGCCGTTGACCACCACGGTGCGCTCCTTCATACCGGCCAGGTTGGCTATGGAGACATGGTGCTGGCCGTAGGTGAGCTCAGCGTAAATTTCATCGGAGATCACCATGATGTCGGTTCCCCGTAGAACTTCGGCGATGGCCTCCAGGTCCTCTCTGGCCATAATGCCGCCGGTGGGATTGCACGGGAAGGGAAGGACCAGAATTTTTGTCTTAGGCGTAATGGCGCTTTTCAGCTCCCCAGCGGTGAGGCGGAACTCATTCTCGGCCTTGAGCTGCAGATATACGGGGGTACCTCCGGCCATAGAGGCCAGAGGACCGTAGCACACGAAGGAGGGAACGGGGACGATCACCTCGTCGCCGGGATTGAGCATGCAGCGCAGCGCCAGATCAATTCCCTCGCTGCCGCCGACCGTAACAATAATCTCATGGGCAAAATCGTAGTGCAGGTCGAAGCGGCGGGCCAGATAGGCGGCGATCTCCCGGCGCAGCTCAGCCATGCCGGCGTTGCCGGTGTACTTGGTAAAGCCCTTTTCCAGTGAGTAGATGCCCGCGTCCCGGATGTGCCAGGGCGTTACAAAGTCGGGCTCGCCAATCCCAAGCGAGATGGCGTCCTTCATCTCCTCCAAAATATCAAAAAAACGGCGGATACCGGAGGGCTTGACCTCCTGGATGCGCCGGGATAGAATCTGCTCGTAGTTCATACGAAAATCCACTCCCTCTCCTGCTTCTCCTGCTTGGTAAAGATCAGGTGCTTTTCTTTATATTTGCGCAGAATAAAGTGGGTGGCCGTCCCGGTTACGTCCTCGATGGTAGCCAGCCGCTGCCCTACAAACTCGGCCACCTCCTTGAGCGTACGGCCCGAAATAATCACGGTGAGATCAAAGGCTCCGGACATCAGATAGACGCTCTCCACCTCGTCGTACTGGTAGATGCGCTCGGCCACCCGGTCAAATCCCTCGCCCCGCTGAGGCGTCACCTTGACCTCGATGAGGGCGGTGACCGCCTCCCGCTCCGTGCGGTCCCAGTCCACAATCGCCTTGTAGCCCAGAACGATCTTTTCCTCCTCATACCGCTTGACGGCGGCCTTCACGTCCTCTACCTTCATATCGGCCATAGACGCCAGCTGTTCGGGCGTAAGGGTGCAGTCCTCCTCCAGAAGCTGCAGCAGCTTGGTCATATCCTCATCCTCCTTTTATTTATCGTCAAACACTTGGGACACTAAGCCCAATTTGTCCTCTTATTATATACGGGCCGGTTTGGAAATACAATAGTGCAATTTAAACTCAAAGGACTTGCACAATTCCAGCCAAAAGGACAATCTTTTCTTTTGTGAAGTTTTGTCTATTTGCCCGTGGAAATTACATGAGTGTGGTGCTATGATGATGAATAAGAACAATGCGCAGGAGGCGTCGGATATATGGAATATATGGATCTGGTTGGCAGAATCGTCGCCGCAGAGCAGAATGCCAGAGCGCTGGTACAGGAGGCCAAGGAACAGGAGCAGAGTCTGGAGGCTGATCTCGAGCAGGAGATCTCCACCATGCGGGAGACCTATATGGAGCGTGCCCGCCACCGGGTGGAGGAGGTCAAGAAGACGGAAGTGGCCCTTGCCAAGGAAGATTTGGCGCGCTGGGATCGAAAAATGGAGCAGACCCTGGCTGCCGTAGAGTCGTCCTACGCCCGGCACAAGGACTTCTGGGTAGACGTACTCTTCCGCAAGATCGTAGGCGGCGCGTCGTGATCGGGGCCCTGATGACCTACGGGGCCCTCACCACCAAGGCCAAGGCCCTGTATGGCAAGCGTCTGCGTCTGGCCGACTTTGAGCACATGTCAGCGCTCAAGACCGTGAGCGATCTGCTGGAGTACCTGCGCACCCAGCCCGGGTGGTCCAAAGCGGTCTCCTCGTTGAGCGGCGGCTATATCGGCCGGGTGGAACTGGAGGCCGCTCTGCGGGATCAAATCCGGGCCGAGTACGCCTCACTTCTCCATTTCGCGCCCCGGGAGGACAGGGCTCTGCTCTCCTTCCCCGCACGCCTGACCGAACAGAATCTGCTCCTCACCGCCCTGCGGCGGCTGCGGTCCGGAGGGTACTATAAGGGCTCTCCACTTCCCTCCAGCGTCTCCCTGCACCTCCAAGTGGATGAAAAAGCCCTGGCCGGCTGTCGGGATTATGAGGGGCTGGTAGCCGCAGCGGCAGGCAGTATCTATGAATCTATCCTGCGGTATCTGACCCCCAATGACGGCGGCCTGCCCGACTTTACCACCGCCGAGGCACTGCTTCGGGCCACCTATTTCGCCCATATGTACCGTCTGGTTCACAAGAACTACTCGGGCGAGACCAAACAGGTGCTCCTGCGGAGCCTTGGGGAGCAGGTGGATCTGCTCAACGTCATTCACATTCTGCGCCTTAAGTCCTACTTTCCGGACGCGGACAACGACTTATATCTGACGGTTCTCTTCCCCTTCAACTACCGGCTGCGTCCAGCGTTCCTGCAGCAGCTCTGCGCTGCTCCCGATGCCCAGGCGGCCTTTGCCCTGCTGAAAGATTCCCCCTATGCTGATTGCTTTACCGACGTAGCTGTGGCTGAAGTGGAAGACTATTACCGCCGGGCTTTCTATTCCTTTAACCGCCGGCAGCTCTCGGCAGCCTCCCCCTCTATCTATACCGCTGTGGCCTATCTGAACGTCAAGGACAGCGAAATGCGCTGCCTCATCAACGTGGTGGAATCGGTCAAATACGGCGTTCCCTACGACGCCGAATTTGCAAAGCTGGTGGGTGCATGAAGTACAAACGATTTCATACAAAAGGAGATGACGCCCCTTGTCTGTAGTGCCCATGAAGCTGCTTACTGTGGCCGGGCCGCTGGAGCAGTTTGACGCGGTGGTAACCGCCTGCGTCATCAATCAGGAATTTCATCCAGAGAATGCCCTCCAGTTTATGCGGGAGGTCGGAGGGCTTCGTCCCTTCGACGCCTCCAATCCCTACACCGCTCTCCTGCGCCGGGCGGAGGACGCCGCCGATCAGGTGGGCGTTGCGCTGGAGTTTGTCCCCTTTGAGGGCGCTCCTGATCCGGCGGAAGCCGCTTCCTATTTTGACGATTTGGACCGCCGCATCGGGGACTTGGCCGCCAAAAAAGAAGAACAGGAGCACCGGGCCGAGATGGATCGGAATGCCGCCGCACAGTTGGAATACCTCCGAGGCATTCGTGAAGATTTGGACGCGCTCTGGAACATGTCTCTGGTCCGCTTTCGATATGGCTATCTGCCCCGTGAGACCTACGACAGCTTCGCCGCGTCTCTGAACCAGGAAGAGGATCTCTTCTTCTTCCCCACTGATCTGGGGCCGCGACGCGTGTATGGGGTCTATTTCGCCACCAAAACTGCTCTGCGCAGGGTGGACACGCTGTTCAATTCCCTCCATTTTGTGCGCATTCACCTGGAGGTGCAGCCCCACGGCACGGTGGAACAGGCCATTGCAGACCTCCGCTCCCAGGCCGTTGAGGCGGATGCCGCCGCGGCCTCTCTGGAGGAACAGCGCAGCGCGCTCCGGGAGGCCGAGCACGACAAGCTTCTCTCCCTTTACTCGGGATTGCGCTATCAGAACGACGCCTACGACCTGCGGCGGTATGCCGCCCGCAGCCGGGACACCTTCTATCTCATGGGCTGGGTCCCCAAGGATGCGGCTCCCGCCCTGATGGAGAAGCTCTCCGCGTTCTCCAACCTCTCCTGTGTGCTGGACGATGCCGGGGACGTCCCGGACGCAACTCCACCCACCAAGCTGAAAAACAGCTTTTTCGGCAGAATTTTTCATCCCTTTCTGGAGATGTACGGCCTGCCCGCCTACAATGAGATGGACCCCTCTGTCTTTATGGCCGTCACCTACTGCCTCTTTTTCGGCATCATGTTTGGCGATATCGGCCAGGGTTTGGGGCTGGCACTCATCGGCATTGTGCTCTCCAAATGGAAAAAGATGTGGCTGGGCAATATCATCGCCTGCTGCGGCCTGTCAGGAGCTGTCTTTGGCTGTGTGTACGGCAGTGTCTTTGGTTTCGAGGACCTTCTTCCCGGATTCAAAATCTTGGAGGACGGCCACGTGCTGATGCTTCTGATGGCCTCGCTGGCCCTGGGCGTAGTCATGCTGGCCTTTGTCATGGTGCTGAACATTGTCAATGGAATCCGTCAGCACAACTGGGAGAAAATCCTCTTCGGCCCCAATGGGGTGGCCGGCATGGTCTTCTATCTGGGGCTTATCCTGGCGGCGGTGTCTACACTGGTGCTGGGTGTGAACCTGCTGACGCCGGCCTATATCCTTCCCGTCCTCATCCTTCCCCTGGTGCTCATTCTCCTCAAGGAACCGCTTTCCAAGCTTCTCTCCGGAGACCCGGAATGGAAAGCGATCTCCATCGGCGATCTCCTGGGCGTCGGTTTCTTTGAGCTCTTTGAAACCTTACTCTCCTATCTGACCAATACCCTCTCTTTTCTGCGTATCGGCGCCTATGCCATCACCCACGTAGGCCTGATGCTGGTGGTCCATATGCTGGCCAATCTGGCAGGCGGAGTGGGCGGCCCTGTCGGCATCGCAATCCTGGTGCTGGGCAATATTTTTGTCATGGGCTTCGAGGGGCTGCTGGTCTGCATCCAGGTGCTCCGTCTGGAATTTTACGAGCTCTTCGGGCGTTTCTATGACGATGGCGGCGTCCCGTATGAGCCGAAAATCATAGATTACTCCGCCCGGAGCGGATCTTAACCAAACCATTTCAATGGAGGTCATTCTAAAATGAAGTATGCTGCTCTGTTTGCGGCCACCCTGGCCGTCTTCTCTCCCCTGTTCCTGATCGGTATCCGCAAGTATACCGGCCGGAAGGCCAAGCGTGCGCTGGGCGCCAATATCGCCTCTTTCTTCGGCTGCCTGGTGCTGGCCACTGTGCTGGGCTTTGGCGGCAGCGCCTCCGCTGCCGGACTTGCCGCCGATACGGCCGCCGCTGCCGGCGGCATTGCCGAAGGCCTTAAGTATGTAGGCGCCGCTTTGGCCGTGGGCCTCTCCGGTATCGGCGGCGGTGTGGCCGTGGCCTCTGCCGCCTCCGCCGCCCTGGGCGCCATCTCGGAAAACGACAAGGCCTTCGGCAAGGCGCTGATCTTTGTCGGCCTGGCCGAGGGCGTAGCCCTGTACGGTCTGATTGTAGCCCTGCTGCTGCTCTTTACCTAAGATGAAATACTTTGTGATTACCGACAGCACCGACACTCAGGTAGGCCTCCGGCTGGCGGGCATTGAGGGCGTAGTGGTCCGTGAGGAGGCCGAAGTCCGTCAGGCTGTCGAACTGGCCGCCAGGGATCCCGACATCGGCGTGCTTCTGATCACGGAAAAGCTGGCCGGCCTGTGCGCTGACCAGATAGCCCCCCTGAAGCTGACGGCTCAGCGGCCCCTGGTAGTGGAAATCCCTGACCGGCATAGCGCCGGCCGTTCATCCGACTCCATCACCCGGTACATCCGCGAGGCCATCGGTGTGAAGATTTGAGGTGTAATGCTATGCCTGAAATGAATCAAAAGCTGGACCGTTTTACCGCCGCTATTCTGGCTGAGGCCACCGCAGAGAAGTCCCGCACAGTCAGCCAGATGACACGCAGGCGGAAAGAGACGCTCGCTGCCGCCGAGGATCAGATTCTGCGGGAAAGTTACAACTACATTCACGACCAGGTCTCCCGCATCAAAGCCGAAGCGGGACGGCGGGTATCCAGCCGGATGCTGGACAACAAGCGCTCTGTTTACCTGCGCCGGGATCAGATTGCCCACGAGGTTTTTGACGCCGTGCGGGAGAAAATTGCCGTCTATACGGCTTCCGAGGCCTATGGACGCCGTCTGCGTGAACTGATGGTGGAGGCCTCGGGACGTTTGAGCGGCGCGGAGGATATGCGGGTTTACCTGCGCCCCGGTGATATGCACTATGCCGCCGACCTCTCTGACGCCGTCCCGGAGGTTCACCTCTCCTTCCTGGAGGGAGAGTTCCAGTTGGGGGGCCTGATTGTGGAGTCCCCCTCCCTGGGGCTGCGGTGCGACTCCTCCTTTGACAGCGCTTTGGAGGCCCTGGAGGGCCATTTTGCCGAGCTCTTTGGTCTCTCTCTTGCAGACGAACCGGAAGGAGGTGACCAGGCGTGAGTCAGAGCGAATATACCATTCACGGCGTCAATGGGCCCGTCGTCACCGTCACCGGCGGCAAGGGCCTCGCCATGATGGACATGGTCCATGTGGGAGACGAGGGGCTGATCGGCGAGGTGGTGAGCGTCGAGGGCGGCGTGACCACAGTCCAGGTATACGAGGACACCACCGGCCTTGCTCCCGGACAAAAGGTCGTGACGGAAGGCGCCCCCATGTCTATTCTGTTGGGCCCCGGCCTTCTCAAGCATATCTTTGACGGGATCGCCCGTCCCCTTAAGGTCATTGAGGATAAGAGCGGTCCCTTTATCAGCCGGGGCCTCAATCTTCCCGCTCTGGATCTGGAGCAGAAATGGGACGTAACGGTGGCCGTAAAAGAGGGCGACACCCTGAAGAGCGGCGAGCTGTATGCCTCCTGTCCCGAGACTACCCTCATCACCCACCGATGCCTGGTCCCCGCCGGTCTCTCCGGCACCGTAACCAAAGCCGTTCCCAACGGCTCCTACAACGTCACCGAGACCCTGGTGGAACTGACCGACGCGCGTGGAAAGGTCCACGAACTGAAGTTGAGCCAGCGCTGGCCTATCCGCACCTCCCGCCCCTTGGGGGAGCGTCTGCCCATTGACCGCCCGCTGATCACCGGTCAGAGAATCATTGACACGCTCTTCCCCATCGGCAAGGGCGGCGCCGCCGCTATCCCCGGCCCCTTCGGCGCCGGCAAGACCATGACCCAGCATCAGCTGGCCAAGTGGTCGGACGCCGATATCATCGTCTACCTGGGCTGCGGTGAGCGCGGCAACGAGATGACGCAGGCGTTGGAGGAGTTCTCTGAACTGCTGGATCCCAAGAGTAAACAGCCCCTGATGAACCGCACCATCCTGATTGCCAATACCTCCAACATGCCTGTGGCCGCCCGTGAGGCGTCGGTCTATACCGGTATGACCATGGCGGAGTACTACCGGGATATGGGCTATCATGTGGCGCTGATGGCAGATTCCACCTCCCGCTGGGCCGAGGCCCTGCGGGAGATGTCCGGCCGTCTGGAGGAGATGCCCGCCGAGGAGGGCTTCCCCGCCTATCTGGCCTCCCGGCTGGCGGAATTCTATGAGCGGGCCGGTTATATCAAAACCTTGGAGGGCAGAGAGGGAAGCGTCACCGTAATCGGCGCCGTATCCCCCCAGGGTGGCGACTTCTCCGAGCCCGTCACCCAGAACACCAAGCGCTATGTCCGCACCTTCTGGGGTTTGGATCGCGCCCTGGCCTATGCACGCCACTTTCCCTCCATCAATTGGCTCACCTCTTATTCCGAGTATGCCGCTGATCTGAAACCCTGGTATGACAAACATGTAAGCCCGCAGTTCGTGGTATGCCGGCAGCGGATCGCCTCTCTCCTCCAGGAGGAGTCCAAGCTGATGGAGATCGTCAAACTGATCGGCGCCGATATTCTTCCGGAAGACCAGAAGCTCGTCATTGAAAGCGCACGGCTCATCCGCGTGGGTTTCCTCCAGCAGAATGCCTATCACGATATCGACACCTATGTGCCGCTGGAAAAGCAGCTGAAGATGATGGAGCTGATTCTCCGGCTCCATGACGGCGCCCGGGCCCAGATCGAGCGCTCCATCCCGCTGTCCCAGCTCAAGGCCACCGGGATTTTTGATGTACTTGCCAAGATGAAGTATGAGGTTCCCAATGACCAGCCGGAGAAGTTCCAGGCGTATGAGAAGCAGATTGACGACGCCCTGAACGCCGTGGACGCAGCCAACCAGTAAAATGCGCCTTCCCCTGGCGGAAGGCAATCGAAGTCCCGAGGTGATTTTATGAGATTGGAATACATCGGCCTGTCCGAGCTGTCCGGATCGCTGATTGCGCTGCAGGGCGTGTCCGGCGTGTCCTTTGACGAGATGGCCGAGATCACACTGGAGGGCGGGGAGCGCCGGTACGGGCGGGTCATCCTGATAGATGGAGATCGCGTTATCCTCCAGGTATTCGAGGGTACCAGAGGCATTTCCCTGGAGAATGCCCGCACCCATTTTACGGGTAAGCCCATGGATATCGCCCTGTCTCGTGAGATGCTGGGCCGCATCTTTGACGGCGCCGGCCGTCCCATCGACGGACTGGGTGAGCTCTTCCCCGACGAGAGGCGCAATATCAACGGCTCAGCCATCAATCCGGTATCCCGCCAATATCCCCGGAGCTGTATCTATACCGGTATCTCGGCTATCGACGGCACTGCCACTCTCATCCGCGGGCAGAAGCTGCCGATCTTCTCCGGCTCCGGTATGAAGCACAACGAACTGGCTGCTCAAATCGTGCGTCAGGCCAAGGTGGCCGGTGAGGATGGAGAGTTCGCCATCGTCTTTGCCGCCATGGGCGTCAAGAACGACACCGCCGAGTTCTTCCGCCGCTCCTTTGAAGATGCGGGTGCGCTTCAGCGGGTCGTCATGTTCCTGAACTTGGCGTCCGACCCCATTATCGAGCGTATATTGACCCCCCGCTGCGCGCTCACTGCCGCCGAGTATCTCGCCTTTCAGCATGGCTACCATGTGCTGGTCATCATGACTGATATGACCTCCTACTGCGAGGCCCTGCGCGAGTTCTCCTCCTCCAAGGGCGAGATCCCCTCCCGCAAGGGCTTCCCCGCCTATCTCTACTCCGATCTGGCCTCCCTCTATGAGCGGGCCGGCATGATTCAGGGCAAGAGCGGTTCGGTGACCCAGGTTCCCATTCTCACCATGCCCAACGACGATATCACCCACCCCATCCCGGACCTGACCGGCTACATCACCGAGGGCCAGATCGTCCTGGACCGTGATATGGATCAGAAGGGCGTCTATCCCCCGGTCAATATCCTCTCCTCCCTGTCCCGCCTGATGAAGGACGGCATCGGCGAGGGCTTCACACGGGCCGACCATCCGGCCCTCTCCAACCAGCTCTTCGCCTCCTACTCCAAGGTGCAGGACGCCCGAAGCCTGGCCAGCGTCATCGGCGAGGATGAGCTCAGTGAGACCGACAAGCAGTATCTGGCCTTTGGCCGGGCCTTTGAGGAGCACTTTGTCAGCCAAAGCCTGCTGGAGGACCGGACGATGGAGCAGACCTTGGATATCGGCTGGAAGCTCCTGACGCTGCTGCCCAAGTCCGAGCTGGATCGGATTGACGCCAATACCATCGAGGCCCACTATGTGGAGGATGCCTGGAAGACGCTCGCCCCCACGGTAAAATCCTGATGCGGAAAGGAGGCCATTCGGCATGGCCGCAATTCTCCCTACCAAAGGCAACCTGATGGCCGCCAAACGCTCCCGCGCCCTGGCCTCCACCGGATACGAGCTGATGGACCGCAAGCGGAATATCCTCATCCGGGAAATGATGGGCCTGATGGACGCGGCCAAAGCGGTTCAGGAACAAATCGACACCGTCTTTACCGAGGCCTATGCCTCTCTTCAGCAGGCGAATATCCGTCTGGGCGTCTGCGATCGCATTGCGGAGGGGGTAGATATTGACGACACCCTGGAGCTCCAGTACCGGTCGGTTATGGGGGTGGAGATCCCCCATATTCCCGGCGACGTCCCTCCCGCCAGACCGGAGTACGGCTTCGTCCACACCAGCTCCGCCCTTGACGAGTGCTATATCAAGTTCCACAGGGTAAAAGAACTGGTGCGGCAGCTGGCCGAGGTGGAGACCTCCATCTATCGGCTGGCTGAGTCCATCAAAAAAACGCAGAAGCGGGCCAACGCGCTGAAAAATATCGTTATCCCCGGCTTTGATGAGACCATCCGGGTGATCACCGAGGCCCTTGAGGAAAAGGAGCGGGAGGAATTCGTCCGCCTGAAGGTCATCAAACGCACCCAGACATAAATGTATGCGGCCAGGATTTTATAAAGCCTGCCATCATGAATAAGCAGCTTGTTTTCCGCTTTTATTTTCACAGCCAAAATGGTCTCGCTTATAATTAAGATACAGGTGTCAGACAGATGACGGTCTGACACCTGTATCTATTTGACCGCTCCCTCTCAACAAAGAGGCCCGGCAGATTACCCGGAAACATGAATGTACATGCCAAAATAATCCTGAAAACAGGCAATGCTCAGAGCGGCCTCGCCGTTGGACAGTAAAACACCGGTCGAGACGTCAGCCTGTCCTTCTATTTGCTCCGATACCTCCTCTATCTCTTGAAAGCCATTCTGCTCCAAAGTTTCCAAGTAGTTCTCAGCATCGGTCTCATCCACCCCGGAGCACTCAATATAACAGTAATCCTGCTCCATATCAATCCAGCCGCCCATAACCGTCCCCGCATCCAACCTGGGTATATGCTCGGTATACTCATTTTCCGGCCATGCGCCGCTGTCCAATATGACAAGGGCGCCCGCAGAGGATGCAGGAACTGCCGCCGTATCCTCCGCATCGCTCCTCCCGCCGCCCGTACAGGCGGCCAGCCATATCACCAGGAAGAGCACGGCTGAGATTCCAAGCATCCTTTTCATTTCAGAGCCCCCCTCCGAGTTCTGAATAAACCTATCAGCTGAATCAGCCCGGCTGCAAGCAGGCCGCCGCTCAATACCGCAGCTATCGTTGGAGCGTCAATCATAAACGCCCCTTCAACCTGCATTGAAGTCATAGCGTCAGCCTGCCCGATCACATTGTCCGGCATCTTCATATTCTCTGCAGCGATACAAACCGCGAGCAGCAGGGCGGCAGCGGCCAATGTAAAAATTGTCTGCAGCAGGCGCCTTCTCTTCAGGCGTACCTTCCGGTCAACGCCTATCTGCTCTTCCACCCCCGCTGCAAAATCCGCCGGCGCGCCGAATCGCTCTATCACCTGCCGCTCCGTCTCCCCGTGTTCCAGCGCGGAATCAAACGCCTCATTCAAATCGCGTATGATCTCTCGCCTCCGTCTCCTTGGAACGAAAAGCGCCTTCCACACCTGCCTGATATATTGTTCCTTCATACGGCCGCCTCCGTCAACCCACACGCACGGATAAAGCCGTCTACACACACAGTATAGTTTTTCCAAAATGCAATCAGTTCCATCAGCGCCGCCTTCCCCTTCTCCGTCAGAGAATAATATTTTTTGGTGCCGCCATTGGCCGACGCGGGAGCGAGGCGGCACTGAATGAGTCCCGCCTCCTGCAGACGGTAGAGTATGGGATATACCGTCCCCTCTTTTGCGTATCCTAAAATGGAGGCCCCCTTCTCATTCAGTTCCGCAATGATTTCGTACCCATAGGTCTCCTTTCGGGCGATCAGGCACAAGAGTATCATTTCCAGCGCCCCTTTTTTAAATTGCTGCACATATTTGCTGTTCACACGACCCCTCCCCCAGCTTCCCTCTCTATTTAGTATTACTAAATAGTATAGCTAATTATAATACTGCCGGCACAGACTGTCAACCATTAACCAGAGCTGATTCCGGAAATCTTCCCGCCGGCACCAAAAAATCCCCCTTGCCGCTTATCTGTGCGGCAAGGGGGATGCGGCTCAAAACACAAGTTTACAGTAAGTGCGGCTCCCTCAGTATGGCTCCGGATTGTATTTCTTCTTGTTCCGCACAAGCTCTATCACAATATAGACTACAAAAAAGAACAGCATACGCCCAATGACGAGCAGAGGCGTCAAAAGGTAATCGATCGCTTTGAATACGGGATCCGCAGCGGCAAAGGGTATGGCGGCCAGTAAAACCGCCGCCGTCATGACAACCATATAGACAATTTTGTATTTGGCCGGCAGCACGCATTTTCCTATTGTCATGAGGAGTACTATAGCGGCAAACCCGCAAAAGGCGGCGGTAAGGATGATTTTGTCCGTTGTCTCCCACGCCGCAATCAGGCGCAAATGGGGTTCAAGCATTGCCTCTCCAGCCTGTGTCAGCTGGCCTTCTGTCAGCGGAAAAAGGCAATGTGCACTTAACAAAAACGACGAGCTGAGCAGTGTCAGTCCCGTAATCAGAATAAGGAGCGCCACTGCGGCGATCTTTACGCTCCGCGCAGCCCTCAGCCCACGGCTCTGTCCGTAGAGCATTCCGTCCAGATCGGTGCCGTATACCTGGCAAAGCCGTATGAGCATGTCGATATCCGGCCTTGTCCGGCCCGTCTCATAGCTGGACAGTGCCTGCCGGGTAACACCCAGCTTTTCTGCGGCCTGATCCTGTGTCATCCCGCTGTCCAGGCGCAGCTGACGAAGGTTATTGCTGATTGACATCTGTTCATCACCTCAAGTTCAATATAGTGTGATCCCCTGCAAAGAGTCAAGCTACAATCTGTTGCGGAGCCATTGGGAGTCATTTTCGCCGCCCATGTAAAAAGCGGATGCATACAGGAATCGTATGCATCCGCTTGAATATATTCTTTTTAAAACTCCGGCCCTTGGTTCTGGCCGGGACGCGGCCGCCCGTTGGGTGTGCCGTAAGGGTTCTGTCGGAAATCAGGCGAGCTGTAGCCCCCATGGACCACGAAGTCATAGAAGTTGGCAACCGTGGCCATCATATAGGGCTGAACCCACAGGCCAAGGATTCCAAAGGTAAAGCTGGAGAGAATCTGCCACCCCAGAAAGGAGAGATCCACCACAAAGAGCGTCCATTTCCATCCTCTCATGGCATTTTTGCTGGCAGTAATTGCCTCCAACGCCCCCATATTGGGATGGTCCAGCAGGAAATACGCGCCGAGCCGATAGCGGTAGGACATCACCACAACCAAAAGAAAGGCCACCCAGTAGAGCAGCGGCGCCAGCACTGCCAATACGCTGCTCTGAGTCACGATGGAGAGGATCAGCACCAAGAACATGGGGACCATTCCCAGCAGAGCCCACAGGAACAAAAAGACCATCTGGAGGATATACAGCAGCAAGACCCGGCCCATCATGGCAAAGCCGTCCAACAGGTTCCGGTAACCGGGCTGCTCATTTCGGGCCAAGCGCAGAGAGTACGAGGTATAGCCAAAGCCCACCACTGACATATAGAGGCTCAAAAGAATCGTCAGGCCGAGGAAGAGCCCGGGCATTGCGAGCATGGGGTGCAGCCGCATCATGACGTCCATGGAGTCGTATCCCATCGCAATATAGGCCGCCATCTGGGCGAACAGGGATCCAAAGCACAGGAATATGACCACGTACATCAACACTACGGTCATCAGGATATATACCAGAGTCACCAGCATAGGGTGAGGGTAGGCCCCCCGCATGCTGGCCTTGGCCCGCATTTTGGCCTCATAACGGCTAAAACCCATTCCATCTGCCTCGCTTTCTCTCTGTTTTAGTGCTGCTCTTTATCATAGCATATCAACAGATCGAATGCAAGGCTGGAAGCGTAACCGTAAATCGCACTGCTCCTTCCAAATTTTCCGCCGCACAGCGTCCTCCGTGACTTGCGGCAATCTGTCTGACCAGGGCCAAGCCGAGCCCTGCGCCCCCGCTGTCCCTGCCGCGGGCCCTGTCGCCCTTATAGAACGGATCCCAAATCCGGGGCAGGTCCTCCGCGGGGATGGGGTCGCCGTCGTTCTCCACCGTCAGGCGCAGTTCCCCGCCCAGTCGCTCCAGCCCTACGCGGATCTCTCCTCCACTGGCACAGTGCCGCAGGGCGTTAGAGAGCAGGTTGTCCGCCAGCCGCTCCAGCTCCGTCCGGTCCCCGGCCACGGTCCCCGGCGCCAGGTCCAGGGTGAGGCGGAGGCCCCGCTCCTCCGCCGGGAGGGAGAGCCGGTCGGCACAGGCGCGGACCGCGTCCGAGAGCTCCACTGGCGTGTCCGGGCGCCCCCGCGCCCCCACCTCCAGGCGGGACAGGTCCAGCAGCTCCCGCACCAGGGCGTCCATCCGGTCGGCCTCGTCCAGAACGATGTCCAGGTAGGCCTCTCGCTTCTCTGGGGCGATGTCCTCCCGCAGGCTCTCCGCGTGGGCCCGCAGCACCGCCAACGGGGTCTTCAGCTCGTGGGCCGCCGCGCTGGTAAAGTCCTGCTGGCGGCGCAACATTTGCTCCTGTATGCGGGCGACCGCCAATGCCAGCAGAAGGGCGGCGATAAGGGTAAGCACATAGGTGGGCCCCATCCCATATGTGGCCAGGTCAAAGCTCCGGCAGGCGTAGGCCGAGCACACGATTACATCGGTGCGGGCAACCGCGCCTCCCTCTGCCCTCACATCACTGCCCACCATAGCAGCACCGCTGGATTCGGATATCTCGCTGTGCTCTAAAAGTTCGTCCAGCGCCCGCTCCGCCCGGCGGTACTGCTTCAAAATCCGCTCGGGCAGGCGGCTTCGGTTGGGGTAGGTACCATTGGTCAGACAGGAAATCAGCATGGCGCTGTCAAAGCGGAGCGTCACCAGCTTCTCTCCCTGAAACAGATCGCTATGGCTCTCCACAGCCGCGATGGGACCGTCCTCAAAGTAAAAGACCAGCCGCTGCGGGTAGATGGCGTTCCCCTCTCGTATGCCGGTCACCTCACCGTAGAGGGCTCCGTTGACGGGATACTTCTCTCCGCCATGGAAAGCGTCCAGCCTCGGGTCCCCCTTCAGCAGATAGGCCAGCGCTATCTGCTCCTCATCGGTGAGGACGGGATCAAACAGGATGAAGTGGTCGTACGTACCCGTGCCGCTCAGAGCGATCGCCCCCATGGCCATCTGGCTCCGCGCCATCTCCGTGCCGGACCGGTATACCCGTGTCAACATGGCCCCTCCATAGTCTCCCAACTGATTAAAGGTCAGCCGCCAGGCCGCGATATGTCCCTTTTCCTCCCATGCCGCGCCCCCGGCCAGAATATCCTGGGTATCGTAGGCCGCACGCTGCCGGACTTCCTCGTTGGCATATCCCACGCTCTCCCTCATACGTGCCAGGTTGGAATAGGAGAGCACGCCGGCCATCAGCAGCCAGAAGGCCAGAAAGACGGCCGCACTGCGCACAAAAAGGCGCAAGACTGTCTTCTTCACTGCGCCTCCTCCTCCAGCTTGTACCCCGCTTTAAAGACGGTCCTGATCTGGCCCCCGGCCTCCCCCAGGGCGGATCTCAGGTTCTTTACCTGCACGTCCACCGCCCGCTCGCCTCCCTCGAAGTCCAGCCCCCACACCTTGTCCAGCAATTGGCTCCGGCTTAGAACCTGTCCCCGGTTACGCAGGAGGCAGAGGAGGAGGGCGTACTCCCGCGGGGATAAGTTTACCTCCTGATTCCCCACCGTTATCGTCCGGGACGCCGGATCAGCGGCGATAGCCCCGCAGCGCAGGATCCCCGTCCCGCCCCGAAAGCGGCGGATCAGCGCCTCGGTCCGCGCCAGCAGAACCGCAAGTGAAAAAGGCTTGGTCACATAGTCGTCACACCCCAGAGCATAGCCCCGGAGGATATCTTCCTCCCTCCCCAAAGCAGTGAGAAAGAGAATGGGCACCGTGCTCTCCTCCCGCACTGCCCGGCAGACTGCAAATCCATCCAGTCCCGGCATGAGCACATCCAGCAGAACGGCGTCATATTCGTGATCCCGCATCAGATCCACCGCCTCCGCCCCATTCCGCGCCAGGTCGCAATCCGTGCCATGTGCGGCGAAGTAATCCCGGATGATGTTCCGCATTCGCGCCTCGTCCTCTGCGATCAGGACATGATATCGAGCCATGACAGCTCCCTCCTCTCATGGACAGTATAGCGGGATGTTGTGTCGATCTTGTGTCCGGTCACGCCTCCCGCATCCAAAAACACCCCGAAGCGCATGCTTCGGGGTGTTTTCTTCCTATATCAGCCTCGTCCGGCGCCGCCTCCGCGGAAACCTCCGCCTCCGCAGGAACCGCCGCTAAAGCCTCCCCCCCGTCCGGCACCGCCGCCACGGAAGGAACCGCCGCCTCTGGGCGGGCGGTAGCTGCCGCCGCCGGGCCGCGGCCCTCTGGGCGGCCTGGGCGGCGGCGGCGGACGGTGCCGGTGAGGCCGCCCGAAGAGAAAGGGCCGGTAAAGATAGGGCGGCGGCGGCATCCCCGGCATCATATAGCGCCTGCGGTAGCGGCGGTAGCGCAGGCCGTCAAATGTGCAGACCGCGATGATCAGGACCACAACAACCAGAACAACCACCGCCGTGGCCACGGATCCCACCACTGTAGTGACAGCAGTACTGGGGCCGTGGGCCTCGGGGTAGTAAAAGTCCTTATCCGCTCCAGGCACAGACACAGCCCCTCCGCCCTCGCCGGAGGAGGAAACCCTGTAATAGCTCTCATACCAGCCATAAATGGCGTCAAAGAAATCCCGCGTCGCCTGGTCGTACTCCCCGGCGTCGTAGCCGTCATAGAAGCAGTCCTCCAGATAGCCCTCGATGGTGGATGCAGGCAGGGCCCGTTCCAGTCCGGCTCCCGCCATGGCCCGGACCTTATTCTCCCCCACGGCGTACACCAGCAGAAAGCCGTTGTCCAGCTCTTCGTCGCCAATGCCGCCCCAGTTCTCAGCTACGGCCATAGCATAATCGCCGCTGGTCATGCCGTCCATAAAGTCCACCGCCACCACCACGATCTCGCCGCCTGTGGCGCTGAGGAGCTTCTCATTCTGATCGATGATGTATTGCTCCGTGTCGTCGCTGAGCACACCGGCATAATCAGCCACGTAAAAGGAGGCTGTGGGCTCCACCACCGCCAGTGCCGCAGTGGACAGCAGTCCGAAGCAGAGGAGTGCGCACAGCCCTCCGAATAAAAACCGCTTGTTCTTCATCTGTCTCTCCTATCAGTGCCTAGGCCTTGTATGAAAAAAGTCAAAACGCCCAAACGGCGGATGTTTTTCCGCCAT
>ERZ857955.1211-NODE-1211-length-21595-cov-4.648886_pt1 | contig 21595 bp, 21 predicted proteins | sample MGYA00519956_ERZ857955 | MGnify/ENA primary metagenome ERZ857955 (study PRJEB31778, sample SAMEA3449378) | human gut metagenome | biome: human gut; feature: human-associated habitat; material: faeces | place: United Kingdom | collected 2010/2012 ...
GCTTTTGGGAACCACCGGCTCAGCCGGTGGTTTTCACTTACAATAAAAAAAGGGCGTCCCATCTGCGGGACGCCCTCTAGAGGAGGTAAATATATATTTATAATTCAGTTACCGGCAGGTAACAGAAAGTGAAGTGCCCGTACCGGTATCAGACCCTGAGGAATTACGTGCATACGCCTTGAGCGTTACGCGGTATTTTACACCTGGAGTTCCAGTAAAATATGCGAACCCAGAGTGTGATGCCGTATTAGATCCATAGAAATTATCGTTTTCAGCCGCAGTCATAGTCAGGTAAGGTTCCCATGATCCATTCACATACTCATCAATATAAAGAGCCTGCGCACCAATTTTGGTCATCCGACCCGTACCAGTGACATCAAAGAAAATTCCCATCTCTCCATCGCCTTTTGCTTCCAAAGAGATAGAATAGCCAGCCAAATATTCGCTAGCTCTAGTAGCTGCAAACGCAGCTCCGGTTACTGAAACAATCATTATTAATGCAAAGGCCAGAGATACTAATCTCTTTTTCAATATAAAGACCTCACTTCAATGCTAAAATCATAGTGTTTACTTCTTCGCGTGAAACATCTCCGCTAATCATATAGGCGTATCCTTCATAACTCCATTGTGCTTGTACTCGCATATAATTTTCTGCGACATCAAATTCAACATCATTAAGTATAATTGGCTCATTTTTCGTAGCATTCTTTTCGTTATACATGCTACTTTCCTCATATGGATTGCCTGTAACAACAAAAATAAATTCTCCATCGTCGCTTTCGAAATACGCCAAATATTTGTAGGAACTCTCGCCATCTCCTTCAGCCGTTTGAACATCAACGGAATCTAGTGTAAAGCGAGATGGTATCCAAGTCAAATTCATAGCGTTATGTGCCCCGGTAGCCTCATAAGCCTCTTTCAAAGAGCGATAACCCTCGGTATCCTCCGGCAATTCCAACTCTCCCGAGCTTCCTTGGGTCACCGTCCTCACCAGCGTCTCCCCGAAATCAAACACAGCCTGCAGGGGGTTCTGCCGGGAAGCGACTGCGACAATCGAATTTGCGAGCAGCACAATGAGCACGGCGGCCACCAGCCCGCTGAATATCCGGCGGGGCGCGCGCCTCTTCCGCGCCGCGGGTGCGGCCTTCGGGGCCTGCGCCGGGATCTCTGCGAGCAGATCGCCATACCGCCTGCGGAAGTCCTCCGCGGCGGCCTGCGGGTCAACGGAAACACAGACGGGCGCCCTTTCGTCCAGAAGATCCTGGGCCGCGTCGAACAGCTCCGGGTCAAACTGCTCCTCCGGGAGTTCCAGCAGATCTCCCATCAGCGCCAGCAGCTCGGTATTGCTCTTCTCACACAGCCGCCGCAACTCCTCCCGTCCGGAAGACGCGAGCCGGCGCGCCACATTTCCCGCTTGCCTTGTTTCAGGCATCTTTGTTACCTCCTCCATTTGTCAGTGTCCCGAGGCGTAACCTCTGTGACAGTAAGGGACCATCTTCCCTATTTTGCCCCTTCCGGCTCCCCTTCCTCAGCTCGGCCCAGCAGCTTCCGCATCCGTCTGACGGCTCTGCTCACCCTCTGCCTCGCGGCAAAGTCCGTGATGCCGAGCTTCTCCGCGAGCTCGTCATACTCCATCTGCTTTTCAAAGCGGAGGCTCAGAATCTCCTTGTCGGCCTCGGACAGCTCCCGGGGCAGCATCTCAAACAGCGCGGTTTCGTCGGTGCGGGCGAAGAGTGCGGCTCCCGCCTCTGTGATATCCACCTCTACCTGGTGGTATTTTCTGCGCATTTCATTCTTGCTCTTGTTCTTCACGACGCGCATCAGCAATGCTTGGGACTGTCATAAGTCAGCAGCTCTTCGGATCTCTTCAGCGCAACCAAAATTGCCTCCACGACTATGTCTTCCGCCAGATGCGGATCACCCACAAGCCGCGCGGCGTATCTCACCAGCTCTGCATAATGTTCCTCAAAGAGCTTCGCGCACAGCTCCTCACCGCTCATCGTCATGTCCATCCCCCCACTGATACGTCTCACTCCGGCAGGTCGTTCGTTCCCGACCCTTTTCGACCTGCCCCGGGCAAAAAAATATTTAATCGTCACGCCGGTATTGGATAATGTCCTCCAGCTCACAGTCCAGCACGTAGCACAGCCGGGCCAGCAGATCCGCGTCAATGCGCTCCACCTGCCCCTTGCACCAGCGGTCGATGATCTGGAACCGGGTGTTGCTCAACGTCGCCACCTGGTTGCGCGTAAGCCCCCGCTTCTCAATCATCTCCCGCAGATGGATCTCCACATATCCATATCTTTTGGCCTCAAAAATGGAACGCGGCCCATTCAACGACACCACCCCCGCACAATTCGTACCTTAAATAATATCCGCATCTTCCCGCTTTTACGATTGCCTTGTTAAACGCAGCGCCATACAAATATACCACAAAAGCGTCATTTTTTACTGTTTTCGCGACATATTTTTGCGTTTCCTGATTATTCCTCCGCGCAGGCGGCCGGAGCCGCTGCATCGGCGGCCGGCAGGCAGTTGCGGCGCAGATGCGATGTGATGATGTCGATAAATTCGATGTTGGTCGGGTGCCTGGACAGGCTGAACCGCGCCAGCTTCCCCAGCAGATCCCGATCTCCGTTGGTCCAGTATTCCGCAATCTGGCAGCGGATCCCCCGCTCGATGGCCGCCGGCGTGGTGCGGAAGCGGGCGGCGGCCGCCTGGTAGAGCTGCTTGGCCATGGGCAGGAGATTCTGGTCCTCCTGCCGCAGCTGCTCCGTTATGACAAAGACCAGATAGTGAAACCCCTTTCTCTTTCCCGTGCTGCCCAGCCCGCGGAGCGTGAGCTCCACCTCTCTGCCGACGCTGTCATAGTCTTCAAATACCATCGCGTTCCGCCTCCTTCAAAATCATAAGATCCTCTGTCCTATGATATTTGTCGAAATTCCTGTTTTTGTGACAGTTCGGAACGCTTTTTTTCTAAAAAAGACGAAAAAGCCCTGCCGCGGGCTTTACAGGGCGGCGATTGCAGGCACCAGCAGCGGCACGGCCATGGTGAGGATGACCCCGGAGACAAAGGAGTAGACGGCGATCCGCTCATGGGTGGACCGGACCACCACAGGGAGCACCGTGTCCATCGCGGCCGCGCCGGGGAGGGCCACGCACTCAACAAACCCGAGGTATCTGGCCGTCAGGGGAATCAGGACGATGGCGAGCACCTCCCGCATGACGTTGGAGAGAAAGGCCACCGCCGAGACCGAGGCCGAATATTCGGCCAGCAGCATGGGGGCCAGGGAGTACCAGCCCAGCCCGGCGGAGGCGGCCACAGCGTCCTTCACCCCCATGGGCAGGAACAGCCCCGCCACGGCGGCGGCCCCCAGAGTGCCCGCCGCCACCGCCGCGGGAATGAGGAGCACCCGGAACCCGGCCTCCCGGATGTCCCGCCACACGCCGCCCTGGCGGCCCATGTCCACCCCCACCAGGAAGAGGATGAGGCACAGCCCCCCGGTGATCAGAGGGCCGCAGCAGGCAATCCATTCGGCCGGAACCAGAAAGCGGCCCGCCGCGATGCCGGCGGCCACAGCGGCGACAATCCACTTGGTCACGGCCTCTCCTCCTCCCCGCCGTTCCTCCGCCGTCCCTGCCGGTCCAGGCCCAGCAGGGTGCGGACCAGGAAGACGCAGGCCGCCGACCCCGCCAGGGCGGCCAGGGTGACGGCCAGCGCCGAGAGGCCTATCTCGGACAGGGAGGAGAACACCCGCTCATCGGAGCCGATCTCCACCCCCAGCGTGAAAATCAGAACGACCAGCGCCGCCGACTGCACAGGGCCAATCCAGCGGCACTTTGCGGCGCGCACCGCCTTCCGGGAGCCCACCAGAACCCCCAGAGCCAGCACGCCCAGATAGAGCAGCAGGCTGCTCACAGCTTCTCCCTCCTTTCCGGGACCGCCTCCGCCGGGCAGAGCCCGCCGCAGAGGGGCACCCGGCTGCCGTCAGTCCGCACCGTCTCCAAAGTAGTCTTCAAACCGCAGGCCGGCCGATCCGCCGATCTCCCGCAGCTCGGCGGCAGTCTTGGCGTTGACGGGGATGCCGGTCCTCCGCTTTTCGGCGGCGGACTCCAGCTCCTTTTCCCCGTGGGTATAGATCCGCGTCTCCCCCGCCGCCTTCTCGCTCTCCCGCAGCTCCTCCAGCAGCCTGGAGCAGCGCGCCCGCATCTCCCGCTTGTCGCCGAACATGCCGTAGTCGATGGCCCAGAAGGACTCGGAGGTATCCCCGTTCCCGCTGTGGGACACATGGTTGGAAGTCACTCCGCCGGCAAGAATGGCGGTGAGGATCTCTACGATAAGGCCCAGGCCGTAGCCCTTGTGGGATCCGGTAAGCTCGGAAGAGCCGCCGATGGGCAGGATGCCGCCGCCCGCCCTGTGGATGATGTTGGAGAGCACCTCCCCAGCGTTGTCGGTGTCCCGTCCCTCGGCGTCCACACCCCAGCCCAGCGGCATGGGCGCGCCCTTCTTGTTGTAGACCTCCAGCTTGCCCCGGGGAACCACCGTGGTGGCCACGTCGTAGAGGAAGGGGATCGGATCGGCCGGCATGGCGAAGGCGATGGGGTTGGTGCCCAGCATGGCCCGGCGGCCGTGGGTGGGAATGGCAATGGCCTCGGTATTGGTAAAGCACATACCGATGAGGTCGGCGTCGGCGGCCATTTTGGCATAGTATCCGGCGATGCCGTAGTGGTTGGAGCTGTGAACTGCTACCACGCCGAAGCCGTGTTCCCGCGCCTTTGCAATGGCCAGCTCCATGGCCTGCCTGGAGACCACCTGCCCCATGGCCAGCTTGGCGTCAATGACTGCGGACAGCGGCGTCTCATGGGTGATCTCAGGCTTGGCGTCGGGGCGGATCAGTCCCTCCCGGATGCCGTTGTGATAGCGGATCAGGCGCTGAATCCCGTGGGACTCAATGCCGTACAAGTCCGCCGTCACCAGCACGTCGGTGATGTCCTCCGCCTGTGCAGGGGTAAAGCCGTAGCTCTGAAACAGGTCGGTACAGAAATGCCGGACCGCCGTCTCCTCCAGCCGTATATATGCCATCCTTCTCTTCTCCTTATTTCGACGAGGGGGCTCCGGCTTTCAGCCGGGGCCCCCTTCTGCTTATTTAATGACCTTTTCCTCCACCTCGGCCTGCAGGATCTCGGCAAACTCAGCCAGGCTCATGGCGCCCTGATCCACCCCGGCCCGGGTGCGGACGGCCACGGCGCCGGCCTCGGCCTCCTTGTCGCCCACCACCAGCATATAGGGGATCTTCTGGAGCTGGGCCTCCCGGATTTTATAGCCAATCTTCTCGTTGCGCAGGTCGGTCTCCACCCGGAAGCCCTTGCTGTCCAGCTCGGCGGCCACCTGCCTGGCGTAGCCGTCGGCCCGGTCGGTGATGGTCATGATCTTCACCTGGACGGGGGCGAGCCAGGCGGGGAAGGCCCCGGCAAAGTGCTCGGTGATCACGCCGATAAACCGCTCGATGGAGCCCAGCACCACGCGGTGGATCATAACAGGGCGGTGCTTCTCCCCGTCGGGTCCGGTGTACTCCAGTTCAAAGCGCTCGGGCAGCTGCATATCCAGCTGGATGGTGCCGCACTGCCAGGTGCGGCCCAGGGAGTCGGCCAGATGGAAGTCCAGCTTGGGGCCGTAGAACGCGCCGTCCCCCTCGTTGATGATATAGTCCTTGCCCATCTCGGCCACGGCCGTTTTCAGCGTCTCGGTGGCGAAGTCCCAGTCCTTCTCGTCGCCCATGTGGTCCTCGGGCATGGTGGAGACCTCAATCTGATAGCTCAGGCCGAAGACCGAATAGACCTCGTCAAAGAGCTTGACCACATTCTTGATCTCGTCCTTCATCTGGTCCCAGGTCATGAAAATATGCGCGTCGTCCTGGGTGAAGCAGCGCACGCGGAACAGGCCGTGGAGCGCGCCGGAGAGCTCGTGGCGGTGGACCAGGCCCAGTTCCCCCACCCGCAGGGGGAGATCCCGGTAGGAGTGGGGCTCGCTGGCGTAGACCAGCATGCCGCCGGGGCAGTTCATGGGCTTGATGGCGAAGTCGGTGTCGTCGATGACGGTGGTGTACATATTGTTCTTATAGTGGCCCCAGTGGCCGGAGCGCTCCCACAGGGCCCGGTTGAGCATCATGGGCGTGGAGATCTCCACGTAGCCATAGCGCTTGTGGACCTGCCGCCAGTAGTCGATGAGGGTGTTGCGCAGCACCATGCCCTTGGGCAGGAAGAAGGGGAAGCCGGGCCCCTCGTCCCGGAGCATAAACAGCCCCAGCTCCTTGCCCAGCCTGCGGTGATCCCGCTTCTTGGCCTCCTCAATCTTCTTCAGATACTCGTCCAGCTCGTCCTTCTTGGGGAAGGCCACGCCGTAGATGCGCTGGAGGGTCTCCCGGTTGGAGTCGCCCCGCCAGTAGGCGGCGTTGCAGGCCGTGAGCTTGATGGCGTTGCCCTTCACCCGGCCCGTGGAATCCAGGTGGGGACCGGCGCACAGGTCGGTAAACTCCCCCTGCTTATAAAAGGAGATGACCGCGTCCTCGGGGAGATCGTTGATGAGCTCCACCTTGTAGGGCTCCCCCTTCTCCTCCATCAGCTTGATCGCCTCGGCCCGGGGCAGCTCAAAGCGCTCCAGCTTCAGTTTTTCCTTGCAGATCTTGCGCATCTCCCCCTCCAGCTCCTCCAGCTGGGTCTCGGAGAAGGGCGCGGGGGTGTCAAAGTCATAGTAAAAGCCGTTCTCAATCGCCGGTCCGATGGCCAGCTTGACCTCCGGATGCAGGCGCTTCATGGCCTGGGCCAGGATATGGGAACAGGTGTGCCAATAGGTTTTGCGGTAGGCCTCGTTTTCAAAGGTATACTGGTTCTCGTTTTCTGCCATGGTGATTCCTCCTCAATGTCTTGGGGCAGGCAAAGAAAAACGCCTCACCCCTGAATATTTCTCAGGGGTGAGACGAGATGTCCCACGGTTCCACCCTGCTTGCAGCGGAATCACACCGCTGCCGCTCGTGTTCCTCTGTAACGGGAGGGCCCGGCCCAGCCTACAAAAAAGGTTCGGTGGGCGGCTCAGGGGCGGTGACGATCTGTCCGCGGCCCGGAAGCACTTTCAGCCTCGGCGCTTCCTCTCTGGAGGGGCGGTACAGGGTGCGGTCCCCATCATTGCCTTGATGCGGAGTAACTATAACACGTTCACAACAGGTTGTCAAGCGGTGGTCTCCAGCAGGCCGCGCCGAATTTGTACCGCACTTTCGTTCATCAGGCGCGGACAGGATAGGTAACAGGCCGCCTCCCGCCACTGCGCGGCAGGATAGGCCTCCGCCGGGATCTGTTCCAGCGCCCCGCGGACGGCCGGGAGAAAGCGGGGATTGCGCAGGTCGGAGAGGTAATCGCACCCCGCAAGTTCAGCCAGAGCCTCTAATAAATCGGGGCATTGCGCTCTTCTTTCCACAGAAACCCTCCCTCTCCAGTTTATAATCCAACTATAATATGAACGGAATATAATGTCAAGTTTGATTTTAAACTATAAATTGATTCTTATTTTAGGAGAAATATGGATATGATAGATATAAAAGAAGCGGGAGGCTTATGCCTTGAAATTAAATTACCATGCCGTTGGCGCCCGTATCGCCCGGCGGCGAAAATCGTTGCAGCTGACGCAGTCAAAGGTAGCCGAGCTGTGCGATATCAGCGATCAATACCTCTCCAATATTGAGCGCTCCACCTCTATCCCCTCCGTGGAGGTCATCATGCGTCTGGCCCACGCGCTGGACACCACGCCGGACGAATTTCTGGCGGGAACCTACCGGAAAAAAGGCGAGGAGTGGCGGAGCACGGCAGAACGGCTGCGCGGTCTGACGCCGGGACAGCTCTCCCTGGTCGAGCACTTTCTCGACTGGGTGACAGAGCAGAAACTTTAGTCGCGTATGTAAAGAAAAAACGGTCCGGACGGCAGCATATCATGCTGCCGTCCGGACCCCTATTTTTACACACAGGTGAGCCGGATAGGTCGCGCACTTATCTGATAAAATTCGTAGCAACTCTTACTTCCGTTTCGGGCAGGCCATACCGCTCCTTTCCCAGAGCAATCGACTTTATGAGAAACGACATATTCCTTGCCAGCGTCCTCATCATCTGCAGGCCCTCCGCGTCCTGTTCCGCCTCTCCCGCCGTTCTGCCGTGGATACCGTTCCAATATTGGCCGGAGGCGACAGGCATACCGCAGATCGTAAAATACTTATTCAGTTCGTCAAATGTAGACGTCAAGCCGCCTCTGCGTGCCGCCGCAACAGCGGCGCCTACTTTCATGGTCTTATCGAAAGGCGTGCTGTAAAACAACCTGTCCAGATAGGCAATCAGCGTGGCGTTTGCAGAGGCATAGTATACAGGGCTCCCAACTACCAGCCCGTCCGCCTCCTCAAACTGATGGGCTGTTGCGTTTACTATGTCGTCAAAACAGCACTTCCCGGTTCTTGCGCAGGTATTACAGGCAATACATCCCCTGACGTCCTGATTGCCAATCCATACAAGGTCTGTTTCAATTCCTTCCGCTGCAAATACACGCTCCATCTCACGCAGTGCTGTGCGGGTATTCCCCTCTGCGTGGGGACTTCCATTGATCAATAGCACCTTCACGGTAATACCTCCCTCCAGCTTCTTTCGAAACCATATTATTTTTTAGTATAGCACTGGTGCAGGGCTTTTTCAACCTATCTCACACCCTCCCGGGCAGGGACATCGCAGTGCAAAAAAGACAGTGGGGGCTTTATAAAGTCCCCACTGTCTTTTATACTTATAGCTTCATTTTTGGCCCTGTATGGACATCATAAGCCCTTGTCTTTCCTACCATTTCCAGTGATCCCGCAGCACCTTCCAGATCTGGATGGCCGCGGTGGGCAGAACGGCCAGCAGGACAATCTGTCCCATCTGGGCCAGCGTAAAGGGGCTGATTTGGAACAGCCCGCTGAGGCCAGGGATAAAGAGGACCGCGCAGAGCAGCACCACACCGGCGGCAAATGCCCCGAGGCTGGCCCGGTTGGTGGACAGGCCCAGGCGGAAGATGCTGTTCTCCCCCCGGCAGTTGAAGCCGTGGAAGAGCCGGGCCAGGGTCAGGGTGGCAAAGGCCATGGTCGAGGCCAGGGCCGCACCGCCGTTGGCGGCGTTCAGCCCCAGGGTGAAAGCCGCCATGGTGGCCGCGGCGATGCAGGCGCCGTAAGCCAGGATGCGGGTCATGAGGCTGCGGTTGAGAATGGGCTCATTGGGATCCCGCGGCTTTTGATCCAGCAGGCCCTGGCGGGCCGGCTCCACGCCGATGGCGATGGCGGGGAGGGAGTCGGTGAGCAGGTTGATAAAGAGCAGGTGAACGGCGGCAAAGGGCATGGGCAGATTCATCAGAGAGGTGATGAGAACGCAGAAAATACCGGCCATGTTGCCCGAGAGAAGAAAATTAATGGCGTTTTTGATGTTGGTATAGACGCCCCGGCCGTTGACCACCGCCTTGACAATGGTGGCAAAGTTGTCGTCGGCCAGGATCATGGAGGCCGCGTCCTTGGAGACCTCGGTGCCCGTGATGCCCATAGCCACGCCGATATCGGCGGCCTTGAGGGCCGGGGCGTCGTTCACCCCGTCCCCGGTCATGGAGACAATCCTGCCCTTGCGCTGCCATGCGCCTACAATGCGGATTTTATGCTCGGGGGAGACGCGGGCGTACACAGAAATCTTTTCCAGGCGCTGATCCAGATCGGCGTCGGACATGGCGTCCAGCTCCAGGCCGGAGAGGGCCTCGTCGCCCTCCCGGAAGATGCCAAGCTGCCGTGCAATGGCCGAGGCCGTTACCTTGTGGTCTCCGGTGATCATAATCGTCCGGATACCGCCCCGCTTGGCGTCGGCCACCGCCTGAATGGCCTCGGGCCGCGGGGGATCGATCATGGAGATAAGGCCGATAAAGGTATACTCGTTCTCATCCTCCAGGGTCAGATCCCGCACCGCGGGCAGCTCCCGGTAGGCGAACGCCAGCACCCGCAGGCCCTCCATGGAAAGCTCCATGTTGACCCGGGAAACCGCCTCCTTCTGCTCGGAGGTGAGGGGCACCACCCCTCTGCTGGTGAGTATGGAGGTGGAGCGGGCCAGGAGCACGTCTATGGCTCCCTTGGTATACAGCGTCGGAACCCCTTCAATATCATGGAGGGTGGACATGAGCTTGCGGTCTGAGTCGAAGGCCAGCTCCTTCAGCCGGGGGTGCTGGCTGCGGTAGGTCACCTCTTCCACGCCGAAGTGATCTCCCAGCATTACTAACGCTACTTCCGTAGGGTCGCCGATGGCCACGCCGTCCACCTCCGTGGCGTCGCTGGCCAGAACGGCTGCCTTGAGCAGCTGGCGCTGGGCCGGGTTGGAGAGATCCAGGTCCCGGCCGTCCAGCAGCAGCCCGTCGGCATAGATCTTCTGGGGCGTCATCTTGTTCTGGGTCAGGGTGCCCGTCTTGTCGGAGCAGATCACCGAGACCGCGCCCAGCGTCTCCACAGCCTTCAGGTCCTTGATAATGGCGTTCTGCCGCGCCATCTTCTGCGTACCCATGGCCTGAACGATGGTGACGATGGAGCTGAGCGCCTCCGGAATGGCGGCCACCGCAAGGGCCACCGCAAACATCAGAGCGTCCAGCGGGGGATTCTTATGGTACAGAGAGAGCAGGAAGACGGCGGCGCAGATGACCATGATGATGACAGCCAGCTTTTTACTGAAGTTGTCCAGCGACTGCTGAAGCGGGGTCTTGCGCTGCTGAGTCTGATTCATCAGGGCGGCTACCTTGCCCAGTTCGGTCTCCATCCCGGTTCCGGTGACCAGCACAGTGGCCCGGCCGTAGGTCACCAGCGATCCGGAGAACACCATGTTCTTCCGATCGCCCAGAGCGACCTCCTCCTCCGGGATTACGGCGTCCGTCTTCTCCACGCCCTCGCTCTCACCGGTGAGGGAGCTCTCATTGACCTTCAGGGAGAAGTTCTCCAGGATGCGCCCGTCCGCCACCACCATGTCGCCGGCCTCCAGCAGAACGATATCGCCGGGAACCACCTGGAGCGATGGAATCTCGCTGCGCACTCCGTTCCGCAGTACCCGTGCCGTCGGAGCCGACATGGCCTTCAGGCTCGCCAGGGATTTCTCTGCCTTGAAGTGCTGTACAGTCCCCAATATGGCGTTGAGGATCAGAACGGCAAAGATCACGAGGGTGCTCTCCCCCTCTCCCGAGATCAGAGAGACCACCGCGGCAATGATCAAGATGATGACCATCAGGTCCTTGAACTGTTCCAGAAAGACCTGGAGCACCGACTTTTTCTTCCCCTCCGCCAGGGCGTTGGGGCCGTACTGCTCCAGCCGGCGGGCCGCTTCTGCTCCGGTGAGGCCGCCCGCTGCGTCACTGTCCAGTCCGGCCAGGGCCTGCGCCCCCTCCAGCGTGTGCCAGTGTTTTTTCACTGTCTCCATAGCCATCGTCACTTTCCGTCATAAATTAAAAGAGGTAAATTAAATTTCCTCTTGGTGAATTATACTATCCATCCATTGGGCTGTCAACCAGGCTGGCCTTGGAAAAACAAATGAAAAATGCGGCCATGGCACCCCATTTTTAGGCTACCCGTTCAATTTACAGATTATTCACAAACCCGTCATGATTTGGCCTTATTTACCGGGTATGATAACCCCAGATTCAGAAATGAATCAAAACACATCCTCCCAACACCAAACCAATTCCTCTCTTATCCCTCTCCAACACCTTTGCAGAACAACACACACCTCAAAAGCCCCGGCCGGAAGGCCGGGGCTTTTGGGTTTTCTCGGGGCCGCCGTTGCAATCCGGAGCGGAATGGGGTATGATAGAAACTGAATTTTACTGTATGCAGACCGCAAGGAGGTAGTACAATGCGGGACGGATTTCTCAAGGCAGCCGCCGGGACGCCCAAGATCAAAGTAGGCGACTGCCGCCACAACGCTGAACAGATTTTTACTCTGATGCGGGAGGCACACCGGCAGGGAGTCCGGGTACTGACGCTGCCTGAGCTGTGTATGACAGGGTATACCTGTGCCGACCTCTTTTTTCAGCACACACTGCTCCAGGGCGCTGAGGAGGGCCTGGCCACCGTGCTGGAGGCGACCAAAAACCTGGACATGCTGACTGCCCTGGGAATGCCGGTACGTACGGGCGGCAAGCTTTACAATTGCGCGGTGGTCATCCATAAGGGGGAAATCCTTGGCGTCATCCCCAAGACCCATCTCCCCAACTATGGAGAATTCTATGAGCAGCGCTGGTTTGCGCCGGCCCCCTCTGATGACTGCTGCCTTTCCGTTGCACTGGCCGGGCAGCAGGCCCGCTTCTCTCCGCGGCAGCTCTTTGCATGCGAAACAATGCCCGCGCTGACCATCGGGGTAGAGTTGTGCGAGGACCTATGGGCCACAGCCCCTCCCTCTCTGGCGCTGGCCGCCCGGGGAGCGACGCTGATTCTCAACCTGTCGGCCTCCGACGAGACGGTGGGCAAGGCCGCCTACCGCCGGGCACTGGTCACAGGGCAGTCCGCCCGGCTTATCTGCGGCTATATCTACGCCGACGCCGGGGAGGGGGAGTCCTCCACCGACATGGTCTTTGCAGGCCACAATCTCATCGCCGAAAACGGCGCTCTCCTCGCTGAGCGGCGCTTTTCCACAGGGCTCACCGTCAGCGAGATCGATGTGGAGAAGCTCCTCTATGAGCGGCGGCGGATGAATACGTATCCCGCGTCGGGCGAAGGCGGCTTTTTCACCCAGCACTTCTCACTGGCTCCCTCCACCGCCACCCTGACCCGCCCCCTCTCTCCCACGCCCTTTGTCCCGGAGGACGCCGAGGATCGGGCCGCCCGGTGCGGTGAGATCCTCAAAATAGCCGCCCTTGGCCTCAAGCAGCGGCTGGAGCACACCGGTGCGCGAACGGCTGTGGTAGGTCTCTCCGGCGGGCTGGACTCCACACTGGCCGTCCTTATCACCGGCATCGCCGTCAAGCTGCTGGACCGCCCGGCCAGCGATATCATTGCCGTCACCATGCCCTGCTTCGGCACCACCGACCGCACGCGGGACAACGCTGTGGAGCTGGCCGAACGGTTGGGCACCACCCTGCGGCGTATCGATATCTCGGGCACTGTCAAATCCCACTTCCGGGACATCGGCCAATCCATGGAGTGCCACGACGTGACCTTTGAAAACGGGCAGGCCCGGGAGCGAACCCAGGTTCTGATGGACATCGCCAACCAGACTGGCGGCCTTGTAGTGGGCACTGGGGATCTATCCGAGCTGGCCCTGGGCTGGGCCACCTACAACGGGGACCATATGTCGATGTATGGAGTGAACGCCTCCATTCCCAAAACTCTGGTGCGCCATCTGGTAAGCTTCGTGTGCGGGGACAAGGCGGAGGAGGATCCCGCCCTCTCCCACGTGCTGGCCGATATCCTTGATACCCCGGTCTCCCCCGAGCTGCTTCCCGCCATTGAGGGGAAAATCAGTCAGAGGACGGAGGATCTGGTGGGCCCCTATGAGCTCCACGATTTCTTCCTCTACTATGCAGTCCGGTGGGGATTTGCCCCCAAAAAGGTCCTGCGGATGGCCGAGCACGCCTTTGGCCGGACCTATGACCGCGCCACCATCCTCAAATGGGAGCGGATCTTCTACCGCCGGTTCTTTGCCCAACAGTTTAAGCGTTCCTGCCTCCCCGACGGCCCCAAAGTCGGCTCGGTAACCCTCTCTCCCCGCGGAGACTGGCGAATGCCTTCGGACGCATCGGCCCGGCTGTGGCTGGAGGAATTGGAGGGACTGGAGTAAGTGAATACCTATCTCGATCTCTTCCTCACCTTCTCCCGTGTCGGCGTATGTACCTTTGGGGGCGGCTATGCCATGCTCCCCGTTCTTCAGCGGGAGGTGGTGGACAAGAAAAGCTGGATCTCAGAGGATGAGCTGGCCGACTGCTATGCCATTGGTCAGTGTACGCCAGGCGTCATCGCCGTCAATACAGCTACCTTTGTCGGGTACCGGCAGAAGGGCAACAGCGGTGGTATAATCGCCACTTTAGGCGTGGTGTTCCCCTCCATTGTCATCATCATGGTTATCGCAGCCTTTTTACAGAATTTCGCCGATATTCCGGCGGTGGGGCACGCCTTTTCCGGCGTGCGGGCCTGTGTCTGTGCGCTCATCGCCTCCAGCGTTCTTAAGCTGCGGAAGAATACGGTGATCGACAAGCCCACTTTTGTTATTTTCCTTGTTATTTTTCTGCTGTCCGTCTTTTCCGGCCCCCTGACAGATGCAGTGCCCGCGCTCTCGTTTCTGGTATCTCCCGTGGTACTGGTCGTTATCGCCGGCGTCTGCGGGCTCTCCCTTCGGGCTGCAAGGGGGTGGCAGAAGTGATTCTGGTTCGCCTCTTCTTTGAATTCTTTAAAACAGGCCTCTTTTCCATTGGGGGCGGCTTGGCCACCATTCCCTTTCTCCAGGCAATGGGCGAGACGACCGGCTGGTTTTCCGCCGCCGATCTGGCCAATATGATCGCCATTTCAGAGTCTACCCCCGGTGCGATGGGCGTCAATATGGCCACCTATGTCGGCTTTCATATCGGCGGGCCTGTGGGCGCGGTAGTTGCCACCCTCGGCCTTATATGCCCCTCCATCATCGTGATTCTGATCATCGCCCGCTTTCTCAAGTCCTTCCGTCAGAGCCGCGCCGTGGACGCCGTCTTCTACGGGCTTCGTCCGGCCTCCACCGGACTGATTGCCGCAGCGGGGGTCTCTGTGGCCCTGATCTCACTGTTCAATGTGGATGGATGGCGCATCTCGGGCCTCATCGCCGACCTCTTCCAGTGGAAAGCAATCGTCCTGGCTGCGGCCGTTTTTATCTGCATGCAGCTGAAAGCGCTGAAAAAACTCCACCCGATTGTATTCATCGCCGCCTCGGCTGTGGTGGGTATTATATTTCGCTTTTGAGCGGCTCCAAATCGTGCGGGCAACATACGCGGCGCCACTCCACTTTTTCGTTTGATGCGCTCACAGTTGAAGAAGTGGATGCCGCCTTGTCATATATGAATTCCCCCTGATGCAGATTTATTTTCCTACATCAGGGGGCTTTTAGCTATTGTCCTTTTTGCGGCGCTGTTCACAAAGTTGCGGCAGGCCCTCTTTCTGTCATTCTCCCCTTCTGCGCACTGTAATGCCGTGCTTTTTCATTCGGCGATAAATCGTAGCCCGCGTAATCCCCATAGCCCGCGCAGCTGCAGAGAGATTATATCCATAGCGCTCCAGCGTCTCCATCAGGCGCGTCCGGTCCGGATTCTGCTCAGGCAAATGCAGCGAGGCCTGCTTCACGGCATTTGGGGGCGCCGAATCCGCCCCATGGGGCAGAAAAGCCTCGTCCCCCATGACGGGAAAGAGCGGCGCCGACAGAGTGCCGTCGGAAAAATAGCGGATGACGTCGTTGGCCCGGACCGGGCGGTCGGAGCACGAGATGCCCAGCCGCTGAACGATGTTGCGCAGCTCCCGGACGTTGCCCGGCCAGCTGTATCCCATCATCGCCTCCATCGCCTCGTCGGTGATGGCGAGTGAGAGATTCTCCCGGGTAATAAAATGGCTGACCAGCAGGGGAATGTCATCCGTCCGCTCCCGCAGGGCGGGAATCCGGATTTCTACGGTGGACAGCCGGTAATAAAGATCCCGGCGGAACAAGTTGTCCCTGCACTTCTGTAGCAGGTTGGAGTTGGTGGATGAAATAACCCTGGCCTCCAGCGGAATGGTCTTGACGCTGCCGATCCGCTCAAACTCCCGCTCTTCCAGTACGCGGAGGAGCTTGCCCTGAAGCTGGACATCCATATCGCCAATCTCGTCCAGCAGGATACTACCTCCCTTCGCGGCCTCAAACCGTCCCTTTTTAGCGGCAGTCGCACCGGTAAAGGCTCCCTTTTCATAACCAAAGAGCTCGGACTCCAGGAGCTGATTGGGGATGGCAGTGCAGTTGATCTTGATATAGGGGGACTCAATGCTCCTCATTCCATGAGAATGGATGGCGCTGGCCAGGATCTCCTTGCCGGTGCCGCTCTCCCCCAGCAGCAGGATCGGATAGGGCGCCGAGGCTGCCGCCATGCACTCGTGAATGACCGCCCTGGCCTTGGGGGATTCGCCCACAAAGTCCTCAAAGATATAGTTGCGCTGCAGCCGGGTCCGGATCAGATTTTCCGCCTCGGCCTCAACGATCTTGTTCTGTCTGCTGGCAACAGGATGATCAGACAGCTCTCCCACAATCTGCCGGCGAATATCGTTGATGTTGGTATAGCTCAAATACCCCAGGGCCCCTACCACCTTCCCCTTCCAGAAGATGGGATAGATGTTCTGAAGGCAGCGCCGCCCCTGAACCACATATAATTTGTTCTTAATGGCCTTCCCGGTGCGCAGTACCTCTTCAAACGGAGACACCTTGTCAAACACTGTGACATGCTGTCCAATCATTCCGCCCCGCCTGGTCAGTGTCAGCTGGGTAGCCCCGTCGCCGCAGTTGACAACATAGCCATCCTGGTCCAGAAGGATGCTGGAGTCAAAGGCCACGTCCAGAAACTGCTCCAAAACGCCGCCGCGCTCCCGGAGCTGCTCAGGGGAAAGTTCAAAGTCCATACCGCCACCCACTTCCTCACATGGTCCGTGCGTTTACTGCCAGCATTATACTGCGAAAAAGGCCGGGGCGCAAGCGCGCCCCGGCCCTCTCCACTCCTCTCTCAGACCCGCTCCGGAGCGCTCGCCCGGCGCCGGAGGGAGATCGACAGTCCTATCGCCGCGCATACTATGGCCGCTATGACCAGGGCGATCGTCACAATAGCGTTTACATTTTCATTGTAAATCCACGGGTCTGTCCAGTTGGAAAAATCAAAGCGAAACCCGAGCCCGTGAACTCGCCCCGGCACCGAGGGCCCCATCAGGCGGTCCAGAACCATGTTGATCGTGAGCATCAGGGCCGCGCCAATACCGAGACATCCGGCGGCCCGCCACCAGCCGTTTGCCCTGAGGTAGCGGACCAGCAGCGCCATTCCCCAGGGGAAGGCCAGTCCATAAAGTACGCCGGGCAGGACAGGCACGGGGAACCAGTCCGCACCGCTCCAGTATGCAGAAATCCACAGCAGAAGAATGAGCAGCGCACTCTCTACAGCCAGGTAAAGCACCAGCTTGCAGCGGGACAGCACCAGACCTTCCGGCAGCTCCCGCAGGGCAAAGGGCAGAAATACCGCTGCCAGGCCGAAGAGCACGGCGATCCCCGCCAGTGCAAACCAGTCGCCGCCGCTGAAGAGACAGCTGGCCAACAGCAGCAATTCCAAAGACACGGTGAATCCACCCATCGTGAGTATGCCCCTGCGCCGTTTTGCCAATACGGGTACGAGGGTAAGAGAAGCCCCCATCAGTTCGGCCGTCAGCACAATCCAAAACCAGGACAGCGTATGATCCACAGCCAGATTGGTAATGAGGCAGATAGCAGCAATTCCTCCATACAGGATAAACTGGAACAGTCTCATGTTGCGGGCCAGCCGGAGATACTTCTTCGCCAGAGTATCCGCCGTACGCGCCTCTACGTCCTCACTGGCGGTGAGAAGCTCATGCTCCGTAACCCCGAGCACTGCGCAGATGTCCCGTATGAGGGTAATGTCGGGATAGGACAGGCCCCGCTCCCACTTGGATACCGCCGATTCGGTCACATAGAGCCGGTCGGCGAACTCCCTTTGGGTAAGTCCCAATTCCTTTCTGCAGCGGCAGATGTATGCGCCAAAGTTCTTTTTTGTTTCCATCGGTCTAACCATCCTTTTCGCGATTTGTCTTGCAGGACTGGCTTTACCATACGACATCCGATGCAGTTTTGCAAGCAATCCACCGGCTTTTGCCCCTCGACCGTTAGGAAAGTCCTTCTCCCGCAGCGCTTTCCGCACGGTCTGGTTCATAAGGCTTGCGCTTTTTTGCTCCATGGTGTATGGTGCTCTTGTCTTGCAGGGCGCATCATATTACAAGGATGGATCGCCCTATGAAATGTATCTCTGTCTTGTTGACCACATACCCTGATCGCTTTGCCAAACTGATCGCCCGCGTCAGCGGACATGGCTACACCCACGCCTCTATCGGGCTGGAGGAGCCCGACCGTTTTTACAGCTTCCACTTCCGCGGCTTTGCAGAAGAGACGCCGGAAAAATTCCGCAGGCGGGGCGTTACCGCCAGCTGCTGCTATCGGATCCTCATCTCCGACGCGGCCTATCGGCGTATTGAGTCCCGCATCCAGTTCATCGCTGAGCACCGGGAGGAGTACCGTTATACGGTCCTGGGCGTGTGGCTCTGTCTCCTCCGTCTCCCCTTCCGGAGAAAAAAGCGCTATTTCTGCTCTCAGTTTGTGGCCGAGCTCCTCAGTGTCTCGGGCGCAGTTCCCCTGCAAAAATCCACCTGCCTCTATCTCCCCAATCAACTCCCCGGGGAGCTGGAGGGACGCCCCGAAACCGTGGGTGTGCTGACCGGCCTGATTTAGTCGGGACAGCGGGGATTGCCCTCTCCCTCCGGCGGCGGCACGCGGCGGTGCTCCACAGGTCCCCACTCGGGCAGTGGAAGCCGCTGCATAGCCCCAAGCACCCGGCTCTTAAGGCCGGGATACTGCTTGTCCAAGGTCTTAATCAACTCCTTGACCTCCTGTCTCTTGGTTGTGCCGTCGGCGGGACAGGGGTTGAAGACCACAGGCAGTCCTATCCGCTCCGCCGTATTGCGGATCAGCCCCTCGCCGCAGTAAAGGAGGGGGCGGATTTGGACGATGTCCATCCGGTCCAGGTAGGTCACCGGCTGAAAGCAGGAGAGCCTCCCCTCATAGAAGAGGGAGAGAAAAAAGGTCTCCACCGCATCGTCAAAGTGGTGACCCAGCGCAATCTTTCTGATTCCCCTCTCGGCAATTGCGCTGTGGAGTGCCCCCCGCCGCATCTTTGCACACATGGAGCAGGGATTCTTCTCCTTCCTCAAATCAAAGATGATATGGTGGATCTCGGAGGGCAGCAGAGTAAATGGGACGTCCATCTCCCGGCACAGGGCAGCCACAGCAGTGAAATCCATTCCTACGCCCCCGTCCACATGCCCCATATCCAGGGTAAACGCCTCCACTGTAAAGGGCTTGGGATAGAACTCCCGCAGCCTGGCCAGGGCCGCCAGCAGCGTAAGGGAATCCTTACCTCCGGAGACTCCCACAGCAACCCGATCCCCGGCCTGAATCATGTCGTAATCCTCCACACACCGGCGAACATAACTGAGAATCTTATTCATAGGCACCTCAAAAAATAAAAATTGACCCTTAGATATCGGGAGCTTTTAAAAGAAAACAGGAGAAAAAACGAGTTTTCAACTTTATAAATTAAAAAAATGAATTTTTCGGTTGACACTGTGAGATCACCGTATTATAATACAAAACGCTCCAATCGTCCAGATTGGGGCGTGAATTCTGTTTAGACTTCATTTTTATGATAGAAAGCGAAATTGGAGGTTTCACCATGTCCACTTTTATGGCCAACAAGGGGAATATCGTCCGCAAATGGTATATCCTCGACGCGGCGGGCAAGCCTCTGGGCAAAACCGCGGCGACCGCCGCCACTCTGCTCCGCGGCAAGCACAAGCCCGAGTACACTCCTCATGCCGACTGCGGTGACTATGTCATCATCCTCAATGCCGAAAAGGCTGTCCTCACCGGCAAGAAGCTGGATCAGAAGTATTACCGTACGCACTCCGGCTGGGTAGGGGGTCTCAAGGAGACCAAGTACCGCCTGCTGATGCAGCAGAAGCCTGAACTGGCCATGAAGGTGGCCGTACGCGGCATGATGCCCCGGAACATTGTCACCAAGGACTCGCTGACCCGCCTGCACATCTACCGCGGCGGCGAGCATCAGCATGCCGCCCAGAAGCCCGAGCCCTGGGCCGGCAACTAAGCGGGAGGTAATTGAGAATGTATAAGAGCAAGAAGCCTTATCTGTATGGCACCGGCCGCCGGAAGTCCTCTGTGGCCCGCGTGCATCTGTTCCCCAACGGCACCGGCTCCATCACCATCAACGGCCGGGACATTGACGACTACTTCGGCCTCGAGACACTGAAGATGGTTGTCCGTCAGCCCCTGAACACCACCGACCTGCTGGGCAAGGTGGACATTGTCGCCACCGTGGCCGGAGGCGGCGTCACCGGGCAGGCCGGTGCCCTGCGCCATGGGATCAGCCGCGCCCTGCTGCAGGTGAACCCTGAGTTCCGCACCCCCCTGAAGGCCGCCGGCTTCCTCACCCGTGACCCTCGTATGAAGGAGCGCAAGAAGTACGGCCTCAAAGCTGCCCGCCGCGCGCCTCAGTTCTCCAAGCGTTAACCTGTGTCACTCATCTTGTCAAAATGCCGCCCATTGGGCGGCATTTTGCTTTTAACCCCGATGAAGATGAAAAAGGCGCGCCGGCGGCTGAGCTCCTCCACTGGGGTCTTAGGCTTGGTGCTTTTCCATCTGCCTGCACATATTTTCGATTCTGATATCCGTTACATATCCGTCCTTTATCTGCCGTCCAAGGAGCTCTTCGGGAACATTCGTATGGACATGGCATTGAATCAAGTCCTCCCCCTCCGCAACCGCCACGCCGTCCCCCATGCGTTCGAGAGCGGCAGTCAGCTGTTCTGCCGGAGAGCAATCTGCGATATCCTTGAGCACCGTCAATTCCATGCAGTAGGAGTATGGCGGTTCACCGAGCCATCCGCCATGCTCCTTGCGTTCCTCAACGTTCTTCTTAAATCTGAACTCTTCTACAGGGGCAGAGAAGCGGACCTTTCCGGGCGTAGCGCTTGCTTTTCCGGTAAATAACATCAGCTTCCCTGCCCTCATCCCCGCTATCAGCGCTCGGTCCGGGCGCTCAGTAAAGACTTGACACCTGATCGTTTCACCTGACTTTACCACAACGACATTTTTCCCCAATGCCTCAAGCTGGATGCGCAGGTTGCCTTCGATCTCCGTATTGCCATTCTGCTGGAGATCAAACATGACGCGGTAAGTGACAATTGACGCTCCCGCCCGCACTCCCGTCACATTCTGTTCCATAAAGACATATGCCCCCAACGGTCCCTGGCTCTTTAAGCTGGTGGGCAGCACCCCATTGCCGGAAAACGTATAGGCCATTCCTTGCAATATACAATAAAGCCCCTGGCCCCCCGCATCGACAACCCCCGCCTCTCTCAATACCGGCAGCAGCCTGGGCGTATCGTCCAAAACACGTTTAGCGGATGCGGCCAAATAACTCCACAGCTCAGATATATCTGCGTCCGGCCTCTCACTCAAAAACGCCTCTCCCTGCCGGACCGTCTCCCGCGCAACCGTCAGGATGGTGCCCTCTGCCGGGCTTTGAACCCCTCGAAATGCTGTCTCCGCTCCCAGCCTGAGTGCCAGGATCAGTTCGGCCGCGCTGGCCTCCCTCTTTCCGGACAGCCCTTTTGCAAATCCCCGAAACAGCAGCGCCAGAATGGCCCCGGAATTTCCCCGGGAGCCCCGCAGCGTTGCCGCGGCCGCACAGTGTGCG
>ERZ857955.1216-NODE-1216-length-21535-cov-4.799348_pt1 | contig 21535 bp, 28 predicted proteins | sample MGYA00519956_ERZ857955 | MGnify/ENA primary metagenome ERZ857955 (study PRJEB31778, sample SAMEA3449378) | human gut metagenome | biome: human gut; feature: human-associated habitat; material: faeces | place: United Kingdom | collected 2010/2012 ...
TTCCATGTTCCCTCCAAAGCCTCCCGGCGGTTCACCTCCTGCCGCTGGGAGGACATATGCCGCACGGTCGAACACCACCCCACCTTTCGGGGCATGAGGGGACGCACCCCTCTGGCGGCAACTTAAACAGCCTCCTTGCGAAACCTCCCCATGATACGGGGATAGGTGGTAACCTGGGGGCTCATTAGAAGCTGCTCCAAAGTACACGGAGCTGACTGTGGAAAGACACTATACTGGTGGATCGGGGCCGCGCACCTCGCCAGTAAAATCACCAGCGGCCTATCGGTAGCCATGACCGATTGGCTTTAGGCGATATGGCCGCCTTATAGCCGACTGAGGCGCTATCCCGCTGAAAACTGCCGTAGGACAGTGAAACTCCGAATGGAATGTAGCTGACTGATTGATGGTGTGACTAAGCGGGATAGCGGCTTAACAGAACCCCACACACCTCTCAACGATGTGCAAACAGTGGCCGACTAAGTGCCCATGGTCTAGCGGATATCCGTGCGGGTGGGCGCATATGCCACTCCTCGCCGCATGAGGCGGGCAGTGGCACCAATGAGAGCCTTCTGATTGGGGGTGATGCCTCATGATTCCGCAATACGGAGGCGATCTGTGATATGAGCGGTGGCGGAATAGGTAGACGCTTACCGAGTAAGGCCATACGGGCGCTTGCGCTCGTCTCGACTGATTAGGTCATGTGAGGTGCAGATCCTCACCCGCTCAAATATGCCGCCCCGCAGTTGCAGGAGACGGGGGCGGGCAAGAAAAACATTTGGATTTTTGACCGAGAGGTGGTGATATGCCGAATGAACAGAATCTTATACCAAACTCCGAGCGAAGCCCGGAAGAGCTGCGGGAGATGGCGGCGAACGGAGGCCGTGCGTCCGGCGTGTCACGACGGCGAAAAAGAAGCCTGAGAGAAGCCGCTGATTTGTACCTCTCCTTGCCGGTTGCAAATAAGAAGGCATGGAACAAAATTTCCGCCGAAGGCGTGGATCCGGACGACATTGATAACCAAATGGCAATGATTATCGGGCTGACGCAGAAAGCGATCAAAGGGGACGCAAAGGCGGCGAAGATCATCGTCGATCTGCTGGACAACCAGATTGGAAAGACGGCGGATGATGGTTTGGAGGATGACCCCATCACCAAGAGCCTGAAAGAGGAAGCACAGAATGGGATTTAGTGCAAAGCAAAAGGAAATCATGCGGTTTCCGTATTCCAAATTTGATGCCATCATTTGTGACGGCGCTGTCCGTTCGGGCAAGACCTCGATCATGTCGCTGTCGTTCTTCCTGTGGGCGATGGGGAATTTCAACAACTGCGCGTTTGCATTCTGTGGGAAATCCGTGGGCGCGGTAGAGCGGAATATTGTTACTCCCCTGCTGTCTGTTGTGTACCTGAAACAGAATTTTGACATTCGATACAACCGGGGCGACCATGTGATTATTGCGCGGCGAGGAGCGAAAGAGAACCGCTTTTATCTGTTCGGCGGCAAGGATGAGAGCTCATACATGCTCATTCAGGGCGTAACGCTGGCTGGTGTGCTGCTGGACGAAGTGGCGCTGATGCCCCGGTCGTTCGTGGAGCAGGCGCTGGCCAGGTGTTCTGTCGATGGGGCAAAATACTGGTTCAACTGCAACCCTGAGAACCCTCTCCACTGGTTCCGGCAGGAGTGGATTTTGAAAGCAAGCGAAAAAAACGCACTGCATCTGCATTTCCTGATGGATGATAACCCGTCATTGAGTGAGGAGACCAGGAGCCGGTACAAAAACATGTACACTGGTGTGTTCTATCAGAGATACATTCTGGGACTGTGGGTCATGTCTGAGGGCCTGATCTATGACATGTTCGACCACACGGAGAACACATACCGGGAGGACATCCCCAGCCTGCCATACGCTTGCCAGCGATACATAGCATGCGACTACGGGACCAGCAACCCAACCGTTTTTCTGGACATCTACGACAGCGGAGAGGTTATCCGCGTTGACCGGGAATACCGCTGGGATAGCCGGAAAGAGCGGCGGCAGAAAACGGATCAGGAGTACGCCGACGATTTTGCGGAGTTCATGGGAAATATCCCAGCGATCGTGTTGGTGGACCCGTCCGCCGCATCGTTTATCGTGGCCCTGCGTCAGCGCGGCGTATACGTCCGGGAGGCGGACAACGACGTGCTGGACGGGATACGAAAAACCGGCGTGCTGTTCAAGCGGCGGGAAATCCTGATTCATGAGCGATGCGCTGGCCTTCTGGATGAATTGGGGACTTATCTGTGGGATGATAAGGCGGCTCTGAGAGGCGAAGAAAAGCCGGTGAAGCAGCAGGATCACGGGCCGGATGCGCTCAGGTACTTTGTAAATTATCTCCCGGATTGGAGGTTTGAAGGTGTCCAGACGACATAAGGACCGCCCGGCGGGCGCACAAGTGAATACCGAGTCGGTGCCAGTCAGCGACGCTTTCAGCAATCCTCTGTTTCGGCTGGGCTATGGCTCCCAGTCCCCTTTGGAGGCCACGGAATACCCGCTGACCCGGATGACGGACAACTACGCGCTGCTCAACTCCCTGTACCGGGACAACTGGGTGGTGCAGAATGTGGTCGGCCTGATGGTGGACGATATGCTCCGGGAGTGGTACAGGCTCAAAGGCAACATCGCCCCGGAGATGCAGGATGCGCTGGATCGGGTGGAGAGACAGACGCGCATCAGGGACCGGCTGAACGCCGGGCTCCGCTGGGGGCGCCTGTACGGCGGGGCGGCGGGTCTGTTGATGATCCGTGGACAGGAAAACCTGGAGAAGCCGCTTGACCTTGGTATGGTGTTTCCTGGTTCTTTCCGGGGGCTGTACATCCTGGATCGCTGGATGGGTATTACCACCACCAACGGCCTGGTCATGGAGGCGGGGGAGCCGGTGCCGGAATACTACTCCATCACCGACGCAAAGGGGCACACGGCGGCGCGGGTCCATCACTCCCATGTGATACGGTTTACCGGTCGGGAACTGCCGGAGATTGAGCGGATGTCCGAGATGTACTGGGGCGAGTCCGAGGTGGAGGCCCTGTACAAGGAGGTTGTAGCCCACGACAATGTGTCCGCCAACATGGCCGCGCTCACTTTCCAGGCCAACATCAACACGATGGAGGTCAAGGGGCTGGAGCAGCTCTTTTCCATCGGCTCCAGCCAGGCACAGCGGCGCTTCTGGCAGACGATGCAGGCGCAGAGTGTCCTCCGGTCCAACTTCGGGATCCAGCTGGTGGAGGAAGGCACGAAACTCACCAACACACAGTATACCTTCACCGGTTTGCAGGAAGTGTACGAGTCTATGGCCCTGAACCTGTGCGGCGCGTCCCACTACCCCATGACGAAGCTGTTTGGCCGCTCCCCGGCAGGGATGAACGCCACAGGGGAAAGCGACCTGAAAAATTACTACGATTATGTAGATTCCCAGCGGGAGGCGAAACTGAGGCCCGCCCTGCAAAAGCTTCTGCCTGTGCTGTGTATGAGCGCCTGGGGATTTGTTCCGGACGATTTGGAGTTTACTTTCCCGCCGCTGTGGACGCCTACGGCGACGGAGACTGCCGAGATTGCCCTGAAAAAGGCGCAGGCCGTCCGGGACACCTTCCAGGCGGGGCTTTTCCGGGCGGACACAGCCATGAAGGAGCTGAAGAAGCTGGAGGAAGAGACCGGCATGTTCGGCAGCATTACAGATGAGGAGATCAGCGCCGCAGCCGGAAAGACGTACCAGGATCTGACCGCCTTACGGGACCCCCTGGTGGGGCTTGGATATGGAGGAGAGGAAGCGGGCCCTTTTGATGGTGCCGCGCAGGACGCGGCGGCGGTAGACACAATCCCTATCACGACCCATCCAATGGGCGCTTTACCAGCGGCGGCGCAGGTGGTAAAATAGGGGAAACGAAGTATGCGCCGTCGCCGCAGAGAAATCACGGTGGGATACAGTTGAAGCCCAAAACCTACGCTAGACTGACGGGAGTGTTGAACACCCGGTATCCAGGCTTAAAGGCTGGGGAGATCAGAACAATCCGAAGCGCAAAACGTCAGTATACGGTGGAAGCAGACGGATACGGCGGGTTTAAGACGTTGTGGATCGCTCCGATAAAGTAAGGATGGGGGTTACCAGGATGGAAGAGAAATTGAGAGCCTTTCTCCAGCGCTATCTTGGACAAGGAGATCAAAAGAAAGATTTGGTTCAAGAGGACGATATTGAAATGCTTGTGTATGGAGCATGTATCGACGGTTCCGCGCAGGATATTATGGACTATGGGGCAGCGCACCCAGAGGAGCCCTTTTGGGAACTGCTGAAACTGTTGCGCCCTGGTCTGTATGGCGTGACACAGGAAGAGTTGCTGGCAGATGACGGAGAGGACTAAATGCCCATCCTGAAACGTGCGCCCAATGAAAAGGAGCTGGAAAAGCTCATATCTACCTATCTGAAAGCCGAGACCGACATCATCAACGAGATAGGGCGTCTGCGCAGTCAGGGACTTGTGGACTACCACGCCGTGGCCGCCCTGGAGCGGGTGCAGGCCATTCTCCGGCAGATGGAATCGGACTGCTGGGAATACGTGCCGAAGATGATTGAAAAGCAGTTTTATGTGCGGGTACCGGAGGCGCGGAAGGTACTGGAGGTGCCGGAGACGGCGGCCAAGCATGCGGCGGGCTACGAAAATGCCGCGGTGCTCACCGGCGAACAGCACGCCATTGTGGACAATCTGGTGGCCGCGCTGATGGGAGAAATTACCGATGCCTCAATGACCGTCATGGCAACCCTGCAATCGGCCCTGATTGGGCGGATTGAACCGGATGTCTACCGACGGGTGGGGCTGGAGCAGGTGGCCTCCATACAGGCCACGGGCCGGGGCATCAACCGGTCGGTGCCGCAGTTTGTGGACACTCTGCGCCGGGAAGGTGTTACGGCGTTTGTGGACAAGGCAGGCCGCAACTGGTCCCTGCACACCTACTGCACGATGGCGTCCCGAACGACTTCCCGGCAGGCCGAGGTGATGGCGGTGCTCACCGCCGACCCAGACCACGACCTGTATCAAATCAGCAGCCATGGGACCACCTGCAAGCTGTGCGCGCCCTATGAGGGCAGGGTGTATTCCCGCAGCGGAACAGCCCCGGATTTTCCCCCACTGGCGGCGGCGTTTGGAAAGCAGGATCCCAATGGGCCTGACACATTGGCCAATACCTGGCTGAACATCCACCCCAATTGCCTCCATGTTCTTCTGCCATGGACACCGGTGGGAAGAACACCGGAGGAAATCCAGAAAATGAAGGATTTCTCCAATCCGGGCAAAAATCCCTTTTCTGTGGACCCACGGACGGAGAAGCGGATCAAGGCGTACCGGGCCAAAGAGGCTGCCCGGCGGCGCTGGCTTATGGATTATAGACAATTCGAGAAGTACAGGCTTACAATTCCAAATGCTACTCCAAAAACTTTCGCAACATTCCAAAAACACAAGCACGCAAATGACTCGAAGTACAAAGAGTGGCAACGCCTTTATCGTGAAGCAAACAAGGAGGCTTCTGGTGACTGAAACTGTAAAGCAAGCTATCGAAAAGATACTTTCCAAAGGAGACAGGGCGGAAGTTATTCCAGGGCCAAACGGAACGGTGAAGGTAATCCGTGTGAGCAGAAAAGTGGAATTAGACACCGGGAAATGATTTCTTGACATGGTGATAAAATGGTGATATAATACACATAAAGGAGGTGTGTACTATGTCACCGAGGCCGAAAGGGAACAGTGAGAGAACGAATGTGTTCTTTTCCCCCGAAACGATGGACAAACTTCGGACGCTGGCAAGCGAGAAGGGGACATCGGTGAGTGGGCTAATAAGGATGATCGTTCTTGAATACCTGGCCGACAAAAAATAAGAGTAGCCGCCCTCCGACCAAAGAACGCGACTACTCCATATCACCAACCCCGAAGGATTGATAAATATAGTTTATCAGGACTTCCGGGGAAAATCAAGAAAGGATTTTCTACATGGGAAGAAAACATCGAGACTTAACAGGGCAAAGATTTGGCCGCCTTGTTGTTTTAGGGCGAACAGACGACCATATAAACCCGGGCGGAAGCCACGTTATCATGTATCGCTGTAAGTGCGATTGCGGGAACGAAACCATTGTACGCGGAGGATATTTAAGAATTGGAAAAACGAAAAGTTGCGGGTGTAAGAAGCTGGAAATTGGGGGAAAGAACAAAAAATTCAATGAGTTTATTGTTGATGGGAAAACGGTAAAAATCAAACTGTCCAATGCAAACAAGTGGATGGAAATGGATTTAGACAAGTGGGAAGAAGTTGGAAAATCAAAATGCTGGCGTTACCACTTGGGATATGCGGCAACATGGGACAGTGGGAAATTGAACTTGTGCCACGTGCTTTTGTTCCCTGATTGTCCAGACGGGATGGTAAGGGATCACATAGACGGGAACCGGCTTAATAACAAGCGTGAAAATATCCGATTTGTTACTCAACAGCAAAATGCGTGGAATCACAAAGACTTGTCCTCTTGCAAAAGCGGAGTTTCTGGGGTTTACAAACAGGGGAGCCGTTGGCGAGCCCACATTTTTAGAGGTGGACAGCATATAAGCCTTGGTATGTATGACACAAAGGAAGAGGCAATAGAGGCCAGAAGACAAGGTGAAATCCAATATTTTGGTGAGTATCGACGAAAAAAGTAAATAAAACGCCTGCCCCTAAGTGGTGGGGCAGAAGGACTAAGTGGAGTCAACTATCGAGAATTTCTCGGTGGTTGGCTCCTTTTTTATTTGCCCAAAGAGGTGATTTGCATGGATTACAACCAGGAATACATCGACCTGCTCAAACGCTCCCTGGCGGGTGAGACGGAGACGGTGCGGCTATATCTGGCGGTGATGGCGGTAGCGCCCAACAGCGCGATTCCCAAACTGTTGGAGATTCAGGCCGACGAGACCGACCACCAGGCCGTTATCGCCGACCTTCTCACCGAGGCCCTGGCCGGACAGAGCGCCGATCAGGAACAGTTGGTACCGGGGGTGGAGTGATGCCGATTGCATATTACGGCTCCCAGATCAGCCCGCACCTGGTGGACACGCCAGAAGGGTTTCTGATCTGCAAGGATGTACCCATTGCCCGCACCGGCCCCCAGGACTACCTGGCCAGAGAGCTGATGCTGGACGGGGACCCGGACCGGCTGGTGACCGTACAGAGACACCCGGAGGATGTGTTCGAGGGGGCAGCCCTGGCCAGTTTTGAGGGGAAGCCCATCACAGACGGCCACCCCCCGGAGAGCGTAAGCCCGGAAAACTACGCCGCGTATGCCAAAGGCCACGTACAGAACGTGCGGCGGGACGGGGAGTATATTGTGGCCGACTTGTACATCAACGACGCGAACCTTGCCAACGAGGTGAGGAACAACGTCAAGCGGGAGGTGTCCTGCGGGTATCTCTGCAACTATGTACCAGACGGGACAGGGTATAAGCAGTCCCGAATCAGAGGCAATCACGTGGCAGTGGTCCCCAAAGGGCGGGCCGGTGCTGCGGTTGCAATAAAAGACGCCGCCCCTGAGGCGGAGAAAGGCAGGAAAACCATTATGAGCTACTGGAAGACCTTCCTGGCCGCTTTTGCAGGCGCGGCAAGAGACGCTGAGCCTGAGGAGCTGGACAAGATGGTGGAGACCACCGCCACCGCGCTGGACGCGGAACCCGCCGGAGAGGCGCAGGACGCGAACCCCGTGGAGGAGAAGGCCGCCGCCGAGGAAAAGGTCCAGGATGAGGAGACCGTCGAGGCTCCGAAGGGGGATGACATCGGCTCAAAGCTGGACCGCATCCTGGAGATGCTGATGGCTAAATCCAGAGGCGGGGAGGGTGAACACCGGCTCCACGATGAGACTGACCTTGATGAAATGGTAAAAAGGCTGTCCGGCGGGGGAGAAAGCGCAATCACCATCCCAGTGGAGAACGACTGTGCAACAGGCCCCGCCCGAGACGCCGCCGTGGAGCTGTTGAAAAAGGTGCGCCCCGCCGTGGCCGGAATCGAGGACAGGGTTGTCAGGGCCAAAGTCACCGATGCTCTGCTGTCCGCTATCTCCGGCAAGGATGCGATGCCGGACATTGTCAAGGCGGCAATGGACAGTGCCCAGGCCAAAGCGAACCAGACGCAAAAAACAAGTTATGAGCAGATGTGCGCCGACTCTGAGAGCGCTTACGCTGCCCGGAACCCCCACACCAAAAAGGAGGAAAATTGATATGGCTGCTTTGAATCCTCAGTTGATCGGGAAGGACATGCCTCACGGCTTTGCCGGTTGCTACGCCCGTCAGCCTGACATGATCGTAGAGACCCGCCCCGCCGGTGGGTCCACCCCCATCCCTTACGGTACCCCTCTGGTGTACGGTACCGCGCCCGCCGTTGTGGCCGCCGGCGCTGGATTTACCGCCGCAAAGTTCGCCGGTGTCGCCGGTTTCGAAATCAAGAGCGCCCTGACCTATCTGGACCAGCAGGCCGGACAGTACGCCGTGGGCGAGCCCGTGAGCGTGTTCCAGCGCGGCTCCATCAACGTCAAGTGCACCGGCGGCACCCCCGCTGTGGGCGGAGCGGTGTATATCCTGGCGGCCGAGAGCGAGCAGGGCGACCTGACCAACGCCGCTGTTGGAGACTTTGTGGCCTCTGCCGACAGCACCACCGGCGCTAATACCGTACAGCTGACCAACTGCCAGTGGGGCGGCCCCGCTGACGCCAACGGCATTGCCGAGCTGGTCATCCTGACCAAGCAGAATGCCTGAGAGGAGGAGTAACGAATGAGCTTTACCAATGTCGGTACCACCAACGCCGGTACCTTTACTATGCAGTCCGCCCCCGGCGCGATGAACAGCGTGCCCACTATGGACGCGGCGGGCATCGCCACTGGCGGCGCATTCCTGGCCAGTGAGCTGGAGAAACGCGATCCCATGATCCGCAAGCCCCTGACCAGCTTTACCTATCCGAGAGACATCGTGATTGAGACCGGCGGGGGCTGGGTGGATTATGTGTCCGCCATGGCCGTGTCTTACGGAATGACCGGCGGGGCCACGGATTCCCCCGTGACTGCGGGCGGGGCCAATGGCATCCCAACTGTCCAGGCTTCCGTGGATAAGGGCGTGTACAAGGCCCATGTGTTCGCCGCCGCCCTGCGGGTGATGTTCCAGGACATGCAGAGGAGCAACTATATTGGCCGGTCTCTGGACAACCTGCTCCAAGATGGCGTGCGGATGGCCTATGACAAGCACATGGACGCCAATGTGTACGTGGGCCTGACCACCTACGGCACCACCGGACTGGTCAACAACCCCGATGCTGTGGAGACCACCGCCGCCTCCAATGGGGCCTCTTCCAGCGCTTCCACCAAGTGGGTGGACAAGACGCCGGAGCAGATTCTGAAGGATGTGAACGACGCGCTCACCGCTGGCTGGGCCGCCAACGAGTACGACGAGACCGCCATCCCCAACCATATCCTGCTCCCCTATGAGCAGTACCTGTACATCATGACCACTAAGGTCACCGATCTGGCCACTGAGACCATCTATGACTTCCTGATGAAGAACAACGCGGCCACGAAGGCGGGCGGCGACCTGTTCATCGGGGCGACCCGGTGGTGTAAGGGCGCAGGCACCGGCGGCAAAGACCGTATGGTGGTGTACAACAACGACCGGCGGTTCGTGAAGATGGACGAGCTGGTCCCCTTGAGTCGGATCATGTCTCAGCCCAACGTGTCCAACGTGTGCTACGACACCGCGTACATGGCCAACATCTCGGAGGTGCAGATCTTCTATCCCTCCACCGTCCGATATGTAGACGGAATTTGATTGGGTGATTCGGAATGTTTGTTGTTTCCAAGCGAAACATTGAGATTCCCGCGCCGGACGGCTCCACCGTCGTCCGGCTGCGGTCTGGCCTGATGGAGACCGTGCCCGACTGGGCGGTCAACACCGAGTATTTCAAGGCTCTGGTGGGGGACGGGAAGATCGTCCCCAGCGACAAGAGCGACAGGAGCGCCCAGGCGGCCGCCGAGAAGAAGGTCAAGACCCGCCGGGGCAGGGAAGTAACTGACGAGTAAAGGGGGCTACGGGTATGTACTACTGGGGCAAACCTCAATTTTTCGGTGTGAGGGCCGCTGCGGCCAACATTGGCAGCAGCAAAGGCAATTATACCGTCGAGCAGTTCCGGAAGGACTACCCGCAGTTCTTTAACGCCGTGGGCGACTTTCTGGGCAGCCTGTCCATGCTGGAGCAAATCATCGACATGGCGAACACCGCCGTCCAGCCGGACAAGTGGCTGGATTCCTGGCGGTACGCTGTTGGGCTGTATGCGGCCCATTACGCCACCCTGTCCCTGCGAGGCTATGCGGCCAGTAACGAGACCCCCGAACAGGCGGCAGCCTCTGGGGCCCTTGTAGGCGTGGTAAAGAGCGCCACTCTGGGCGACGCCTCTGTGTCCTACGACACCACCACCATCACGGCGGGCACTGAGGACTGGGGCGATCTTAACAGCACCACTTACGGCCAGATTTTGGCCAACCGGGCAAAGCTGATCGGGATGAGCGGTACATACGTCATTTGAGGGGGTGAGTCCCATAAATTGGACAGATTGGTACACGGACACGATGGACGTGTGGAGAAATGTCCCCGTGAAGGACGGAAACCTCACCCGGCAGGAGCGTCAGCAGGTGTTGACGGGCATCCCATGCCGCGTCTACCAGAGCGACAACAAGCCAATCAACATGACGCAGACCGCCTCCAATGTCAGCCAGAATGACCGCCTTGCCTGCGGCATAGACGTGGATATTCAAGCAGGAGACAAGCTGGTGGTCACACGGGGCGGGAGGCTGGGGAAGCCCGGCCCTACCGTCCGGGCCTTCGCCGGGGATCCCAATCTCTACTATGAGCCCTTCGGGGCCATCATGCCGGGGCTGGCACACCAGGAAATCAGGCTACTCCAACAGGAGCGAGTGAAGGGTGGTACCACATGAGCTACACGGTTTCGCTCCAAAAGCGAATCCAGCAACTAAAAAAGGCTCAGGCAGACTTGCCCGAAATCCTATACAAGACTGCAAAAGGAGCCACTATGCGGGCGGTAGAGGCCGCTATGGACGCCACGCCCCCCAAAGAAGGCACAGGCGCATTGAATGGTGTCAACACCCGCACCGGCGATTTAAAGGCGCACTGGGCAACCGACAGCAAGACCGAGCCAATGGGCGGCGGAATATCCGGCGGGTCATCTTATACAACCATTCTGGCCAACGACAAGGAATATGCCTCTTACGTTGATCAGGGCCACCGCATGGATAAGCACTTTGTACCGGGCCTGTATGTGGACGAAAACGGGATGATTGATTATGACCCGGATTATGCCGAGGTGGGCGGCCTGGTGGTAGGCACCAAGACCAAGTACGTCAAGGGCGAGTTCATGGTGGACAAGGCCAAGGAGGCCTATGAAAAGGCAGTCCTGACCGAGCTGGACAAAGAAATTGCGAGGCTGCTCAAATGAATTTTACCGTTTCCACAATTTCAAAGAGCCTGGCGGACTACCTAGCCCCGTCCTTCCCCGGCGTGACCTTCTACGAGGATCCCAATCAGCAGGGCAGCAAGCCGCCCATGATGTTCCTCCAGACCCGGACAAACCGGCTGGAACTGGAGACGGGCGGGTACTGGCGGCGCATTCTGGGCGTCGATCTGGTCTACCTGCTGGACTACAACCTGCCCAACCTCCAGCAGCTCTATCAGCAGGCGGGGGAGACGCTGGATCTTCTGATGGAGACCTTTCCCTATTCCGACGGGAAGACGGGAGGAACGGTGCTGGTGCGCGCTCATGAGCGGAGCTGGAACATCGACCTGGACGAGCTGCACTACCGCTTTGAGCTGCGGGAGCGCGTCAAAATCCCCGGTCCGTTTCATCCCATGCAGACCATGGATTACCACGAGGAGGTCGAGAATGGCAGCCAAGAAGTTTAGGCGGGAGAGCCTGCTGAAAAGCCCGGAGTTTGCGAAGTATCAGAAGGACTTCCTGTCTGTGATTCTGAGCAAGCCGGATTACACGCTGGCAGAGGCCAGAAAGATAATAAAGGAATTTTTCGAAAAGGAGCGTGATTGACCATGGCAGGTGGAACCTGGGCCAGTCAAAACAAGATCTGCCCCGGCGTATACATCCGATTCAAGTCCAATGCAGGGCTGGGCCTGACGGTTGGAGACCGGGGGACGGTGACCATTTGTGAGCCCCTGAGCTGGGGCCCCGTTGCGCAGGTGATGGAAATCGAGGCAGGGATGGACGTAACGCCCTACACCGGATATGACATCACAAGCCCCAAAAATTTATTCCTGCGGGAGATATTCAAAGGGAGCAACCGGACAGCCGCGCCCAGAAAGGTACTGCTGTACCGGCCCACGGCTTCCAGTTCGGCCAAGGCCACTGTTACCATTGGTACGCTGGTGGTTACGGCAAAATATCCTGGCGCCAGGGGCAACGACATCTCTATTGTGGTGTCTGAACTCACCGAACCGGCCAACACCTTTACAGTGTCCACGGTGGTAGACGGGGAGATTGTGGATCAGCAGACAGGGAAAAAGGCAGAGGACCTGGCGAATAACCAGTGGGTGGACTTCTCTGGCACTGGCGCGCTGACGGCGGACAGCGGGAAGTCGCTGGCCAGCGGCGCGGACGGCGATGTGCAGAGTGCGGCCTGGTCGGCCTATCTTCAGACCATAGAGCCATACAAGTTTGACGTAATGATCTACGACGGATCGGACACTACGGTGCAGAGTGCCATGATTGCCTTTGCAAAGCGGGTCGCTGAAGATGCCGGCCAGTATACTCAATTGGTCACCGCCGGGCTCACAGCCCCAGACAGCCGTTTTGTAATCAATGTAGACAGCGGCGTGGTGCTGTCCGACGGCACTGCCCTGACACCCCAGAAGTGCACATGGTGGGTAGGGGGAGCTCAGGCGGGCGCCCTGTATAACCAGAGCCTGACCTATGCCCAGTACCCCGGCGCGGTATCCGCCACTCCGCTGATGACCAACAGCCAGTATGAGGCGGCCCTACAGGCCGGAAAGCTGGTATTCTTCGCCGAGGATGGACAGGTAAAAGTGAAGCAGGACATCAATTCCCTGGTCACTTATACCACAGACATCTCTGAACCCTTCCACAAGAATCGGGTGATGCGGCTGCTCAACACCATCGCCAACGACATTTACCGGCAGTTCTCTGATTCCTATATCGGCGTGGTGAACAACAACGAGGACGGGCGCGCCCAGTTCAAAGCCGCCATTGTGGGTTATCTGCTGGACATCCAGGCCAACGGGGGGATTCAGAATTTTGAGGCCGCGGACGTGGAAGTGCTGGCCGGAGAGGCTATCGACGCCATTATGGTAAATATTGCAATTCAGCCGGTGGATTCGGTTGAGAAGATATACTGCACCATTACGGTGAACTGAGGGAGGGGCGGAGAATGTCTTACTTACTTGCAAAAGATACCGTCAACGGCGCCGAGGGCAAAATCTTTGTCACAGTAAACAGGAAAAATATGGAAGTGGCCTGTATGCGCAACATCACCACCAACGCGGAGATCCAGTCCAACGATATGCGGGTCATCGGCACCCGCACCATCCAGGACAAGCCAAACGGAGCCAAGCTGACCGGCACCGGAAACATCTACTACGGCACCAACCTGTGGACGGACATGGTGCTCCAGTACATCCAGACCGGCGTGATGCCGGAGTTTGACATCCAGCTCACCAACAACGACCCCACCACCACCGTTGGCTCCCAGGTCATGGCCTACTACGGCTGTCACCTGACCGGGACCATCCCCCTCTCCATCCTGAACGATGAGGAGGCCATGCTGAATTATGACTTCAACTTCGCTTACACCCGCGTGGCACGGCTGCAAGCGTTCAACGACCCGGCCCAGCTGGGTAACTGAGGAGGAGAAGAATGAGTAAACTTTCTGCATTTTTAAACCCGGTCACCACGCGGGAGGAGAAAGAGGTCGTTGTCTCCAGGCGGTTCCAGGACGAAAAGGGGGATCCGGTTCCCTTCCGGATCCGGGCGCTGACCCAGGAGGAGAACGACGCGATTGTGAGGCAGGCGACCCGGCGATTCAAAGAAAACGGGCAAACCGTGGAGCGGATGGACAACGTGGATTTTACCCGCCGCCTGGCAGTGGCCGCCACGGTTGAGCCGGACTTTCGGAGCAAAGAGCTCTGCGACGCATACGGCGTGATGGATCCTCTGCTGGTGCCCGGCAAGATGCTTTTGTCTGGAGAGTATACAAAGCTGATAAGCGCCATTACGGAGCTGTCCGGCTTCTCCGATGTGGAGGAAGAGGTAAAAAACTAATCGGCGGGCCGGTCTGGGACGTTGACACGCTGGTAGCCTATTACTGCTTTGTCAACCTGGGCTGGCCCCCCTCTCAATACAACGGGCTTCCGCCGCGGGAAAAGCGGCTTGTGACAGAGTTTGCGCTGAAGAGCATGAAAGACCAGAAGGAAGCCGTTGACAGGGCGAAACGGAGGTGAGCGCATGGCGCAGATTCGGGAAGAGCTGATTTTATATGATCGCTTTACCAATACCTTTACCAGCTATATTCGACAGGCAGAGCGCGCCAGTGGGGCTGTAAACGGGGCACGGAGGGCAACAGACCAATTTTCTGAGAGTCAAAGGACTGCGACGGCCGCAACGAACAGCCTGGGGAATGCCCTGAAGAGCATTGTGAGTATCTACGCCATAATTAACGGGACAAAACGGGTACTGAACATGTCCGATCAGCTGGCCTCCACGACCGCCCGGCTGGACATGATGAACGACGGGCTGCAGACCACAGCGGAGCTGCAGGATATGATTTATCAGTCCGCGCAGCGCTCCCGTGGACTGTACACGGACACGGCGGCTTTTGTGGCCAAGCTGGGTACGCTGGCGGGCAGCGCCTTTGACAGCAACCAGGAGATCATTGCCTTTGCAGAGCAGATCAACAAGCAGATGTCCCTGTCCGGCACCACCACCCAGGAGGCGCAGGCGGCCATGCTCCAGCTCACCCAGGGGCTTTCCTCCGGCGTACTGCGGGGCGAAGAGCTCAATTCTGTGCTGGAGCAGACCCCCATGATCGCCCAGAGCATCGCCAAGTACATGGGCGTTACCACCGGAGAGATGCGGGAGCTGGCCAGCGAGGGCAAGGTGACCGCAGAGGTGGTCAAGAACGCCATGTTTGCCGCGGCGGAGGAGACCAACGCCAAGTTTGCCGAGATGCCAGTCACCTGGGCGCAGCTTTGGACGCAGGCGCAAAACATCTTATTAAAGACCTTTCAGCCTGTTCTGAATGTCGTGGGGCAGCTTGCGGGGTTTATCTCGGAGCATATGGACACCGCAATTGCTGTGTTTTATGGCCTGGCGGCGGCGGTTGCATTTTACACTGTCGCACAGTGGATAGCTACAGATGCGGCAAAGGCGTTCTTTGCGGCCCTTTTGGCGAACCCGATTTTATTGGCGGTTGCGGTTGCGATCGGAATTGTTATTGTTCTGATTTACAAGTGGGTTCAGGCTGTGGGCGGACTTAAAGTTGCATGGCTGATAGTGGTGGACGCAATTTTATTCGCCTGGGATACCCTGAAAGCCGGATTTATGACCGGCGTATACGCGGTGATGGGCTATCTCGAAAACATGGCCCTCAAGTTCCTGGCAGTGAAGACCTCCATTCAGAATTTTATGGGTGACATGAAAGTCGGCGTACTCAATATTTTGCAGAGCATGGTAAACGGGGCCATCGGCATCATCAACTGGTTTATTGAGAAGCTGAACCTGATACCGGGCGTATCCATTGACGCCATCCAGAAAACCACATTTGCGGCGACGACTGCAGCGGAAAACGAAGCGGCAAAGGCGGCGCGCAACAAAGAGCTGGAGGCCGCCCGGGCGGAGGCGGATCGGAGAGCCCAGAGCCGCGCAGATCAGCTGGCACAGATGTGGGCGGACCGGGACGCCAATCACGCCGCCCGGCAGGCCGAGATCCAGCAAAAGAGAGCGGAACAGGCGGCGGGGGAGACCACGGCGGCGGCGTACAGTTCCTACGATGAGATTTCCGGCCAGCTCGGGGGCATTGCCTCCGGCGTGAAGGGAATTGAGAAAGCCGTCAATATGTCCGAAGAGGATCTGAAATCCCTGGTGGACGTGGCGGAGCGGCGGTATGTGAACCAAGTCAATCTGACGGCCCAGACTCCGGTCATCACCATCAACGGGGCCAACACCGGCCGCACGGCGGCGGACCGGCAAAATCTCGCCGACGCCATCCGGGATATCCTTGTGGAGCAGGCTGCGGCAGGGGCTGTCCGCAGCACGGCGGGAGCGTACTAAAGAAGGAGGCCGGTATGTCAGTCAACAGCTTCGGATTGTTTTTTACGCGGGACGGGACAGTGATCCGGCTTCCGGTCAACCCGGAGAAGCTTCCGGTGGCGCGGGAGACGGACAACGGGGAATACAACGTCCTGGGCGTCGGCCCCATTATGGTTCCAAGGACGCCGGAGCAGAGGGAGGTCACGATCTCCAGCTTCTTCCCAGGCCGGGAATTTTCCGGCGTTTTGACCTCCGGCGGATTCCAGCCGCCCGAGTTTTACATCCAGTTTTTTGAGTCGGCCATGAACGAGAGAGCGCCCATCCTGTACACCCCCGTGCGCTACTACGAAAACGGAGAGCCCTTTATGACGGGAGATGCTGGTTTTCAGGTGCTGGTGACGCAATTCAACACCGAGGAGCGGGGCGGGGAGACCGGAGACTTTTATTACGATCTGACCCTGACGGAACACCGGGACTACACCCCGCAGACTGTACAGGTGAAGCAGGAGAGCTCCGTAGCGCCCGCCGCGGCCACAGCGGAGCCATCCAGGGACATCCCGCAGGGACAGCTCTACACGGGATGCACCTGCATTGCCAACGGCCCCTATTACTACTCCAGCTATGGGGACGAGCCCCACGGGAACGGGAACGGGCGGCGGGTGGTCGTTTCACGCATGGTGGACGCCGCCAGGGCCTTTCCCATTCATGTGACCACAGAGTCAGGCGGGGCGCTCGGGTGGATGAAGCAAGAGGCGCTCCAGGTGGTGAGCACATGACAACAGAGCTGTTAATCTGCAACAAATCCAGCGGGAAGATCTGGGAGTGCTCCAACTGCGCGTCCCAGGTCGCCTGGATCACCAACCGGACCGGATCCCCCGGTACGCTGAAATTTACGGTAGTCAAGGCGGGCGACCTCTCCTATACGGAGGGCGACGTGGTGCGCTTTTCCGTCGATGGGCAGCTCCAGTTCTACGGCTGGGTATTCACCAAGAGCAAGAACCGGTGGGGTGAGATTGAGACCACCTGTTACGACAGGTTGCGGTATTTCAAGGCCAATGCGTCCTATATGTTCTACGCCCAGACGGCGGGGGACATGATACGGCAGATTGCCGGGGACCTGCAGGTGGACGTTGGGGCTGTGGCGGACACGGGATATCCGATCCCGTCCTTCTACAAAGAAGATGAGAGCTGTCTGGACATCATTGGAGAGGCGGTGCAGCAGACCCTCCTGAACACGGGGGAAATCTTTGTGTTCTACGACGACGGAACCGGCGTGGCACTTCAAAGGCCGGAGGATATGATATCCAATGTCGTGATTGGAGAAAAGTCCTTTTTAACGGACTATACCTATCAGACGGATATTGACGCGCAGACCTATAACTCCGTCAAGCTGGCCCGGCCCAACGAGGAGACAGGACGGGCGGACACCTTCGAGGCGCAGGACAGCGGCACCATCGCACAGTGGGGGCTGCTCCAGCTCTACCAGACGGTAGACGGCGATGTAAACGACGCCCAGGTCAGGGCCCGGGCGCAGGCGTCCCTCCAGTATTACAACCGGCGGATGCGGACGCTGAAGGTCTCAGCCCTGGGGGTGCCGGGGCTCCGGGCGGGGCAGATGGTGTATATGCACGTGCCGGGACTCGGGGATATCAACCTGGATCAGTATGTGCTGCTGGAGAAGGTTACGCATACCTGGGAGAACGGCGAGCACACGATGGAATTTGAGACGATGGCGATCTGAGGTGAGGAGATGGAGCTGCGGGACGTCCTGTATGATATGATGCAGCAGAGCCTGCGGTCCGCCCAGCCGACCGACCTGAGGGTGGGGACGGTGACCGGCGCAGACCCGCTGGAGATCACCGTAAATACGGCGATGGCGCCGCTCCGCCGGGAGGTTCTGTACCTGACGGAGCCGGTCATAGAAAAGAAAATCCCCGTGCTGTCCCACACCCATGAGATAGACGGGCTGTCCCACAGCCACACGGTTTCCGGCCTTGGACACGCCCACAATACCGGCGGGCTGTCCCACGCCCACACGGTGGAAGGGCTCGGCCACAGCCACACGGCAGAGGGTGGAGAGACCGGGACGGCGCTGGAGGGCGCTTATCAGTCCGGATCGGCCCTGGCCGGGTCGTATGGGTCTGACACGCAGCTCTCGGGCACGTATGCCACCGCCACCGCGCTGGGGAGCGGCGTGGAAGCCGGGCAGGCCCTGGGCGGGGTGTCCTGCGTAGAGAACGGGAAGCCTCTGCCGGTGGAAAACGGATACATCATCCTCAACCGGGGGCTGGCCGTTGGGGACAGGGTGCTGCTGCTGCGCGTGCAGGGCGGACAGAAATTCATTGTACTCTCCAGAGTATTTGAGGGGTGATTGCAATGCCGGCACTGCCGGAGAGCGGGACGGTCAATCTTGCGCAGGGCGTACAGTTTGAGCAGTTCCCGTCTCACACATGGTACATCGACAAAAAGACCGGCCGCATCCGGGGGACGGCGGACGGGCTCCAGGCTGTGAGGCAGGCCGTGGAGATCATCCTAAACGTGGAGCGCTTCCGATGGCAGATTTACAGGCCCTACTCCGGGATGCAGTGGGAGGGGCTGATCGGGCAGGACCCCGGTTATGTAGCCTCTGAACTCCGGCGCCGCGTGACGGAGGCGCTGGGGATGGACGATCGGGTGAGAGGGGTGTCCGACTTCACCTATTCGGCAGAGGGGGAAGCGCTGTCCGCTTCTCTGACGGTAAACACGGTGTATGGGGATATGCAGACCACCCTGGAGGTGACGTTGACATGATTGATTTTACACAGGAGACCTACCAGAACATCCTCCGGCAGATGCTGGACCGGGTGCCGGATACCTACGACAAGCGGGACACATCCCCGATACCGACGGCGCTGGGCCCGGCGGCATGGGTGTTTGAGGGTTTTTACCTGTCCCTGAACCAGGTGCAGCAGGCCGCCTTTGTCCAGACCGCCGTGGGGCAGAGCCTGGACTATCTGGCCGTGATTGCCGGACTGACCCGGTACCCCGCCTCCCCGGCCGTCAGACTGGGCGTGTTCAATACCGCCGTTCCCGTTGGAGCCCGATTTTCCACCGTCAACGGGGCCGACAGCATCAACTTTTCGGTGACGGCGGCTGCAGGCGCGGCCAATCAGTACCAGCTTACCGCTGAGACGCCGGGCGACATCGGCAATGAGTACACCGGCCCCATTTTGCCAATCACCACCATCCCCGGCCTGACCTCTGCGCAGATCACCGACATTTTGGTTCCGGGTGACGATGAAGAGACGGACGGGGAACTGAGGGCCAGGCTGATGACAGCGCTGAACGAGCGCCCGTTTGGAGGAAATATCGCCTCCTACCGGGAAAATATCCTGGGCATTGACGGCGTGGGCGCAGTACAGGTGTACCCCATTTGGAACGGAGGGGGGACAGTGAAGTGCTCTGTGCTGGGGGCCGGCTTTCTCCCGGCCTCTGAAGAACTGGTGGAGAACGTACAGAATGCCGTCGATCCGCCGCCCAATCAGGGCCTTGGCCTTGGGCTAGCCCCTATTGGGGCGCAGGTATCTGTAGTATCGCCCGCGGAGGTGACGGTCAATGTAACCGCTTCAGTTGCACTCTCGCCGGGCTCCTCCGTAGATCAGATCCATCCTCTGGTGGAAGAGGCGCTGGAGGCATACCTGCTTGATGTGCGGCAGAGCTGGGGGACTAACGTCAGCGACAGCGATGTTGTATACGCAGCCGATGTGTACGTGTCCCGAGTGACGGCGGCCATCGTTGGGACACCCGGCGTGGTCAACGCTACCAGTGTGCAGCTCAACGGGGCGGCGGCGGATCTTATTTTAACGGAAACAGGCGCGGTTCAACAGGTGCCGGTTCTGGGGACGGTGACGCTCAATGAGTAGATATGAGCTGGACGCGGATCTGCTGGCTCTGCTGCCGCCCTGGTACCGGGAGGTTTTAGACTATCAGGAGATCTGCGGCACAGAACAAGCACAGTTTGAGGCGCTGGCGGACGAAATTGTATCTGTGGCGGACAATTTCTTTTTTCAGACAATGGATGAGCGCGCGGTCTCCCAGTGGGAGCAGGTGTTCAGAATTGTCCCCAATCCCGCTGCGGAATCCCTGGAGTTTCGCCGGGCCCGCATCCTGAACCGCATTTCCACGAGACCGCCGTTTACGTTGGGGTTCCTATACCAGAAGCTTGACGAACTGATTGGGGTTGGGGCGTGGACGGTCCATATGGATTATCCGAACTATACCCTCTACATTGAGAGCAGCGCGGAAAATCAACAGTATGCCACAGAGGTGACCTATACCATTAACCGGATTAAGCCTGCCCACATTGTCTATGTAAACACGCCCTATGTGCGCACAGGGCTTATCCTGAGCGAATCCATAGAGCTGTCTCAACGAATATTCAATTACAAGTTGGGCGCCTGGGGGCTGGGAGTGCTCCCGTTTGCTACAGAACAGAGCCAAGGGGTGATTAAAATGCCGTCTGTGCCGTCCATACAGGAGACGCTTTTGGAAGACACTGTAAATTTTGTTTCCAGTGATATTGCAAAAGCCCGCATCAACGGTACGATTGAAATTACAGATTTGAACAAGAATGCAGAGGGGAACATTCTTACCGTTACATATACGGTAGCTCAGAGTCAGGTGGAGACGGTCACATCCACAGAACTGCTGGATGCGGACGGAGTTGTACTGACATCCTCTGCAGTTTTTGTTCCGGTATCTGGAGCTACGCTGCTGAAACATACTATACCCGTATCGGAAGGAGTGACAGGCAATGGCAGATAACCCTATTACAACCCCGCTGCCGGCAGATCTTCCTGAGCAGTGGACTTACGGCCAGACAGTAGGCCCAAACGGCACCGACGTCGGCCTGACGGAACAACATGGCTATAACTATTTGATGCGGCAGGTTAACGCTACACAAGAGGGTGTAAATGCACTTGGAGAGGCGTTTGCGGAAGTGCCTGTATTGGAGGGCGGAAAAGTGCCTGTGTCCCAGCTCCCGGTTGGAACGCCCAACGGCGTGGCGGGGCTGGACAGTGCCGGGAAAGTGCCCTCCAGTCAGCTTCCCGATATGGACTATGTGCCTCTCTCTGGCGGGACGATGACCGGTCCGCTGGTGCTACCGGGGGATCCGACGGCAAGCCTGCAAGCGG
>ERZ857955.1217-NODE-1217-length-21512-cov-3.082957_pt1 | contig 21512 bp, 19 predicted proteins | sample MGYA00519956_ERZ857955 | MGnify/ENA primary metagenome ERZ857955 (study PRJEB31778, sample SAMEA3449378) | human gut metagenome | biome: human gut; feature: human-associated habitat; material: faeces | place: United Kingdom | collected 2010/2012 ...
ACCCGATTTTTACGTCTCTAGATAATTCTTTTACTACCGTATGTCCTCGGTGCTAAAAATCGTACCAAAACCCGCTTCCACTCCCGTATGGGTCACCGTTTGGGTCAGCCCACCACACCCCCGAAAAAGTATCCTCAAAAAGTTCGGAAAACAAGGAAAAAACGCTGATTTCTTGCGAAATCAGCGGCAATTTGTGTTGTCGTAACACTATAGATATCAGATAATAGTATAACTTTCTTATGAAAAACTTCTGTGGCATCAATGAGAGCCTAAATTTTGTTGGTAGTTTCTTCATCCTTTAATACAAATTGCTCAATTAAATGACGAAGCCTGTTACCATAGGAAAGAAAAATCTGTCAATCCAAGCGAGTATTAATGAGCATAAAATGAACGCTCCGTAAACTCTGTGTTTTATCTCCAGCAGCGCATTGACTTTTCGCTCCACGGACGTTACACTGCAACCTGACATTTAGGAAAGCAAAAACCATTTATTATATTTGAAGGATTACGATTTAAACGCCCACACGGGACATTTTCTGTGATGGGGGGATCATATCGTGATCCTTCTTTTATTTTTCTGTAATGTCATCGGGGTAGCCTCGAATTAAAAACTGAATGACCGTCCAATTTGATACAGCTTCGGCAAAGCAGGCCATAACCACACGGTGGATGTGCGAGCCGCCAAGAAGCTGAAACACGGCGCAGAAAGACTGGGCCAGGAACGCGGTTGGGGAGAACGGCAAAATGAGAGGATATAAAATCATTTGGGACGGCCTCCCGCAACGCCGACTCAGGCATGTGAGATCCTGGAACTTGGGGAACCGCAGGCCTGGGTGCAGTCAACCGCATTTCAGATCAGTAATACGAAAAATAAGGAAGCTGCCTCTGGCCTATTTGGTCAGGGGCAGTTTACAGGCTTGTGGAGCAAACGATACCGTCCAGGTGATGTTTTCTCGTATTTTGTGAAATCCCGGTACATTGTGGACAAGCTCACATATCCGGTGCGTTCTCCAATTTGGCTGAGGGTAAGACTGGTCGTTTCTAAAAGGATTTTGACCTGGTTCACACGGACATGATGGATACAGTCACTGGGAGATAGACCAAATACCAGCTGAAATCTTCTGGTCAATGTTGGCTGCGTCATCCCAAACCGTTCTGCCAAGGATGCCACTGAGAGCGTGGAATCCGCAAAATTTGTATCAATAAATGTTTTGATGTCCTGAATCAAGGACAGGGATAATGCTTCTTTTTTTCGGCTGACAAGACGCTCTACCAATTCCGCATAGTGATTCAAGCGAGACCGAAAGCCTTGCTCATCGGATACCTGCAGCATTTCCGCAACGAAGGGCGTTGCATCGAGGAATTTCATGTCGATAATGTTGTGACATAAAAGCTTATCAAACAGAATGTTGAGGAAACTTAAAATGCGTGTAATGAGAATCTGAAAGCGGCAGGGATGGGCACGCCGCAGATACTCTACTACCTCATCCAGCAAATCCTGGATTTCCTGATGTTTACAGAGCTGAAAACAGTTTGTCAGTTTATCAGTAATCTGCTGGAAAAATGGGTAATCCATCATAAGCTGGCCCAGCGCGGATTCTTCCAGTGCAGAAAGCATGGTCTGCTGAAGTCCCCAAAACGAGGCATACTGCTGCATATCCTTCGCGACCGCATAGGCTTTATGGATGTTCCGGATCCCTTGTACATAATTGCTGAAAAAGATGTTGGCGGACAACCCGTAGTCCTGGCGGAAGCGACACATCACTTCCGTGGCTTTTTGGGAAAGCACATGTCCCATTGGGCTTTCCTGAAGTTGTGTGGTATCGGAAATCCGCGGAAAACAGATCAGACAGATCAACGTGCCGCCGATAAAACGGCAGTAGTTGACTACGGTACCACCGAGGGCCTGCTGAAGATAATCACGAAGGCAGGTATAGGAGAGAAAACGGTCAGCGCCGCGGCCTGCGGATATTTCGGATTCGTCAAGCTCTGCTAACAAAACACTGTAACATCCGCCTCCCAAAAAGATTCCATTGATTTCCAGCGTCAAAATTGTTTCTTCTGTAACGTTTTTATTGTTCAGCAAAACTTCAAAATATTCTGTGATTCGTGCCTCATGGTCTTCTGGAAAGCTGAGGGCCTTTTGCGAATATGTTGTGCTGGGGTCTAAGCTAGTACCGGTGGACTTTTTAATAAATTTTTGATCCAGTGCCATAGCGTGTATCACCACCTTTTGCCCAGTATATCAAATGATTGCATTTAATTCAATGGATTTCATATCATTCGTTATATTTTCGGAATAATTGGGTTAAATAGCATGATAATTCAAAGGACATTATACAGCTTGCATACAAAAAAGATAATTCCTATAATGTAATTGTATATATTATACAACAGATGCGAAAAACATCTGTTACACCCTATGGCAAGGTTCTGCAGACCAAGCTCGTCATCATTCTATTCAAACAGGGAGGTCTAGAATTTGAAACGAATATCTTGTTTTGCCATGATCGCAGTCCTGTTGGCAGGTGCATGTTCAGGCTGTGGTACACAGACAGCCCCCGCGTCTGTGCAAGAAGTGCCAGAGGCATCTGTCGCTGTAATGGAATCTGCCTCTGCAGCAATGGAAAATTCTACACCAGAACCAGGGGCAGAATTGGAAACAGGCGTGGAGGTGTCTGATCTTGAAATGCAATTGGATTCTGCTGTGGAAGCGGAAACGCCGTCAATCCTCAAATATGATGAGGACGGCTATGAGTATATTGACTTTTCAACGGCGCCGGACAGCGCTGAAACGTATCCGCTGAAAAACGCGGAAGGGATCACTTTGACCTACTGGGGTGGAGGGCCGAACCTTCAGGCGCCAATCTCGGCCTGGGAAGAGAATCTCGTATACGCAGAGATCATAAAGGCAACTGGCGTCAACATCGAGTTTGTCTCAGTTGCTGGGCCTACGCTCTCAGAGAATATGAATCTGCTGCTGGCATCAGGGGATTATCCCGATATTTTTGGCGAGGGCCTTGGAAATTATGCGGCTGGGTACAGCGCTCTGGTGGACGATGGGATTGTGGTAGACCTGTCCCGTTATCTGGAGGAATATTCCCCCAATTATCATTGGCTTCGGGAAAAGCTGCCGGAGTTCAGAAATCTCGGTACTACCGACAGCGGCTATGTCGTGGGTTACCTGCCGCTGATTGTCAATTATAGCGGCAACTCTGGCGGCCTTTGTATCCGGAAGGACTGGTTGGACGCCATGGGGATGGAACTACCAACGACCTATGATGAGCTTGAGGCAGCTCTGCTGGGCATGAAAAATGCAGGCTACACAGTCTCTCCTATGGCAATGCTGGTGACTGGCGAAGTGTCAAACAATGCATTGTGCGCTGGCTATGACATCAGCCTGTCGCTGTTTATGGGAGGCGGTCTACTGAATAACCTCAATTATGATGAGAATAATACTCTGGTTTATTCTGTTACTTCGGACAATGCAAAGGAATATCTCACCATGTTGAATCGCTGGTATATGGAAGGGCTGTTTGGACCAGAACTTCGGACCAATGGCGTGATTATCTCCAGCGATGTACTCAGCGATTCTTATGGTGTGTGGTTCGATAATGGAGACTTTATGGACAGCTATGCAGAGCAAGCCGCAACACTTGGACAGGAGATGTTCGTCACCGCTATTGTAGATCCGACGATAGAGCGGGGTGACACCATCACGATCGGACGTGGGGATCCCATTGCCCTGAATGCAAACAGCTATTATAATTCCGTTTCCACTTGCTGCGACAGCCCGGAGATTGCGGTTTCCGTTATTGATTATATGTATTCAGAAGCTGGCCAGTTGCTGAGTTCTTATGGTGTGGAGGGGATGACCTATACCATTGAAAATGGCTATCCATCCTATACAGATCTAATCCTCAACAATCCGGAAGGACTTACGCGGACCAATGCCATGACCAAGTATCTGATGCCAAGCCCAGGCTATTTTGGTGACAATCGTGGTAAGATGGAACAGATGTACAGCCAAAATCTTGCGGAATCCTATGACCGTTGGGTCAGCAACCAGGAAGCGAGCAGAGATGACAATATCTCTCATTTCACATTGACACAAGAGGAAAGCAGCGTTGTCAGTAACGCATTAACGGATGCTGAAACCTATGCAAGTGAATGCTACGGAAAATTCATTGTGGGAGATATGAATCTGGAAACGGAGTGGGAAGCCTTTGTGGATACAATGAATGCCTTTGGATTGGAACAGGTCATGGAAGTGGCCAATGCGGCGGCTGCCCGCTTTGATGCAAGATAATTCGGAGGTGATTTCTATGGCATATAAAATTCTTCCACATTGTATGTATTGTGAGGCCTGTACAAAGGCCTGTCCTGCCGGAGCAATTGAACTGGATGTTTTTACGCTTCAGGTAAATCCGGAAAAATGCATTTCCTGCGGTGCCTGCGAACAGGTTTGTCATATTGGTGCGATTGAACCGGAGAATACAATCCATGAGGTGTCGGCCCATGGAATCATCGAAAAGGACTGCGATGTCGTTGTGATTGGTGCCGGTGGCAGCGGCCTGACTGCTGCTGCCAAGCTTGCAGAGGCCGGAAAACGGGTCCTGGTGCTGGAAAAAGCGAAAAAGCCCGGCGGCTGTGCCTATTACGCACTGGGGCTGATTCTCACCACGGGTTCCAGTACCGAGACGGCCGCCGGCATCCCGGATACCAGAGATCAGGCTATCCGGGATGCCGCCAGGGAGACGATGTACCTGTTGAACCAAAAACTGATCAATCATTATTTTGAATCCATGGCAGACTGGTTTGACTGGTTTTATAATCTGGAGGGGGTATCTGATCATTTCTCATCCGGGTACCATCCCTGGTTTAAGCACAATACTATTGAATACAAGATGGATGGAAAGAAAGTTGTGGGCGCGTTTATTATGGATACAATGCTGGATGTATGTAGAAAATACAACGCAGAGATCCTGACTGAAACCGCATGCAAAGAGGTGCTGCTGACGGATGGAAAGGTCACAGGAGTCATAGCGGAAGACCCCGGCGGAAGCATTCTGATTCACTGTAACGCGGTTATGATGGCGACGGGCAACTGGGAAAACAATCAGGAACTGTTGGAAAAGTATTATCCGGAGATGGCACACAACCGCAAGGAACAGCCCAGCCCACATCTGCTTCCTACCAACACAGGCGATGGCATTGCAATTGCAGAAAAAGCTGGTGCACTGATTGACTACGAAAACTTCTGTATCCGGTCTTTTGGCCCGATGCCGATTCCGTTCCATCAATCGATTGGGTTCTTTGCCCTGCAACAAGAAGCCATTTATATCAACAAGAATGGGGAACGGTGGATCAACGAAGTCAAAGGTATGTATGATGGTTCGCTGGCGCTGATGAAGCAACCGGGATGTGCAACCTATGTGGTGCTGAATCAGAAAATAATGGATATGGCCGCAGACCGGGTCCTCCATCAGAATGCTGAATACGATTCAAAGCACGCAATGCTGTCCCCGAACTATCAGACTATCATCGACGAGTATCTGTCAGATCCCAGAATTCCGCATAAGCGCGCAGATACGCTTGTAGAGTTGGCAGAAAAGACCGGTATACCTGCTGAATCGCTGTTGGAGACCATGAATCGCTATAATGCGTTCTGCCAGGCGGGACAGGACAGGGACTTCAGGAAACCAACAGAGGCACTGGTTTCCATGGAGGACGGACCATATTATGCAATTTATTCCAAACTCACTACGGATGGGGCATTTGGAGGACCGCAGATCACAGAAAACTGTGAGGTTGTTTCAAAAAACGGAGGCGTGATTCCTGGCTTCTATGCAGCCGGCGATGGTACTTGCGGACGTTGTATCAGCGTCAAGGGAACCAAGAAAGATATTTGCTCTGATCTGGGTTGGGCCTTGGGCAGTGGATACCGCGCCGCAGAGAGCATACTGGCGTACTGAATATAACAATCTACTTCCAATCCGAACAATACATACAGCCGTCTACTGCATTATGTAGTAGACGGCCGATGGAAAGGAGCAGTTCGAATGAAATATGAACATTTGCTGATGCCGCTGCAAATTGGTGATGTCCTGCTGAAAAACCGTATGGTTGCGACTGCGGGAATCCCACATATGCTTCAGGGCGGCGAAGACTATCCTACAGAGAAAGTGATTACACACATTGCAAACCGGGCGAAAAACGGTGCTGCCGCTGTGTTTATCAATTTTTTTATGTCTGATGCGGGTCATGGTATGCCGGAAGGACCTATGGGCAACCCCCCCACGGATCTGTATGAGACAAATCAGACATTTCCGGTCCATGACAACACCAGCCGTATCAACCTGATGAATGTCAGCTCTCAAAATTATGTATGTCAGCTGATTGACCAGATCCGCTACTATGAATCTGTGGCTGTTACGCAGCCTTTTGGTTCTTTCCAACGGGAAATGCCCCAAGGAAAGCCTGATGATGAAATGATGAAGCGGATGATGGCAGAGCGGGAGGCGGAACGACGCGACCCAGAGCTTCAGCTCATCAACGAGAAAAAGAACTGCCTGGGATACAAGATCGACAAGATTACCAAGACACAAATCCATCAGTACATTGACAGTACTGTTGAAAACGCTAAGGTTCTCAAAAGCCTGGGCTTTGAGATGTTCAGTATTCACAATGCGTACCACAACAGCCTGGCATCCATGTTTTGGTCTACCCGGTGCAACACACGGGGAGATGCCTACGGCGGAAGCGTAAAAAACCGTGCCCGGCTTTTCCTGGAACTGTTTGATGCGCTTCGGCAGACCCTGGGTCCTGATTTTCCGTTGGAAACATTGATCAGCGCAGAGGGGCCGGGAGTATCGGTCGCAGATACGATCGAGTTGGCAAAAATGTCAAAGGGACTAGTTGATATATTCCATCTTCGGGCTGGCGAAAAGGACCCACAGCACCCGGTAGGCTTCACCTCCTCGCGAGAGCATCCGTGCCCGAACCTAGATGCGGCGGCAGCTTTGAAAAGGGCAATTGGTGACGATATGCTGGTTGCCGTTTCCGCAGGTCTGCAGAATCCGGACTTCAACGAGAAGATCCTTGCAGATGGAAAGGCCGATATTATTGCCATGTCCCGGGCCTGGATTTGTGACCCTGAGTATGGAAAAAAGATTTATGAGGACCGAGCCTCGGACATTACACCGTGCATTCGGTGCAATAAGTGTCATGTCCCCAACGCTTCAGATACCTGGCGTTCCTTTTGCTCTGTCAACCCGCGGATCGGCATTGAAACAAAGTACCAGGAGATGGTTGCCCCGGTACAACGGGTCAAACGTGTTGCGGTCGTTGGCGGCGGCCCTGCGGGTATGAAGGCTGCACTGACTTGTGCCCAGCGCGGACATCAGGTGTTTCTCTATGAAAAGAAAAAAGCGTTGGGAGGACAACTCTTCCACGCAGACCACGTCTCGTTCAAATGGCCGTTGGCAGATTTCAACCATTTCTTGATCCGGCAGGTTAATGAAAATCCCAATATTACTGTTTATCTGGGGGTTGAAGCTACACCGGAGATGCTGAAGCAGGAATGCTTTGACGACGTAATTGTTGCGTTAGGACCCAGATTCCTCGCTCCCAGACTTCCTTATGCCGAAGACGCAAAAACAATGCTGTGTATTGATGTGTTTGGCCGGGAAGAAACACTGCCGGAGAATATTGTTGTGATTGGCGGCAGCGAGACCGGAACAGAAACCGGCATGCATTTGGCGGAACAGGGACACAAGGTTACAGTAATGACACGTCAAGCCATGCTTTCTGCGGATTCGCCTCATGCACATTACGTGGTTATGCAGATGGAGGCGTATAAGAATCTGGAGCATTTCAGCTATGTGCGCAATGTGCAGAAATATACTTCGGTAGACGGGACGGGAGTGAGCTATATCGATCAGCAGGGAGAGGAACAGCGTATTGACTGTGATTTGGTAGTGCTTTCCGGCGGTGTAAAGCCACAGCCTGATTTGGCAAAGCGGTTCTTTGAGGCTGGGAAACGGCTCCATGTGATTGGGGATTGTAATCGTGCTGGTGATGTGCATAAGGCAATCTCTGCGGCCTATGCTGTTGCAAACCAAATCTAAGGGAGGAATAAACAATGGAGTTGACCATTCGGGCTGGCGAAAATCGGTGTATTACAGAGACCCGCCGGTTTGACATTTTGACAATTTCCGATGGAGCGGTACTTACAACATTAGCAGGGAAACAGCTCTCGCTGACAGCGGACGGAGTAGAGCTTCCGGTTCAACCTGGAATTTACCATAATGCGGTTCTGTCGGTAACAGATGATTTCAAAACCCCGATGGATGCGTTCCAGGACACCGGGTTCCGTGCGGCGCTGTATGTGGATCAAACAGGAGTCTGCGAATCCAAATCTGTAATTGCAGCAATTCAGGGCGGAAGCTATGATGGTTCAGGGATCTGCGGTGCAAAGATCCGTTCGGAAAACGGAAACTTCAGTGGGATTCTCGTAAAGGATGCTAATTATACCATTGAGCAGGCGGAAATTACGTTGAATGGCCACGGCGGGAATGATTTCGCAGGAAAGGGAACGGCAATCGCGTTGGGCGGCCATGCAAACGTTACAGTGAGAGACACGAAGATACGCTGCAGAGGTGTAATTCGCAATGCGATTGTGGCGGGTGACCACGCCAAATTGTTGGTGTGCCGAAGTGACATTGAAGCAATCGGCGAGTCTGAGGAAAAGGCAGCCCAAGTCAGTAAGGAAATTGGTGGTATGACTATCGCATCTGCCAGAAGCATGTCCTCCTTTTCCCAATAGTATGACGACCTGCTGAAACAAAAATAGTGAACTCAAGGCCCGGCAGAGCCGCTGGCACAAAGATGAAGCCGGATTTTGATGAAAAGGTCGGGGTGAGCCAGGGCACCCAAACAGACATATTTCTGAAACAGGAAAAAAGAGTTACCCTTACTTCAGTCCAGTGTGTATAGCCATACACACTGGGCCGAAGTAAGGTAAAACACCACGAAGCTCTGCCCTAACTGCCTTTGCAGTTAGGGCATCTTTGCTATATGGAGGGATGAATATGACTTCGCAAGCAATTCGATACACATTCGCAATACAGCACGGTCTATCCACACTTGGAGTTTCACTCCCGTATGGGTCACCGTTTGGGTCAGCCCACTACACCTCCAGAAAAATATCCTCAAAAAGTTCGGAAAACAAGGAAAAACCGCTGATTTCTGGCGAAATCAGCGGCGATTTGTATTGTCGTAACACTATAGATGCAAGCTAGTACGCTCTCGTTTATTTGCTAGTTATCCGAAAAATTATCACTCCCATAATGAACAGTGTCCCATTCATCATGTATCCTCATGTATACAGATCTTTCACAAAGGAATTTCACATTTTCATTCACATTTATCATTCGGATTAACTGGTTAAACTTAATCAGCCCAAGTTTTAAGACAAGCTTTGCAACTAATTCGTCTGCAAAGGAAGAGCTGACCGTCCTTACTCCTGCAAAATCTAAAATAAGCCCTGTTTGAGTCCGTGTGATAGTATTAAGGATATCATTTCTCAAATAAGATCCAGCCTCTCTTGTTGCTGTTCCTATACTATTTTTAAATACATCGTATTTCATAGTATTATCATCTTGTATCATATAGTCAAGTCTAACATCAAATCCGTCAAAGCCACCTATTGATTTAAATGCTTTTTGGATGTTAATAGTATTACTTAAATTTAACCGATAATCAATTGTGGTTGCATTATACCTTTTCGATATAAACGGCAAGTTGGTGAATTTCTTCATCTCCTTTTGCGCCGACCACATGACAGAGGCAGGCCCCGATGTAATAGTTAGTGCCCCGTTATTATCACTTACAATTTGGTAAAGACCAAAAAGGCCATTTCCTTGTCCGAGTCCGTCACCAACCCCTTCCTGGACGGCGAGAGTAATCGCATCTATAGCTGCAAGAGGTTGGTGTTCAGAATGTCTAAGCGAATTATATATTCCAATGCCACTATCATAAACACAAATTGCAATTGTGTTCATACCTTGGTGATATTGTACCATTACAAAGCCGTATCCCGCTCCACTATGGACTAACACATTGTCCATAATTTCATTTAAACACCAGATAAGCCCTGTTAGAACACCTTCCGAACATTCTGTTTGATGGCTTATACCATCCACATATGCTTGCGTTAAAGCTGCAACTTGTGCTGAGTCTTTATATCTAAATAATTTGTCAAAAGGAAATTTTTCTTTTGCAATATCTTCCGCACTTTCAACAAAAGGACTAACAAAACCACAGTGTTGTAAATAAGAGTCATCTGGAAGTACATATGTAAACTGAATCCGATAGTTCTCTGCATAATAGCATATTATCCCAGCAATTGGAACACATGCGTCTGGATATACTAAATCTCCTTTCCACTCAATAGTAAATGCTTTATAACCATCACGTATTCCACTCTGCAATGCAATAAGGAAAGAAGATGCACAAGACGGGTGATTCATTCTATGGATTATAATGTGATCCTTTGTTCGTGTGACTCTATTTTTGTGTTTTGTTAGTATGGTATTTCTTGCATCCATCTTATATCCTCCGGACAAATCACATTTTTGTGAGAACTCGTTGATATAGAAATATCAGTTTTGCGTTTAGTAAGTTTTAAAAAATGACGGTTCTCTCGCCAAAAGAGAAAAATTTCATATCACAAGACTTCTCTGATATAACAGGTCATACTTTTTGATAAAATTACTCGAAAGCGAGACTTTTTCCTTTAAGATTCACTTTCTTTTCGGCTTCTACTGTCGATATCTGGCCATGTGATTTCTGACTCAAATGCAGATGCAATCGCTTCTATTGCAATACCTCTTGAAGCAGAGTTTTCCCAATCAGCACCTTTAGTAGCAATGCAATCACCACAAGTTATAATTTTCGTATTTTCTCCAATAATAGTATCTAATTCATTTTCTAAATCCGGGATACAAGCAAAAATACGCCCTGTAAATAACAGCACATCAAGATTTAGCATATCAACCAAAAGATGCATGATATAGCCAACATACCGTTTCAATTCCTTGTATTTCTCTGGATGTTTTATACTAAAGTTTTCAAGCTGTGCATGGGTGGTTTTTGCCCAATAGTCACTTAAACTATCCGCATCGAAAACATCTTTTCTGAGAAGGGCTTCGAGACAATTTGATTTTTTGCAGCTGCACTCGATCGGAACATTATTTCCAAGTTCTCCAAATCTTGGAAACCTTATATGCCCTAGTTCCCCCAAATAGTTTGAGGCACCTCGTGCAATTTTTCCATCAAATGTTGTCGCAAAAGAAATACCCGTCCCCATATATACAAGTCCAATGTTGGGTTTATCCCTCAGTTGATACTTTTGCAAATCAGGGGTTTTATATAGTTCTTCTCTTTCAGCAATTAATGCCGATTTTACGGTGCTATCTACAACAATCGCAACCCCTAACTCTTGAATCAAATTCCATTGCGTCTTATAAATTAACTGTTGAACTCTTTTCCCAGTTAGAACATTTAAATTAGGACTGAAATCAATACTCATTCTGTCTTTATTTACTGATCCTTGAAATGAAATTCCTATTCCAATTAAGTTAAACGCATCAGAGGTTTCGGTTCCCATTTTCATGTCTATTGCATCCGCAATAATGATATTAAGCAATCTAGCTATTTCACTGAGAGTTCGATGGTCTTCATACGAATAATTTTTCTGTTCTATCTTGTCGTCTTTAGGCAAATCACACTCTAAGTCAAATAAAATCGTATCTTTATCTGGGCATATACTATTCGTATTAAACTGCATTTCTTTCAGAGAATTAGAAAAAATATGCCTCTCCGAAAGCATGCTACGAGACAATGGTTCATATGCCATGTTTAACACAACAGTACGTATATGTCGTGTTCCTACGGCAATGCCAACTGCATACCCAAATTCACGGTTTACACTACTATCCTCCTTTATAATAATTCCATCTTTCTCCATCGACGAAATTACTCTGCTCACTGTTGTTCTAGAACTATCAAGAATGTTTCCAAGGGCTTCTTTTTTCAGTGTGGGATTTCTCTCTAGCAGTTGAAGAACTTCATACTTTTTTGACGGTTTAATTTGATTCGATGGTTGTTCTTTGGAGTCGTCCATAAATACCACCCTTCATAAATGTTGATTTATATTATATAACCTAACGAGGAATAACGCAACATAAAAATCGCGGTCACAAGCCATATGCACAAATCAAACCGCCCGTTCACAATCAGAACTTTGTCAAAATGGCCATACACTCTTGATTTTTTGAACGCATTTCGTGTATACTTAGTTCATTGGAACACAAATTGTTGGTCGTCCAATAGGAGGTAGTACTTATGCTGGAACAGAATGTCATTAATGCGTTAGTTGAAGTTGGAGCAGCCGTTTCCGAGATCGTCTCCTCTGCCAAACCCCATTCGATGAAAAAATTTGAGAAAGAGGCTGAAAATCTGAGATTGAGAGCAGCTCTCAGTAGTCTGAAAGACATGCTCGACAAAAGACTGATTGGAAATGCATGGCGAGCTGTCATATCAGAAATGGAGGAGACTGCTTCGTTCCTCCGGGGGAAAGACATGGGCCCACATACGGAAGCTATAGCTGCAAGAATTCTCCAGGCACAGTATTCACAGCTTGAGCGCACCATTATACATGCTTAGGTGTTTGGGGAGGGCTACATATGATTTTAGCCGTGATCGGGAGTGCCATGGCATTTTTCATGGCACTCTTACTCAAATTTGAGTTGCTTCATATAAAAATTAGGATAGCTGGTTTTCACCACCGATGTATCGGAAGTTGGTATGTATGTAAGGCTCGTATCCAACGACATTGGCATCTAGGATTAATAGGTTTAGCAGTTTTATGTGCTGTTTGTGCAATTGTGATTGCGACAGCATATAGCGAAGCAAACAAACAGATGGAAGCAGCAGAAACAATAATTTTACGTCAGTCTGATGATGTGACAAATGACGAAATTACAAACGAATTGAAGTTGCAAAACCACTTTGACAATTGTTCTGCCGGAAATGACCTGCGCTCTATTTTCTCAGAAAATGGATTCATATTTCAGAACAGTAGCTATGCGTTATTAGCTACTACCGATATTGAAAATCTCCGCGCCCGAGAGAATTCAGATATAACTTTTGGTGATATGCTTCAATACGCTATTAACGAGATTTATGCACGCCACGGTAGACGCTTTACCGCAGCAGAATATAACAACTTCTATACCAAGTATGAATGGTATACACCAACGGTTAATGAGGTGTATTGGGAGGAATTTAATGAATTTGAAAAAACCAATATCACCTTACTACTCAATGTTCAAAAGGAATGTGGTTATCGCAAACCTTAAGAATTGCAGAGTGCTGACCGTAACAGTATTTTTGTACATGCCAAATTGCCGGACTTTTAGTCTTGAATTAAAGTTAGCTTTATTAAAGTTAGCTTTTCAGTGCAATTAATGCCATTCAATATTCCTAGTTTATTGCACAAATAACTATAAGCATTTCCATGATAACATACAGCATAAGCCAACAAAATCTCTACGCTTTGCTTGCATATGTCTTTAAAAACATAGGAGCCAGGTCCCTGCCAATCCAATTAGGCGGCTCGGGGCTTGACTCCTATTTACTATGCATTTGTATTTTTCTTATAGGGATTATTCTCTGCCAATGCATGAACATCTATATCCGACCAATATTCGTTATGGTAAAACGTAATGCTATCACGGTGTTTCCGAATAAGTCTAAACGGTTTCTCCGTATTGTCATATATGTGGCAGACATCACATATAGCAAGAAAATCTGGAATGTTGGCTAAGGATTTCTTATACCGACTCCGCACCTTATCATCATCTACAGGATATCCCCCTGCCGCAACTCGTGCATGAACACGTTGAACATTAAGTTCCTCATTGCACGTCATAATAAAATAGCCCCGAATAAAATAGCCATTTTCTTTTGCAGCCTGAAGCATCTTTAGTTTCGAATCAGTGGACAACACAGTCTCAAACGAAAACGTTACCTTGTTTGCTATCAGATCATACCGCATTGAATCTGCAATATCAGCAGCTTCCTTGTTAGATATACCTTTTTCTTTTTGAATGTCATCAGCGTTGATATAAGGACCTTTAATCCATTCCTCCGTTGTTATTGTTGATTTTCCTGAGCCATTTGGCCCTGCAAAAACAACAATTTCAGGCTTCTTATTTTGCATATTCTCTACGTCCATCTGGATATTCCAAATATGACTTTCTTGTTTTTGCATCATATCTCGCAATAGGGCATCCCTTTGCTTGATTTGCTAGAATTGCTTTATCAACAGCATTCCGGAAAGATCTTGTTTCAGCTGGCTCAATGTAACCACGCTTAATAGAGAAAGTGCTCCGTTTCTTTGACTTAATTACTCGATTATCCATAATCCGAGGTGCTCCTTTCCAAAGCAGTATGTTTATTATATCATATTCACAAGGGCCGTGCAACGGATACCACCGAATTTTATTAGGAAGCATAAGTTACAATCAGAAAGGAATTTTTATCAGTAACCCCTCCACATAACGTGTAGAAGCCAAAAAACCACAGCGATCTCGCTTCTGTCTTTTTGGCTTCTACACGTTAGTAGGCAATAGATTGTTCTATGTTATCCATTTGATATGTGGTTTTGGAAGCGAGCCTTGACTGTTGTATCCATCGGGTTCCCCGTATTCTTAATTGTGCTGTTATTCTTGATTCCGTTCCTTCAAAGTGCAATGGAGTATCGGGCATTTTTGTCCCACTATAACACCGAACACACAGAGAATTGGGATAAAGTAGCCGGTACTCTGCCCCATTTTAAATCCTTGGGAGAAAGCGGGATTGACATGACTCCAAAGTATTTTATTAAGGAGAGCATGCTTCAAAAAATCAAATCGTTCTTTCAAAGTCCATCAAAATAGAATTTGTATAAGGGAAATGACTATGAATGTATTGCCTCAGATCTCCAATGCAGAATGGTATATCCTCAAAGTGCTTTGGGAAAAAGGTCTATGTTCCATAAAGCAAATTAGACGGACACAACGGAAAATACAGCACACAATGGACAGAATTTCGCAGTGAAAAGCTGCAAAATCTTAGGGAACGTCCATTGTGTGCTGTGTGCTTTTTCCGGTTCTGGGCCAGAGTATGGGTCAAAGTATAGCTGCCTTTAACTTTGGGCGTGCGGGCTTTTCCAAAGTTAAAGGCACTACAACCCACGCAAATGATAGAAAAGGAATTAGCTGATATAGGATCGATCCATCCGTGAAACTTGTAATACCTTTTGATCTATCAAACACAAGCCCTCCGGAACATTAGCTTTGAAATAACACACGCCAAAGGGCGAAAGCATCCCGAAATGCTGCGCGATTAGCCTGACGCGCTGCATCCTCATCGTGCCACAGAGACATTATAAAGTCACGCTCTGCAAGTTTAATCCACGTTCGGTAACAAACAACGCCACCCTTGCCATCCGGCTCAACGGTCTTCCAGATCACATCCAGAACGCCACCAAGTTCTTCTGGGTCTTTACCACCCCACCACTTGAAGATATAATCCAGCCCTGCCACATTGGTAAATCCTTCGTCTCTCAGCCCGGGCATAGTGGCAGGATCTTCCTTGTTGGTATCCTCCCACATGGAATCTCCGTATTGCATATGGTACAGATAGCGACTGCGAACCCAGTCGGCAATTCGATCTGCACAGATCTGCCAAGTCTGCTCAGCAGTAGTCTTTTCCAGTACATTTCCAACCAGCATAGGGAACCTCCTTATTCTCACGTATCGTCCCATTGGTTTGACAACATGGGTGTGAAATAGTAAAATATAATCGTATTTTGTTTTTTCCGAAGGAGAACCATACGATGACCTTTAATCAGATCAATTATTTTTTGAGCGTAGCAAAACACCTGAGTTTTACGAAAGCTGCCTCCAGTTTATTTATTACCCAGTCTACGCTCAGCCGGAGCATTGCTTCTCTGGAAGATGAGCTTGGCGTAGTATTGCTGAAGCGTGATTTCCACAACCTGAGTTTAACCCCTGCGGGAGAGCTGTTCTATCAAGAAATGGACGGAATTATGGAATCTGTTCAAGATATCCTGATGCGTGTGCAGGATTTAAGTAGCAACCAGACCAGCTTTTTTCCAATTGGCTTATTGGATGGCCAGGAAATCGAAACAGATCTTCTGTTCTCGCTGCGAAATCTGTCCGATCTTTATCCCCAGTATAACTTGAATCTTCAGCGTATGTCTCACAAAGACCTGATGGCTGCCCTGAAAAACGGAAAACTGGATGTCTTTGAGACCTTGGTTTCTCAAGAGGCTGCGGCGGATCCAACACTGGATGTGCTGATCCTAAAAAAAGTGGGCAGTGTTTTAATAGCCCGTGACGATGACCCAATATGGGATAGCCCCATTTCTCTGCACTCCGTGGATGGACGAACGTTGATCGTTCCTGCGGACCATCACCCCAGTGACTCTATGATTCGGAAAACAATCTCCAGTGCCTGTGTAACGCCAGAATTTAAGATGGCACCGGATTTACAGTCCCATTCCCTATGGCTGGAGGTCGGTCTTGGCGTTTCCATCCTAAATACAGGCAGCGTCATCTATTCCTCCAGTGCCGCAAAGCACCTGAAAACGGCACCGTTGACAGAGCTTCCGCCGCTATATGTTGCTCTCATCAGTAGAAGAAACTATCATACTCCGCTTCTGGACACGTTTCTGTCCTATATTGGAAAGCTGCGTATAGACGAATAATATCACCCGGCTTTGGTACGCGGCATTACATAGTTCCGACAGCCGGGTGCATTTTATTTCTCCTGGTGATGACAGGCGAGCTTGTGGCCATTGCCCAGATCCCGAAGCGTGGGCGTTACGGAAAAACATTCCTCAGTTGCCTTTGGGCAGCGGGGTGCAAATTTGCATCCGGGTTTTCCGTCCGGCTTTGAAACCTCGCCCTCCATAATGATTCGTTTTGGACGTCCACGGAGCTTCGGAATGGGAATTGCTGAGAAGAGGCCGTTGGTATAGGGATGCAGCGGATTGGCAAACAGCTCATCCGCCGGGGCCTGCTCTACGACAGAGCCCATATACATAATGATGATATTGTCGGAAATATGCTTCACCACGGCAAGATCGTGCGTGATGAACATATAGGTGAGTCCGAGATTCTGCTGCAAATCCTGAAGCAGATTTAGGATCTGGGCCTGAATGGATACATCCAGCGCAGAAACGGGTTCGTCGCAGACAATAAACCCGGGATTCAGGGCAAGCGCACGGGCAATTCCAATTCGCTGCCGCCGTCCTCCATCCAGCTCGTGGGGGTATGCATAGGCAAAGCGACTGGCAAGGCCGACGGTATCCATCAGCTCCTGGACACGCTTGTTCCGGGCGGTGGAATCCTTGTAGGTACCTGCGATAATCAACGGCTCTGCGATCAGACTCTGGACAGACATTCTGGGATCCAGCGATGAGTAGGGGTCCTGAAAAATGATCTGCATTTTTTGACGGTAAGGAAGCCGCTCCGATTTTGAGAGTCCTGCCACATTCCTGCCCTCAAAGAGCACTTCCCCGTCCGTCGGTTCGATCAGCCCAAGAATCGTTCGGCCCAGCGTGGATTTTCCGCAGCCAGACTCGCCAACAACACCCAACGTTGTTCGTTCCTCCAGTTCAAAAGAAACATTTTCTACGGCGTGAAGAGTTCCGTGGGCAGTGTCAAAGTATTTTTTCAGATTCCGCACAGATAGCAGTGTGCTCATTTGGTTACCTCCTCCTGCGCTTTGCAGCGGTTGCACCGTACAAAATGACCGGGTTCCACCTGCCGGTATGGTGGGATATCCGCTCGGCATTCCTCCGTGGAATAAGGACATCGGGGCGCAAATTTACAACCCTTCGGTAAATCTGCGGGATCGGGCATGAGACCAGGAATGACCTTGAGCCGATCAGTCTTTTCGTCAATGCTGGGAATTGCCTCAAAAAGCCCAACGGTATAGGGATGTAGGGGATCTTCAAAAATATGCTCTGCAGTTCCGTACTCTACCAGCTCCCCTGCATACATGATAGCTACAGAGTCACAGGTCTCAGCGACGATGCCCAGATCATGGGTGATTAGGATCATTGCCGTATGGAATTCCCGCTGCAGTTCCTTGATCATCTCCAGCATCTGGGCCTGAATGGTCACATCCAGTGCGGTGGTAGGCTCATCCGCTAGAAGCAGCTTTGGGTTGCAGGCGAGCGCCATGGCAATTACGACGCGCTGCTTCATGCCGCCGGAGAACTGATGGGGGTAATCTGAGGCGCGTTCCGGTGCGATGCCGACCTTATTAAGCATTTCGCCGGCCCGGGCAGTGGCTTCGGTACGGGAACACTTCTGATGCTTCCGTATGACCTCACTGATCTGCTTTCCCACGGGAATTACGGGATTCAGGGCAGTCATGGGGTCCTGAAAGATCATAGAGATCTTCCGACCGCGGATTTTTCGCATTTCGGACTCAGATTTTTTCAAAATATCATTGCCCTCAAAGAGAATCTCACCCTCCTGGATCTGGCCGCTGGTGGATGAAATCAGCCGCAGGATACTCAGACAGGTAGTGGTCTTTCCCGCGCCGGTTTCCCCAACGATGCCCAGCGTCTGCCCTTCTTCGATATCAAAGGAAATACCGTTTACTGCGTGGATGACAGCATCGTCTGTCGTATATTGAACCGTCAGCTTCTTGACTTCCAATAACTTGCTCATAGTTATCCTCCTTACTGCTTCAGGCGAGGATCCATTGCATCCCGCAGCCCGTCACCGAACAGGTTGAACGCGAGCATTGTCAGCGCGATCATCAGTCCGGGGAACGTGACAATGGGCCAAAAGGAGCGAATCAACTCCCTGCCGTTGGAGAGAATGGAACCCCACTCGGGAGTAGGCGGTTGAATGCCGAGACCGATAAAGCTCATACCAGCAATGGACAAAATTGCATCCCCAAACTTGAGAGAAGCCTGCACAATCAGAGGCGCTAACGTATTGGGGATAATATGACGGCGAATAATATGACCGTTGGAGCCGCCAAACGCAGTGGCAGCTTGAATATACTCTTGATCCCGCAGTAAAAGGACCGAGGAACGCACCACACGTGTAAGGCCCGGGATATTACAGATGGTAATGGCCAAGGCAGTATTCACAATGCCGCTGCCCAATGCGGCGGCAATGGAAATTGCCAGCAGCATACCGGGGATCGCCATAAAGACATCTACAACACGCATGATAACGGAATCGAACCAACCGCCAAAGTAACCGGCTGCGGCACCGAGAATCGCAGAGACTACAATGCTGATCATAACGGTACAAAATGCAACCAACAGAGAGATTCTGCCGCCGTATAGAATGCGGGAGAAAAGGTCACGACCGAAATCGTCGGTTCCCATCAGGTGCTTGAGGCTGGGTTTCTGAAGGGCGTTTGCAAGATCAATCTGGTCATAGGGATATGGCGCAATGAAATCGGCAAAACTTACAACCAGAACAAGAATAACGATGAACCCTAGCGATACCATAGCCAGCTTATTCTTTTTCAGCCGATGCCAGATTTCGCCAAGCTGGGAACGTTTCTGCAGGGTATCGCCGGCAACCTGCTTTTTCTTTTTTCCTGCCATGATTATCCCCCCTCTACACCGGATTTCCTGCGTTTGAAAATTGGCTTGCGGGCCGTGTACTGGGCCCGGATTCTTGGATCAATCAGCGCATAGACCAAATCTGTAATCAGATTTGTGCCGCAGATCAGGAGTGCACAAATCAGTACGATTCCCTGTGTCAGCGTATAGTCATATTTACTGATGGAGTTATTCATTAGTGTCCCCAGGCCGGGGATGTTAAAAATGGTTTCGATGATGATGGTACCGGTCACGGCAAGGCCGGTCATGAGGCCGATGGACGACGTGACCGGAATCATGCCATTACGGAGCGCATGGCGAAAAATGATAACACCGGAACCCAGGCCCTTGGCTTTCGCTGTGCGGATATAGTCTTGCCGAATGACCTCCAGCATGGAGGAACGGGTCATCCGGGTAATCATGGCCACCGGAAATGCGCCCACGGATACCACCGGAAGAATCCAGCTCCTCCAGGTATCCAATCCGGAAACCGGCAGCCAGCCCAACTGTACGGAAAACAGGAGCATCAACATCAGCGCAAGCCAAAAGCTGGGGATGGCGGCCAGTACAACTGCAAATGTTGTTGCCACATAGTCAAAGACAGAATACTGTCTTGTGGCGGAGATGATTCCCAAAGGAATACCCAGGAGAACCGCAAAGGCAACACCCAGCAGTCCCAGGAGGACGGTAACGCCAATGCGTTCACCGATCAGCTCCATAACCGGCCGCTTGAAGGAATAAGAGACACCCAGGTCAAACTTTGTAAATACATTCACAAGATACTCTCCAAGTTGAACAAAGTAAGGACGATCCAGCCCCCACTCATGCTCAACGGCAGCGATATTTTCCGGGGTCGCTGAACCACCTAAAATCGCCATGGCCGGGCTGCCGGTGGAAAAATAATTGATCGTGAAAACAATTACGATGACGCCGATTAAGATGGGGATCATTAAAAGAAGGCGTTTAACGGTATATCGAATCATGTAATCTCTCCTTTGGAAACGCAGCTTCAGCTCTAGGACGGTGCAGGTCCGTTCTAGAGCTGAAGTGCTGCCCTTTAACGGGCAAAGCTAAGTTTCGTAAAGTCTACAACCTTTTCAGCGGTCAGGACAGAATTCTCGCCCATGTTAACATAGTCCTGATAAGCCCAGGAGCCAACATTCTGATAAATGGGAATGTAGGACGCGTCATCATGCAGTGCAGCTTGTGCTTGTTTGAAAAGACCAACCCGCTTTCCGGGATCCCGCTCGGAAATAACCTCGGTCAGAGCCTTCTGGAATTCCTCATTTTCAACCTCGCAGAGCATGTTACCGCTGCCGGCTGCAAACGGCTGGAAAATCTCAAAGTCGTCGCCACGAATGGTGTTATCGACCATACCGGCAAACTGCTCGCCGCTCATCTGATATCCCATCAGTGTAAACAGATCCATGCTTTCTATGGTCATATCAATGCCGACCTGGCTCAGGTATGCCTTAATAGCCTCTGCCATTTTAACGTCAGTGCCCTGATCGGAGGCAACCATAGCAGTAAATGCAAAGCCATCGGGATAACCGGCGTCACTCAAATACTGCTTTGCCATTTCGGGATCATACTCATAGGGGTGTGCCTCGAAAGCCGCACAGTTGGAAGGCATGGAGGAAGCTGCCGCAATAACCGTGGAGCCCCCGATTGTCTCGGCAACGGCTTTCCAGTCAACTGCATGCGCAATCGCAAGGCGAAGATTCTGATTTCCATAGAAGGGGGATGCCTCGTTGTTTGTGTTCATGACAAAGTTCCCCTGCTTGTTGGTCATCCAGGT
>ERZ857955.1222-NODE-1222-length-21442-cov-3.315519_pt1 | contig 21442 bp, 20 predicted proteins | sample MGYA00519956_ERZ857955 | MGnify/ENA primary metagenome ERZ857955 (study PRJEB31778, sample SAMEA3449378) | human gut metagenome | biome: human gut; feature: human-associated habitat; material: faeces | place: United Kingdom | collected 2010/2012 ...
GTCTCCATAAGCAAACATCATAAAATATAAAAAGCTACGCATAACATGCTTAGAGCGTGTTTGAAAAAGCATTCCCGTAAATTGCACAATATAATTTTTCTATTCCCCCAGCGTCAACATAGTATCAATACAAGCCTTCGCCTTCACTCTCACATTCTCATCCAGCTTGATCTCTTCTCCGCCCTGACCGCAGACGCAATTATAGACATCCATCAAGGTTGTCAGTTTCATATTGTGGCATACGCAGTCCTTTGACAGCGGATAAAATTTCTTGTCCGGGCACTCGTACTGAAGATGCTGAACAATGCTGTTCTCTGTTCCGATAATAAATTCTTTGGCATCGCTTTCCTTGGCATATTTCATAATTCCAGTTGTACTTCCGATATAATCTGCCATTGCAGAAACCTCTGGCAGACACTCCGGATGAACCAGTAACTTCGCTTCCTGGTGAGCGCCTCTGGCTTTTTTCACATCTCTTACAGACATTCTAAGATGGGTTGGACATCCCCCGTGAACGAACTTGAACGTTTTTTGCGGAACCTGCTTCTCCACCCATGCGCCAAGGTTGCAGTCCGGGATAAACAGGATCTTGTCATTGTCGATATTGTTCACAATCTTCAACGCAGAAGAAGAAGTTACGCACACATCACAGATTGTTTTCAGTTCGGAAGTGGTATTAATATAAGCCACAACTGTGTAGTCCGGATTGGACTCTTTCAGTGCGGAAAGCATCTCCACATCCAGCTGCTCTGCCATTGGACATCCTGCACCACTGTTGGAAAGGTAAACTGTTTTCTCTGGGGAAAGAATCTTCACAGTCTCGGCCATAAAGCGCACGCCGCACATCAGCACATTTTTCTGCGGAGCCTTAGCCGCCTGCTGGCTCAATCCATAAGAATCACCTGTGTAATCTGCTACCTCCAGAATCTCATGGCTCTGGTATGCATGCGCCAGAATGCAGATATCTTTTTCCTTCTTTAAACGCAGAATTTCATCCTGCAGCTGTCTTGTTGTCATCATAATCGTTTTTCACTCCTGTGTTTTCATTTATTCCGGAACTTTAATTTTCCATGTATGCCCGAATGTGTTCTTAAATATCTTCTTACCCTCATTGGCTGCTAATAGCTCCACTCTTTTCGGACATTTTCTTAGGATTATATTACCTGCCGTCCTCACTGTCAATAAAAAAGTTTACAGCTATCTTGTCAATTGTAAAGTTTAGTGATATACTACAGGGCATGTCGTTCGGAAAATTTGAATCCGCGCGCACAATTGCAATCATTCACAGAGAAATTTTATAAGCCTGCGCTTCAGATTATTTTTGCAAAATTTCTCTGTACACCAAATTTATCCACGAAAAAAGGACCATCAATTATGAAAACAGATATCCTCATCGCAGGAAGCGGCTGCTCCGGTCTTTACTGTGCCCTCCAGCTTCCCCGCGACAAAAAAATCACCGTCATCACCAAGTCCGACCTTACCAGTAACGATTCCTTTCTCGCCCAGGGCGGCATGTGCATGCTGAAAGAACAGTCCGACTATGACAGCTTTTTCGAAGACACCATGAAAGCCGGACACTACGAAAATGACAAAAAATCCGTAGAGATCATGATTAAAACCTCCCCGGAGGTTGTCAGGGATCTTGTCTCTTACGGTGCCCAGTTCGAGCGAAATGAAGACGGCAGTCTTGCCTACACCAAAGAAGGCGCCCATTCCACCAACCGTATTATTTTCCACGAGGATGTAACCGGAAAAGAGATCACCAGCACCCTGCTCCGCGAAGTCCAGAAGCTTTCCAATGTAGAACTTCTGGAATACACCACCCTGGTTGATATTCTGGAAAAAGACAACCACTGCTACGGCGCTGTGATCCGCCGTCCAGATGGTTCCCTTGACACCGTTACTGCAACCTATACCGTTCTGGCCAGCGGAGGGGTAGGTGGACTTTACAGACATTCCACCAACTTCCGCCACCTTACCGGCGACGCACTTGCTATTGCAGGTAAGCATAATATTGAACTGCAGAACCCGGATTACGTGCAGATCCACCCTACCACCTTCTACACCAAACATCCGGAAGACCGCAGCTTTCTGATTTCCGAATCTGTCCGTGGCGAAGGTGCCAGACTTTACGACAAAAACATGAACCGTTTCGTAAACGAGCTGCTGCCCCGTGATCTTCTTTCCCAGAAAATTCACGAACAGATGGCAAAAGACGGCACCGACTTTGTCTGGGAAGACCTGCGCACCATCCCGGCAGAAACTCTTCGCCACCATTTTCCAAACATTGTTGAACACTGCAGGGAAATGGGCTATGATGTTTTCAAGGAATGTATCCCGGTTGTTCCGGCACAGCATTATTTCATGGGCGGCGTAAAAGTGGATTATCAGAGCCGTTCTTCTATGGAAAATCTCTATGTAGTAGGAGAAGCTGCCTGCAACGGTGTCCATGGCAAAAACCGCCTGGCAAGCAACTCCCTGCTGGAAAGCCTTGTTTTCGCAAGACGGGCAGCGCGGGATATGGCAGAGCATGATCTTAAGAATGCTTCACATCAGAATGTCAGCGAAATTGCTGATTACCTTGCTTCCCACGTAGACTTCACCCCATACCAGGACATCCAGACTCTGGCCGAAACTTATCACCATCTTGCCACACAGGCCATCACCCTTGGCCAAAATCCAGAAGGCAGAAAGGAATTTTTATATGTATGATCAGGTAACTCTCGGATTAAATGTTGATCCGTTCATTTTAAGCGCATTAAAAGAAGATATCACAAGCGAAGACGTATCCACTAACAGCGTTATGCCCAATCCCACCCCAGGCGTTGTAGATCTTATCTGCAAAGAAGATGGAATCATCTGCGGACTCCAGGTTTTTGAGCGTGTTTTCACACTTCTGGATTCATCCACCAGAACTGAATTCTATGTAAAAGACGGAGACCACGTAGAAAATAAACAGCTTGTAGGAAAAATTTACGGAGATATCCGTGTGCTCCTTTGCGGAGAAAGAACCGCCCTCAACTATCTCCAGAGAATGAGCGGAATCGCCACCTACACAAGCCAGGTTGCAGCTCTTCTTGAGGGAACCGGGATCAAGCTTCTTGACACCAGAAAAACCACCCCGAACAACCGTATTTTCGAGAAATATTCCGTTCGCGTAGGCGGCGGCAATAACCACCGCTATAATCTTTCCGACGGCGTTCTTCTCAAGGACAATCACATTGGTGCTGCAGGAGGCGTAAAACAGGCCATCTCCATGGCAAAAGCCTACGCTCCTTTTGTCCGCAAAATTGAAATAGAGGTAGAAAACCTGGATATGGTAAAAGAGGCAGTAGAAGCTGGTGCGGACATTATCATGCTGGATAATATGACCACTGAACAGCTGAAAGAATCCATCGACTACATTGCCGGACGTGCCGAAATTGAAGTTTCCGGAAATGTAACAAAAGAAAATATTGCCAGACTCACTGGTTTGGGTGTAAATTATGTATCAAGCGGAGCACTTACACATTCTGCTCCTATTATGGATTTATCTATGAAGAATCTTCATCCGGTGGAGTAAGCCCTATTCGGCTGAACTCCCCCACCGACAGTAATTATCAGAATGGAAGTCACCTGTTTCCCGCCATCAACACGTCCCAAAACATGTTTGACAAAGGCTCTACACGGTAACAGGTAACTTTCATCACAAACCAGCAGACAGGAGATAAAAAATGAAAGGTGAAGAAAGACGAAAACAACTTCTGAATATCCTATCTTCCAGCAATAATCCCATTTCCGGCGGTACCTTATCTAAGGCATTAAATGTAAGCCGCCAGATTATTGTCCAGGATATTTCTCTCCTGCGTGCCAACGGTTCCACTATTTTTTCCACAAACAAGGGCTATCTGCTCCAGGAAGAGAAGAAATATTCCAGAGTCTTTAAGGTGTATCACACAGACGATCAGGTGGAGGAAGAGCTGAGCGCCATTGTAGATGCAGGCGGACAGATCCGTGATGTGTTTGTCTATCACAAGGTCTATGGCATCCTCAAGGCAGACATGGGGATTAAATCTCGCCGTGATATCCGCGCCTACATGGAAGAAATCAGCACCGGCAAGTCCAGCCTTCTGAAAAACGTAACCTCCGGCTACCACTACCACACCATAGACGCCGAAAGTGAAGAGATCCTGGACACCATCCAGGAAGAACTTCGTCAGCGCGGTTTCCTGGCCAAGCTGCAGGATTACGAACCCGTAGATTTCTGGGGCGGACAGGGCTAAAGAATATTTCCCCCTTTTCCTGCATACATATAAAAGGATGTTGCAGAAAGGGGGACTTTTTTATGCAGAATATTTATACTCGCCTGATCAACCGCAATCACCCGCTTCCACCCGACTATGTTCCCGAAAATCTTGTTGATATTGGAATTCCATTCGATACCCGTCCCGGGGATCCGAAACGTCTTCTGGAAAAAAAGACTGCTCACGCTGCCCTTTGCCTTATAAATGCAGCTTGCAAAGAAGGATTATGCCTTTATGGAATCTCCGGATATCGTTCTTATAAGCGCCAGCAGGAGCTTTACACAGGCAATCCCTATGTTGCCCAGCCTGGCACCAGTGAGCACCAGAGCGGACTGGCACTGGATGTTTCCTGTCCTGCCGTTGGCCTGGAACTGATTCCTGAATTTGCCCAAACTCCAGAAGGCAAATGGCTTACCCGCAACGCATCTCTTTTCGGATTTATTCTCCGCTATCCCCAGAACAAAGAAGACATTACCGGAATTCCATACGAGCCCTGGCATATCCGCTACGTCACACGGGAGCTTTCCGGATATCTGACCCTTACCGGAATGACGCTGGAAGAATATCTGGATTTTCCCGTTAAAACAAAATCCGCCAGCGGTTTCGAAAAATGGAAATTTTAATGTTTTGGAAACGCTAAAAAACATTAAATGTCAGGCATAATTCCCCCAATTTTTCACATACTATCCATACAGTACAAAATATGGAAGCAGATGAAATATACAGGAGGAACAGATAAATGAAAGCGACAGGAATTGTAAGAAGAATTGACGACCTGGGCAGGGTGGTCATACCCAAAGAAATCCGCCGGACTCTGCGAATCAAAGAAGGCACACCCCTTGAAATCTTTACCGACCGTGAAGGCGAAATCATCTTGAAAAAGTACTCCCCAATCGGAGAGCTGAGCATTTTCGCAAAAGAATACGCCGAATCCCTTTCCCAGTCCACCGGCATGCTTTCCTGCATTACCGACCACGACCAGGTAGTGGCTGCTGCCGGACCGGGAAGCAAAGAATTTATCGGGAAAATGATCAGCCACCAGTTAGAAGGCGTGATCAACGACAGGGAATCCAAATGCCTGAACACCAAAGACCGGGGCAAAATCCCCGTAGTGGACGAACAGCCTGACGTTTCCAGTTCCCAGGTCATCCACCCCATCATTGCCGCAGGCGACGCCATCGGCAGTGTCATCCTCATGGGAAAAGGCGACAAAGACATCATGGGTACCAACGTAAAACTCCTGGTCCAGACCGCCGCTGGATTCCTTGGACGGCAGATGGAGCAGTAACGCTTCACACACTTTTTCAGACAAAAAACTGCTGCACCCTGGTATATTTTTTATATGCCAGTCGGTACAGCAGTTTTATTTTTTCTTATTTCGCCTGCTCTCTCATCTTCTGTCTCTGTTTGGTAATATCGAAATACTCTGGAGAAATAATCCCATGCTTCACCAGCGCGTCAAAAACCTCTTTCTGTTCTGGCGTCATGGCCATTCCTACTGTGGAATTGTAATCTGTAAGCACGCATCCGGTTCTCTCGATCATCCAGAATAGTGCGGAGTCATTCTCCGGTATCATTTTCCAGATTTCTTTCTCCGGATATGGCAAAAGCGCCATCATGGTCTGGAGATGTCCATTCTCTTCGATCAGCCTGTAATCTCCATCCGGCATAATGATTCCATCTGAAAAATTCTGGATTTGATCAGCTTTCTGTAAAAGCTCTTCTGTTACCTTCACAATTAGTTACCCCCTGCAAATTCTTCGCAGCATTCTCTTAAATATGCTGCTTTCTTGAAACTCATTATACCATGCTGCAAACTTAAGTGCTATCTATTTTTGTCTTCCAGACAATTTCTGGCTGCCCCCAACCCCCAAAAACTTTTATTATAAAACTTTTCTAAAACCCCTTGCATTTTCGAAAAAAAGTGGTATAGTTATTGCATACTCGATGACATAGTTTTTAATACTACGTATATTAGTTTTCGTTTTCCATTTGTCTGGAGGTGTTGTTTATGAAATTCAAATTAAAAGATCCCGGAAGCGCGATTACCCACGGTATTGCCTTTCTTCTGGCTGCTGCCGGAGCTGCGCCGCTTTTGATTCGTTCCTCAGTGTGGAGCGACCACATTCATGTTCTGGCACTTAGCATTTTTATTCTTACCATGATGCTGCTTTACGCGGCCAGCACACTTTATCACTCCGTTGATTCTACAGACAAGGTGAACCGACGTCTGAAAAAGCTGGATCACATGATGATCTTCGTAATGATTGCAGGCAGTTACACACCAGTGTGCCTGATCGTACTTCACGGCAAGATTGGTTATGCACTCTGCGCTCTTGTTTGGGCAACTGCAATCCTTGGTATTGTATTCAAAGGATTTTGGGTCACATGTCCCAAATGGGTATCTTCCGTGCTGTACATTGGCATGGGCTGGCTGTGTGTTCTGGCCTTCGTTCCAATTATTCACGCACTTCCCAAGGCTGGGTTTGGATGGCTGCTTGCCGGCGGTATTATCTACACCATCGGCGGTGTGATCTACGCACTGAAGCTCCCCATTTTCAACGCCAGACACAAGAACTTTGGATCACATGAAATCTTCCATGTATTTATTATGCTGGGAAGTGCCTGCCACTTTATTGTGATGTATTGCTTTGTGGCAAATATGCCAGTGTAATGGCTTTTTCCTAAAACATATTTGAAAAAGGCTTTCTGCAATAATTTGTGAGACATTTTACCCGGATGAGGGACTCGTAGCTGGAGCCCGAATTCGGGTAAAATATACCGCAAATCAGGTATACAGGTCGAAATATTTTTTCCCATTCTGTCTACGGCAACTGAATTCGGACAAAATATACCGCAAAGTGGGGCGGATAGATTGTGGGAATAATTTTTCAAACACGCTCTAATACAACAAAAAGCGGAGCAGACATATGGAAAAAATTCTATATGCCTGCTCCACTTTTTTATAGATTCTTTTACTCTTCTATGCTCTCACTTGACGTATCTGTTAAATCTGATTTAGTATCATCTGTCGTTGCTTCTTCTGAATCCGTCTCACCTGAATTATCTTCTTCTGTTCCGGCAACTGATTCAAATGCTGTAAACAGTTCTTTTACATTCATCTTATTTACGAGATATACTTTATTATCCACCACTGCTGCATAATAGTTTGTATCGTAACTATAGTATGCAACTTCCTGTGTATCACCGTCTTCTTCTGTAAATGTAGCTGTCAGTTCTGCATCACCGTCAGGTTCATATTTATCTGTCAGACGTTTCTGAGCCGTCATGTTGATCAGTTTATTGTAGAATGTTGTAAATGTTGTTTCATCCAGATCAGAACCATTCAGTTTATAGGTAACTGTTTCTGTATCGTTTCCATCATCATCTGTGGATGTTTCACGTGAAACATTTACTTTATAATCACTGCCCTGATAATTTACTTTGAGGCTTCCGAGGCTGTTTAAAGATACATAACTTACTGTCATATCCCAGAAGTCTTCTTCTGATTTATCAGTGAGTGCGGACAGAGAATCCGTTGACATCGTATAGACTTCATTGCTGTCATTTACCATAACATATCTGTTGCTGTCATCCGTTTTATTTCCAACAAGAATTGTAAGCTGCTTATCTGCCATCTTAGTTTCTTCTTCCGAAGAATCCTCATCGTCTGATTCTGTATCCTGTTTAGCATCGTCACTGTTTTCTTCCGCAGATGAAGCATCTTCATCTGCTGCCTCACTGGGAGCTGTCGTATTATCCTGTGTGTCATCATCAGCAACTTCTTCCTGATAATCTACTGTGATTGTTGCATATGGTTTATCCAGACCATATTTGCTCTTGTCGTCACATTTATAATCTGCAAGCGAACTATATGCCATGCTTCCGAATGAGGATACCAGAGAACTTACGGTAGCTGAGTCTGCTTTTTCTTCATCCTCGCTGCCTTTTACTGACCAGGTACTTGTATCTTCGTCTTTTGATAATTCATAGGAATTATCGCCGTGTACAGAAATTTTTGTAATGGTATCTGTATTGGAAATTGCAGGGAAATCTTCCATCTGCGCATAATCATTCAATGATTTGGCAAACGGCTCTACGCAGGAAGAATCTATCAGGTATACTGTCTTCTCATCATCATCTTTTCTTACATAATACTGACTGGTGGAGGAATTTTCATCTCCCACATACAGTGTAGTTGTTATGTCATCGCCATCTTCCTCATCAGATTTTGTTACAATCTTAATCGTGTTTGACGGAGAGTCCAGACCATATTCTGAAAGATCATCTACGTCCTCCAGAACTCTGTCTGAATCGACAGATGCAATAGCAGATGCTGCACTGTCCAGAGTAGTCTGATTTACCGGAAAATCTGTTTCGTCTTTCTTTACCCAGCTGTCATCATCTTTTTCAAATGTTGTCTTTGTATCATCAACCATAAAGTCCAGAGATTTAATGTTATCTGTTGATGCAGTAAATACAGTTGTGCTTTCTTCAGAATCTTCTTCGGATTCTTTCTGCTCCTGATGGGCTACGTAGGTTTTTACACCTGCGTAAGCCCCGCAGCAGACACCAAGAACTACAACTGCAAGAACCATTTTTACAGTTTTATTCTTCATTTAAGCTTTTCTCCTCTTCATCCAAACTGCAAACCCTACAACAAGGAAGAATCCAGGAATCAGACCGATGGTGCAGATCTTCCAGAATGCAGCATCATAGTCTGTAAGTGTCAGATAAGATACAGACAGGCTCTTGGATGGGATAGATACGGTTGCACTGTCTTCTGTGTCTGTCATCCACTTCAGGGATTCGATAATCAGCTTCTCATTTCCGCCAGATACCATCTGATTTACCTGTGATTCCATCAGATTGGAAGTTGAATAGTATACGATCTGCGTTTCTTTGTCATCATCCAGAGTCTCTGTGATGCTTACTCCCAGATCAAATGGGCCAGCTTCGTCTCCGTCTTCTTTCTCCAGAGTATCACTGTTCAGATCTGTCTTGGAATATGCCTGGTCTGATGTGGTGAGGATACTGTTGATCGTTACGGTATCTCTTACATCATCCATTTTTTTGATTCCCTGTGCATATGGTACAAGTACATAATATCCTCCGGAAACAGTCTCAGAGCTTGCATCTGTGCTGTTTATAGTCGGAACCAGATAATATGGCATCTGCATTGCATAATGCTGATTATCACCTTCAAATACGATTCCAGCTTCTCTCTGAACACCATAGTTTTCCAGAACTGCATCAAAGTTTGGCAGGTCTTCTGTTGTATAATCAGAGAAAATCATCGCCTTTCCGCCATTTTCAAGATAATCAATAATAGCAGTCTTTTCATCTTCTGAAATATCTGTGGATGGAGAATCAATGAACAGGCAGTCTGCATCATCCGGAACACTTCCCTCTGTAAGAAGATTCAGAGACTGAATATCCATGTTTGCCTTCTCGATGTCTTCTTTGATAGTAGAATCCATCTCCTTCTCACCATGTCCCTCGAGTGTATAAAGGATCGGGAGATCTTCGGATGTTACATATCCGATCGCACTTGTGATCTGACCTTCACCGTCGAAACCAGTGGTCTGAGAGCTGTAGGTCTGATAATCAATTGTGCTCTCATAGATATTGTTGTAATCAATGACTTTATTTCTGTCACCGCATACAACGATCAGACTGTTTGCAGAAAGATCATCACTTGTATATTCTGTTACAAATTTAGGATTTACTACAGGATCCTTCTGCTCTACTTTAATATGCTTGGATTCATCTTCATATTTCTTAAGCAGATTGGTAATATTCTCATCTTCAGAACCGCTCTGTGCAATCTGATAAATTGTTACGTCCTTGTCCAGATCTTTCAGCATTGCTTTTGTATCATCACCAATACTGTAGAGTTTCTGGCTGCTGATATCAATTTCTGAATATTTGGACGGAATCGCATTTACGATCATGTTGAGCACTACAACTACTGCAATAAATATCACTGACATAACCATTGTGTAAGAGCCGTTTTTGATATGCTTCTTACTGATGGTGCCAATCAGTTTCTTTTTGTCAAATTTTTTATGCTTATTATTTTTCATCTTTTCTTTCAGTTTCATTTTCTTTCACCTCCCCACTAATTCCAGCGTCTCTTCAAAATAGACTGTGTTGTAAGGAACAGGCATACTGCGATCACAGAAAGAAAATATACAATTCCTTTTATATCAAAGATGTTACTTGTAAAATTATCAAAGTGTCCGCTCAGATTAAACACATCCAGGACTTTCTGAATACCGCCCTCAAAAATACTGGATTTTACTACATAAATAATAATCAGTGCCACTTCTCCGATCACACCGATCACTGCTGAGATCAGAATATTCTTGATCATGGTATAGATAATGATGGCTGCTGCCAGGATCAATAACCCAAATGTCACGCATGTCGACATAGATGTCTGAGAGAAGAATGAAGAAATACCATTCATCATGTAAAATGCAAATAAGAAAACAAATGTGAGTACCGCTGCAATTACCTGGCTCTCAGTTAATGCTGACATAAATACACCGATTGCAATATTTGCACATCCCAGGAGAAAGAATCCCAGGACTGCTGTATATGCAGATGCAAACTCTACTGTGCCAAACCTGGACATAATCAGCGGATAAGTACACATAACTGCCATCGGAACAGCAAATACAGTTACCAGTGCAAGATATTTACCTATTACAATACCGCTCACAGAAACCGGTGCTGTCAGAAGCAGCTGATCTGTTTTCTGTTTTCTTTCCTCTGCAAGTACACGCATAGTCAAAATCGGTACTCCGATCAGGAATGCAAAGGTAATTGCACTTAAGGTGTATTCAAATTTCGGATATGCTGCTGAAAGCTGATATGCTGAAAAATAAATACCTGTCAGTACAAGAATGAAAAAGATAAATAAATATCCTACCATGGATGTCAGGTAACTTTTCAGCTCTCTTTTATATATAGCTGTCATAGTTATTTCTCTCCCCCTTTATCATTATTCTGTTCTTCCGGTATTTCTGCTGATGTCTGTTTTACGTTTGTCTCGTTTGATTTACCGGCATCAGTATCTTTATCTTCAGGTGTATTTGGGACTTCGTCTGCAGATATTGGTTTATCGGATGCAGTAAGTTCAAGGAAGATTTCCTCCAATGATACTTTCCTGGACTTCATCTCATAGATTGGGCTGTTAATCTCCGACATTTTGTAGAATACTTTTTCCCGAATGTCATTCTGCTCTTCTGTTGAAACTTTCACACTCCAGAGATTCTGTTTCTCATCTTTTTCCATTGTTACGCTGTTGACTCCCTCGATTCCCTCGAGAGCCTGCCTGATCTGTGTTTTTTCACCTTTAATAAGCATCTCCAGAGTGTTGGATCCCTCTGCAAGTTTTCCAAGATTCTCAGGAGTATCGCTTGCTACCAGTTTTCCATGAGAAATGATCAGCACGTAATCGCATACCGCGCTTACTTCAGAAAGTATATGCGAGCTGAGAATAACGGTATGTTTCTTTTTTAATTCTTTAATTAAGGTTCGGATTTCAATAATCTGTTTAGGGTCAAGACCTACTGTCGGTTCATCCAGGATGATCACCTCCGGATACCCCATAATCGCCTCAGCAAGACCAACTCTCTGTCTGTAACCTTTTGACAGGTTCTTGATCAGACGATTTCTCATGTCTGAAATCTTTACCATGTCCATGATTTCTTCGATCATGTTTGTTTTTTTATCTTTTGGAATTTTCTTGAGATCTGCCACAAATTTCATGTATTCCAGGACAGTCATATCAAAATAGACCGGCGGCTGTTCAGGCAGATAACCGATACATTTCTTTGCCGCTTCCGGTTCTTCGAGGATATCGTGTCCGTCAATTTTGACGGTTCCTTCGGTGGATGCGATGTATCCGGTTATCATATTCATTGTAGTGGATTTTCCTGCACCGTTTGGTCCCAGAAATCCATAGATTTTGCCTTTCTCTATTTTAAAGGAAAGGTGGTCAACTGCCGTATGGTTACCATATCGTTTGACCAGATTGTTTACTTCAATCAATGTGTTCTCCTCCTCTTAATTTTTGCCAAAATAAAATATAGAAAATGTCCCCAGGTGAAACAGAGAATGGGGGAACCCGAGGACATCTCTATAAAAATAGTTTATGATGAAGTTGTGATGAAATTAGGATAAAAGTGTGATTATTCTGTGATGTTTGTTTGAAAAAAATAGCTGTCCCGAAATCTCGGCATTTTTTGCCAGAAGATTTCATGAGACAACTATACATAGATTTATTATGACAATGGTTCTTTTAATGGTGTTCCTGCTTTACGCGGATACTTTCCAGGTGTAGATTTTTTCTTATTTATAATGACAAGGGATCGGTCAATCTCGGAGTCCGGCAATTTAAAGTATGTGATGTCTTTCACCTGACCACCGAGGATATTGATTGCTTTCTCTGCTTCTTCTGCCTCTTCCTGTACAGTTCCTGATTTATAGGAAATGAAAGTTCCTCCTATCTTTACATAAGGAAGACAATATTCTGACAGAGTTGCAAGGTTTGATACTGCCCTGGATACACAGAGATCATATTTCTCACGATACTCTTTATTTTTTGCATACTCTTCTGCTCTTCCATGAATCGCCTTAATCCCTTCTAATCCAAGAAGCTCAAAACTTTCCTCAAGGAAGTTTACCCTCTTTTTCAGAGAATCCAGCAGACATGCCTCCAGATGTGGAAAAGCAATTTTCAAAGGCACACCTGGAAATCCGGCACCTGTACCGATGTCCATAATTGTTTTTACTTTTGTCATATCAATGGCTTTTACACAGGCAAGACTGTCAAGAAAGTGCTTTGTAAGAACTTCCTCAAACTCAGTAATACCTGTCAGATTCATAACCTTATTTTTTTCTACCAGAAATTCATAAAACTGGATAAACTGATTTTTCTGCTTCTGGCTCAGCTCTATACCCAGTTCTCTGCATCCATTTTCCAATGTCGTCAGATTATACGGCATGTATTATTCTCCTTTTTCTACCTTTATTTATTATTTTTGTATATTTTACAGGGTTGTTTTATGTGCTTTTATGATTTTATCTGTTATTTATAGTCCGTTATTTTACTCTTTTATGTACTATTTTAATATTTTTTGCCAATTTCTTGTTTTTATAAGCACATTAAAGCGTATTATATTAATTATTTCGTACTGGAAAGATACACCAGTAAAACTGATATATCAGCAGGAGAAACTCCTGAAATTCGGGAAGCCTGTCCGATTGAAATCGGTCTGTATGCTTCCAGTTTCTGACGTGCTTCGATTCTCAGACTTCCAACTTTCTCATAATCAATATCTGTCGGGATTTTCTTTGCTTCCAGTTTCTTAAACTGTTCTACCTGTTTTAACTGTCTGCGGATATATCCATCATACTTGATGTTAATGTCAACCTGTTCCTGTACATCCCATGGCAGCTCCGGACGTTCTTTATCAAGTGGTTTGATTGCTTCATAAGAAAGTTCCGGACGGCGGATCAGTTCTGCCAGAGTGGTTCCGGATTTCAGCGGTGTGCTGTTATAGCTTTCCAGAAGGGTCTGAACCTCTTTGTTTGCTCCGATATTTGTATGTTCTACTCTGCTGATCTCTGTTTTTATCTGTTCTTCTTTCGTAAGGATTTTCTGATAATCCTCTTCACTGATGAGCCCTGCCTGATATCCCTTTTTACGAAGTCTCAGATCCGCATTATCCTGTCGGAGAAGTAATCTGTACTCCGCTCTGCTGGTCATCATTCTGTATGGCTCATGGTTTTCTTTTGTTACCAGATCATCAATAAGAACACCAATATAAGCCTCAGAACGGTCAAGAATCAGCTGTTCCTGACCTTTAACTTCCAGAGCAGCATTAATTCCTGCGATCAGTCCCTGCGCCGCTGCTTCTTCATACCCTGAGCTTCCGTTAAACTGACCGCCGCTGAACAGTCCTTTGATTTTCTTAAATTCCAGTGTAGGATATAACTGACGTGGATTAATACAGTCATATTCGATGGCATATGCATTTTTTACGATTTTTGCATGTTCCAGTCCCGGTACGGAATGATACATTTCTTCCTGCACATCTTCCGGCAGAGAACTGGACATTCCACCAATATACATCTCATTTGTATAGAGACCTTCCGGCTCAATAAATACCTGATGACGGTTCTTATCTGCAAAACGGACTACTTTATCTTCAATTGACGGGCAATAACGCGGACCGGTTCCTTCGATCATACCGGAATACAACGGAGAACGGTCAAGGTTTGCACGAATGATCTCATGAGTTTTCTCATTTGTATATGTCAACCAGCAGGATTTCTGCTCTATCTGAACATCTTCCGGATTAGTTGAGAATGAAAATGGTACAACTCTCTCATCTCCAAACTGTTCCTCCATTTTGCTGTAGTCAATTGTATTTCCGGCAATACGGGCAGGTGTTCCTGTTTTAAAACGGAACATTTCAATTCCCAGCTCTTTCAGAGAATCAGTCAGATAGTTGGCTGCCTGCAGTCCGTTTGGTCCTGTATAATTACTTACATCACCGTAAATACATCTTGCTTTTAAATAAGTTCCTGTACAGAGGACCACTGCTTTACAGTTATAAGTTGCACCGGAATATGTTTTTACCCCTGTAATCTTTCCGTCCTCGACCAGAAGTTTTGTTACTTCTCCCTGTTTAATAGTCAGATTAGGTGTATTTTCAAGCGTTTTTCTCATTTCATTGCTGTATGCCTGTTTGTCAGCCTGCGCGCGTAAGGAGTGCACTGCAGGTCCTTTGGAACAGTTAAGCATTTTGGACTGGATAAAGGTCTTGTCAATATTTTTTCCCATTTCACCGCCCAGGGCATCAAGTTCTCTTACCAGATGGCCTTTGGAACTGCCGCCTACGTTCGGGTTACATGGCATTAATGCGATACTGTCTACACTTACAGTAAACATCACTGTATTCAGGCCCAGGCGCGCGCCCGCAAGTGCTGCTTCACATCCGGCATGACCGGCACCGACTACAACAATATCATAATCTTCTACTAACGTTCTCATTTTGTCTCCTTTTATTTTACAACTGTTCATCCTATTCTTTCAAAAATCGCCGAAGGCGATTTTTTGATTTTTATTTACCCATGCAAAACTTGCTAAATATCTCATTTACCAGATCTTCACCAACAGACTCTCCGAGGATTTTACCCAGATTTTCATATGCATTCATAAGATCTATAGAAAAGAAATCTTCCGGCATTCCCATTTCGATACTGTTTCTGACCAGATCAAGGCTTCTGTCAGCCTCTTCCAGTGCTGCTTTATGACGGGCATTTGTAATATATACCTCATCATTAAAGGAAATCTCTCCTCCAAAAAACATATCTTTAATCTGTTCTTCCAGTTCTGTAATGCCTTTTTCTTCTTTTGCAGAAATCGGAATTACCGGATGTCCTGTTTTTTCTTCCAGGATTTCCGGCTGGATTTCCGGCTGAAGATCAGTTTTATTATACAGGATAATCGCCTTTTTTCCAGTAAGCATTTCCATGATTTCTTCATCATTTTCGTCAAGCGGAACAGAAGAATCCACTACATAAAGAATCAGATCTGCTTTCTGTGCCATTTCTCTGGCTCTGTCTACCCCTATTTTTTCCACAATATCCTTTGTTTCCCGGATTCCGGCTGTATCAATAATCTTCAGAGATATTCCATGAAGTGTGATATATTCCTCCAGAATGTCTCTGGTCGTTCCTGCAATATCTGTCACAATAGCCCGGTTTTCTCCGATCAGAAGATTTAACAGTGAGGATTTTCCGGCATTTGGTTTTCCAAGGATAACTGTCTGGATTCCCTCCTGGATCATCTTTCCGTCAGAAGAAGTTTTCAACAGGCGCTTCACTTCTTTCTGTTCATTATCCACAACTTCCAGAAGTTCCTGGGGATATCCATCCAGACTGATATGTTCCGGATCATCCAGTGCCGATTCTATATATGCAATGTGATAAATCAGCTTTTCTCTGATATCTCGGATTGCTTTCTGCACAGAACCTCTTAACTGATCCATGGAACTGCGAAGCGCATATTCATTTTTCGCCTGTATAACATCCATAACAGCCTCTGCCTGGGATAGATCCATCCGTCCGTTCAGGAAGGCACGTTTGGTAAATTCTCCTGGTTCTGCAATTTCGGCACCATTTTTCAGCACTGTATCCAAAACCCTCTGCATAGCATATACACCACCATGACAGTCTATTTCTACTGTATCTTCTCCTGTAAAAGTCCTCGGTGCATGCATGATCATTACCAGAACCTCATCAATCAGTTCCTCTCCATCATAAATATATCCATAATGAATGGTATGAGTCGGAACTTCTTTTATTTTTTTCTTCCCGCCTTTTGATCTGTAGATACGGGAAATCACATCCATGGCATTCTCGCCGCTGATACGGATGATTCCGATTCCGGACGCACTCATGGCTGTGGAAATTGCTGCGATTGTTGTTTCCATTTTTTTCTCCTCACTTGCCTGTTCTATAATAGTTCCGCCCCTGCGGAACAGTAGACTGTTACAATAATTCTGTCATCTTATATACATAACAGGAAAATCACACTGACTACTGTTATTTTTTTCTGCAAGTGTGTAATCTCTCTGGTATATATACAAGACTTTCCGTAAAATAAAAATGTTACTCCAGGCAAAAGTACACACGCAAAGTTACGTGCTATTCACGCTTTCACCTAGAATAACATTCTTTTTTCATATCTGCAATGAAGCAGTCATATTATTAATTTCTTTTTAATTTTACCACTACATGACGGTAAGGCTCTTCACCCTCACTGACTGTCTCAACGAATTTATTTCCCTGAAGAGCAGAATGGATAATTCTTCTCTCATAAGGATTCATTGGCTCAAGAATAACCGGCTTGCGGGTTTTTCTTACTTTATAAGCAATACCTCTTGCAAGGTTCTCAAGAGTTTCTTTACGGCGCTTGCGGTAATCTTCTGTATCAAGTTTTACACGAATGTAATTTGATTTACCTTTATTTACCACAAGACTCGTCAGATACTGAAGAGAATCCAGAGTCTGGCCTCTCTTGCCGATAAGGATTCCCATATCTTCGCCTTCAAAGTCAACTTCCAGACTTCCGTCCGTTGTGTTATATTCAGATGTAATCTCTACTTCTCCAAGATTCATGGACGCAAATACATCACGAAGGAATACCTTTGCTCTGTTTTCTACTTCTTTAATCTCTTCCGGATCTGTAAGGATCTCAACAGGCTTTACCGGTTTAGTCGTCTTTTCTCTGACTTGTTTCTCTTTTGGCTCTCTGAATTCTCTCGGCTGTTTTTCTTTTGCAGCCCTTTCCTTTACAGGTTTTGGCTGTCTTGGTTTCTCAGAAACAGCTTTCGGCTCTTTGATTTCTTTCTTTACCGGTTTTATAGCTTCCGTTTTCTTTTCTTCCTGAACCGGGGCTTCCTCTTTGAAGGAATCGAGTTTCACTGTCTCTACGATCTCCTTCATTTCTTCTTCCTCAGAAACCGACTCAATCTTACGAACCTTAATTACTGCAGGCTTGCTTCCGATTCCGAAAAATCCGTTGCTGCCTTCACTTATTACCTGAATCTCAAGCTGGTCACTGGATACGCCAAGCTCGATACATGCTTTTGTAATTGCTTCACTCTTTGTTTTCGCTGAAAACTGGATATAATCCTCCATGCCAACCCCTCCGTTCCTGACTACTTCTTCTTATTACGCTCATCAAATGCTTTTACCAGATTGGCCTTTGCAGTAATGCTGCCAGGTTTTGCATTCGCAGCGTCTTTGTAAGCTTCTTCAACCTTCTTGGCTCTTGTCTCAACATTTGTATTGCTGCTGCCTTTTTCAATCTTATTGATATTCTTGGCGCTCTGATGGGCCTGATTTGTAATCTTCTGAGGTGGAAGTCCCGCTTTCTCACGCTTCTTTTCCATCTTCTTCATATTCTCACTGATCAGGTCTTCAATCTGGATCTTATCCATCTTTTTATTGATAACAACCTGCTGCACACTTCTTACTGCAGCACTTGCTACCCAGTAAATACCAAGACCTACAGGGAATGTGAAACAGAATACTGCTGACATCAACGGCATTACCATATTCATTGTCTTCATGGAGTTCATCATTGCATCCTGCTGTGAATCGCCGCTCTGCTGTGCTGCCTGAGGCATCAGTTTTAAGTTGATCATCTGTGTAGCCCACGCAAGAATCGGGATAAGAATCGCAACGATAGCAAGAAGAGCAGATCCACCTACAAAAGCTGCTTTAATATAAGTCAGTGGCTGATCAGCGATATTCAGACCAAAGAAATTCTGCACATGTGAAATCTCTTTTGCAGTGCTGTTCAGCGTATCAGTAAATCCTGCAAACTGGCTTGTCTCAGCAAGTGTTTTCCACTGGGAAGGTGATAATGCATACAAAAAGTCTGTGACTGAATTACTTGTAGCTTTACTTCCATCCATAATAAGCTGAACTCTTGTCATCTTATTATCTGTGATAAACTGCTGAAGGATATCTGTATATCCGTTTACACCTGTAATACTGGTAACTGCAGATGCAAGGATATCCCTTACACTTCCTACATATGCCGGAATTTTATAAATTACCTGATATAAGGCCATCAAAATAGGGAACTGGATTGCAAGCTGTACACAGCTTCCTGTAGGAGATACGCCGTATTTCTGATATACAGCCTGTGTTTCCTCCTGCATTTTCTGCATTGCAGCAGTATCGTTGTTTTTTCCCTTGTACTTCTTTTGAATTTTCTGAAGTTCCGGCTGCATGATTGCACTCAGCTTAGAGAATTTCTGCTGTTTGATCTGCAGTGGGGTCATAAGAGCATAAATAAGGATACTGAAGATGACAATACAAAGACCGATATTCTGAATTCCAAAGATATTCAGCAATCTGTAAATACCATCCATGATCCATCCCATAACGGTCGCAAGCTGACCAATGATAGGAGTGCTGCTCTTTGTCGCTAAAATCATTTCCAAGTTCATTTCCTCCTAGAATCCATAAATGACAGGAGGTTCCTTCGATCGATCAATATTCAATTTTCAAGTACATTCCTGTCTTTACGGTACAGGGTCATAGCCTCCGTGGGAAAAAGGATTACAGCGAAGTATCCTCCATACCGCAAGAAGACCACCCTTTAATGCACCATATTTTTCGATTGCTTCTAAACCATATTGAGAACATGTGGGAATATAAGGACATTTTGTTCTCTTCATCGGTGATATATACTTTTGATAGAGTTTAATTATTCTGATCAGAAACTTCTTTATCATTGTTCTTACCTGCTATGCAGTGCTTTCCCGCCAGATGCATCAGCGCACTCTCTATCTCTTGATAGGTTCTGTCCTTTGCCTGTGGGCGTGCAACTACTACAATGTCCAAACTGTTTTCAAATTCCGCTTCATTCAACCGATAACTCTCTCTTATCAATCTGGTGAGTCTGTGGCGAACCACACTATTCCCTACTTTTTTACTTACTGATATTCCCAGACGATTCTTCATGTACTGATTTTTCAGTACGTACATCACCAGATACCGATTACCTTTTGATGTTCCATTTCTGTATACTTTTTGAAAATCTTGATTTTTTTTTAAGGACTCTGATCTTTGCATAGAATCCCCTTTCCTGATCTCTTTTTTAAGAGAAGAAAAGACCACATAATTGCGGTCTTATTCTTAGGCTGATAAATGCTTTCTTCCTTTTAATCTTCTGGCAGCTAATACTTTACGACCACCCTTTGTGCTCATACGAGCTCTGAAACCATGAACTTTTGCTCTAGATCTCTTTTTTGGCTGAAATGTCATTTTCATAGGTAAAGCACCTCCTTTATCTATTATCCATGTTAAATTTTGTAACTTTTTAAGTATGACAGACACCGGATTCTACAGCTCTCCTGCCCGCCAACTTTACTTATTAGAACATCATTTCAATTATATTCATAAAGGGTGGATTCGTCAAGTATTATTTACACAAAGATTTAAATGGTTTTTTATGCCATTGTGGATTACATAATTGGTTTACGTAATATTATCCACATTTTGTGGATAACTTGTGGATAACTTGTGGAATACCTATATATCTTTCCACTTTCTCCTGTCTATTTTACACATATCTTCAAAAAAATGCTTTTATTTCTACTTTTCTTACTGTGCATAAAATTATCCCCATTTTTTATCGTTTTTAAAAGAATAACGTCACATTATGGTAACCGGAATTGGCTTTTCCACTGTTATCCACACTAATCCACATAAAAAGTGGGGATAACTTTTTTCCACATTTCCCTCAAATATACATTGCGAAAACAGGCATTTTATTATAATATATATAAGGATATTTATGTCTTTTTTAAGAATACGGTCAGAGTTTGTGGAAAACTCAATATTATCAATACACACTTAATATAGAAGTAATACGAACCGGGAGAACCAGAAAATGAACAAAGTTGTGGAAAAATGGGACGAAATCCTGCAAATCGTCAAGACAGAACATGATCTGTCCGACGTTTCTTTTAATACCTGGCTAAAACCACTTACTGTTTACGAAGTAGTTGACAATGTTGTCACTATTATCGTGCCTTCAGAGCAGGTAGGTCTCAATTATATAAGTAAAAAATATAAACTTCCACTTCAGGTAACGATCAGTGAAGTTACCGGAATGGAAAACTGTGACATCAATTTCATATTGCCGGAAGATGTTCCGAAAAAAGAGGAAGTTTCTCCAAAAGCGCAGTCTCAGGACGCACGCTGCGAGGAAGCTCATTTGAATCCAAAATACACTTTTGATACCTTTGTAGTCGGAAGCAATAATAAATTTGCCCAGGCAGCAGCTCTTGCAGTTGCCGAATCCCCGGGTGATACCTACAATCCACTCTTTATCTATGGCGGTGCAGGTCTGGGAAAAACTCATCTGATGCATTCTATTGCTCATTTCATTATTGATCATGATGAAAACAGCAAAGTACTTTACGTTACCAGTGAAGAGTTTACCAACGAACTGATCGAAACAATCCGTAATGGAAATAACTCGGCAATGACCAAGTTTCGTGAAAAATACAGAAACATCGATGTTCTTCTTGTCGATGATATTCAGTTTATTA
>ERZ857955.1226-NODE-1226-length-21360-cov-7.341328_pt1 | contig 21360 bp, 19 predicted proteins | sample MGYA00519956_ERZ857955 | MGnify/ENA primary metagenome ERZ857955 (study PRJEB31778, sample SAMEA3449378) | human gut metagenome | biome: human gut; feature: human-associated habitat; material: faeces | place: United Kingdom | collected 2010/2012 ...
GAGATCAAGAATTGGATCAAGGCGAGAGCCCAATAGCCACAGCCTTGAGGCCGCTGACAACGTCGTACAGTATGTTTGTGCGCGGCTGACAGCCCGTATAGCTGGAATGAATGCGACGGACTTTTAGGTAAGACCGATTTTGGCTTTGTACTTACTGATCGTGTCTGCCCACCAATTTAAAATTTCGGGATCAACTTCACCGTCGCGGCTTCGTAGTACAAGACGTTCCGGAGAGAGCGCAAGCGTTGAATCGATGGAAGTAACCAAGTTCTTGTACGGCGACTGACCTAAAAGTAAGAATTTGGGCAGAATCGCCCAGCCTACGCCTTTTGCAGCCAAGCCCAAAGCCCATAGGCCGCTGTCAACTTCCCAATGGTCGTTGCAAATAACACGGGGTGGAGTTGCTTCCGGTGCTCGGGCGTGCACCACGATTTGTCGGTAGCAGCGCAAATCCTCAAGGGTTGGCCGAGAAAGGGAGGCCAACGGATGGTTTTTTGCAACAACAATGGACACGGGTGAGTGCCCGAGCAACCTCTCATCGCAGTGAGAAGATGGGGAGGATGCGAATATCAGAGCCAAATTCATGCCGGCTCTGCTGAAAAACCAGTCTGCCTCAGAACCGGTGATGTTTTCAACCTGCAGCCGTACGGATGGAAAGCGTCGGGCAAACAGCCGCAGCCAGTCAATCATGACCGGAGCTTCCAGGACAAGATCAATGCCCATGTAAAGAGCAGGGGATGGCGTATCGGTAAGCGACAGGGCGCGGGTTTCAAGACGATCCGCTTCAGCCAGAAGACGTTGCGCGCCGACCAGAAGTTCAGTTCCTCTGGGTGTCAAAACAGGTTTGGGCGTCCGGTCAAAAAGCTTGTATCCAAGTTCGGCCTCCATTCCTGAAATATGCATCGATACCACCGATTGGGCCCGTCGAATTTTTCGTGCCGCTTCCGAGAACGAACCTGTTGCCGCAACGGCAGCAAAGGAGCGGAGTTCATCAATTTTTAATCCCATAGGACTGCGTGCCTTTAGTGACTATCAATTTATTGATAGATTCTAACTAGATTGTGCGGAAATTTGATGAGACAATTCTGCCATGACTAACTTCATGGAGCAGGCCTATGTCCTTGAATTCCACTCTCAAAAAGAAACCGATGAGCGCGGTTGCGACGCTTGATCTCAATTTGTCTGCTCAACATTCTTTGCAAAACGCAAAGGCTGACGAGAAAATCCATGCGGGAAGCGGCAATGGGGCGAATGCAGTTTCCGGGGCTGAACTTTGGGCTGCCCGCATCGGTTTTTTCGCCGGAGGTTTTACGGTAGCTTCGTGGGCGCCTCTGATTCCTTTTGTCCAGTCGCAATTGCGGCTCGAGCCCTATGTTTTGGGGGTGTTGCTGCTGGGCTTGGGTGTCGGATCTTTTGTCGGCATGCCGTTGGCAGGCAAACTGACGCAACGTATCGGAGCTCGGAATGCGATATTGCTTTCCGGCTTGGCGTCCTGCCTTTTGCTGGTGGTGCTTTCGCTTGTGCCGGGGTTTTACATTGAGTGCGCCGCACTTCTGGCTTACGGCGTGACACTGGGTTGTCTGGAAGTGAGCGTCAATATTTACGGTACGCATTTGGAAAATCGCAATCAAGCGCGCTTAATGAGCGGCTTGCATGCTGCTTACTCCATCGGAGAAGTTGTTTCTGCAGTCGCGCTCACTTCGTTGTTTGTGCTGGGACTTGCCCCGGCTCAGGCTGTCGGCGCGTTGATGGTTTCATTGGCTTTAACGATGGTTGTTTTGCTTCGTCGCATCGAAAACCATCCGATAGAGGTGCCCCGAAAAACAAAAGAAAAGCGTAACGGATGGGCTTTCAACGGCTCTATAGCAATTTTGGCGGTTGTTTGTGCCGTGATTTTCCTTACGGAAGGAAGCATGCTTGACTGGAGCGCCATCTATTTGCGTGATTACGCAGGGTTGCCACAGGAGGGCAGCGCTGTCGGTTACACACTTTTTGTTATTGCAATGGCTATGTCACGTTTGATCGGTGACAAGCTGGCAATGAAGTTCGGCGCTGTAACGATGCTTTCCGTTGGAATCGCCATGATGCTCGCAACGCTTCTGGTGTTGGTGCTCTTTCCTTATCCGGCAAGCGCCATGGTCTCCTTGTTTATCATGGGACTCGGAATTGCCAACATTGCTCCGATTGTCATCTCGGCTGCGTCGCGAACGGCAGCAATGGATAGCGTTAAAGCCATTACGGCTGTGACAACTGTCGGTTACGGCGGCCTGTTGGCCGGTCCTGCCCTGATCGGAGCGATATCTTCGGCGGTGTCGCTGCAAGGCGCTTTTCTTACGGTGTGTGTGCTTTTGGCAGTCAGTCTGATACTTGTCCAAAAAAATAAATCCACGTTCAGTTGACGCGAAGGTAAGACGTACCGCAGGACGCGTCTTACCTATGGTCGGTTACAGTAGAAGCCGTAAAGCCCCTGACTTCAATCGGTGGAGAAAGTCACTTGAGGAAGGTAACGGGGTTGTCGCCGCTTGTACGAATGGCTTCGAGACCTTCCGGGCTGATTTGACCGAGGTCGGCCAGGTCGGAACTCCACGGAAATTCCACAAGGAATATCGCAATATTGCCCCAAGGTTTGTAGACGGTCATCGTTCCGCGCGTGATCTCAAAGTGGCGGGCGGAGCGTTCGAGTTCCAGAGCAGGCTTGGGATATGCGATACGTTCATTGCGACCGAAGTTTTCAAACGTGAGCGTCATCGGCAGTCGTGCGATGAAAGCGCGGGCGTCGGCATTGTCGGCCATTTCGACGGGATAACTTTTGCCGTCGATGGAAACTTGGATGGTTTCGGACATAGCGGTTCCTGAAGAGAGTAGACCCAAACAGACAAGGAGCGAGGCAAATAGTCGCTGGGCATGCATGGTGTTGTTCCTTTCCGATTGGTGTTTTGCGGATTTGCAAACATGCTATCGCGCCGGAAGTGACCGGTCGTGAGCGGCGGTGTCAAAGGTTTGCCTGAAAGGAGCAAGTACAAAAAAGGCGCCTCTCGAGCAGAAGCGCCTTGGTGCCACAACAGTTGATTGTGTCGATTATTTCGTGCCGGTCGAGCCGAAGCCTCCTTCGCCGCGCGAACTTGCTTCAAAATCGGTCACAGTTTCAAACTCGGGCTGCACGACGGGCAGCACCACGAGCTGGGCCAGACGCTCGAAGGGTTCGAGTACAAACGGCTCTTTGCCGCGGTTCCAGGTGCTGATCATCAGTTCGCCCTGATAGTCGGAATCAATCAAACCGACCAAATTTCCGAGCACAATGCCCTTTTTGTGTCCCATTCCGCTGCGGGGGATAATGACGGCGGCGTAATTGGGATCACCGATGTGGATCGCCAGACCGGTCTTTACGAGGACTGTTTCACCGGGGTTGATTGTGAGCGGCTCATCGAGGAGGGCTCGAAGATCGAGGCCTGCGGAGCCCGGCGTGGCATAGCGCGGAAGGTGCTCGCGGATGCGTTCGTCAAGGACCTTGAGTGCAATTTTCATTTTTTCGTCGTGCTTTATTCGTTGTTGGATTTGTCGGCTTCTTCAAGCCGTTTGAGCCGCTCGAGCTTCTGATGCTGCGAGAGTGCGCAAACAAGACCGCCGAATGTTACGAACATTCCTACGGGAATCAAGTTTTGCAGGCTTGGCTCGGACATGCCCGCGATGATGAACAACACGCCGAAAAGCGCGATCACGCTGCCCGCAAGACGCAATAGCGCAGGCATGGCGTTCTTGTTCTTGGCGATGAAACCGGGCGAGGAGGGAGCCTGATCGGATTCGTTAGCGCGACGCACGGTGACCATGCCCGGCATGTCGCTGTTGACGGAAACGGTAAGGCCGCTTACCTTTGCATTGCCCTTTTCGATTTCCTTCAAAAACGCGATGTAGTCGCCGTTATGAGGTTCAAGCGTTTTTTCGTTGAGTTTGAAGGCCATGTCTACACCTCCTTTGCGAGGTCATCGGCGATGCATTCGATGATGGTTTGCGCAAGCACATCCTTGCTCACAAGACCCGTGGCGACTTCCTTGTCGGCCGTCACGATCACCGCCTCGTTCATGTCGCAGCCGATGGCGCTGCGGGCGTTGTTGGCCACGATCATGCGAGCGAGCTTGCGGATGCGCTTGCCGCGTGCGTTTTCAAGCACGTTTTCGGTTTCGGCGGCAAAGCCGACGCAGTAAAGCGACGGAAATTCGCGTGCCGCCTGCGCGAGGATGTCCGGATTTTCCACGAGATCCAACGCGGGCGGTTCATCTGACTTCTTGATTTTTTCATCGGCGACTGCCTGAGCACGCCAGTCGGAAACGGCAGCGACGCTCACAAAGACGTCGGCGCCGGGTGCCTCACGGTGCACGGCTTCGTTCATTTCTTCGGCCGAAACGACCGGCACCGCTTTGACACCGTAAGGGACTGCGATCGAAGTGGGGCCGGAAATGAGCGTCACATCGGCTCCCGCTTCAAAGGCGGCCTGCGCAACGGCGTAGCCCTGCTTGCCGGAGCTGCGGTTGGTGATGCCGCGCACGGGATCCAATGCTTCAAAAGTGGGACCGGCCGTGACAACGAAACGCTTACCTTGCAGAATCTTCGGAGAAAGCAGGCGCGCGGCGTGCGCTGCAATCTCTTCGGGCTCAATCATGCGGCCTGCGCCCGAAACGCCGCACGCAAGCTCTCCGCACGCGGGTCCGAGCACGGCAAAGCCGTCGGCCTTGAGCTGAGCGATGTTGCGCTGAGTGCTCGCTTTGGCCCACATATTGCTGTTCATTGCCGGACATACGGCAACCGGACAGGAGCTTGCGAGAATAACGGAACTCACCAGGTCGTCGGCAATGCCGTTGGCGGCCTTGGCCAGGATGTTGGCGGTGGCAGGCGCGACGATCAACAAGTCGCAGTCGCGCGTGAGCGCCAGATGCTGCATCGTCCCGTCGAAGGCCTGTGTCTGCACGGGATGTCCCGAGAGCGCAGCAAACGTGAGCGGTCCGACAAATTCAGTTGCCGCCTGCGTCATGCAGACGCGCACTGCAGCACCCGACTTGACCAAAAGCCGTACGAGCTCACAGGTCTTGTAGGCGGCGATGCCGCCCGTGACAGCCACTGTGATGTTTTTGGCAGCCAGGCGAGAGTAAAGCTTTGCGGTCATGAGGAAGCAGTTTTAAGTTAAAGCCGAATATCAGAAGAAAGTGTAGACGTCCTGCACAAGGATTGGGTTAAGAGAGCTCGCGGATCTTTTCGAGTACCGCTTCCACGTGACCCGGCACCTTGACGCCGCGCCACTCAAACGCGAGCTTACCCTGCGGATCAATGAGGAATGTCGAGCGCACGATGCCGCGGCAGGGCTTGCCGTACATCACCTTCGGCTTGATGACATCAAAGGCCGTGCAGAGCTCTTCGGACTTGTCACTGACGAGTTCAATGCCAAGTTCCTGGCGGGCGCAAAAACCTTCGTGGGTTTTCACCGAATCGCGGGAGACGCCGATTACCTTGGCGTTCAAAGCCTCGAACTGAGGCACGGCAGCCGTAAAGTCGCGCGCCTCAATCGTACAGGCCGACGTGTTGTCCTTCGGGTAGAAATAAAGCACCACCCAGCGGCCGCGTTGGGCTTGCAAATCAAAGTCGCCTGCCGTGGAGGGGCCTTTGACGTTGACGACGTTTTCTCCGATCTGAAACATTGACAATTCTCCAAGAGTCAAAATTTTTAGGTGCGGTGAGTTTAGCAACTTGCACAGCCTCGAATGTTCGCAAATATTGCCGCGTACGGATGCCTGAAGCCTTGCGAAGTGCTATCTTTAGGAGCCTCGAAAACCACAGAAGCCAAAAGGAAGTCTTCGACATGCGTTTCCAGCCCAATGTTCGCCGCATCGCGGCGATTCACGACCTGTCCGGAATCGGCCGGACATCTTTGATGGCCGTCATTCCGATTCTCTCTACCATGGGCTTTAACGTGTGTCCTCTGCCCACCGCGATTCTCTCCAATCACTCGCAGTACCCGGACTTCTCCTTCCTGGATCTCACCGAAGAGATGCCCCGCATCATTGATCAGTGGGAAAAGCTCGGCGTCACTTTTGATGCGATCTACACGGGCTATATGGGTTCGCCCCGACAAATCGAGATCGTCTGCGGCTTTATCGAGCGCTTCCGCACGGCCGATACGCTCGTGGTGGTCGATCCGGTCTTGGGTGACAACGGACACCTCTACAGCAAGATGACGCAGGAGATGGTCGAAGAGATGCGGCGCCTGGCATGTCGGGCCGACGTGCTCACGCCCAATCTCACCGAGGCGTTTGCGCTTTTGGATCGTCCTTACAAGACGGACTGCACGACCGAGGAACTCAAAGACTTGATTGCCGAACTTTCCGAAATGGGACCCGATACGGTGATCATTACGGGTGTTCCGGTGCCGGGCCAGTCGGGATTAACTTCCGTGATTGCGCGCAGCAAGTCTGATTTGCGCACCTGGAAGGTTACCTGTCCGTATCTGCCTGCGCATTATCCCGGCACGGGCGACAGCTTCACGAGCGTGATCACGGGCAGCCTCCTGCAGGGCGACAGCCTTCCGATCGCGCTTGATCGCGCCGCTCAGTTCATACTGCAGGGCATTCGCTCTACATTCGGCTATCGGATGGATAATCGCGATGGCATTCTGCTTGAGCGAGTGTTGCCCAACCTTAATACACCGATTCAGTCGGCCACCTACGAGCTGGTCTGACAGAGACTTTTGAAAAAACAAAAAACCGCGTCTTGCTTTCGGACACGGTTTTTCTGTTTGAGGACAGAAAGCTTACCTTTCTCGGCGGAATTCGTCGAACACCAGGAGTGCCGCCCCCACGCAAATGCAGATGTCGGCCACGTTAAAAGCCGGCCAGTGGTAGCCAAACGCGTGAAAGTCAAGAAAGTCCGTGACGTAGCCGTAGACGAGGCGGTCCCAGAGGTTGCCCAGGGCTCCTGAAATCACCAGGGACATCGAGAAGGCAAAGAGTGTGCGCTTGGCGTGACGCCACAGAAAGAACAAACACGCTGCAGTCACAAGCAGGGCTATGCCCGCGAAGGCGAAAATTTGCCACCCGCCTGCGTCACCCAGAAACGAAAAGGCCGCGCCCGTGTTGCGAACGTGGCAAAGATTGAAAAAGGGCGTGACAGGGACAAAGGCGCCGTACGCGAGCGTATCGATGACGGCGACCTTCGTGATCCGGTCGACAATGAGCAACACGAACGCTGCCGCAAGCCAGAGGACAAAACGCCCCGGAGCGGGGCTCCGGGGTGCAGATCGATTGATCTCGGTCACGGCGTTTAGGCCTTGGTGCGGACTTCGCCGGCGCCGAAGAGGTTCGTGAGGCACCGTTCGCACAGTTCCGGATGTTCAGTATTGTTGCCCACGCTCGGAACGTAGTGCCAGCAGCGGCAGCACTTCTTCTGCTCGGTGGCGGTAACCGTGATTTCCAAGTCACCTTCGTTTTTCACGAGTTCGGCGCGCGAGGTCATCATCACGAACTTGAGTTCATCGCCCAGGCCCGCGAGGGTCTCGTATGTTTCACCGCTTGCGGCGATCTTGCATTCGGCCTGCAGGCTCGAGCCCACAAGGCTTTGCATGCGCAGCTCTTCGATCTTCTTGAGCACTTCGGCGCGAACGTCGCGGATCGTCGACCACTTGGCGAGCAGCGCTTCGGAGCCTTCGACAGCAGGCACCGTGTGATAGAGCTCGGTAAAGATCGTACCTTCCTTGTTCGGACTGAAGATCGCAAAGGCTTCTTCGGCCGTAAAGGAAAGGATCGGAGCCATCAGACGCAGATAGGCCGCCGTGATGTGCCACAGGGCGGTCTGAGCGCTGCGGCGCGGCAGACCGTCGGTCTTCGTGGTGTAGAGACGGTCCTTGAGGATGTCGAGGTAGAAACTGCCCAGGTCGTCGGTGGCAAAGCCCATCAAAAGAGTGTCGACTTGCTGGAAGCTATAGGTTTCATTTGCCTCAATGATCTGCTTTTGAAGCTCGGCAACGCGAGCCAGCGCCCAGCGATCAAGCTCGAGCATCTGATCGACCGGCACGGCGTCCTTATTGATGTCGAAGTCGTTCGTGTTGGCAAGCAGGAATCGCAGTGTGTTGCGGATGCGGCGGTAGCTGTCGACAACACCCTTGATGATGGTCGGGCCGATACGCAGGTCGCCTGTGTAGTCGGTCTGAGCCACCCAGAGACGGCAGATTTCGGCGCCGTACTTTTCGTAGATTTCCTTCGGACCCATGGCATTGCCGCGAGACTTGGACATCTTCTTGCCTTCTTCGTCGACGAGGAAGCCGTGCGTGAGAAGCGCATCGTAGGGCGGACGGCCGTAGAGGATGGAACTCGTCAACAGGGAGGAATGGAACCAGCCGCGGTGCTGATCGCTGCCTTCAAGGTAGAGGTCGCAGTGAGGCTTGCCGTCGTAGACGTCTTTGTGCGATCCGTTCATCACGGTTTCGTACGTGGAACCGGAGTCGAACCACACGTCGAGAATGTCGGTGGTCTTGTCGTACTGAGCGGCTTCTTCGGCGGGCATGAAGTCTTCGGCCTTGGCCTTCACCCAGGCTTCGATGCCTTCTTTTTCAACGCGTTGGGCGACTTCTTCCATGATTTCGAGCGTACGCGGATGCAGTTCACCCGTTGCCTTGTTCATGAAGAAGGGCAGGGGAACGCCCCAGTTGCGCTGACGCGAGATGCACCAGTCGGGACGGTTCTCGATCATGGCGTGCAAACGGTTGTAGCCCCAGGACGGGATGAACTTGGTGGCATCGACACCTGCCAGAGCCGTTTCGCGCAGGCTCTTTTCTTCGGCTTCGGTGTTGAGCACGCCTTTGGTGTCGGCCGTGGGCTTGTCCATGCGGATGAACCACTGAGCCGTTGCACGATAGATGAGCGGCGTCTTGTGGCGCCAGCAGTGCATGTAGCTGTGCTGGATCATTTCGCAGTTAAGCAGCACGCCCGCCACGCGCATCGTGTCAACAATCTTGGGCTGAGCCTTCCAGATGTTGAGACCGCCGAAGAGCGGGAGCCAGTCGGCATAGACGCCGTTGCCCATCACCGGGTTGAGAATCTGATCGTTGGTCATGCCGTTGGCCTTGCACGACACAAAGTCGTCCAGGCCGTAGGCCGGAGCCGAGTGCACGACGCCCGTACCGCTCGTGGCTTCCACGTATTCACCGAGGAACACCGGCGAGAAGCGCTTGAAACCTTCGTGCAATTGGCTGAAGGGGTGCATGAAGCGGACGTGATCGAGGTTTTTGCCGTTGGTTTCTCCGACGATCTTGCCCTCGAGCTTGTAGCGCTTGAGGCAATCTTCCACAAGGTTGGTGCCCAGAATCAGGTACTTGTCGCCGCAGTCAACGAGAGCGTACGACAGATCCGGGTGCATGTTAATGGCCTGGTTGGCCGGGATCGTCCACGGAGTCGTGGTCCAGATCACCGTGTAGCAGGGCTTTTCAATCTTCACGCCCATCAGTTCTTCGACTTTGGGCTTGTCTTCTTCGGAAAGCGGGAAGGCGACGTCAATGGCGTAGCTTTCACGATCAGCGTATTCGACTTCAGCTTCGGCAAGAGCCGAGCAGCAGTCAAAGCACCAGTTCACGGGCTTCAGGCCGCGGTACACGTAGCCCTTCTTCACGATGCGGGCAAGCGTGCGGATTTCGGCGGCTTCCGTTTCAGGGCGCATCGTCAGATACGGATTTTCCCAGTCGGCGAGAACGCCCAGACGCTTGAAGCCGGCTTTCTGCTTGGCGACCTGTTCTTTGGCATAGGCGCGGGCCTTGGCCATCAGGTCGGTCTTTTCGAGTCCCTTGCCGTACATCTTTTCGATCTGAATTTCGATCGGCATGCCGTGGCAGTCCCAGCCCGGCACGTAGGGGACGTCGTAGCCTTCGAAGAGCTTGGTCTTGTTGACGATGTCCTTGAGAATCTTGTTTAAGGCATGGCCGAGGTGAATTTCACCGTTGGCATACGGCGGGCCGTCGTGCAGAACGAAACGGTTGCGGCGGCCTTTGCAGGCGTTCTGAATCGTGTGGTAGAGATCGCGTTTTTCCCAGTCGGCAACCCAGACGGGTTCGCGCTTGGGCAAATCGCCGCGCATCGGGAATGCTGTGTCGGGAAGATTAAGCGGGTACTTTGCCGTATTGCCGGCTTTATCGGCTTTAGCCATGTGTCAGTCTCCAGGCCCCCTCGGGCTCTTCTGAAAGATTGAAAAGAATTGAATTTTGAGGTGCGCGAAAAAAGAGCGCCGTCATGAAAGAGGCGCGGGCGCAACGAGGTGTTAGTTTACAGGGAGAACCCTGCAGATTTCCATAGGTAAGCCTGCTTAGGTCCGGTGCGTTCTTGACGATTAAACGCATGTCGGATCTTCTTATACGACATTGCGTTATTGTGAAATTTGCTGCGTGCTTAATTCCCTGGATTGAGCCTAAGTTCGGTAGAGCTTGTTGCGATCGTACTTGCCACTGTCTTTGGGAAGACCCACCACATCGGAAACCTGCGCTTCATACGAAGCAAAGAGCGCTTGCATTTCTCTGGCGTACCACTCCAGAAAGATGCGTACGCGCTTCATGTGCCAGGCCTCGTGGCTTGCCACAATGAAGCACTCCACGGGCGGATGAAACCAGCCGGGCAAAATGGCGACGAGTCGCCCCGCGAGCAGATCTTCGTAGATCTGCACAAGCGGCATATCAACGGCCACACCCATGCCTTCGAGAAGAGCGGAGCGAATCGCCAGGATGTCGGTGGAGCGGATGCAGGAGGCGTAGGTGATCGGTTCGGCCTTGTTGCCTCGGTAGAGCATTTTGGTCTCTTCACGAACGGGGCCGTTGTAGACAAGTCCCGTGTGCAGGCGCAGGCTCACGGGGTCGAGTGGCATGCCGTGCTTTTGAATATAGGCGGGACTTGCGACCGGCAGATAGACGTTGCGGCCGCGGCTCATGTAGCACAATCCCGAAAGTGTCGGTTCTCCGGTGATGGTTGCCACGTCGCACAAGCCCTTTTGCACGTCGGCCGGTTTGAAGCCGCTCAAAATCTCCACCGTGATCTGCGGGTGCAGCTGCTGAAAACGTTGTAGCAACGGCGTAAGGCGCCTTGCGGCAAAGCCGGGAGCCGAGGATAGGCGGATATTGCCGGTAAGCGCACTGTTGTCGTCGATGATCTTTTGCATCAATGAATCGTGCGCGCGAAGAATCGGCGTCATGCGTTTGAGAACCAGTTTGCCCGTTTCCGAGAGCTCCATCGGACGAGAGTTGTGGCGGATCAGATCGCAACCGAGCGCTTTTTCCAGTCCTGCGATCGCCCGTGAGAGGTTGGAGACATCAACGCCGAGCGCCGAGGCTGCTGCCGACAGCGTCCCGGTTTTGGCGAAGGTGACGAAGTAGCGCCAGGCGGCGAGGTCGTCGAGTTTGGACACGGCAAAAACTCCGAGAAACCAGACACATAAGATGCGTTGATTCTTTCATTTCTTTGCGTATTACGCAAATTAAGTTTGACAAAAACAAATTGTTTTGAGAAGGCGATCAACGGATACTGTCGACAAGTATCCGTTTATTCTCTTTCATTAGGGAGCAATTTGCCGTGATTCACGACGAGTTCTACTGGATCAGCCAGATCAACAAAGCAAGCGTAGTGTCCAACAGCCGGGAGAAGCTTCTCGACGAAGCGACGGCCAAGCTTGCTGCCCGCGGCATTGCCGCCGTTGAAAAGGAGGCCGACGTCGATGCCTCAAAACGCGTCAAGAAGTACATCGCCTACGAACCGATGGTGATAGCCGCTACGGGCCCCGAAGTGACGATTCTGCACGCGGGCCGTTCAAGTCAGGACATTCTCTCGACGATGCGAGTGGCTATTCTGCGCGAGCAGACGTTTGAGCTGTGCGAGGCGCTTGATGCGGTGATCGCCAAGATCCTTTCCTTGGCCGAAGAACATCGCGACACGGTGGTGCCTAACTACACCAACGGCGTAGCCGCGCAGCCCAACAGCTACGCACACTATCTGTTGGGTTTTGCCGCCGCCTTCCTGCGCGATCGCGAACGTTTAAACCAGTGCCTCGTGCGTTACAACGAGTGTCCGATGGGCGCGACCGTGCTAAACGGTACGGGCTGGCCCCTGAACCGCGATGACATGGCCAAGCTCCTTGGCTTTGACCGCCCGCGCCTGAACGCCTTTGACTGTACGTGCGAGACGCCTGTTGACTTTGCGCTTGAAGTGTCGTCGGTCGCCGCTTCCGTCGGCGTGCACGTCGGCTCCATGATCAACGACATCATGGTGCAGTACGCTCAGAGCCGCCCCTGGATCATTTTGCAGGAAGGAGGAGAAAACACGTACGTCTCTTCGGCCATGCCGCAAAAGCGCAATCCGGGCCTCATGAATAACTGTCGCGGTGACGCCAGCGACGTCGTCTCGGAAATGACCGCGGTCTTTACGCGCGTGCACAATCTCGTTCCCGGCATGGTTGACGGAAAGAGCGTGGCTAAGAACGGTCGCATGACGAAGTCCGCAGTCTCCATGCTGGAGCGTTTCCTCAAAGTGCTGAACGCGCTTCGCATCAATCCTGCGCGAGCGCTCGAAGAATTGAACAGCGACTGGACGGCTTCGCAGGAAATCGCCGATCGCCTGATGCACGACCACGGACTGCCGTTTCGCATTGGTCACCACGTCGCCAGCCGCATGGTTTCCTGGGCGCGAGCCAACAATGTTTTGCCGCAGGACTTCCCGTACGAACAGATGCAGCGCATCTATGTTGAAGAAATTCGCGAGGAGTTCCCCGAAGGCCCCGAAGTGCTGCCTATGAGTAAGGAAGAATTTCTCGAGGCGCTTGATCCGCGTAAGATCATTGCCAACCGAAAGACCAAGGGCAGCGCCGCTCCCGCAGAGGTTGAGGCGATGCTCGCGGACTTTGCCGCCGCGCTCAAGGCCGAACAGGGCAAGACGAACGCGATGCGTCAACAGGTGACCGACGCCATCGCAGGACTCGAGGCCGCCTTTGCCGAACATCTATAAATTCCAACTCTAAGGAGATAACAAAATGTCTTCGGTATTGCCTCTGATTGCCGTGATCGTGACAGTGATCGCCGGCTGGGCGCTGATCAAGCGCGTGCAGACGCATATGGTGCTGTTGTTTGCAGGTCTGGCTATTTTGATCTGCGTAGCGCTTGCCGGCGTCGGTTTCCTTCCGAAGGGTGTCAAACCGTCAGGATTTTGGCTCTTTGATATTTTCGCGACTTTGAAGTCTATTGCCACCAAGCAGAGTTCAGGCATCGGCTTTCTCATCATGACTGCCGGCGGCTTTGCAGCTTATATGGATCGAATCGGCGCTGCCAAGGCGCTTGTGGACGTAGCCGTCAAACCGCTTTCGGCCCTGAAGGCTCCTTACCTTGTGCTGGCTTTCGGGTATGTCGTCGGTCAAATGCTTGTGACCGTGATTCCGTCTGCCGCGGGCCTTGCCATGCTTCTTTTGGTGGCTTTGTTCCCGATTCTCAAGGCCGTGGGCGTTTCTGCCGCAGCGGCCGCTGCCGTGATCGGTACGTCGGCAGGCATGACCTTTGCCCCGACGGCAGGTACCGCCAGTCTGGCTGCCAAGGTGGGCGGTCTTGATCCGATCATCTACCTCGTTCAGTACCAGTTGCCGCTCGCAATCCCGACTCTGATCGTCGCCGCGATCGCGCACTATTTCGTGCAGCGCTACTACGACAAGAAGGGTGACGATCAGGTCGCTGAAGTCGTGGAAGTTAAGAAAGTGGACGTTCCGGTTGTGCCCAAGTGGTATGCCTTCTTCCCGGTGCTTCCGATTGCATTGCTGATCATCTTCTCCAAACTTGTCGTCTCTTCGATCAAGCTCGATACGGTGGCTGCACTCTTTATGGTGTGGGTGCTCGTGGTAATCGTCGAATGGATCCGCCTGCGCGATGTAAAGAAGATCTTTAAGGATGGCATGGCTATGTTCCAGGCCATGGGCAAGATGTTTACGGGTATTGTGGCCCTGATCATCTGCGCTGAGTTCTTTGCCACCGGGTTGAAGACTTCGGGGCTCATTGACGTCATCATCAACTCGGCCAACGGCGTGGGTGCCGGCATGGGTGTGATGACCGTAATTCTGACGGCGATCGTGTCGCTCGTGACGTTCTTGACGGGTTCCGGCGTCGGTGCTTACTCATCGTTTGCGTCTTTGGCTCCGGACGTGGCGGCCGGTTTCGGCGGCTCCGTTGAAGCTCTGGTCACTCCGATGCAGTTTGCTAGCGGCATGATTCGCGCCATGAGCCCGGTGGCTGGTGTGATCATCGCAGTGGCCGGTGCCGCGGGCGTCTCGCCCATGGCCATCGTGCGCCGCACCTGGATTCCGATGACACTCGGGTTGATCACCACCTTGATCTTCAATCAGATCTTCTTTGGCTGATCAAGCGACTGACTTCAGACACAATGGCCCGTGAAGCTCACAAGGTGACACGGGCTTTTTAGTGGCTTCAGACGCCTAAAAGTCGTCGCGCCGTTTCGGCATCACGGTTGATGGCGTCCTTGAGCTCTTCGAGCCCCGAGAATTTCTTTTCGTCTCTGAGTTTTTGCACGAACTCAATTTCGACGATGCGACCGTAGGCGTTGCCGGAATAATTAAAGACGAATGTTTCGAGAAGCCAGCGGCGGTCGGACGCAACGGTCGGCTTGTAGCCGAGGCTTGCGGCACCTCCGAATACGGTTTCGCCGTCGAGCCCCTTGACGCGCACGGCAAAGACGCCGTGCAGGGCGCAGACGGCCTTTGAGCCAGGAGGCAGCATTGCCACATTGAGCGTCGGAAATCCCAATGTTCGGCCGAGCGCGGCGCCGTGGATGACGCGGCCGGTGACGCGGTAGGGGCGTCCAAGCATGGTTTGCGCTTCATTAAGATCGCCCGATGCCATTGCTGCACGAATGCGGGAACTCGATACTCTCTCGTCAGATTGATAGAGCAAAGGGGTGGCAACGGCTTCAAAGCCTAAGGTTTCGCCCAGACGCTTGAGCTCGGAAAAGTCACCTGAGCCGCCTGCACCAAAATGGAAATTGTTGCCCACCGTCACCCAACGGCAACTGATGCCTTCGGCGAGGATGTCGCGCGCAAACGCTTCGGGCGAGAGTGAGGCAAATCGTTTGTGAAAGGGCATGATGTAGACCGCATCAATGCCGCAGCCGGCAATGGCGGTCATTTTGTCGCGCAGCGTGCAGATGCGGGCAAAGGGAGCTTTGCCGAAGAGTTCGCGCGGATGCGGTTCAAACGTGACGACGGCGGCAGCGAGCCCTCGGGCGTGCGCTTCCTGAGTCACCGCGCGAAGGAGTCGCTGGTGGCCGAGGTGAACGCCGTCGAAATTTCCGATGGCGACTGCGCAGGGGCGTTTGTGAGAGGAGCCGGGAAGGCCGCGGATAATCTGCATGCCGGTCTGTTGGATGAGGGTTGCCTAAATGACGGTCAAGGTTCTGCACGGTCGATTTAAGTCATCTGCAGGAGATGCGCCGTTCGCAGATTATAAGAAAGCCGCAAAAGTCGTGTCGTCCGCTTGCTTTAACCTGCGGTTTCTCGGTCTCTGTATCTCCGCAAAATCTCATGGAAAATCAAAGCGTCAAGAACATTTTTTTGGGAAGGCAAAGGCTGGACAATAGGGGCAATGACCAATTAAACTCATAGTGAAGTTCTTTTGGTTTAGGAGGATGTTATGCGCAAATCTTTGCCCCCCCCCAACCACACGAAATACATCGCACTTTGCCGGTAACAGAAAGCGATATTCCGTGAGTCTTCTGACGGTCTCACTCGCTGCCGTCTTCAGTTCCCCCGCCTTCTCTTACGACTTCTCACTCCCCGAAAGGCCGCAAGTGCCTGAATTTTCCGGGCAACATAAAATCGAAATCCAAAATGACACGGCCAGACAGCCCACCACCGAGAATCCCACTGGCTCACAGATGGGAGAATGGTGGGGACCCACATCAGAGACGGCTACAGGCAATGATGTTCATCTTTACCAAAATTTCCAAAGTTCGTCCGATAGATCTGTCTTTGGAGGTTGGTCCAGAGCCGACGGAGAAGACGTATTAATCAATCGAGTTGTCCTTGAGCAAAACGGCTATATCGAACGCATATATGGCGGATTCTCACTTTCCAGGAACGTAGAAAAGAACATTGTTGAGATTTATGGCACTGCAGCTGGAGACGGTACTTTCGCCGTATGGGGTGGAGTCACCCAAGCTCAGGGAGGAAAGGCCGATGAGAATTGGGTCTACGTTGCAGAGGGAGGCAAGGTAGGCGGAAATCTCGCCGGAGGCGATGCACGTCAACCCGGTGTAGATGAAGGTAGTGCCAACAGCAATATCGTTCTTGTGTCTGAGGATGCAACGGTTGAAGGGAACATCAACGGTGGAAATGCTCATTCATCTGCGATAAGCAATGCCGTTTACATATTGGGTACCGTTAAGGGAGTCGGTTACCGTGTGTACGGTGGCCAGTCCGGAATCAACGGAACAAGTGATCGGAATCTACTCTACATTGGTAAGGGCGGGCGTGTTGAAGGAGATGCTTTTGCAGCATATGCTCCGCAGGGAGAAGCTTCTGAAAATGTGCTGATTATCGAAAATGCAACCGTTAACGGAAATGCCGGAGCCGTTGATGCTTATGCGGGGGGGGTGCCTATACCGTTGGAACAAACAATGAGTTGCACCTGATCGGCAACGCTGTTGTGGGGGGCGGAGCAGGCGCAAATTTCGATGGTTGGCAAGAGAATAAATGTCGCAGATACGATGGCTTGGTTCATGTCCGCGGAACGGCCTCTGTCGGCAGTCTCTCCGGCTTTGACCGACTGATTGTCGAGTTGACGGAAGACAATGTTCAAACGGCTGCGATCACGATCACAAACCAGCACGAGGTGATTTATCAGGAAGATCCAATTCTGGATCTGACAGACGTTTCGACGGTAATCAACGGAGACACGCTTAAGGATCCGACTCAGGGTGCTGTGCTGATTACCAGTCAGAATGAGTCCCTTCGCGTGCTAGTCAATGAAGGAACCAGCTTCAGCGACGAAACAAGCGTCTTTGTTGATAAAGCATGGAATGTCAATCAGGAAGTAGTTGAGGCCGGTGGTATTGATATCGATACTGTCTATATCGATTCTGCTGGCAACATCATGACTTCTCATAACGGCGCCGAGACTGCTCTAGGGCAAAAGAGCGTCAAAGCTTCGAACGAAAGCCATACGCTGTCGAGTTCCTTCTTGGGAACCATTGCATTCCTGAATCAAGGTGCGGAATTCATTGCCGACGAAGGCATCCGGGCTATGGTTGACGCCGTTGGTACGGATCGAAGTGCAGTTTTTGGCGCCATGCACGGCGGCACATCTCGATACAAGACCGGCTCGCATGTTGATGTCAACGGCGTGACGCTTGCCACCGGTGTAGCAACGAAGACGGGCGGAATGACGTGGGCCGGTTTCTTTGAGGCAGGCTGGGCTCAGTCGGACAGCGAGGTCGGCGCGGCATCCGGCGACGGTGACCATGACTACTACGGCCTCGGAACTGCGATGAGGTACACCTTCGAAACGCCGTTTTACCTTGACGCATCCGCTCGTATCGGTTGGGCAACGACTGACTTTTCCGGTCGCTATCAGACGGATCAGGCCCGTTACGATGCCGACAGTTTCTACGGTTCGCTGCATATGGGATTGGGATGGATCTATCCCATTTCAGAAGGCCTGAATTTGGACGTATATGGTCGCTACATCCTCACGTACCTCCACGGCGATGAAGTTGATCTCGGCACGAAGAACAACGAAGAGTTGGAAATGGACGATACGACGACCCATGCCTTCCGTGTCGGGTTCCGCCTGAACGGTAGCTTCAGTGAGCAGGCGGCCTGGAGAGTCGGGTTAGCTTATGAGCACGTTGCCGACGGCGATGCAGAGTCGGATGTTCATTCGCTTGAAGACATCGTAGCGCTTGATGTTCCCAGCCTTGAAGGTGATACGGGTATCTTGGACTTGGGATTTGTTTTCCGACCGTCTCCGACCAATCCGTGGAGTATGAATGTTGGCCTTAAAGGATACGTGGGAGATAGGGAAGGCGTCAGCGGAAACGCAATACTGACGTATACCTTCTGACAACTCGAAGCGGGGACGCGACTATCACTGGTCGGCGTCCCCGGTTTTTTGAAAACTGCACCTGACAGGACTCGAAAAAGGTCTCCGACTCCGGAGGTTAATGTTTTGCCCTGCCCGCAACTCAAGTACAATTGCCCTGCCAAAACAGAGCGGGTGTCGTTCGTTGACTCGACGCCTCTTGTCTATTCGAGATTTCCAGATTTCTTTTAATTAGATAGATATATGCTGACCCGGTCTTGGAGAAAGAGCCGGGCGCATTTGCATTCATGAAAAACATCGTAGTTTTGATCTCGGGCCGTGGCTCGAATTTCGTGGCGATTGCTCAGGCCTGTGAAAGGGAAAATTGGGCTGCCGAGGGCATCCGCATTTCGCTTGTTCTTTCCAACCGTCCCGATGCGGCCGGACTTGAACGCGCCAAGGAAATGGGCATCGAAACGGCCGTGGTCGATCACAAGGCTTTCGAGACCCGTGAAGACTTCGAACGCGCCATGATTGAGATCATCGACAAGCACAATCCCGACGTGGTGGTGCTTGCCGGCTTCATGCGCGTTCTGACGCCCGTCTTTGTCGATCACTACGAAGGCAAGATTCTCAATATTCATCCCGCTCTGCTGCCGCTCTTTAAGGGTCTTGATACGCACAACCGCGCGTTGCAGGCCGGCGTTCGCGTGCACGGCTGCACGGTGCACTTCGTGAGTTCGGAACTCGACGGCGGCGCCATCATCGGTCAGGCTGTCGTGCCGGTGCTCGCAAGCGATGATGCCGATACGCTTGCTCACCGCGGCCTTCGTCTCGAACATATTCTTTATCCGCGTGCCGTCAAGGCCGTGGCGTCCGGCAAGGTCAAGCTTGTCGACGGCCGCACCGTGACGGACGACGAAACGGCCAAGTCGCTCGCCGTTTTTGACTGCTGCGCATAAGAAAAGCCATGGAACAGAAAACCAAAAAGATGCCGTTTGCGCCGGTCAAGGTCCGCCGCGAAAAAACGGAAAAGAAGCTCACGGAACGTCAACGTGCCGCTCAGAAGCGCCAGGCCGAGCAAAACCGCAAGGCTGCTCCTGCCAAGGGCGTGCCTTCCGCGATGCGCCAGCAAAAGCTCAATCCCAACAAGGTCCGCATCACCAATCTGATCGCGGGTGAACTCGCGCGCGCTTTTGCCGTGATCCTCAAGCTTGACGGTCCGGCCGATACGCTTATGAAGGCGTTCTTCAAGTCCAACCCGAAGTTGGGAAGCCGCGATCGCACGATTCTTGCCGAAGCCATCTTCTACGCGCTGCGTCACTATTCCGAAATTGCCTGGCGCATGAAGCCGGTGAAGCCCGAACGCGCTCCCAAGGTGGCCGCGTTCCTGACGCTTGCGATGCAGTACGGTGTCGAGAGCATGGGCGATCAGGTTCTCGGCTCCGAAAAGGGCCCGGTGACCAATATGCTGGGACTGAATCTCGAAAAGGCTCCTCCCGAAGTGCGCGCCGAAATGCCGTTCTGGCTGTATGAGCTCGAAAGCAAGCAGTACGGCGAAGCCGCTCCGAAGCTCTTTGAGGCTTCGTTGCAGGGAGCTCCGCTTGACTTGCGTGTCAATACACTGAAAGCCAAGCGCGAAGACGTCATTGCGGAACTTGCCGAGCACAAGGTGACGGCCGAACCCATGCAGTTCTCGCCTGACGGCATCCGTCTGACGGACAAGCCCGGCCTGATTCGCTGGCCAGTCTATCAGGAAGGCCGCATTGATATTCAGGACGAGGGCAGTCAGCTGATTGCTCGCTTGGTTGGTGCCAAGCGCGGTGAAATGGTTTGTGACTTCTGCGCGGGTGCCGGTGGTAAGACGTTGGCTCTCGGTGCACTGATGAAGTCTTCCGGCCGTCTGTACGCCTTTGATATCAACGAAAAGCGCTTGCAGGGGCTCACTCCGCGTATGCGCCGTGCCGGACTTTCCAACGTCCACCCGGTGGCCATTCGGGATGAAAAGGACAACCGCATCAAGCGTCTGCGCGGCAAATTCGATCGCGTACTGGTGGATGCGCCCTGTACCGGTACCGGTACGCTTCGCCGCAACCCGGATCTGAAGTGGCGTCTGACCCCGCAGGAACTCGATCGCATCAATGCGGTGCAAAAGAGTGTTCTGGAGGAGGCTGCCAAGCTTCTCAAGCCCGAAGGTCGCATCGTGTACGCGACCTGCTCGGTGCTGCAGCGTGAAAACCAGGATGTCGTCAATGCGTTCCTGGAATCTCATCCGGAATTTGAACTTCTGAACGCTACCGATGTCCTGGCGAAGCAGGGGGTGACATTGCCGGATTTCCAGAAGGAAGAGTTCGGCGACTTTTTCGTGATGTTGCCGCATCGCCATCACACAGACGGTTTCTTTGCGGCCGTGTTGCAGAAGAAGAAAGCCTGATTTCGTTCGCTTTCCAGCAAAACAAAGAGCCTTGTCGAGAACGTATCGGCAAGGCTCTGATCTTTTGCGTGAGGGATGTCCGAAGATCAGTTCCGTTCGGAAATCGACTTCTTGGGCGGCAGACCGAATGTGCGCTTGTATTCGCGACTGAACTGATTCGGGCTCGTGTAGCCGACTTCATACGCGGCTTGGCTCGCACTGTATCCGCGCGCCACCATCAAGTGCTGCGCAAGGAACAGGCACTGACGCTTGTAATACTGCAACGGCGTCATCTTGGTGACCGTTTGGAAGTGACGGTAGAACGTCGAGCGCGTCATGTTGCACATCTCTGCCAGGGCCTCGATGTCAAGGGGCTTGCCCGTATTCTGACGAATCCATTGAATTGCGCGATTGATGCGGTTGGCGGGCGTGTTCTGGCTGAAGAACTGTGACAGCGCCGCGCCCTGCGGGCTCATGAGAAGCACGTAGGTGAGCTCGCGCTCGATAATCGGGCCTCGAGTGGCCAGCTGCTCAGGATTCTGATAGACCAGACGCAGCAGTCGTTCAAAGGCTTCGACGATGTCCACCGTTGCGGGCATCGCAGTGAAGGCGTGAACGGTGTGACCGACAACGACTCCCTTGTGTTTGGCTGCAATCTCGGGGCAGGTTGCCAACAGATCGGTCAAAACTTGTGGATCAAGTTCCACGGAGATGGAGACAAACGGTTTGGTGTCGCTTGCACATGTCACTTCGTAGCTGGCAGGGGAGTCCGCCGCCGTCGTGCAGCTCGTACCTTTGCCGTATTCAATGTTTTGCCCGTCAGTCGTGCTGCGCTTGCGCCCTTGAAGAATCAGACCGGTTGAAAGCGTGT
>ERZ857955.1234-NODE-1234-length-21243-cov-3.028554_pt1 | contig 21243 bp, 25 predicted proteins | sample MGYA00519956_ERZ857955 | MGnify/ENA primary metagenome ERZ857955 (study PRJEB31778, sample SAMEA3449378) | human gut metagenome | biome: human gut; feature: human-associated habitat; material: faeces | place: United Kingdom | collected 2010/2012 ...
AAGATGAAATCACCGTACTGCCCCAACTGCGGCGCTCGCATGGACAAGGAGGACGCAGAGGGGGGACGGGGATGAGAGGGCACAGGCCGCCTTCCAAAAACCTCCATGTGCAGCCGTGCTGGAGCTGCGCCAATGCGGTCCCGTCAGTGGGGACAGGCTGTCCGTGGAGTGAGCGGTTTGAGCCGGTACCGGGATGGAAAGCAAAACTGCGAGTTATTTCAACCAGTAATGGTTCAGTTTATACTTATCAGATAACAAGGTGCCCATTGTATCGGCCTGAGTAACTAGGAGGCGTCGTGTCCGACAGAGGGTCGGAGCAAAAAAGAAAAGGGAAGGCGGGGTGTCAACCCCGCTTGTCCTCGTTTAGGAGAGGAGAATCATGAGTCATTTGCTAATAGTAACTGTGCCAGCGGCAATGGATGTGACAACAATGGCGGCAGTGCGCGATTACGTAGCAGGGAGCCTGCCAACCGGCATCTTGGTGCTGGAGGATGGTATGACATGGGAGGTAACAGATCTCCCAGAGTTGGGAGGGACAGTTGTCCAAGGGAATCAGCCGGATGAAAGCGGGGATTGTCCTGGGGAAGACCCGCCGATAGATAATAAAGGGACGGCATCTCATTTTTCAGGTCCAGGGGCCCGCGAGAAGCGGAGAATCTATGATAAGTTGCGACAGTATAGAGCAGATAATGGATTGGGCTGTCTGACCGTACTGTCCAATGTATCTGGCGGAAAGGTAACGGAGACGGAACTGAGAGATGCGCTCGGGGCTAATCAATTGCCCATTGAAGTGTGGCGGCGGATTGATAAGGCGCTGCAAGCGGCTGGTGAACCATGAAGCGGCTGAAAACCATTACAGCCGGCCGGTTGGTAGCGGGTGTGTGTTATAGCGTCGCAACAACTCGGGACGGGCCTGTTGAGCGGGCAGCTAAGAGCAATATGTCTAGCGCTGCCCAAGAGCGCATCAATCTTCGCAGGGCATGGCAGAAATTGGAGATGCTTCTGGCGGCAAATTTTGGCCCCAGGGATCTGCATGTGGTTTATACTTATGATGATAACCATCTCCCGGCGGATCGCAGCACTGCCAATAAGCTGCTCCAGCGGATGTTCCCTCAACTTCGGAAGCATCGGAAGGCCAGGGGGGATGAGACAAAGTACATCTATGTGACTGAGCAGCTTTCGGCGGAGGGTGGACGCCTGCACCATCATGTTGTGCTCAATGGCACAGGGAATGATATGGACGTGCTCCAGTCACTGTGGCCCTACGGCCGAGTAGACGTGGAACTGTTGGACGTGTGGCAAGGCTATGAGGCGCTGGCAAAGTACCTGAGCAAAGAGCCGCGGGAAGTAGGGCGGACATCAGTCGGCACCCGGTGTTGGAGTTCCAGCATAGGCTTGACGAAACCGACCGCCAAAAGTGAGGCAGTGCCGGATGGAGTGACCATCGCAGCACCTCCGGGAGCGATCATCCTAGATCGGCGCGAGGAGCACAATGAATTTGGCGACTATCTATATTTAAAGTATTTGCTGCCTGACAGCGGGCGAAAGGAGAAACGTGGAATCAGACCACCGCGTAAGCGGAAACGAGAATAGATCGCGCGTCTTGTTCGGTCTGGAAACCACCTGTAACTTCTCACAAGGAGGTTAAAAAAGAGCGTGAAAACATTGAAAACAGATGGCAGGTGTGATAAACTTATCGTAAAGAACGGATGGCTGATGTGCCCGTCCTGCCGACGGCGGAAGGTGCTCCAGGTGAGGCCGGAGACCTCGGCAAAAAATCTCATCGTATATTGCCGGGACTGCCGGACAGAGACGATGGTAGATATTGTGCAGGGCCAGTGCTTTCAGAGCCGGTGCCGATGACTTCTCCAGCGGAGAAGCGTCGGTGCCGGCTTTTTGCTTTGCCTGGAGGTGATAGCCCATGGCCCTGAAGCCGCTCCGACCGTGCCGCAAGCCTGGCTGCCCAAACCTGACCCGGGAGGGATACTGTCCGCAGCACAAACCCAAGAAGGCCCAGCGGCGGGAGAGCGCCGAATGGCACTGGATGTATGAGACCAAGACATGGACGGATGACCTTCGGCCCACGCAGCTCTTGAATGAGCCCTTCTGCCGGGAGTGCGCCCGGCGGGGCCGCCGTACCCATGCTATCGTGGTGGATCACATCCAGCCACATCGGGGAGACTGGGCCCGCTTCATCGACCGGGGCAACTTGCAAAGCCTGTGCAAGTCCTGCCATGACCGCAAGACGGCCCGGGAAATAGCGGCAGAAAAGCGCAAAACCCGCCAGCCATTTTGACCGGTTGCTGAAGTAAACAGCCAGAAATCTTGGGCGCCTAGGCGCGGGCGCGCATCGCCCCTGTGCGTCCGCGGCAATCCGGAGGATTGCCAAGCACGCCCCCCGCCAAGAAAGTTTTGACGGAGGGCACGTAAGACCGCGCGGCATCCTCCGTGAGAGATTTTTTCCCCATGGAGGGTGAGGGAGCGGCAGGAGACGCGGATGAGGCCGTGGATCGGACGGAAAGCCAAACGAGAGGTGAATGGACATGACAATCAAGATCAAAACAGATCGGGAGAGCTGGCAGATGGTCCCGGTGTCGGAGATCGTGCCCTATGAGCACAACTCCAAGCCCCACAGCGAGTCCCAGATCGGCCAGCTGCGGGAGAGCCTGCGCATAATGGGCTTTGTCCGCCCCCTGCTCCTGGACGGGGAGCGCCGGCTCATCGCAGGCCACGGCGTACTGCTGGCCGCCCAGGCCGAGGGCATGGAGGAGGTTCCCTGCGTGGTGGTCTCCGGCTTGACGGAGACGCAGCGGAGGGCCTATGTCCACCTGGACAACCTGCTGGGCGAGATGACCCATACCGACGCCGGGCAGCTGGCCATGGATGCTCCCATGCTGGAGGAGTTGGGATTGGAACTGGATGCCCTCGGTGTCCGGCTGCCGGATCTGGAGCCGGCACAGCCCCTGGACCTGGATGATGAGGAGGATCGGGTCCAGTCGGGCAAAGTGTATCACTGCCCAAAGTGCGGCTTCGCCTTCGAGGTGTGACATGCGGATCTGCGCCTACGTCCAGCAGCAGTATGCCAAGGCCAACTATGCCAACGAGTGCATGGACACCCGCCGGTTCGTGGGGCTGCGGGTCATCATAGACGCTCTGGAGCGGGCGGGCTATCCGGTAGAGTGGGCGGGACTGGCTACGGTCCACACCTATGACGTGGTGCTGGTCTCCCTCACCTCCGACTGCGACTGGTGGCCCTTCATCGCGGAGCGGTCCCGGTGGCAGCCGGGACGATACCGGGTCATCATCGGCGGCGCCGGCGTGCTCCATGTGGCCCCATTCCTCCCCTTCGGGGACTATTTCAGCCTGGGACGGGGGGAGCGGAGCGTTGTGGAGCTGGTCCGGGGTCTGGACGGCAAGAGCGCGGACGTGGACGACAGCATCGTCGTCAGCGCGCAGTTCTCGCCGGAGCAGACCTATCACATCCGCCAGGCGGAGGCCCCCTATCCCCACCCCGTCCCCATGGCCGGGGGCAAGGTATATCGGGAGGGGCCTATCGGGTGCAACCACAAGTGCCTGTTCTGCGGCTACACCTGGCAGCGGCGATTCCTGAGCCTCCTGGACCACTACGCCATGAGCGACTCCCTGTTCGGCGGCATCGAGGACAAGGAGCGCGCCATGCTGGACCTGGGCCGGGACCTTGCGGCGGTGGACTTCCGCCACCTGCGCACCACCGCCATCGACGGGATGAGCGAGCGGCTGCGGCTCATGGTGCGCAAGCCCATCACCCGGGATCTGATGCTCCGGTTCCTGGGGGCCATGCTGGCCTCGCCGGCCAAGCCGCACCAGCTCAAACTCTATAACATCATCGGCTACCCCGGCGAGACCATGGAGGACTGGCTGGAGTTCCTTGAGACCCTGCGCACGGCGGACGCCCAAGCCCCGGCCGGGGACAGGCAGTGGTCCATCGTGCTGCACAGCACTCCCTTCCGGGCCATGCCCGCCACTCCGCTGGCCTGCGCCCCCATGAGCAAGCGCAGCTATCGGGGCGAGGTGGGCCGGCAGCTGGGGCGGGGGCTGCGGGGCGGGCTGATCTATCAGGGCCGGCGGCTGTGGAGCGTAGAGAGCATGGGCACGGACAGCCTGGCCACTGTGATGCTGTCCGCCCTGGCCCACCGGGGAGAGGCGCAGGACGCGGAGAACATCCGGCGCCTGTGCCGGAGCAAGGCATTCTGGCGCGCCGGCGCGGCCGTGCGGGAGGCCACGCTGGAGCGGTATTTCAACATGGACCGGCTGTTTGGGGCCTTCGCCCCGGAGGAACTGCCCAGCCGGTACCTGCACACCTACTGCCAGGTGGAGCGCACCTGGAGCAGGAGACCTTGGGAGGAGGGATTGCATGGCAGGACCGAGACAGCCCCTTGAGGTGCTGGAGGCAAACGGACGCAAGCACCTGAGCCGGGCGGAGCGGGAGGAGCGGCGCGCCGGCAGCGTGCAGGGGGACGGGACCATCAAGCGCCTCACGGCTCCGAGCTGGCTGCCAAAGGGGCAGCGGGAGGAGTTCAACCGGGTGGCGGCGGCGGTGGTCAAACTCATGCCCACCCTGGTGGCCAGGACGGACGCCGAGGTCATCGCCACCTACTGCATGGCCCGCCAGGAGTGGCAGACTGCCACGTCCCATGCCAACAGGGCGCTCAATGCCGGCAGGGCGGATGAGGCGGACGCCTGGAGCAAGATCCAGGAGCGCTATTTCAAGCAGGCCCGGGCCTGCGCCACTGACCTGGGCCTGACCATCACCAGCCGGTGCCGGATCTCCATCCCGGAGTGGGCCAGGGAACAGCCCCAGGAGACGGCGTTCGAGCGCCTGATGCGGGAGAAGCAGGAGCGGATGCGCCGTGCCTGAGATGCTGACTCTGGCCCCCGGCGTGGAGGTCCCGGCGCCGGACGACGGGAGCGTGCTGCGGTACAGCGAGGATGCCGTGCAGGATGTGCTGGACTTCTTCTCCATCATCCCATTTGGCCAGAATGAGTGGGCTGGCCGGCCTTTCCGCCTGCTGGACTGGGAGCGGGAGCCCATCCGCAACTTCTACGGGGTCCAGGTCCGGGACGAGGACGGGCTGTGGGTGCGGTACCGACGCTTCATCTACAACGAGGTGGCCAAGAAGAACGGCAAAACGGAGCTGGCCGCCGGGCTCGGGCTCTACCACCTGACCTATGACGGAGAGGAGCACCCCAAGGTGGGGGTGTTCTCCTCGGACAAGGAGAACGCCGCCCAGGTCTACGACGCAGCCAAGTACATGGTGGAGCGCTCCGCCCTGGGGCAGCCGACGCACGACCCCTTTGCCTGGGCGGTGGACTCCCGGCGGGAGATCCGCACGAAGGCGGGGGGCGTGCTCAAGGTGTACTCGGCGGACGCCGAGACAAAGCACGGGTATTCCTTTTCGGCCATCATCTTCGATGAGCTCCACGCCCAGCCCAGCCGGCGCCTGTGGGACATCCTCACGGCCGGATCCAACGCCGCCCGGCGGCAGCAGGCGGTGATCGTCCTGACCACCGCCGGGGACGACCCGGACCGGCGGAGCATCGGGTGGGAGATCCATGAGAAGTGCCGCCGCATCCTGGCCTGGAGGAGGGGAGAGCCGGAGCGGGAGATGGACGCCGATGACCCGGCCTGGTATCCCGTCATGTACGGGATCGGGGTCATCACTGGGGACGACCCCGACCGGATCGCCGCCCTGGACATCTACGATGAGCGGCTGTGGTACGCCTGCAACCCGGGGCTGGGGCACAACCTGCGGCTGCGGGACTTCCGGGCGGAGGCCCGGGCGGCGCGCCAGAGCGAGGCGGCGGAGCGGCTGTTCCGGTGGCTGCGGCTCAACCAGTGGATCTCCACCAGGGACGTGGGGTGGCTGCCCCTGACCCTGTATGACAAGACCCAGTGGAACCTGCCGGAGTGGCGGGCGCTCAGCGCCCCCCAGCGCCGGCAGGCGGCGCGGGACTATCTGGCCGGGAAGCGCTGCTACGGCGGACTGGACCTGTCCACCACCACCGACCTGACGGCCTTCACCCTGATCTTCCCGCCCCAGGACGGGCTGGATACCTGGGTGACCCTGTTCTGGGCCTGGCGGCCTGAAGAGGGTGTGCTGGAGGCCGAGCAGCGGGATCACGTGCCCTATCGGGACTGGCAGCGGGCCGGTTTCCTGAAACTGTGCCCCGGAGACATGGTGGACTTCACCATGGTGGAGGACGCGGTGGCCGATGCGGCGGCGGCATTCGACCTGGACACATTGGGCGTGGATCCCTACCTGTCCCGCACGCTGACACCCCGGCTCATGGAGCGGGGCGTCAATGTGGTGGAGATCCCCCAGGACATGCGAAACCTGAGCCCCGCCATGAAGGAGGCGGAGCGGCTCATCCGGGCCCACCAGATGCTCCACGAGCATAACACGGCGGCACGGTGGTGCTTCGGCAATGTGCGATGCGCAGTGGACGGCAACGAGAACATGAAGCCCATGAAGAACCGGAGCATCGGCCGCATCGACATGACAGTGGCCTGGATCATCGCCATGGCGGTGGCCCTGCTGCGGATGCCGCAGGGGCCTGATATCAACGAACACGTGAACTCTGAAGATTGGGGGATTTGACACGATGAAGATCTGGAAGGCGGCCGGGCGGCTGCTGGGCCTCTATCTGGACGACCTGCTGCTCCTGGCGGGGGGCGGGTGCTTTGTGGGGGCGGCCTGGGAGATCGGGGGACGGCCGGCGGCCCTGGCGGCGGCCGGGGTGTGTCTGGCGGTCTATGCCGTGGTGGTGGCCCGGTCCCGGGGAGGTGGCGGGCGGTGATCCTGTCAGGCTCTATGGGACGGCCCAGGGCGTCTGCGGAGGAGACCACCATCCCCTGGGAGGAGATGGCCGCATACCTGAGGCGGGTCTTTGCCCCAGAGAACCAGGTGGAGGCGTCCATCACCAGCGCGGAGCGGCTCTCCCCGGTGGCCGCCGCCCATCGCATCCTCACCAACTCCTTCGGCCTGATCCCCTTCGGCCTGTACCGCAAGGACGGGGAGGCCAGGGTGGCGGAGCGCGACGCGCACCTGGAGCTGGTGCTGAAGGTGCGGGCCAACGACTACATGAGCCCCTTTATGGCCCGGAAGGTCCAGATGTCCAACGCCTTCTGGCACGGGATGGGGGCGATCTGGAACCGGAAGGACCCGGCGGGCAACGTGACCATGCGCCTGCCCCTGCCCACGGACTGCTGCTCCGTGCGGAAGGACCAGGAGGCCGGGTGCTACTGGTACGATTTCAACGTGGACGGGGTGCGGCGGACCTTCGCCAACTCGGAGCTGTCCCTGCTGTACTTTGAGACCTACGACGGAGTGCTGGGCCGGGGGGGGCTGGACCTGGCTCAGCGGTACAACCGGAAATTCTATCAGAACGGCGCCCGCCTGTCCGGCATCGTGGAGGTGGATACGGACGCCGACTCCAATACCCGCCGGCGCATCAAGGAGGAGTTCCGGTCCTACGCCTCGGAGGACGCCTTCCTGGTGGCGGTGCTGGACCACTCCATGAAGTTCACACCCCTGGGCCTGAGCCAGGCGGACGCCCAGTACGTCGAGAGCCGGGGTTTTACGGTAGAGGAGATGGCCCGGGTGACCGGTATCCCCAAGCATATGCTTCAGACCGGCAAGGAGAGCTATGACAGCAATCAGCAGCAGCGGATCAACTACCTCACGGACACCCTGCTCCCCTTTGTGGTGCAGGCGGAGAGCGAGGACTCCTATAAGCTGCTGCCCAAGGCCCTCCGGGACAGGGGGCTGTACATCCACGGGAATACGGAGGTCCTCCTCCGGGCGGACCCCATGACACGGGCGAGCTTCTACGAAAAAATGATCCAGAACGCCGGGATGAATCCGGATGAGTGCCGGGGTAAGGAGGAGCGCCCCCCCATCCCCGGCGGCTATGGGCAGCGGTTCCTGGTGACCAAAAACCTGGGCTCTCTGGAGTCCGTGCTAAAAGGAGAGGGATAGATGGACATCAATCTGAGAGGAGACCTGTGGGATAACGACTCCGCCGACGTGCTGCGCTGGTTCGGCTGGCGGGATCTCACGGCCCCCATGGACATTGCCGCCGCCCTGGAGCAGGCGGGGGGCGAGGACGTGACCCTCCTCATTAACTCCCCGGGCGGGGACATGGCGGTGGGGCTGGAGATCCGGTCCATGCTCCGGCGCTACGCCGGCAGGACCACCGCCCTGTTCCAGGGCTTCGGGGCCAGCGCGGCCACACTGGCGGCCACAGGCTGCCAGGTGATCCAGAGCGAGCCGGGGGCCCTGCTGTGCTACCACAACCCCAGCGGGGCCGCGGAGGGGGACTATCGGGCCATGCGCCGGTCCGCCGAGGGGCTGCGCAACGCCCGGGACTGCATCCTGGAGGTATACACCGCCCGGGGCGGGACCAGGAGCCGGGAGGAGCTCATCTCCCTCATGGACAGGGATACCTGGATCACCCCCACCCAGGCCCGGGAGTACGGCCTGATCGACGAGATCGCGGGGGCGGGCGGCGAGGTGGCGGACCCGGCGGCCTTTGTGGCCGCGGGCGGGGGCCGCATCCGGCTGACAGCGGCCATGCGGGAGCGGTACCAGGCCCACATGGAGGAGGAGCGGGCCGCCGCGGCGGCCCGTAAGGAACAGGCAACGCGCACCCTGTCCAGGCTCAGGGCGCTTGCGAATTTTTAACAGTTGAAAGGAGAAAAGCATGGACTTCATGGAGAGAATCGCAGAGCTGCGGGCGCAGAAGAGCCAGCTGCTCACCCAGGCAGAGGGCCTGGTGGCCGAGGACAAATTTGAGGAAGCGGACCAGATCACAGCCGCGATGGAGGGCATCAACGACCAGATCGCCAGCCTGGAGCGGATGGCCAAAGCCAGTCAGGCGGGCGCAACGCCCGTCTATGACGGCGCGCTCCACGCGGGCGGCAGGGGACAGCCCGGGGACGGGGCCAGAGGGGAGGCTAAGCCCTTCGGTTCCCTTGGTGAGCAGCTCAGGGCCATCTACAATTTCCGCAAGAACCATGTGGAGGACAAGCGCCTCCAGCAGGTGAACAACGCCGTCCTGGGCTCCAGCGAGGGAAGCGGCGCAGACGGCGGCTTTGCCATCCAGACAGACTTCGCCGGGATGATCCTTGAGAGCTCGGTGGAGCGGAGCCCTCTGCTCAACCGCCTGGACCGGTACACCTGCTCGAATCCCGCCAACGCCATGCGGTGGGTAAGCGCCGACGAGACCGATGTGAGCAAATCGGTATTCGGCGGGGTACAGATGTACTGGGCCGCCGAGGGGGCAACTGTGGCGGCCAGCAAGCCCCAGTTCAAGGAGATGAAGCTGGATCTGGAGAAGATGATGGGCTTCGCCTACTGCACCGACGAGATGCTGGAGGACGCGGCATTCATGAGCGGCTTTTTCTCCACGGCGTTCTCTCTGGCCGCAGACCGGCTGCTGACAGAGAGCGTCATTACCGGAGACGGTGTGGGCAAGCCCCTGGGCATTCTCAACTCCAGGGCGATCATTTCAGTGGCCAAGGAGGCCAGCCAGGCGGCCGGCACATTCCTCGGAGACAACGCCATTAAGATGCAGGCCCGGTCCATGCCCCGCAACCGGGATCGGCTTGTCTGGCTCATGCACCCCGATCTGGAGGAGCAGCTGCCCTATCTGTCCATCCAGAGCGGCGAGGCCGCCAAGTTCCTGTGGAACCCGGAGGGCGGCCTGGGCGGATTCGATACCCAGAGAGTGCTGAACAAGCCCGTACTGTTCGAGGATAACTGTTCCGCACTGGGAAGCGTGGGCGACGTACTGCTGGTGGATCCATTCCAGTATATCCTGCTGAGCAAGGGCACCGTGAAGCAGGACTGGTCCATCCACGTGGAGTTCCTGACGGACCAGAGCTGCTTCCGGGTGGTGTTCCGCTGCAACGGCGCGCCCAAGGTGAACAAGCCACTGACCATCAAGAACAGCACCAAGACCCGCAGCCCCTTTGTGGCGCTGGCGGAGCGGAAATAAGGAGGAATTGGGATGAAACGGATCAGCGAAGCACTGTCCTTCCAGCAGGTGCTGGCGCCCCAGTCGGTAGCGGCTTCGACGGACAAGACCACAAACTATGTAGATTCCTCCGGGTTGGAGGAGATTGCCTTTCTGATCTCTACTGCTGCCCTGGGGGATGGCAAGAGCCTGACAGTCTCCCTGCTGGCATCCGGCAACAGCGAAGGGAGCGGCGCGGAGGAGGTCTGCAAGGCCGTCTTCACGGACAGCGTGGGTACAGCCCCCAGGGCGGCAGTGGTGACTTACCGGCCGACCGCCCTGCACGGGCGGTATGTGGCAGTAAAATTCCAGCACGACGGAGCGGCAGCGGTCGTGTGCGGAGTAACGGCCATTTCCAGCGGCCTCTATCTCCCCGCCGGGAATGACTGGGTCCTGACAGCCTGATGGCGCTGAGCGAGGAGCGGCGGAAGAGCCTGCTGGCCTACTGCCGCATAGAGGCGCCCACGGAGGAGGAGCTGCTGACGCTGGAGGGCCTCTATGAGAGCGCCGTGGGTTATCTGGACAACGCCGGGGTGGCCGAGCCAAAGGCGGGCACGCCCCGGAGGGCCCAGTACGACCTGTGCGTCAATCATCTGGTGCTGGACGGCTTTGACCGGCGGGATGTAACCATCACGGGCACCATTGTGGCGGACAACCCCTCCTTCCGGCGGCTCATCAACCAGCTGAAACTGACTGAGCCGGGGGGGGAGGGATAGGCCGTGGCGGAGCACATCGACGCGGGCAAACTGGACAAGCCCGTCCAGGTGCTGGAGCTGCGGGAGACCGCGGCCGGCGTGTGGGAATGGGCGCCCGTCCGGCGGGCCTGGGCCAGCATCACAATGCAGGCCAGGACCAACCTGTTCTCCCAGGTGGGCATCGGGGCCAGGGATGCGGCCATTGTGCTGCGGCGGCAGACGCTTACCCTCCACAACGCCATCCGCTGGGGGACGCGCCACCTGTTCCTCACTGCCATCACGGAGCGGGGGCGTGGCCATCTGGACGTGGAGGCCGCGCTGGTGCGGGTGGCGACATGCCGGGCGGTACGCACAGAGGACTCCGTCGGCACAGCCGGGAGGCCGGTGCCGGCTGAGACCATGCGGACCGTTTTCCCCGGGGTGTTGACGGAAAAATACGCCCGGTATGAGCGGGAGGAGACCCATGCAGAGGGGGATACATCCTATGTGCTGGTGACGCCCAAGGCAATCCAGCTGGACCCCGGCGACCTCGTGACCGTACAGGACGGCAATGCGCCTGGCGTGTACCATGTGACCATCGCCCATAAACTGGACGATTACAAGAATGAGTATGAGATTGCACGGAGGGGGGACGTCTGATGGCAACGGTAGATACCAGCGGAATTGACGATCTGCTGGAGAGCTGGGACAGGCTGGTGAGGCAATTCCCGGACACGAAGCGTGCGCTGCTGGAGCGGCTGGCCCCCCAGATGCTGCAAGCCGTCCGCCGGGCAGTCGGAGGCAGCGGCAAAGTTGCCGGCTGGCAGGAACCCCACATGGGCAGCGGGGGCGGATATGCGGCTGTCCGCCCCAGGGCGGAGACCTATCAGGCCACAAGGAGCGGTACGCGGTACGCAGTGGGGTACATTACCAATGCGATAGAGGGCGGCCACAGGCACGGCGGCCCGCGAGGCAGCACAAAGCCAGATTACCATTACCGCCCCCGCTTCAAGACGGCAGCGGTGCCCGGCCGGTGGTTCTACGCCGCTGTACGCCAGGAGCTTCCGGGGATGCCACAGAGCGAGATACAGCAGCTGCTGGACATGATTGCAGACGGGTTGGAGGGCAATTTATGACCTATACCGACGTGATGGAGGCCATTGCCGCCAGGATTGCGGCGCTCTGGCCTGCAAGGATGATTTACCGGGACTTCTGCCCGGTGGACCATAAACGGCCCTCCTGTTTCTTGTATGTGGAGGATGCCGGGTGGACGGATGCGAATCTGGGGCTGGTGGAGTGGTCATTCCGGGCCCAGCTGGAATTGTCCGCTGAGACCGACAAATATGACGCTGAGAGCACCGAGGCCCTGCGGGCGGATCAGGCCGCCGTGCTGGCCCTATTCGGCGGGCCCTCCCTGGCAGTGGGAGACCGCCACATCATCCTCACTGCGGCGGCGGAAACGCCGGGGCCCGGCGTCGCCTATGTCAGTTTTACCGCATCCTGGCTGGACCGGCGGCCCGGGTATCAGGATCCGGAGGCCCAGACGCCGGAGAGCGGAGGAGCGCCGCTGATGGAGGACTTTGCGCTCCATATATCAAACGGAAAGGACTGATTTTATGGCAACAACCATCGGGCTGCCAAGCCTGACGATTACCTTCCAGAAGGCCGCCGGGCAGGCGGCCAACCGGAGCAAGAAGGGCTATGTGGGCGTGTTCGTCCGGGATACCAATTCTCAGGGCGTACACCAGCTCTCTAGCGCCGCCCTTATCCCCTCTGACCTGGGGCAGGACAACCAGGACTACATCAGCCGGGCGTTTACCGGCAGCGACCGGGGCCAGCCGAGCAAGGTGGTGGCGGTGGTTATCGGAACCGATACCTCCGACACGGACGACCTTGCCGCCGGGCTGAAGCTGATTGAGAACATGAGCCTGGACTATATCGCGCCGCCCCCTGACGTGACGGCGGGTGAAAAGACCCTGCTGGAGACTTGGGTGAAGGGCCGGCGGGAGAACTACTTCACCGAGAAACTGGTGGAGCCCAACGCGGCGGCAGCGCCGGACGACATGGGAATCATCAATTTCAGCGAGACCGACGAGGCTATTGCAGCGGGGGCTGCCACTTACACGGCGGCGGAGTTCGCCAGCCGGATTGCCGGCATCCTGGCGGGCATCCCCATGGGCATGTCCTGCACCTACGCGCCCCTGCCCGAGCTGACTGCGGTGACCGCCCGGAGCGAGACAGAGCAGGCGGCCGCCGTCAACGCAGGAAAGCTCATCCTCATCCACGACGGCGTTAAGGCCAAGATCGCCCGGGGCGTCAACTCCCTGACCACAATCCCCGCCGACGGCAAGGCGGACTGGAGCAAAATCAAGATTGTCGAGGGCATGGATCTCATTACTTACTACCTGCGCACCACGATACAGGATGAATACATCGGCAAGTATGCCAATACCTACGACAACAAGTGCGTCCTGGTGACGGCCATCACGGAGTATCTGGTCTATCTGGAGGGGGCGGGCGTACTCAACCCCGGCGAGAGCTGGGCGGAGATTGACGTGGAGGCCCAGGAGAGGTGGATTAAGTCCCAAGGGATTGAGACCGCGGATATGACCGAGCAGGAAATCAAGGAGAACCAGACCGGAAGCTGGGTGTTCATCAAGGCGGGCGGCCGCCTGGTGGATGCTATGGAGGACTTCCAGGTGATCTTTAACAACCTTTAAGGGGGGCGTGCAGCCATGAGCAAAACCATTGACAGCGCGAAGAGAGTCATAAACGGGACTTATGGGGAAATCTGGCTGGACGGCGAGAAGATCGCCGAATGCACCGCCTGCCAGCTCAAGGTGAACAAGAACAAGGAGACCATCAACCTGTGCGGGCAGTTCATGTCCGACACCAAGGCCACCAGCGGCAACGGAACGGGCAGCCTGACGCTGTACCACGTGGACAGCGGTTTTTCCCAGAGGCAGAGCGGCTTGCAGGACGGGGTGGACCGCCGGTTTACCATCATCTCCAAACTCCGGGATCCGGACAGCTGGGGCGCGGAGCGGGTGGCGGTGTACAACGTCAGCTTTGACGATTTGACGCTGGCCGACTGGCAGGCGGCTACAGTGGGGCGCGTTACCGCGCCATTCACCTTCAGCCGGTATGAGTTCCTGGACCAGATTGAGGTGCAGTGATGGCGGAGAAATGGGAAGGTCGGAGCGTCATTGCAAACCTGCTGGATTTGCCGGATCCGGAGCCGGAGCAGGCCCGCGTGAGCCTGCCCCGGCTCGGGCTGGATCTGGAGGTCCGTGAGCTTCCTTATGACAAGCTGATCCGCATCCGGCGGGAGCAGGACGCCCAAATCCATCTCATTCTGGCGGCGGCGGCCAACCACCCGGAGCTGCGCAGCGAAGCGTGGTACCGCGATAAGATGGGATGCGCCACGCCTGTGGACGCCCTGAAGAAGCTGCTGCGGATGGGCGAGGTGGAAAAGCTCTGCCGGGTGATCGACCGCCTGAACGGGTACGGCACCGGGAGCGTCGTAGAGCTCCCGGAGGAGGATCTGGACGGAGCGGCCCTGGCGGGAGCGGTGGAGGAACTGGAAAAAAACTGACCAGGCGCGCGGATCTGGCTGTTGCAGAGCGGCTGCTGGTTGACCACGGTATTTTCCCGGGGGCCTATTTCCGGCTGCCGCCCGGGGAGCGCATCCTGGTCTGCGCGCTGCTGATAGACCACAAGAGACGAAAGGATGGAGAAATCTGATGGCGCAAAAGACCGACGCCAGCGTTGCCTTCAGCGTTACGGACAATCTGTCCCAGTCCGTTGTGGGGATGAAGAACTCAGTTAATTCTTTCCGGGGGGATATTACACAGCTGCAGCAGAAGCTGGATGTCCTTGACAATACCCGGTTCCGGCTGAAGAACTTTGACCTGAAACAGGCAAAAAATGAGCTGGAGCGGACGAAAAGGGCGTTTGAGGAGCTGGGCGACGCCGCCTCAGACGCAGACAGGGAGGCCGCCCTGGCGGATTTTGAGCGGGCAACCCAAAATTATGAGAATGTCCGGCGGCAGCTGGACCTGACCAGCAAGGCGGCAAGGCAGGCCGAGAAGGATATCCAGGACGTCTCCGGAGCCTTCAGCAGGATGGACAACCGGGCAAACCGCTCAGGGAGCGCTTCCGTCCTGGAGGGCCTGGGCAAGGCAGGGCTGGGGCAGATGGCGGGGGACGCGGCCCTGGAGGTGGCAAATACCCTGATCGGCTCCGCGTTCGGCAATGAGGCCGGGAGCATCATCTCTTCCGGCCTTTCCGGGGCCATCTCCGGGGCGGCCATGGGTTCTCTGGCCGGGCCGGTCGGCACAGCCATCGGCGCGGCGGTCGGGGGCGCTATCGGGCTGGCCCAGGGAGGCGCGCAGGCCTTTGAGAGCCGGGACGAGGCGTTTAAGAGCTATTACCAGCAGCTCTACGAGCAGTCCCAATCGGCGGCTGAGGAGAGCCTGTCCAGCGGGTCCTCTACAGCTGCCCAGCGCGAACTGGACGCCATCGCCTTCAACCGGCTGCTCGGGGCGGGCGTGGGAGACCGGTATCTCTCCGATTTGCGCGTCATGGCGGCGGAGACGCCCATGGAATATGCGGATCTGACGGCTATGTCCAGGGCGCTGGCAACCGGCTTCGGGGACAGCCCGGAGCGGATGCTCTCGCTGATGGAGGCCATCGGCGACGCAGGCAGCGCCGTAGGGGTGACCGCCTCCGACATGACCGAGATGGCCCGGGCCATGAGCCGGATGAACAGCAGCGGGAAGGCAACGCTGGAGTTTTTGAACATCTTCCAGGACCGGGGCGTGGACGTCATCGGGATGCTGGGAGAGGCCATGGGCAAAACCCAGGGGGAGATCTACGACATGATCTCCAAGAGCGAGATCAACGGACAGGACGCTGCGGACATCATCCAGCGGGGCATGGAGAGCGCCTATGGCGGAGCCATGCAGACGATGGCGGAGACCTTCAGCGGCCTGACGTCAACGCTGAGCGACGCCATGACCGAGATTGACAACGCCAGGGGCGAGGGGTACAACACCGTGCGCTCCTCCGGCCTGCAGGCGGAGATTGACGCCTACGGCGGACTGCTGGGCAGCGCAGTGGAGAACCTCAACCGCATCGCGGGAGAAAATGAGGCCTATATGGAAAACCTGTCCGACCGCTATATGCGGGAGGCGCTCTCCGCGGTCCTGCTGGGGGAGGGCACCACGCTGTACAACCCGCAGCAGCAGCTGGAGCTGGAGGACATGCGGGCCAGCTTTGTCCAGGCCAGCGCCGACTATGAGAACGGGAGCCAGGAGGCCGGGCTCAAGATGGACAGCCTGCGGCAGCAGGCCGAGGCGCTGGCTACGGCGGCCTATGAGAGCAGCAGCCAGTACCAGGACATGCACCAGGCGGAGCTTGACCAGATTGCGGCGACGCGGGATCTGACGGCGGCCTTTACCGCCTGGACCAACGAATACCGAACCCAGCAGGCGCAGAGCGTAGGGCTCGGGGGCTCAAAGATGGTGGCGGGCGACCTGAGCGAGATGGATAAGGCCGTGGGCGGCCTTAATTCCGCCGCCGGGTGGTATGCCGCGCAGAAGCAGCACGCCTACGGGCTGGGGCGGGTGCCCTATGACAACTACGCGGCGCTGCTCCACGAGGGGGAGCGTGTGCTGACCGCCCGGGAGGCCCGGGAGGCGGACCGGGGCGGCGGAGCCGTGACGGTGAACATCGGCGGCAGCTGGCAGGTGCGCAGCGACAGCGATGTGGACGCGATTGCGGAGGCCATTGTCCGCAGGGCGCGTCTGGCCAGATTGGGAGGGATCCACTGATGCTCAGGCTGATTACGCTGCTGGATGAGACGGGGGGCGTGGAACTGGTGCTGCCCGTGACGCCGGCCGGCTACGAGTGGCCCCATGAGGCCGCCATCGAGACGGTGACGGTGGACCAGCTGGGGGACCTGAACTTTTTCGGCGGGAAGAAGATGGGCTCCACGACGCTCCGGGACTGCATCCTGCCCGCCCGGGCCTATCCCTTCCTCTCGCCGGGGGCGGGCACCAACCCCTGGGCCTATCTGGAGCAGCTGGAGCGGTGGGTGGACGCCGGGACCGTGCTGCGCTGGCTGGTGTCCGGCACGCCGGTCAACGCGGCGGTGCTGCTGGAGGGCGTGACCTACCGGGAGCAGGACGGCACCAACGACCTGTATGCGGACATCACGCTGCGGCAGTACCGGAGGCCGGAGACGCCCGTACTGCCCGCCCAGGCGCAGGCGGCACCCACGGCAGTCCGGAACAGCGCCACTGGCGCGCCGGCGGCCAGGAGCTACACCGTGCAGAGCGGGGATACCATGTGGGACATCTGCCGCAGGTTTTACGGGGACGGCTCCCTGTGCTGGCGGCTGGCCGCCGCCAACGGCATCGCCAACGCCAACCTGATCCATCCGGGGCAGGCCTTCACGATCCCGCCCCTGGAGCAGCTGCCGGCGGCCGGAGCCAAGCCCGCCAGCGCCCAGATTGCGGCGGACACAAGCGCAGCCTGGGATTCGGACGCCAAACGCTGGGCCGTACAGTACAAAAAAGAGCAGGCCTATTTCAGCTAAAGGGGGATACCATGGGGAACTATCAGCTGATTATCCTTTCGCCCCAGGGGGACGCCTGGGACGTGACGGAGCGGGTGTCCACCCTGTCCTGGTCGGGGAGCGTGAAGCGGGTTTCCCGCCGGATTGAGGCCGTGATGGCCACCCCCAACGACGGGAGCCTCCCGGAGCTGCCCTGCGACCTGGGCAACGAGCTGCGCCTGTCTGTTCAGGGGACGCAGCGGTTTCTCGGGCACATTGTCACCCGGGATAAGGCCACAGACTCCTCCACCACCGAACTGACCGCCCTGGACCGGGGCCGGTTCCTCTCGGGCAACGAGGGGTGGTACACCTTCAGCGGGACGGCGCCGGAGGCGGCGGTCAGGGCCCTGTGCGCCGACTTCGGCATCCCGGTTGGCGGCCTGGCGGAGACGGGGGTACAGGTGGCCCGGAAGTATCCGGGCATCGCGCTGAGCAAGATGGTGGACAGCCTCTATACCATGGCCGCCGAACAGAACGGGAAGCGGTACCTGTCCCGCTTCAACGGCGCGGGGGAGCTGGAGGTGGTGGAGAAGCCGGAGGCCGCCGCGCTGGAGATCGCGCCCCGGAAGAACCTGCAGGCGCTGCGGGTGACGGAGGACATCTCCGGGCTGCAGAACGCCGTGGCCATCTACACCGATACGGGGAGGCTGGTGCGGACCGTCAGCGACGGGGAGAGCGCCGCCCTGTACGGGCAGTTCCAGCATATCCTGACCCAGAGGGACGGGGAGGACGCCGGGGCGGAGGCCCAGGCATGGCTGGAGGACAACGGGCTGCAGCAGACCATGACGGTGGAGTGCCTGGGGGATCCGGCCTTGATCTCCGGGAACGCCGTGCTGCTGCGGGACAATACGGCGCAGGCGGCAGGGCTTTGCTGGATTGACGCGGATACCCACACCTGGAAAAACGGGCAGTATTTCTGCCGCCTGACCCTGAATTTCCGCAATCTCATGAATGAGACTGCGGCGGGGCGGGAGATAGGAAGGTGAGATTATGAGCGACGTATATGCGGACTTTCTGGACCTGCTCAGCCCGGCCGCGGGCGGGATACAGGCCGGGGGCTGGCTGTTCGGCGACGTGCTGCTGGCGGGGCGCGGAGCGCTCCAGGTGGCGTGCAACGGCCTGGTCCTGGAGCCGGACGGGCTGCACCTGCCGCCCGGGCTGGACTACACCTGGACCTACGACACGGGGGCGGACAACCTGCTGCGCGCCGGGGACCGGCTGCTGGTACTGGTGACCGCGGACCGGCAGGACTACTATGTCCTGCAAAAGGCGGTGTTCTCGTGAGGACGCTGTTTCCCATCTTTCAGGCGCCGACGCAGGCCGCGGAGGCGCAGCTGCCCCTGTACCGCGACGTGGCCATGGACTACGGCAGGGGCGTCCCGCTCTGGAGCGGCGGGAATCCCGTGGTGGTATCCGGCCTGGAGGCGGTTGTGAGCTGGGCATGGCGGGCAGTAAAGACGGCCAGATACCGCTGGAGCTGCTTCAGCTGGGACTATGGCTGTGAGCTGGAGAGCCTGGTGGGCCAGCCCTACCGGGAGGCGACTAGGCTGAGCGAGGCGGCGCGGTATGCCGAGGAGGCACTGACGGTCTGCCCCTACATTACCGGGGCCAGCGCGGAGGCAGAACAGGCCGGGGGCTCCACACTGCGCGTGAGCGTGCGGATAACGACAGTTTACGGGGAGGCGGAAATCCATGTTTGAGGCTCAGACGCCGGAGGCCATCAAGGCGCGGATTCTGGCGGAGATTGAGGCGGGGCAGGGGCTCTCCTCCATGGCGGGCGGCTTTGCAGACGGCGTGGCCGGGCCGGTCAGCGAGGAGATGAGCAAGGTCTACATGTCTCTGGACGCCGTGCCGTCCATGCTCTTTGTGGATGAGAGTTCCGGCGGGTATATCGACCTGGTGGGCGAACAGTATTTCAATCTGACGCGCAGGCCGGGGACAAAGGCGTACTGCAGCGCCAGTTTTACCGGGACGCCCGGCCTTGCCGTCCCGCAGGGGACCGCATTCCTGACCGCAGGCGGGCTCTCCTTCTCCCTGATGGCCCAGGCGGTCCTGGATGGGGAGGGGACCGCCTCAGGCCGCCTGGAGGCCGCGGAGGTGGGCAGCGCGTACAACGTGGACGCCGGAACCATCACAAGGATGTACGTCAATCTGCCGGGCCTCACCTCCTTTGCCAACGGGGCTGCGGAGGGGGGCACCGACGCGGAGAGTGACGCGGCCCTCCTGGGGCGCATCCGGGAGCGGGTGCAGCAGCCCCCCACCAGCGGCAACGGCTACCAGTACCGGCAGTGGGCCATGGAGACGGCCGGGGTGGGCAGCGCCAAGGTGGTGGAGCTCGCCGCAGGGCCGGGCACGGTGAAGGTGGTGCTGGCAGACAGCAACGGCGAGGCGCCGGCGGAGGATATTGTGGACGCGGCGGCGGCCCGCATCGAAGCGGAGCGCCCCATCGGGGCCAGCGTGACGGTGACCGCCGCCGGGGAGCTGGAGATCGCCGTGTCCGCCGCGGTGACGGTGACGCAGGGGACGGACAAGAGCGCCGTGCAGGAGGCTTTTTCCCAGGCGCTGGCGGCGCACCTGCATACCCTCATTGACGGCAAGTTCGCTGTCTACTACGACCCGGACGATGACGCAGCCTATACGCTGCTGTACAACCGGGTGCTGGCCCTGCTGCTGAGTACGCCGGGGGTGGAGAACTTCAGCGCCCTGACGGTCAACGGCGGGATCGCCGACGTGACCATCGGGAAAGACCAGATACCGGTATTGGGGACGGTGAGTGTGACGTGAATCTGATCACACGGCTGCCAGACTATTATCAGGAATGCCCGCCGGTGGCCGAGCTGGAGCGGGTGCTGGGGGAGGAGGCGGGGAAACTGGCGGCCTCCCGGGAGGACGTCCTTGCCCAGCTCTGGATTGACACCGCGACCTGGGGACTGGATCTGTGGGAGCAGTGGTGCGGGCTGCCCACCGACCGGAGCAGGCCCTACAGCTACCGCAGGGGGCGCATTAAGGCCAAGCTGCGGGGGCAGGGCGCCACCACGGCGGAGATGATTGCCAGTGTGGTGGCCTCCTTCGGGTTCCAGCCCGAGCAGGTGAGCGTGACGGAGCACCCGGCTGATTATCAGTTCGAGGTTGTGGTGTCCGACCTAGCTGCGGTCCCGGAGGACACGGCGGATATCCAGGCCGCAGTCAACGAGATTAAGCCGGCCCATCTGGACTGGTGGTTCACTTGGGTCATGGCGCAGCTATTGGAGACGGTGGGGATCGGTTCCGGGCTCTGGAGGGTCCGGGAGACGGCCATCCCGCCCATGGAGGAGTAAGACATGTTTGGATTTATCGTAACGACAGCAGGGGAGAACATGCTGGCCCGGGCATCCGCCGGGGAGACATTGACCTTGACCGGGGTCAAGGCGGGCTCCGGTACTGTGTCCAGTGAGACGGCAGCAAAGGCACTGACCGGCCTTGTCAGCGTGGAGTGCGACGGCACCAGCTCCGCGCCAGCGGTCTCCGGCGGGCAGGTCTCCATGATTGTGGAGATACGCAACGACGTGGAGGGGGGGCTGGACACAGGCTTCCTGCTGAGTGAGTTTGGCGTCTTTGCGAAGGTAGGAGACGATCAGCCCGCCCTGCTGTATTATGCCGCTCTGGGCGGCGATAAGGCCCAGCAGGTGCTGGCCTACAGTGAGGGATTGGACGTCCACAGGTTTCCCGTGGCCATTGCAGTTACCGGGGAGATAGCGGTGACGCTGGGATACCCCGCAGGAGCTTTTGTGACGCAGGAGGAGCTTGAGGCGTCTCTGGCACAGCTGGACATGTCCGGCTTTGTCCAGAAGGCCGGGGACACGATGACCGGTCCGCTGGTGCTACCGGGGGATCCGACGGCAAGCCTGCAAGCGG
>ERZ857955.1242-NODE-1242-length-21126-cov-4.221489_pt1 | contig 21126 bp, 18 predicted proteins | sample MGYA00519956_ERZ857955 | MGnify/ENA primary metagenome ERZ857955 (study PRJEB31778, sample SAMEA3449378) | human gut metagenome | biome: human gut; feature: human-associated habitat; material: faeces | place: United Kingdom | collected 2010/2012 ...
TGTAAATATAATTATTCAAATTTTTAGCGGTGTCCAGAAAACTGGGTACATATCATTGCTGTAAGAAGCGGTGCATGCTTTTTTGTTATCTTGCATCTGGTCTGTATTTATTCAGCTTATCTGGTTGCATTCGGGGAACAGGCTGCTTAATCTTTCGATTACGGCGGCAATTTTATCTGCTTCAATCGCCGCGTAATTGATAACGAGCGTGCAGCCGTTATTTTCTTCGGTGTTATGGCTGTAATCGGAATAGAAGGAAAGGCACATATCTGCTGCCAGTGCTGCCTTGCGCACTTCTGCTTCCGTCAGTTTGGTGTTGATATGCAGTACAAAATGTGTACCGGCGTTGCGTTCGGTAATCTGCGAAACAGCGGCCAGCGGCGAGGCGTGGATGGCTGCCAAAATTTTGTGGCGCTGCTCGCGGTAGTAGTTTTTCATTTTGTTGATATGGCGTTCAAAATAGCCTTCGGAAATGAAGCGTGCCAGCGTATATTGCTCAAAGCTGGATACGGTGCAGCTGTAAAAGCTCATGGTCTGCTCGTAGCGCTCCAAAAGGCGCGGCGGCAGTACCATGTAGCTGATGCGCAGCGAGGGAACCAGGCTTTTGGAGAAGGTGTTCATATAGATGACACGACTTTGCGTATCCTGCGCGTACAGCGGCAGGATGAAGCGCCCTGTATAACGGAATTCGCTGTCGTAATCATCTTCAATGATATAGCGCTTGCGGATGCGGTTAACCCATTCGAACAGCTCCAGTCTGCGCGTTACGGGCATGACAATGCCGGTGGGAAAGTGGTTGGCGGGGGAAAGGTGCACTACGTCGGCACCGCTTTCCTCCAGCTTGTCAATCATCAGGCCGTTGTCATCAATGGGGATGTACTTCCAGGGATTACCGAAGCTGGCGGAGATGGAGGCGAATTTTTTATAGCCCGGTTCTTCAATGGCAAAGGTGCAGGCGTGGCCGAACATCTGCAGCAGGCGGCCGTAAAGGTATTCCGTACCGGCGCCGATGATAATCTGCGATGGGTCAACCTGCATAGCGCGGTTGTGTGCCAGATAGTCAGCAATAGCCTTGCGCAGCTCGTAAACGCCTTTGTAGGGAACAGTTTTGAGCAGCTCTTCGTTGTGTACGGACAGCGTTTCGCGCATCAATCGTGTCCAAGTCGCCAGCGGAAAGTTTTGCAGGCTGATGCGGTTGGCCTTGAAGTCGGCAAAGTATTCGCGCTCCGCTGCCTCCGGCTGCATTGCTGCGGCAGCCTTGCGGCGCACGCGGTAGCTGCTGACGTCTTCTACGAAGTAGCCCTTCTTTTCGCGCGAGGTGATGTAGCCTTCTACCGCCAGCTGGGCGTAGGCGTTGGCCACGGTGATGATGCCCACGCTCAGATGCTGTGCCAGCGTGCGCTTGGAGGGCAGGCGTTCTCCTGCCTGCAGCCTGCCGCTGATGATATCCTGACGGATGCATTGGTACAAGTAATCATAGAGCGGTGTACTGCCGCGTTTATCTAAATCATATGTTAACATAGGTGCTGTTTCTCCTTGGTTCTAAAATATTTTTGCTTTTTGATTCTTTTAATAGAACCATTTTGATTATACAATAGTGACATCGCAAAAACAAGTCCCGTCACAACGGCGTGAAGGGCAAGAGCCAAATGAGGAGGATTATCATTATTATGGAAAAAGTAAAATTACAAGCACAATATGGTTTATACATTAACGGACAGTGGCGCAACGCATCCGACGGCGCAACCTATAATGCAGAAAGCCCTGCAGACGGCAGCCATCTGGCAGTCTGCGCTCAGGGCAGCCGTGAGGATGTAGAGGCAGCCTCCGCAGCAGCCTGGGAAGCCTTCAAAACCTGGAAAAAGACTACTCCGGCACAGCGTGCTGCTCTGCTGAATAAAATTGCCGATATTATTGATGCGAACAAAGAGCATCTGGCAATGGTAGAAAGCATGGATAACGGCAAGCCGATTCGTGAAACTATGAATGTAGATATTCCGATGGCAGCGGAGCATTTCCGTTATTTTGCCGGCTGCATTTTAGCAGAGGAAGGTCAGGCATCCGTACTTAACGAGCAGTTCCTTTCCATCATTCTGCGTGAGCCTATCGGCGTAGTTGGTCAGATTATCCCTTGGAACTTCCCGCTCCTGATGGCAGCGTGGAAGTTGGCACCGGTGCTGGCAGCAGGCGACTGCACTGTGCTGAAGCCTTCTAAGGAAGCAAGCCTTTCCATTCTGGAATTTGCCCGTCTGATTGACGGCGTACTGCCTGCAGGTGTTTTCAATGTTATTACCGGCGCGGGCAGCAAAACCGGTCAATATATGCTGGAGCATAAGAACTTTGCCAAGCTGGCCTTCACCGGCAGCACCGAGGTTGGCCGCAACGTAGGCTTGGCTGCGGCAGAACGCATTATCCCGGCAACATTGGAGCTGGGCGGCAAGAGTGCCAACATTTATTTCGATGACTGCGATTTTGATCAGGCCATCGACGGCGCTCAGCTTGGCATTCTCTTTAACCAAGGTCAGGTTTGCTGCGCAGGCAGTCGTATCTTCGTGCAGGATACCATTTATGATAAATTCGTACCGGCCTTAGTCAAAGCCTTCAATAAGGTTAAGGTGGGCCTGCCGTGGAATGATGATACGCAGATGGGTTCTCAAATCAACGAAACCCAAATTAAGAAAATCTTGAGCTATGTTGAAATTGCTAAGCAAGAGGGCGCGACGATTGCCTGCGGCGGTGAGCGCTTTACCGAGGGCGAGCTGGCTAAGGGTGCTTTCATGAAGCCTACTTTGATTACCGGCGTAACCAATGATATGCGTGTGGCGCAGGAGGAAATCTTCGGACCTGTTGCCGTAGTTATCAAATTCCACGATGAGGACGAGGTTGTGGCTATGGCTAATGACAGTGAATATGGTCTTGGCGGTGCTGTTTGGACTAAGGATATCAATAAGGCTATCCGTGTAGCACGCAATGTAGAAACCGGTCGTATGTGGGTGAACACCTATAACCAGATTCCTGAGCATTCTCCCTTCGGCGGCTACAAAACCTCCGGCATCGGCCGTGAAACTCACAAGATGATTTTGAATCACTATACACAAGTGAAAAATATTATGATTAATCTCAGTTATGCTCCTTCTGGGTTTTATCCTCAGGACTGACGATTAATAAACAGGATTATTCCTGATTAGTTGCGCAAAAAAGCTCCGGCGGTTGCCGGAGCTTTTTTGCTGAGTGGGTTATATTTATTTATCCAATTTTGCATTATCCAAAAATGCTGTGCCGAATTGCGTATAGTTCATGTCCGCACCGCGCAGGTCAGCGTATTCCAAAAATGCTTTATCTAGCAGTGCCTTATCCAGCTTGCTGTTGTTCAAATTGCTGTGGCCCAGCTTGCTGCTGCGCAGGTCTGCTTCCGTCAGGTCGCTGCGCTCCAGATGGGCACTGTACAGGTTAGCGCCATGAAAAATTGCGTTTTTCAGGCTGGCACGGCGCAGCCAACTGTAGGGCAGGTTGGCGAAGCTGAAGTCCGCGTAATCAGCCTGTACGCCGTCCATAGAAGCCTCCTGAGCTTTGACCTGCTGCAGATTAGCGTTCAGCAGATGTGCGCCACGCAGCTGGGAGCGGTTGAGATATGCTCCTTGCAGGCTGGCGTTGGTAAAATCGCTGCCGGAGGCATTGGCATAGTGGAAGTTGGCATATGCCAGATCAGCACCGCGCAGACTGGCGTTGGGCAGCAGGGCGCTCTGGAAGCAGGCATCCTGCAGCTTGGCTTTGTCCAGCTTGGTAGCATCCAGACGTGCTTCCGTAAAATCGGTGTTGGTAAAATCACGTCCGGATAAATCCATACCGGATAAATCGGCACCGGAAAGGTCGCCGCCGGGGCAGCTTGCTCCGTTCAGTACCGCGTTTAAATCACTGTTGCTGTATGCAAAAGCTGTGCTGCTGATGCCGATAGCCAGAAGCGTAAGCAAAGTCTTGAAAATATTATTACGCATTTTGGCCTCCTGTATAGCTTTCTGCTTCGTCCAGAAGAAGCTCCAGCTGTTTGGGATCGTCCGGCAGACAGTCGATAATCTTCCAAGGCTTAACCTCGGCAAAATTCTCAGGCTTATAGCCGGAGCCTTCCAAAATAATCAGGCAGGGTGCACCGATGGCATTGGCACAGCGCACGTCATTAGGTGTATCGCCGATAAAAATAAGCTCGTTGGGCTTGGCCTGCTCGTTTTGCATATACAGACGGTGGAAGGCAACCTTAGCCAGCATTTCGCGGTTTTCGCTGATTTCACCGAATACGCTATGTTCATGGTTAAAATATTGGTCCAAACCGAAATGCTGCAGCTTGAGATGAGCGCCGGTGCTGGTGTTGCCGGTAAGCAGGCAGTTGCAGTAACGGCTATCCGGCCGGCAGAAGTATTGCAGCGTTTTCTCCACGTTTTTCAAAACACGGCCCTTGTGCAGCGGCAGCTGCTTGGGCAGCTCCATATGGTAGCGGATAAGCAGGCCTGCTGCTTCCGCGCTGTTGCAGCGTCCGCGCAGACGGGTAACAACGCTTTTGATGATGTCCGAGTCAGTGCGTCCTGCCAGTGTCTTGTTGAAATCGAAGGCATCCAGAAAATAATAATCCTTGATAACCTTAATCATGGCATCCTTTCCGGCACCGCCGGACAGAATGAGGGTGCCGTCTACATCCCACATTAAATACTTCATGTGAAAAATCTCCTTTGGTTTAAGAAAAAACAGGGGCTGTTCATACAACCCCTGGAAAAGTTTATCTGATAGTCCCGTTTAGATGCCACGGGGCTTGAGCATCATTTTTTTCAGTTGAGCGCCGACGTTTTTGGTAACGTTCTGAGTGCGGCGGATGAATTTGATATTGGAGCGGTGGTTGGGCTTCATATCGTATTTGCTGCCGAAATCGCCGCGGTCCAGCAGGGTAATCTTTGCTTTGTCGCAGTCAAAGGCGCTGCGCAGATAACGAGCCATGCCCGCAGGGTCGGCATCGTCGTAGCAGCTGAAAATATCCGCAGCAATGAAACCGAGCTTAGGATATACATGCAGAGTTACATGGCCTTGCTTGCAGAGTGCGGAGATGGAATATTCGCTTTGGCCCTCTTCCTGACAAACGAGCAGCTCGTGACTGTTCATCCGGTATTCATCGCAGCCTTCCTGCAGCAGAGTCTTTGCCTTTTCGGTATCGTTGACTTCGTTTACGCCGCAGTTATACATATCTATGGCTATTAATTTTCCTGTAAATTTCTTAGGTTGCATGTGTAAAACTCCTCATGTTTATAATTACAATAATACAAAGCCGGCTCAGGCGCAGGGCGCTGATTTGCCGGAAACAATATATAGTGTATATCTCATTCAATTATAGCGAAAATTATAATACTTGTAAAGTCAAATTGCTATCCTAATTGAGAAAACTATGTTATAATAATAGCTATAGTTAAAACATTTGTTTTGTGTGGCGGTGAGAAAATGGAAAAGCTGGAAGCGATAGTTGATGATATAGTGTTTCAAAGCGATGACGGCATGTTCAGCGTGCTGCGTATGGAAAGCAAGGCACAGGGTCGCTTTACTGCTGTTTATCATGGCAATGCGCCGTATATGGGCGAAAATGTGGCTATGGAGGGCAGCTGGATTGAGCATGCGAGATTCGGCAGACAATTTGATATACAGTCACTGCAGGTTTTGCAGCCGACTTCGGTAGCAGGCATTGAACGCTTTCTGGCTTCCGGCGCGGTGAAGGGTGTAGGGCCGGTGACGGCGGCAAGAATTGTCGAAGCCTTCGGAACGGATACGCTGGAAATTTTAGGTACCTATCCCGAACGTCTGGCACAGGTGCGCGGCATCAGCGCGAAAAAGGCTGCCGCCATCGGTGAATCGTACAGCCAGCTTTCAGGCCTGCGTGAGCTGATGGTGTTTTTGGAAGCGCACGGCGTGAGCAGCGGTTATGCAGCACGCCTGCAGGCAACCTACGGCGCTACGGCGATTACCCGCATTAAGGAAAATCCCTACAGCTTGGCGGAGGATATTACCGGCATCGGCTTTAAAACTGCGGACCGCATTGCTATGGCTATGGGCATGGAGCATGACTGCGAGGCACGCTTGCGCGCAGGCATTGCTTATGCGCTGACGCAGGCCGCAGGCGTGGGACACACCTGCGTGCCGGAGGAGCTGCTGGTGCGTGAAACGGCGAGAGCATTGGCGGTAGACACTTCCATGGTGCAGGATGTTTTCAGCAGCCTGCTGGAGCAGGATTTACTGCGCACGGAGGAAATGGGCGGTATTCGCCTGATATATCCTGAATATCTTTATACGGCGGAGGTGCAGACCGCACGCCGTCTGCTGAAGCTGCGTGACCAGGCGAAGCCGGTGACGCGCGTGAATGCGGATGAGGTTATTGCCAAATGGGAGCGTGATGCCGGTATTACGCTGGCGGAGGCACAGCGTCAGGCAATTTATGCTTCGCTGGAGCATGGTGTCTTTGTGCTCACCGGCGGTCCCGGTACAGGTAAAACAACTGTTGTCAAAGGCATTTTGAATGTGCTGGAGCAGGCTGGCTGCCGCATTCTGCTGGCCGCGCCTACCGGTCGCGCCGCACGCAGGCTTGCTGATTCTGCCGGTCATCCGGCGGCAACGGTGCATCGTCTGCTGGAATACCAGCCTACGGGTGACGGCCTGTGCTTCGGCAAGGATGACAGCGATCCTTTGGATGCGGAAGCGATTATTATCGATGAGGCTTCGATGCTCGATATCAGCCTGACCTATCATCTGCTTAAGGCAATTCCCGGCGGCTGTCGGCTGATTTTCGTCGGTGACGTGGACCAGCTGCCGTCCGTGGGTGCAGGCTCGGTGCTTAAGGATATGATCCGTTCGGGCAGAATGCCTGTTGTACGTCTGGAAAATGTTTTCCGTCAGGCAGAGGTCAGCCCGATTGTCCGTAATGCCCATAAGATTAACCGCGGGCAAATGCCGGAATTTCTTGCCGGTGCCGACAGCGAGTTTGCGCTGGAGGAGTTTGCCAACGAGCAGGATGCTGCGGAATTCGTAGCACGTACCTATGCGCAGCTTACGTCCGGTGGTGACTGGCGCAGGGTGCAGGTGCTGACGCCTATGCATAAAAATCCCTGCGGCGTGCAGAATCTGAATAAGCTGCTGCAGAAATATCTTAATCCGCCGTCTGCGGCTAAGCCTGAGGTGAACATACCGGGTAATGTGTTGCGCGTGGGTGATAAGGTGATGCAGATTCGCAATAATTACGAAAAGGATGTTTTCAACGGCGATATCGGCCGTGTAATTAAAATAGACGGAAAAAATGTTACGGTAGCCTTCCCGGAGCGTCCTGAGGGTGATTACGTTACTTACGCTCAGGGTGAGGTGGAGGAGCTGCAGCTGGCTTACGCTATGAGTGTGCATAAGTCGCAGGGCAGCGAATATCCCTATGTTATTTTGCTCATGGTGCAGAGCCATTACATCATGCTGCAGCGCAACCTGCTGTATACGGCTGTGACCAGAGCTAAGGAAAAGGTGCTGATTGTCGGCAGCAAAAACGCGGTGCGTACCGCTGTGGAAAATGACAAGACGAAAAGGCGTTACAGCCTGCTGGCTGAGCGTCTGCAGGAAAGCAGCGAGGTGTTCTGATGCAGCGTTTATTAAGAGAATTTGCCTATTACGGGCGTGTGGCGAAGGAGCTTATCTTTCCCAGACGCTGCGCTGTGTGTGCGACAAATATTGATAACGGCTACGTTTGTGAGCAGTGCCGCAGGGAATATCTGCTGCAGCGTCAGCTGCCCTGCTGTCCGCGCGAGGAATATCTGGCTGGACAGGCAGCACCGTTGCCGACGGACGTTTTATACAGTGTGTTGCTGCTTTATAAATATGAGGGCGTTTTTAAGGATGCGCTGCATAAAATAAAATTTGACGGTGAGGCAGGCTGGCTGCCGTTGCTGCGTGAGGAAGCGGAGCTTGCGTTGCCCGCGGCCAAAATGCGCTGGCTGCAGCAGTTTGACCTTATTACCTGCGTACCGACTGCGCCTGAGCGACGCAAGCAGCGTGGCTTTGATGTGCCTCAGGAGCTGTTTGCGGGCCTCTTGGAGGGACGCAGCGTGGGTATGGAGGTTTTGTTGGAGCGGGTGCGCCATACGGAGCCTTTGTACGAGCTGAAGCCGGAAGAAAGAAAGCAGGAGCTGGCAGGCTGCTTTGCCCTGCTGCCGCATGCCAAGGTGCGCGGCAAACATGTACTGCTTTGCGACGATATTTATACTACGGGCAGTACGTTTGCAGAAGCGGCACAGGTGCTGCTTGACGCAGGGGCGGCGCGTGTATCGGCGCTGGCGCTGTGCGCGGCGCAGGCTAACTGGGAGTGACTTTTTCTTGATGCAGAAATTGAAGAATTATTGGCGGCGTGAGCCTGTTTTGTGCATAGCGGTTATTTTGGCTGCTGTCAGCAGCCTTTACAGCAGGCCGCAGCTTGCCTATATAGATTTTGACGTGCTGGCGATACTGCTTTCACTCATGCTGGTGGTAGCGGAGCTGAAGGAGATACGCTTTCTGGATTGGCTGGCGGTGGAGCTGCTGAACAAGTGCCGCAGCAAGCGTCAGCTGGAGCTGGTGCTGCTGGCAGTTACCTATGTCAGCTCGATGTTTGTGACGAATGACGTGGCTTTGCTTACCTTTGTGCCGTTGGCGCTGGTTATCGGCAAAACCTTGAAAATGGATATGGAGCGGATTATTATCCTGCAGACGCTGGCTGCTAACCTTGGCAGTATGCTGACGCCGCCCGGTAATCCGCAGAATTTGTTTTTATACGCGCATTATGCTTATAGCGCCGGCAGCTTTTTTGCCGTGATGGCTGTGCCGGGATTGATTTCGCTGGCGTATCTGCTGCTGCTCTTGTTCCATGGCAAGGACAGCGTGCTGAAGCTGGAGCTGCCTAAGCTGCAGCAGCCTCCCAAGGGAATATTGCTGCTCTTTTTGGGACTGCTGCTGTTGAACATTGGTGCTGTGCTGCATTGGTTCGACAAGCTGTTGGCCTTGCTGCTGACAGCAGGAGTAGTGGCCTTGTGCGACTGGCGTCGCCTGCGTGAGGTGGATTACAGTCTGCTCGTGACCTTCGCCGGTTTCTTTGTATTCATCGGCAACATCAGCCACAGTCCTGCGGTAAGCTATTTGCAGCAGTCGCTGATGGGCAGTGCGGCAGGCACCTATTTGACAGGATTGCTGGCAAGCCAGTTCCTCAGCAATGTGCCGGCGGCTATGCTGCTGGCAGGCTTGACCAAGGAAGCAGACGCGCTGCTTTTAGGTGTTAATATCGGCGGTCTGGGCACAATGATTGCTTCGATGGCGAGCGTTATTTCCTACAAATTATATGCTGCAGAGCATCCCTCGCAGGCAGGAAAGTATGTACGTACCTTTTTGTACTACAATTTTCTGGGCCTGCTGCTGATAGGAGGAGCGGTTTACTTCCTTCTGTGAGCAGGGAAATGCTTTGCGGCATTTCTTTTAGCATAATGGTAAACCGAAGACGTGTAATAAGTTGACTATTTGCGTTGCTTGCATTATAATAAAGCACGTGAAGCAGATAACGATAAGCTGCTCAGATGAAAGGAAAATGCAAAAATGTTAGAGCTTGCACATAAGCTAGCGGACAGCGATGCCAAATTCTTCGGCGGCTGGGTGCTGGCGGGAGCAGAGGCACATATTCATCAGCTGGCAGAGGCTATGGCGAATCAGGTGCTGCTGGCGAAGGAACGCAAATCAATTATCCGCGTGGCGGGAACTGCAACAGACGGCAGTTTGGCTAAGGAGCTGCGGGTATTTTTGGTACTGCCTAAGCATAAATTAGGCACGAAGCCGCTGGAGCCCGAGGCGATTAAAGGCGATTTGCTGACAAAGCACACCTTTACAACACAGGAAATAGCAGACTATGTTACCTATACCGGTGACGAAAACGTCATCCATAAGGGTGAACATCCCATCGTGCCGGGGCTGTGCATGGCTGCCTGGCTGCAGAAGGAGCTGGCGCTGACAGAGCTGGACTGGCGCATCAGCTTCCTTGCTCCTGTTTACGCAGGCGACGAGCTGTGTATCTACAGGTCGGAGGGTCAGCTTGCTGCTTATGTGGGAGCAATAAATGTTTTTGTGATTAAAGAATTATAGTAAGGCTGGTGTATGAAAATGACAACTTCTGGTACAGAAATCAATAAGAATCATAGAGGAGCAAGCGTCAACAAGACTGCGGAAATGACCAAGATGGCGCTGATGGTAGCAATGAACTGCGTATCCGCATATATTATTATTCCGCTGCCGTTTTCACTTTCTCCGCTTGCATTGCAGACTTTGATTGTAAATCTTACAGGCTATGTGCTGAACGCTAAGCAGGCCTTTATGACCATGCTGGTTTATCTTTTGGTAGGCTTGGCAGGCGTGCCGGTATTTACCGGCGGCAGTGCGGGTCCGGGCAAGCTCTTTGGTCCTACCGGCGGTTATATTATCGGCTTCTTGGTTACCGCTGTTTTCTTGGCATATTTCAAAGGAGAAAAATACAACTTCAAGCGTTACGCTCTGCTTGGCTGTGTTATCGGCATTCCGCTGATTTATGTGTTCGGCGTTGTACAGCTGAAGCTGATTACCGGTATGCCCTGGGACAAGGCGATTCTGACCGGCGCATTGCCCTTCATTCCGCTGGATATTGTTAAATGTTTGGCTGCCGCAGTTATCGCAGGACCGATTAACCGTATCTTTACTGATAACAGATAAATAAGGTATAATTTAAGAGCTGTCAGCTATTTGCCGGAAGGCAGGTGGCAGGCAGCTTTTTTCGGATATAGAGGTGTTAAGATGGAAAATGCATATATTTTAGGTGGCCTGCGCAGCTACGTGGGCGTAGTCAACGGTATGTATCGTCATATCCCGGCGGAGGTGCTGGGTGCGGAGGTGCTTAAGCAGGTGATGGAAAAATATCAGCTGTGCGAGCCTGATTATATCATTGCCGGCAACGGTGTGGGTGCCGGCGGCAATATTGCGCGCCTGATGGCTTTGACGGCAGGAGTAGATATTTCGGTGCCGGCCTTTACGGTAGATGTGCAATGCGGCAGCGGCCTGGAAAGCATTGCTGTTGCCGCAGCCAAGATAAACAGCGGCGAGGCTGACGTAATTATTGCCGGCGGCTTTGAAAGCAGCTCTACGCAGCCAAGACGTGGCTATAATCCCAATCATCCCGATTATACGGGAGATGCATGGTACAGCGTAGCCAAGTTTATGCCCGGGATTCACCGCGAAACGGTAATGCTGGAGGGTGCGGAGCTTGCTGCCAAGCGCGAAGGCATTACTAAAGAAGAAATGGACAGTTGGGTATTGCGCAGCCATGCGCTTGCAACGCAGGCGCGCGAGCAGGGATTGCTGCAGAATATTATCGCTCCTGTTTGCGGTGCCGTTAAGGACGAAGGCATCAGACCGCGCATGAGCCAGCGCCTGCTCGACAGAATGCCCAAGGTGCTGGAGGGCGGCGAATTTATTACGGCGGCCAATTCCTGCCTCATTAACGATGGTGCGGCCTTTGTGGTGCTGTGCTCGCAAAAATATCTGCAGGAGCACGGCTTAAAGGCGCAGGCCAGAGTGCTGGGCAGCACAGCTTGCGGCGGCGATCCCTTGGTGAGTCCGCGTACTGCAGTTACCGCACTGCAAAAGCTGTTGGCCAAGCATGGCCTGCAGGAGCAGGATATCGCAGACTTTGAGCTGAATGAAGCCTTCGCTGTAATTGATGTGCTGTTTGCCCGCAGCTTTCCGCACAGCATTGACAAATATAATGTGTTCGGCGGGGCGCTAGCCTACGGTCATCCCTATGGTGCCAGCGGTGGCATAATTACGCTGCATCTGTTGGAGGCACTGAAGCAGAAGGGCGGTCGCTATGGCGCCGCAAGCGTAGCTGCCGCAGGCGGCGTAGGAACGGCGTTGCTGCTGGAAAGAGTGGAGTGAAGCAAATGGATTACTTGACCTTAATAGCACAGCAAAAACAGGATAAGCTCGCTCTTGTAGAGGATGAAGAAGAATATACCTATGCAAGACTGGCGCAGGAGGCGCGCAGGCTGCGCAGTAAAGCGGATTTTAGCGCTCCGACGTTTTTTATCCACGAAAGCAGTATTGCCCGTCAGTTGATTGCCTTTTTGGCCTACAGCGGAACAAAAACTGTGCCGGTTATTGCTACCGAAGTGAGCAAAAAGCAGCAGTTTTGCTGCGACGATATTCCGCAAGCGGCCTGCATGGGCGTTATGACCAGCGGCAGCACTGGCAAAAGCAAGCTGTTGTGGCGCAGCTATCATAGCTGGGCGGACTTTTTCCCGGAGCAGAATCGTGTTTTTGGCGTTAATGAGCAGACAGTAATTTTTTGTCAGGGAAGCCTGGCCTTTACCGGTAATCTCAATATTTATATGGGTGTGCTGGCGGCAGGCGGCACACTGGTAGTGACGGAACGCTTCCGCCCGCGCCATTGGCTGCAGCTGATGCAGCGCTATGCGGTGAACGCAATCTACCTGATTCCGTCTAAGCTGCTGCTGTTGCCCAAGTTTTTGCGTGAGCCTGATGTGCGTGTGCGCAGTATCATCAGCGGCTCGCAGAGCATGGGCAGGCAGGAGGCGGACAAGCTGCTGCAGGTATTCCCGCATGCGGATATCACGCTGTACTACGGCGCCAGCGAGCTGAATTACATTACCTATATCAAGGCTGCGGAAATGACGGATGACCGCACACTTATCGGCCGTCCCTTCAAAGGCGTGCAGGTGAGCGTTTGTAATGAAGAAATTTTCATTGATACGCCTTATCATGTGGAGAAAATTTCGCTGCCGTTTTCTCTGAAGGACAGGGGACATCTGGATGCGGAAGGTCGCCTGCACTTTTTGGGGCGTACGGATGATATTGTGAGCGTTAACGGCCGCAAGGTTTCTGCAGTCAAGGTATGCACTGCGCTGACGGAGCTGGAGGGCATTGAGGAGGCTGCAGTAATCTGCCGTCATGTGGACGATGCCGATGTGCTTATTGCTTTTGTGGGGGCGGCACGTGAATACGGCAAGCAGGAGCTGGTTAAGCTGCTGCGGCAAACCTTAGAGGATTACGAGCTGCCCAAGCAGTTTGTTTTTATGGAACAGCTGCCGCATAATGAAAGCGGTAAGGTGGATAAATTGGCGCTGAAGAAAATGTACTTAGAGTGATTTTGGAGATATAAAATAAACCGTCGTCAGAATGTGTTGGATTGCAGGTTCTGACGGCGGTTTTTGTGTTTAAGTTTAATAAAAAGATAAAAATACTGATCAAAAATGCCTTAAAAATTTTTTATAAATGTAAGCAAAGCTGGCAAGATAGACAAAAACTGTCATTTGCATATGCTATAATACGTTATAGCAAGGCTTTAAAAGAAAAAGTGATACCGAATTATAAGCAGTTTTTTTATAAATAAAGGATTTTTAAATTTGCTGTAGAATTGATTTAATATACTGTACATGAATTTTTTGAAATAAACAAAAAAGCCTGCCGAAGCAAGCTTTAGTTCCACACACTGTGGGGTCTTCTGAAGAAGACGATTTGAATAAATCATGTTTTTTGAACTCGTGATGTAACTTCTGATGGTACTCAAGAAGTTATTCATAGTATATTTCATCTGTGGAGGTTTGTCAATATGCAAAAATTAAAGAATTGTGATTATTATATCGGCTTAGATATGGGTGATGCATCTGTTGGCTGGGCTGTTACGGATACAAATTATAATATTTTAAAATTTAATGGCAAAGCATTATGGGGAATCAGACTTTTTGATTCTGCCAATACTGCAGCTTCTACAAGAGTTTTTCGTTCCGGCAGACGCAGAATTGACAGAACAACATGGCGTCTTAAGATGTTACAGGAATTATTTGCGGAGGAAATCGCTAAGGTTGATCCCGGTTTCTTTATGCGATTAGAGGATAGCCGTTTACATTTGGATGATAAGCGGGATAAGGCAGTATATAATTTATTTGTTGATAAAAATTACACAGATAAGGATTTTTATCAGCAATATCCTACAATGTATCATTTGCGTTATGCATTGGCAACGCAGGCGGGACCGTTTGATGTGCGCTTACTTTATCTTGCTGTGCAGCATATTGCTAAGCATCGTGGACATTTTTTGTTTGATAATCTTGATGCTTCCAAAGTAAACGATTTTAATGCGGTTTTCAGTGAGGTTGAGAATTATGTCCGTGATGAGATGGGAATTGAAGATTGGTCATGTCAAAATATAGATGAATTGGCTAAAGTTTTGTGCGATGTAAACTTAGGACGTACTACTAAGCAGAAAGCGATGCAGAGTTTATTACCGGCACAGACAAAACAGCAGAAAGCTATTATACAGCTTTTTAGTGGTGGTAAAGCTAAGTTAGCTGAGTTATTTGTTGATGAAGAATTAGATGAATGTGAAAAGAAATCAGTAAGCTTTCAAGATGATGATTTGAATGAATTTGAGCCTGTGCTTACAGCAGCATTAGGGGAGCGTTACGAAGGGTTACTCCGTTTCAAAGCTATTTATGATTGGAGTTTGCTGGCAAAAATATTGCATCTTGATACAAGTAAAAAAGATGAAGATGAACAGCATCTGCTTTCTGAGTGTAAGGTGCAGGTTTATGAAGATCATAAACGGGATTTGGCTGTTTTGAAATCCATGCTTAAAGGTAAGCCTTTATATAATAAGATTTTCAGGCAGGATGGAGATATTTCTTACGAGAAATATGCTAAAGGAATCAAAGGACGTAATCAGATTGATTTTTGCAAGGATTTAAAGAAGCAACTTGAAGGGATTGCAGAATATAAAAAGATAATGCAGGAAATTACGAATATTGATGATGCCAAAACAGAGGAGGAACGTTTACTGTTTCGCATTACCAATGGATTTGCTTTTCCTAAACAAACAACTAAGGATAATGGCATCATTCCCATCCAGGTGCATTTAGCGGAATTAAAATGCATTCTTGATAATGCTGAGGGCTATTTACCGTTTTTAGGTGAGACTGATAATAACGGTCTTTCTGTGCGTGAAAAAATTGAACAGATTGTTAAGTTCAGAATACCGTATTATGTAGGTCCGCTTGCGGGGACACGTATGTCCAGAGAACAGGGCAGATGTTGGGTTGTACGTAAGCATGAAAAAATTTATCCTTGGAAATTTACTGAAATTGTAAATTTGGAAGAGAGTGCAGAAAAGTTTATAACCAATATGACAGCAAAATGCACGTATCTTGTCGGTGAAGACGTACTTCCTAAGGAATCATTGCTGTATTCGGAGTTTATGGTGCGTAACGCAATTAACAATATTACTGTTGATGGCGAACGCTTACCTGTTGATGTGCTGGAAAAAATCTTTAAGCAGCTTTTCCTTGCGAAAACTTCAAAGGTTACCAAGAAAACATTAGAAAGATTTTTTAGGCAGGAAAATATTTCTTTCCAAAACATTGGTGGCATTGATGATAAGATCAATGCTTCGATGAAATCATATAATGATTTTAGAAGAATTTTCGGTGAAGATTATATTCAACTGCATAGAGATGAAATTGAGAATATTATCAGATGGATAACCTTATTCTGCGACGAGAAAAAAATGTTGGTCACTAAAATAAAAAACACTTATCCGCAGATTTCTGATGATGAAATCAAAGCTATTAAAAAACTGAAATATAAAGATTGGGGCAGATTGTCTGCAACTTTATTGAATAGCAGTACTATTGCTTATGAGGATAAGGCTTTTGGTGAACTTGTCACTATTATTAGTGCTTTGCGTCATACAAATAAGAATTTCATGGAGCTTTTGAGCAGCTATTGTTATTATGATTTTATTGGCAAGATTAAAGAGTTTAATGGTAGCAGACAAAGCAGTAATGGTAAGCTTACTTACAAAGACGTGGAAGAGCTTTATGTTTCTCCTTCTGTTAAACGTTCTATCTGGCAGACGCTGACGATTTTGGAGGAAATCAAGAAAATCATGGGTTGCGAGCCAAAGCGTATTTTTATTGAGATGGCCAGAAGCAAGGAAGAAAGCAAGCGTACTGACAGTCGTCTGAAAAAATTGCAGGATTTATACAAAAAGTGCAGGGAAGAAAATATTGATTTTATGCCTCGTAAAGATGAGTTTAATGCGCTTAAAACTCAGTTGAGCTCCAAAAAGGAAGAGAATTTACGCAGTGATAAGCTCTATCTTTACTATACGCAGATGGGACGCTGCATGTATACGGGCGAAAGAATAGAATTAGCCTCTCTGTATGACAATAATTTGTATGATATTGATCATATCTATCCGCGTTCTAAAACAAAGGACGACAGCCTTAGCAACAGGGTGCTTGTTAAAAAGCAAGTTAATGCTGCAAAAACAGATACCTATCCGCTTGATGCAGCTATTCGCACTAAAATGCATAGCTTCTGGAAACTGCTTTATGATAAGGGGTTCATTGATGAGAGAAAGTATGAGCGTCTGACGCGCAGCACGCAGCTGCGAGATGAAGAGCTGGCCGGCTTTATCAGCAGACAGCTTGTGGAAACCAGGCAGTCGACTAAAGCTGTTGCTGCTATTTTAAAGACAGCTTATCAGAACAGTGAGGTTGTATATGTAAAGGCCGGCAATGTATCTGATTTCCGTCAGCAGTTTAAATTTGTGAAATGCCGTGAGGTAAATGATTTACACCATGCCAAAGACGCTTATCTGAATATTGTGGTGGGTAATTGCTATCATGTGAAATTTACTGCTAACCCTTTGAACTTTATTACAAAAAATCAGGATAACAGACGCTATAGCTTGAAACCGGAGATTTTCTATAAATTTAGCATTAAACGTGATGGTGAAATTGCCTGGCTTGGCGGTGAAGACGGTACAATGGCAACTGTTGCAAGGACTATGCATAAGAACAATATTCTCTTTACAAGACAAGCTGTTGAGGGAAAAGGAGAACTGTTTGATCAGCAACCACTTAAAGCAAAGGGAGGTCAGCTGCCTTTGAAAGCAGGTTTATCCATTGAGAAGTACGGTGGCTATAATTCTTTGACTACAGCATATTTTGCCGTAGTCAAGTCGGAAGGAAAAAAGGGGGCTGTGCAGCTGTCTATAGAAGCAATTCCTTTGGTTTATGCAAAACAGGGTGAAATAGCTGTACAAAAGTATCTTACAGAGGTTGTTCAGCTTTGCAAGCCTGAAATTATGCTTCCCAAAATTAAGAAATACAGTTTGTTTAAGATAAATGGTTTCCCGATGCATATTTCTGGTAGGACAGGAAAGCAACTGATATTTTATGGTGCTGGACAGCTATGCATAGCTGATGACGTTGCTGATTATCTGAAAAAGGCTTTAATGTATGAAACTAATATAGCAGAAAAAGAAAAAACATTAGCTGATCAAAATGCTGATGACATACAGAAACAAAAAGCGCAAAAAGGACTGGATTTTTATGAGCAGAAGTGGGGAATTAGCGGAGCGGTTAACGTACAGTTATATGATATGTTTATTGCTAAGTCTGCTAACAATTTGTATAAGAACAGGCCTGTATCACAGACAATTACTTTAAAAGAAAAGAGGGAGCATTTTGTAAAATTAACTGTATCAAAGCAGATACATATCATAAAAGAAATTTTGAATCTGTTTAAGTGTGCAAGTGCGTCTGCTGATTTTAAATTAATTGATAAGGGTACTTCTTGTGGTACGTTGAAGATAAGCAATAATATTAATAAATTAAAAGAATGTATCTTGATTAACCAATCTCCTACAGGTGTTTTTGAACAGGAAGTGGATTTGATGAAGCTATGAGCTGGCGTGTAATTGTTATCAGTACACGGGCAAAGCTGGATTTACAATTGGGCTATATGGTGGTTCGCGGAGAGCGGACCACCAAAGTCCACCTTGATGAAATTTCAGTGTTGCTTATTGAAACAACAGAGGTTTCAATAACAGCAGCTTTGCTTGCGGAAATGACGGATAGAAAAATAAAGGTGATTTTTTGCGATAGCAAGAGAAATCCTTCGGCTGAGCTGATTCCTTATTATGGAGCGCACGATGTCAGTGCTAAAATAAAGCAGCAGATAGCTTGGAGTGAAAGCACTAAAGGTGATGTTGGTACGGCAATTATATATACCAAAATCAAGATGCAAGCTGCTTTGTTGAAGAAGTTAGGGCTGGATACAGCCGCTATGCTGGAGGAATATGCGGCGCAGTTACAGTATCGCGATGCCAGCAACAGAGAAGGTCATGCTGCTAAAGTTTATTTTAACTCTATTTTTGGACTTGGCTTTACCAGAGCGGATGATATTGCTGTTAATGCAGCATTGAATTATGGTTATATGGTTTTATTGGCTGCATGCAACAGGGAGATAACCGCCAATGGTTATCTTACACAGCTTGGACTGATTCACGATAATATTTTCAATGCATTTAATTTGGGTTCTGATATTATGGAGCCGTTGCGACCTTTTGTTGATTATCAGATATATGATATGTTGGTAAAAGAAAAGCTTCATTGCTTTGACAAGGAGCAGAAGCACGAGGTTTTGGATGTACTGAATAAAAATGTTGTAAACAACGAAAAGCAGGTTACACTTAATTATGCTATTAAGCTTTATTGCAAGAGTGTTTTTGACGCGTTGAACAGTAATGATGTGAGCGTAATCAAGTGGAACAGCTTTCTATGATGTATTATGAGTTATAGATTTATGAGAATATTAGTTCTTTTTGATTTGCCTATTACTACTCTTGAAAATAAGCGTTCCTATAGGATCTTTCGTAAATATCTGTTAAAAAATGGGTTTATGATGATGCAGGAATCGGTTTATTGCAAGATTGCACTTAATGCTGTGGCTGCTGACGCTGTTATCAAAAATGTTAAGCTGAATTTGCCGTCAGATGGACTGGTACAGTTGCTTACGGTTACGGAACGCCAGTTTTCACGCATGGAGGTTTTGGTCGGAGAAGCACGTAATGATGTTTTGAATAGTGATGAAAGATTGGTAGTATTATGAAGCTGGTTTATACGGAGCTGGAGAAGCAGCTTGTTTTTCAGGAAAACAAGGTTAATGTTTTAGTGATTGAGCGAAAAGAGCTTTTTCGAAGAATGATTAAAGAGCTTGATAAGCAGATTAGCGGGGAAAAGGGAGGATTTGTTTTATCTGATAATAATAAAACAATGAAAATAGATAAGGAGGTCTGCCTGATTTTAAATCCGTTTGCTTTGGATATCAATTCACGTAAGGCTTTAACCGGCTTATATAACGAGCTTGGCAAGCAGGGACTGAATGAAGAAAATTATTTGAAGACATGCAGGCTAAAGGGGCAGATAGCGGAGTATATTTATGATTTGCTGAATCAGGCGGATTATGCGCTTAAATTTCAGGATGATTTTAATTTGCAAAGCTTGTTTAAAGCACTTGAAGTGGAATTTGAAGCTGGCGAAGGAAATTTTTTAGAGGGACTCGTATACTTTTTAGATGTCTGCAGCAAGTTTCAAAAGGTAAAGATATTGATGTTCGTAAATTTGAAAACGTATTTGACGAGTGAAGAGCTGCATGAGTTCTATAAAGAAGCTTTTTACAGAAAAATACAGTTGCTGCTGTTGGAGAATAATATTGTTGATGAGCTTGCAGAAGAAGCTGTGAGTATAGTTGATGCAGATTTATGTTTGATTAAATGATTTTGACAAAAAAATTTGAGTGATTTATAATGTTTTTGTAAGCACCTGAGGAAATTACGCTATGGTGATGATAGTTTCATTCGTGGACAATCTCTGAATTTGAGGTTTGAGAGTGATGTAATTTCTGATGGTACTCAAACGGCAGTAAGCTGAAAGCGAAAAATTATTATGTTTGAGAGTGATGTAATTTCTGATGGTACTCAAACATGATGGCGAGATACTGTACGCAGTAGCCCGTTTGAGAGTGATGTAATTTCTGATGGTACTCAAACACGGATGGCAAGGGTGAAGATTTGGCATAGTTTGAGAGTGATGTAATTTCTGATGGTACTCAAACCCATGCTTTTTGAGTTGTTACCCAGCCATAGTTTGAGAGTGATGTAATTTCTGATGGTACTCAAACGGAAGTTTGTGGAATTACATTAACATCAATGTTTGAGAGTGATGTAATTTCTGATGGTACTCAAACCTTTGTCGAAGCCTATAAAGAGTATTTAAGGTTTGAGAGTGATGTAATTTCTGATGGTACTCAAACTATCTTCAATACTTCATGTAAACTTTTTGGTTTGAGAGTGATGTAATTTCTGATGGTACTCAAACCGTTGGCTCATTCTTTTTTATCGCTCCCCCAGTTTGAGAGTGATGTAATTTCTGATGGTACTCAAACAACCGACCATAGAAGAATCAGTATCAAATCGTTTGAGAGTGATGTAATTTCTGATGGTACTCAAACCGCTTGTAAATGTAACTACCGCTCACAGCTGTTTGAGAGTGATGTAATTTCTGATGGTACTCAAACCATAGATTGAAAGGAGTGTATAATTATGTAGTTTGAGAGTGATGTAATTTCTGATGGTACTCAAACTGAGAAATTCTTGCTTATTTTTTTTGACAAGTTTGAGAGTGATGTAATTTCTGATGGTACTCAAACTTTTGTTGTACTAATCATAGCACACCTTGCGTTTGAGAGTGATGTAATTTCTGATGGTACTCAAACACTCAAAAAATGCATAAAGTATATATTGATGTTTGAGAGTGATGTAATTTCTGATGGTACTCAAACTAGAAGATTGATAAAAAAAAATAAACTATAGTTTGAGAGTGATGTAATTTCTGATGGTACTCAAACTAGTAGTATGATGAATATCAATCCGGTTACAGTTTGAGAGTGATGTAATTTCTGATGGTACTCAAACTCTAACGTCTACTGATGCTAAGGTTGTTGCGTTTGAGAGTGATGTAATTTCTGATGGTACTTAAACACAAATCTCCTTTACAAATAAGCCCCTTTTTTGCCACTAAAACTTTCTCTAAAATTTTTTTCAAAAAACCTCTTGCCAAAACGTTAAACGTATGGTAATATATATAACTGTCAGACACACTGACATTGGCCCGGTGGTTCAGTTGGTTAGAATGCCGCCCTGTCACGGCGGAGGTCGTG